>Ga0315274_10011414_pt1 | contig 12738 bp, 31 predicted proteins | sample YL17G02_20_MG_FD_203700 | JGI IMG/M metagenome (GOLD analysis project Ga0315274, IMG submission 203700) | Sediment microbial communities from Yellowstone Lake, YNP, Wyoming, USA - YL17G02_20 | ecosystem: Environmental > Aquatic > Freshwater > Lake > Sediment | place: USA: Wyoming | collected... | reverse complement strand
TTGGATGAAATATACCTAAAGAATAGGCTAATACATCTAGGGCGCTTTTTCTAGCGGAGTAAAAATCTCTTTTTTTATAATTATCTTTTGCATCTTTTAATCTTAACATAGCTGAACCTATAAATACAGCATCGGACGAATATTGTATAGCTAAATCTATAATGTCTTTTGTTGACTGCAATTTATATTTAATATTCTCACCCCATCAAATCTTTTATTATTCCGTAGCCAGGATTTTCTTTAAATAGGCTATGCTCTCGTTTGCGTCTTATAGTTTCATATTTCTTTTTGGTTTTTGCTTTTATTTTATGATGCCAGATATATCCTTTTAGGGCTGGCGATTTATGGCCGTTTATTTTTTGCCAATATTCTTTAGTGGGGCGGTTTGGCATATTTATCCCCTCTACTTAATGAAAAGGAAATAAATTAATATAGCGATAGCAATAAGTATAATCCACCAATATTTTTTAGCTAGCGTGATTATAGGATTTTCTCCCATAATTATCGGTTCAGATTTTTCTTTCTTTAAATCCGTGTTATCCATTGGTGCTAAGCTTCCCGTATTTAATAGACTCATTTTACTTTACCCCCACATCATATATAGTATTATTAGTATAGCTATAATAATTATAGCGATACCAATAAAAAGTATGTTATCCGCCGATATATTAAATAGCGTATTATCCTTATTAAGATAGGTATTTTTATCAAAGTCTGGTAACTTATTAAAATCCTCTAGGCTTATTTTTTCTGATTCAGGTATTTTTATTACTCCAAGATGCAATAAGGGCGGGTAAAATTGCCCACCATTTCTATAATATAAGCTAGTAATATTGATATGAGCTAAACTAGATTCTACGCTTTTCGATGCGTCTTTTAAATCGCTATATATCCGTTGCCATACAATAATTTCGTTTTTACAGGCTTCCGCATCTAGCCCTATAGCGTATTGGGAATATTTAGTTATAGCGAATTTAGAATAATTTAATGCGTCATTAAATCTAACATCCCCATTATTCCAAGCTGGAATAGGGTTGATAGATTTTAATACATAGCTTAAATTAGGTATATACATTTAAACCGCCATAGCTGCCATAGGCGCTAATTTTATAACTGTTTCCGCCCCCGCTTTTGCCATAGGTTTAAATAGTTTCCAAAGTAACCAAATAACGAAAATAGTTATGATTAGAATAACTCCCACAATAGCAATAAGTTTTAAATCATCCCAAATAGTAACAGGTTTAAATAGATTGGATTGTTGCCCGCCGTTTTGATTATTAGCGGTATCTAGGGGATTATCGAATAGCATTTCAAATATACCGATTGGGGGAGATATAAACCCTAGCCAATCCAAACCCATTGAATCAACCCCTAAACAATTTTAGCAAAATCCAGATTATAATTATTGCTATGACAGCAATAACTGCTATTTCTGCGATAGTCATAAAGGGTGACCAATCGAAAACATAACCTGCCTGTGTATTAGAGCTTCCGCCTGACGGTATATTTTGCGTAGCATTACCGCTAGGCAGATTGCCGCCCGTTGTTCCGCCGCCGCTATTGTTTCCGCCCCCTAATATTGCGCCTATTGCCGTTGTCGGTAGCGTCAGAAATTCCCACCATTCCATTTTTAACTCCCCCTAGATTTATTTATATAATGACTAGTGAATACAATACCGCATATTCCGGTATCTATAGCTATGGCTGCTGTGTTAGCTTCTCCATCTTTAAAGAAAGCAATAAGATTAATGCATATCATAGCAATAGAAATTATTAGATATTTTCCGCAAATCGACATAGCTGCATTATTCATATAAACACCTAATAAAGACTGCGGATAACTGCGTTTTCTGTTTTGCAATTTGGGCAAATCTCCCCTATATTGCCTATATCTTTTTGCCCGCATTGGGGGCAAACGGTTATTACATTTTCAGGTTTAGTATTTGCGGTTGTTTCTATTTTTGCTTTTGCTTTAACCATATCAATTATCCCCCTCTGGTAAATTAGGTTCTGATTCGGATGCTACTTTTTGCAATATTCTAGTATTTATGGCTTTATATTGTTCTAGATTAATATAAACCCTATTATCTGCGATTGCATCGGTTAGAGCTTCCGAAATAGCGCTAAATTCATCTTCCGTTAAGGAAAGAATATTTATTCTACCGACATAGATTATAGTATTATCAGCTAAACCCGCCGCAATTTCTCCTATTTTCTTATTTGTATCCAATTTATCACCCTCTTAAGCATCAGATATAAAGTAGAAGCTAGTTATTTGATTAGCGGATATATTACCCATAGGGCTAAAATCTATTCCCCATTGTGTAACTAAATAATCCGTAGTAACTACTTTTAATATATTTGCTATCCAAACAAACGGAACGGCATTAGTAGTAGAAAGCATAATCGGATTTGGCAAACCTAGTATATTACCATATCCTACAGAAATACTATCCGCAGCAGTTACCCCCGCTGGAATTAGAACGCTAGTTATTTTTGAAAAACAATAAGTTCCTTTAACTGTAGCCCCAGCGCTAATAACTATACCTTCTGATACCACGGAATTATTTAGAGCAAATCCCGTAACGATAACAGTACCCGATGGGGTGGCGTTATTTGAAGAAGTAACGGTTACGCTTTGGGATGCTGTAGGTTGGGTTATGCCAATAGTTACTAAATTATCTGCACCCGTTCCAACCGTAGCGCCTAATAAATTATTAGTACCGTAAGCCATATTTGTTGGCCATACTACTAATTGAGGTTGCCTAGTATAAACTGCGTTATTATTTGGCTGTAGTCTAATTCCGCCGTAATTACTTATAATAAATAAATGATTGCTAGCGCTCCCATTAATTGAATATACTCCACCAATATTAACACCATAGATATTTCCATATCTTGAAATTGATGTCCCAATAGTGCCGTTACCATCACCGTTATTATATAATTCTCTAATATATAATGCTTTAAATCTTTTTGTAATATCTCCCAAATCTGTTGAAACATCAACATCTGGTATAATATCAGAAGCTAATGATATAACTCCAGAACTAGTCCCAGCCTGTAAATGATTAACTGCTAACCCTGACCAAGCATAAGAGGTTAAACCTAGCACAAAACTATCATCCGCCGTTGGTGGGAAATTACCATTCCAGCCAGCGCCGCTTATAGCCTGAAATTGGCATTTATTAAAATAAGCGTTTGATTTGCAATATAAATATTTCCATTGCTTAGAGCTTGAGCCAATACTGCGGGTATTATCAGCATCGGGTATTAAATCTCCCGCTATGCTAGCCAAAAATCCGGAAACACTAAAAGGCGGTGGTACGATTGCGCTAATTTAAATCACCCTTACCAAAACTCACCGTAAAGCCAACAATCATCACCCGACGTACATTTTAATTTATGAACCTGTCGGTTTGTATCTATATAATCTATATCGTCTTTAACTACCCCTAGCAAACCGTTATTATGTAACATCATTTGGGGTAAATCGTCAAGATTATAAAACATACTGCCAGTTAGTCCCGTAGTTTTAGCATAAACCAATACTAAAAGATAATGTTTGAATTGTATTGGAATATCGAATATAATTGTTTGTGCGCCTGTGAAAACTTGATTAATAATTATTGTGCCGCCATAGCTAGCGGTTCTAACATTAGTGGGTTTTTGTAATTCTATAGGTTTAGGATTAGTAACGTAATTTGGGGACATTGGGGAAAACGGTATAGGATTTTCGTCATACATATTTATTACCTCTTTATTTTTTCTATCCTTTATGCTGTTTATGGAATATAAAAGGAAAAGAAAAAGGAAAAGCTAGAGGGCTTAAAGGGGAAAGAGCTTAAGCCCTTAAACCCTCTAGCATAGTAGGGTTATTTTTTCAAACCATACCGTATTGGCGGCGTTTGCCCAATTGGATAAGGGCTGGCTTTTTAGACATAGTACCCGTCATAGGGCTATAATTAGCTCTAGGGGTAACTACTGTGCCTTGCTGTACCCCGCCCACTAGAGGCAATCCAGCGCCAACTCCATTACCGATAATGCTTTCTGACATTATGGCTTTTACCGGACGGGAGAATACCGCCGTTATCTCTAGCGTAGCGCTAGCAGCTCTATCGATTTGTACCCTCATGCGCCCCGATGTTGGCCAATCTCCAATTTCCCACAGCATATAAGCTGTAGTAGCTTCACCCGCAGCCACGAGCTCAGCATATCCTAGAGATTCCATAGCCTTAAACCGCCAATTTGTCAGAGGATTTAGCTGGTAGGTTTGCACCACAATCTGACCGCCCCTAGTGAGCTTCCAAACATTATAATAATTTGCATGGATAACAGATTGATAAGCTATAATGCTATGTAGTGTATCATTCTGCCCCAAAAAGCTCAATTCCTCATTATATTGTGTCGTTCCGGCGCTATAATCAGGCGCTGCGATAACACAAAGTATTCTTTCGTTATCTGCCTGAAGCGGTGCATCTATGATATAATCCACATATACGCTTATGTATGATGCTGTGGTCATATATCCAAGATTGGTAGCGTTTATAGCTAGGTTAAGGGTACTAGAATTAATATATGGTGCGCTAGGCAAACCATAGGGGTGCGTAGCATCCATAAAGTTAATCTCGAAACTCTCAAATGTTTCCTGTGTCGTTGTTGTTGTGGTATATTCAGCAGGCGGGTGCCGCCAATCGAATATAGACAGCGCCCTAGAGGTTCGGCTTTTAACGTTATAAAGTACCGTAGCCCCATTAACGCTATAAGTCATCATGTCAAAAAGCGCCCGTTCTGTTATTGCGGTTTGTGTCGCATGCCCCAAACCGCTAACCACTATTTTTATAGCAGCTATACGGTATTGGTGCGATATAGTGTTAAGCTGATAAGACGTTTTGCCTGTTATCGCTTCCTTTTCGATTATAGGAACTGTCCGTATATACATTTTCAGATACCCCCCCGAAAATCCTATACTGTAGATTATCCTAAATTAATCTTTATCTCTTTAAAAAGAGATAAGATTAACCCCGAAAACCTGCGACATTGCAATCAACACTACTAGCACAAACATTATAACCAACATCCAAGCTTCCCAATTCATTTTTTCAACTCCTTTATTTTACGATTTTTAGCAATATAGCATACTGCTATACTGCCTTAATAGGAAAACGTTCCATAGGTATATATAGCTATTTGGGCAAACATATTTAAATACGGACAGCATACCCCCATCTAGGGATACCGATGGCAGAAACACCGACAGCAGCGCCCACAGCGCCCGTAGATGGAACGCAAACCGCCGCCGCAAAGCCGGACATGGCTAGCCTTATAGGCGCTGCCATGCAAAATCCGGATATAATGAACCTAGCTAATAAAGCTACGGGCGGGATGGATAACATAGATAAGCGATTAAAGAATATAGAAACAATGCTTACTATGTTATGCCAAAAAGAGGGATTAATTAAGAAAGATGAAAAAGGAATATTCCGTAGGGCTTGAATTTTATGAAAAAATTTAGCAAAAAACAATTAGCTCATATAAGCGCTGGCCGAAAAAAGCAGCATAAGGGGAATGATTGCGCTATTTTTTGCGGTATTCATTGTTTAGATTTTATGGAGAGCAAATGTTATCCGCCCCGCAATCCACAATTTATTAGAGATAAAGAAGCAAACGCAAAAAGGCTTAATAATTTGATTAAGGGAGAGTTTAATATATGAGTAAAAAAATAAATATAATGAATCCAAAAAATGATATGCCTATTCATAATCCTTTTATACATTGTTTATTTTGCAATAATACAAAAACCACTTTAATTACTTCAGATATTCATCCAAACGGAAAATTATATATTTGCAAAAATTGTTATGCAGATATAGCTAATACTTTTGTGGCATCCGAAATATTTAAAATAAATAAAATAAGATTTAAACTGAGGATTTAATTTATGACAGCCCCGTTAGAACGTGATACCGGAATAAGGGAAGCTGGCCTTTATATTTGCATAAATGGGCATGAATTTAGGCAAATGGAGGATTATATAGAAATATTCCGCCGCCCTAGCGCTAACTCTACCGTTCTACGCTGTCCTAAATGCGCTTCACGAAAAATAAGAAGATTGGGCAATCTGGATTATAACTCTAACACCGTAGGCGGTAATAGCATCCCAATCCCGCCCCCGCCTACGGTTCAACCCCAGCCCCAGCAGATACCGCCAGCCCCTGCCAGCCCGAACCCAAGTACCGCCCCCCACGTCGATGCCAGCCCAGCCCCCGCAGCAGCCCCAGCGTTGGCGGACGGGCTACAGCTTGATGTCGAACCCGCCCCCCTAGAAGATTTGCCCGCCGTAAATTTAGAGATTGATGCGCAACAAACGCAAAATAAATTAGAGGCCGCTAGCGTTCCCCCGCCGCCGGAATTTTCTGCCGATATTTTAATCGGATTGTATAAAAATATCGTTAATATGCTTTCACCGTTATATAAAAAAGCGGGTATTCCTGAGCCAGCGCTAGGGGATTGTAAAGCGCAGGTTGATGCTATAAGACAATTACAGGTTTTTTATCCAGATTTATTAGGAAAAAATATGCAAATCGCTATTTGCGTATTTATTCTAATTGCGCCATTTGTTGCGCCATTGCTAACATTATTGAATAAGGAAAAGAAAGAGCAAATAAAAAAAGAGCAATCGCAACAACAAAATCCAGCGCCGCCGCCAATTCCCCCGCAGCCTGAACTTATACAGAAAAATGATGCTAGGTTTTCTATATGACGGAATATTATATTATTTATAATACACGACACGAAAGAGAAGATTTCCCTAGAAAAAAATTTAGAAAAGCTGAAAGAGCTATTAAAGCGCATGATGATTTTTATAGCCTAAATAAACTAGCAATTAAAAATAGAATTAAGCCTATATGTATAGGTAACTGTAGCTGCCAAATTAGGTTAGTGAATGAATGAAATATAAAATAATAAGTCCCTGTAATCTAATAGATTGTGTTAATTATAATTACTATATTAATTATAATAAAATTCCTGTAATGGCTGGTTTTACAGAAAAACCAAAATGTTTTAGATGTAGTAGATATTATGATTCATTAGATTATTATGAGGTTAAATTATGAAAATATCATTTAATGAAAGCTGGCTTATTCTAGGCACTACGGGTAGCGGGAAAAGTGTTTTTTTAAGGCAGCATATGTTAAAATATAAAAATTGGATTGCACTACAGTTATCCCCCGAACCAAAACCGGAAGATGATTTTAGCAATTATTCAGATATTAGCGTTAAAAATCTGGTAGATTTGGCAAAAGCGTTAAAGGATAATAAAGAAAAAATCGCTTTCGTTATTGAACCGTTTAAATATCCTAAAACTATTATTAGTGATTTCATAGACGAAATATCTAAAATGATTTATATAAAAGGAAAATATGCTTTTGTTATTGACGAGTTAAGCGGCATTGGAGAAAATTCAGCTAGGAATATACCGGATAATTTGCATTGGTTCGCCACAAATGGCAGAAAGCGCTATACTCCATTTTTATTTGCATCACAGCGCCCCCAAGATGTTCACAAAATATTTTATGACCAATCAATACATAAGGTATTTTTCCAATTAGACGATAGATTAGTTAATTTCATTGATGTTAATTATGGGTGCGATGCTGTGCTAGGCGCAGAAAATTTACCTTTATATAATTTCATTTATTTTAATTCTAGGACTAGAGAAAAGGGGGTATTCAAACCATGTCCGAAGGTATAGATTTTTATCAATCAATGCCTGATGAGAGCGTATTATTTGAAAGCGAAGATATATTAGTAACTAAACATAATAACGAAATAATAATATCTTTTGCTAGTGAAAAAAATGTGCAAATATTCTCTGAAGTTTTTTATTTTGCTATGATGCCAATTTTAAGAGGGATGCTAACAGGTAAAGAAATAGAAAGGGAGTAATGATAAAATGCAAATAAAACCGATTGATGGGACTGATAAAATGGCCGCGCTTTTTGGTGTCGTTGCTTCTCAGGTTCATGATAGCACAATTATTATAAATTTTATAGATAAAAATCATTCAGTTATGTTTTATGAAATGGTTATGGCTATTTTAAATATGCATAATCCACTTAAGGATATTATGGATAAGGGATTTAATGAATTACAGGGCAATAACTTAAAAGCTCATATAGCGCCGGAAGATATAGATTATAAAAAGCCTGAAAATGAAATAGCGAATTATCCTTATGATAATGAAAAATTCTCTAACCTATATGATGAAATAAATAAGAAAAAAGAAGATGATAATAAATGACGGTATCAAAAGAAGATTTAGAAAAGGCTGAAAAATTCATAAAAGAAAAGATAAGCAAAGCTCAATTAAAAGCATTATCTCAAAAAATGGCTAATTGCCCTGAATGTGGATTTAATGAATATGCACCATATCCCGATAAATGGATTTGCGTTAGATGCGGGGCAATAGTTAGACAGATTAAAACTATAGAGCAATTAGCTAAAGAAAGAGGGGTTGATATTAGATGAGCTATTGCCCATTATGCCATAATTATCATTCCAAATATTCAAATCATATTTATGATAATAATTCCCGCAAAAGATGGGATAGAAAAGGCAGCGCAAAAAGAAAAGCAAAATTAGAAAAAAATAAAAGGAGATATGGTAAAAATGAATGATTTGCCATTAGTTAGCTCATGGGCGGAAGTATTGCAGATAGCGCTTTTATTTTGTGAAATAATAATAGTAGGAATTATTATATGGGCAATACGCTATATTTATATCATAATGCAAAAACCCGCCGTTAAGAAATTCCTAAAATCATTAGATGATAATGATGAAAAGAAAAAAGAACCAGAAAAAATAAATCTGGATTGATTGTTATGCCTATATATTGCCCTATGTGCGGAAACTATATACCAATTACCGACGTAATGACTAATTTAAATTATGATGGGGCAAAAACTAATTGCATAAACCCCGATTGCAAAAGTAAAGGCAGAGAAATTATAGTATTTATAAAAAATGGTGATTAAATGGCCTGTATATATAAATTTGAATTATTTTGCCGTTCATGCAAAAACAATAGAGCCAAAAATAAAGCGCAATGTTTAAAATGCGTTCCATGCAATTATGAGCAAAAAGAAAAAGAATATATAGATAATTCTAACAATTGGCGATATTAAACTTTTTTGGTAAAATAGTATCATCAAAATCATTTAAATGTTTTTCAACCTCTATAAATTCCCCCGCTTTAAGATTGCGCCGTATAGACGATTTGGCTTTTATCATTGTTTTGTATTTCTTTATGTTGCCAAAATCAGCATCTTCCTTTTCAAGCGTAACACCTTTAATTTTAGTTATTTTTTGCCCATCTTCCGTAACATACCGATACCATTTTTTGCCTTTTATCTCTATTTCTGTAGCTATATCTTCTAATTTCCAGCCCCCTAATTCTTTACTTTCTTTTATTTTATACGGTATAAATATGCTATCAGTATCACAATAATAAGAATCTTGGGAATATTCCCATAATAAAACTCTAGAACGTGCGGTTATATATGAAGCAATCGAATAAATATCATGCTTTGCATCTATAGGTTTAGTTTTTAAATATCCACATAAAATACCGTTTTTTTCTGTGCAATATTCAAAATTCGATTGCCATTTTTCTAATCCATCTAAATCTTTTTTGTCTAAAAATTCATCTACTAATTTTTCAAAATCCATAATAAATGATTCGTCATAATTTTTTTGTGCAAATTTTCCATAGCTAGCATTTAATAATATTTTAGCTGTATATGATAGCGCCGGATTTTTCTTTTTGTTTTCCTGTTTTAGCTTATATAAATTATAAATATATTCAAAGGGCGATTTTAAGCGCTGTGCATAAAATAATTCTTTTATTTCTATATCATACTCCGAATGAGCTAACAAAAATCTTAACTCTGGAAAAGATATATAAGTTTTCCATCCATCCATTAACGGATAATAAACCATTTTTTCAATTTTCAGAGGCAAATAAGGATATTTTGTATTGCAATTTAATACTTTTATTAACGAAAAACCTTCATATGCATCTAATATTTTTTGCGTGGCATCCCTAGAGGGTTCAAACAAAGTATAACAATGTCTAAAATCTGGATAAGGTTGCAACATAGAATAAGGATAAGAGCTATTTATATCGTAATGATATAAAGTTATTTTATGTTTTCCTTTTCTTAAGGCTCTAGTGAATCCCCCAATATATGATTTTTTAGCTATTTCTTGCATTTTATCCGATATTTGCATATTATAATAACTTTCTTTTTGAGTAAGCCAGCCATTTTGAAAAAAAGAATTAACGGCTAACTGAAAAGATGTTGATGCTAAAGTTAAACGTAAATTTGAATTGTATAATCTCTTTATTATATCCGATAATTTGTTTATTGCTAAATAAATAACTTCACAATCTCTTTCACAATATGCCCAATTATCTTCCGTTATTTTTTCTGAAAATTGATAATCTGTATTTAATTTTTCTAGCCCATAAACTTTTCCTATTTGCTCTAGGCTAACGGGGAATAAATTCATAGAATCAATGCAAATTAATACTTTATCTCTTTTGTTAGAGCTACGTCTATTAGGATTGAATTGCAATTTTAAAAATCTCTGCCTGTGAATATATTTAGATGATGCTAAAATAACATTATCAAAAAGAGTAGTTAAATCGTATTCCATATTATGAGCTACAGCAATAAAACCGGAATTAGCAAAAGAAAATAAAGCATTTTTCATATCTAAAACTGTAGTATAACGATAAAATCTTTTACCGTCATAAATTACCCCGAATAAAAAGCTTTCAGGGCGGGCGGATAAGCCCCTAGTTTCAACATCAAAAACGACAATTTTAGAAAAAGGATTGTATTTAGTCCGGTAATATTCCCATATCATACTATAAACCTTTTTAAAATATATTTTAATTTAGAAATTATAACGTCATCAATACCATATTTCTTTTTTAAACTTATAATAAAATCATCAAGCATAGAATCAGCTTCCGCCGCCGTTTTAAAATACGTAGTAGAGAAATATTTTTGAGTAGCTAAACCACTAGTACCATTATAATTTACCTCATAAACTTGAGAATCATCAAAGCGTTTTAAATTTTCCAATCTAGGAATACCTTTTATTTCGGGGTTCATTGATTTATAACTAGTAATATTTGCATAAAGTCTAATCAAATATGATTTATTCTTATAAAAATATTGATGTCTTTTTGAAAATACAATTTTATCGGGGTTTTTGTGAAGCTCTCTAATAAATTTTCTATTAATTTTGGTTCTACGCTTTTTAGTGATATACATTTTTCCTGTTTTTAGTCCTAAAGCTTTAGCCCTATTTTTGATGATTGCATCTAAAGCTGGCAAATTTTCACCTTAACCCTATAACGCTAGTTACGTTATCGAAAAACTCTCTAGCGCTGGAACGTTGGCCATTTTACGACATTCTATGATATCATCCTGTGAGCATAGCCCGTTGCAATCTTCCGCCGGATTGTCTTTCACCCGCATCCCGTACCGTTTACAATGCATCCCCTAACACCCTCTGATGACTGACGGAATAGGCATCCCCCTTTATATACTCTAGCGAATCAATCTAAAAAATGGTAGCTACTAGAAAAATGGTAGATTCACAAATCCTTATATACTTATATGCTATCTCCCCCATGCAGCTTATGAAGCTGCGGGAGTATAAGAAAATGAGTACCAAGAAAGATAACGGGGAAAAGGCAAAGGTAAGGGCATCGAGAACAGCAGGCATAAAGCTATTCTATGAGATAGCAAATAAGAGTATGCGCATACCAGAAAAGTATAGCATACCGCAAAACGATATCAATACAATGATATCTATTTGCACAAAAGCTAGGGCAAAATGGGAAACCGAAAATAAGCCCATCAAGCTGTCCGATTTGCCAGAAGCAGAGAGAAAGAAGATTCAGGTAGCACGATTGGAGAAGCGCCTAGCGAAGCTTAAGGGGGGCGCTTAAATGGCTAGCTGGATAAATTGGCAGGGTAAAATAGCAGTCCTAGCTAGAGATAATCTAGAGGCTGGCGCTGTGGTAGCTGTGCAACGGAAAGACGGCACAAATGGAGTAGCTACCATAAAGGCAAAAATCCGCAGTATAGAGGATAACCTAGCTATCTATTCCGTGGAAGATAGCGCCTAGATATTTTACGCTAGCAAAAACTAGCGCCTATTTCTTTTCTTATTTTTTCCTTTTTATTTTATGGAAAAGAGGGTATGATAAAATGAAATACATAATAGAAATAAAAGGAAAGAAATATTATCATGAAAGATTAATAGAGAATGATTTACGCTTTTCGATAACTAGAATTGCAAAACATATAAGATATGTGATAATATACCATTGGACGGGGTGCTAATTATGAAACTTTCAATTTCTTTAAAACTGTCTAATGTTTGTATATATCTCATAATTATATGCGAATCTACTATACCTATAATATGCATATATAATATAATAACTCCTATTAATACTTGGCTTATAACTAAAATTTTTTACGGCTATATACTTATTTTAAGTTGTGTATTTCTTGATGCCTGTATTTTTTGGTTTATTGACGAAAATCTAAAATAAATTTTTTCCATCTTTTTTATTTTTATCCTTTTTATTTTAACGATTTTATTTTAACGATTTTTGGATTATGGCGATTTTGTGACGTCCCCATTTTT
>Ga0315274_10011412_pt1 | contig 12739 bp, 19 predicted proteins | sample YL17G02_20_MG_FD_203700 | JGI IMG/M metagenome (GOLD analysis project Ga0315274, IMG submission 203700) | Sediment microbial communities from Yellowstone Lake, YNP, Wyoming, USA - YL17G02_20 | ecosystem: Environmental > Aquatic > Freshwater > Lake > Sediment | place: USA: Wyoming | collected... | reverse complement strand
TTAATCGAAGCAACGATGCGAGTAATAATTGAAGCTTCTAAACGTGGGATGGCTTCTGCATCCAAAGCGATGCTGATAGTCTCTACTTATATAAAAGACATGCGTCAGGTAAATGAAGAACTTAAGGGCTTGACAGAGGAAGTAACATCAACCATGAGCATACAAGCTACGTTGTTGGCTCCGCTTTCTGTCGGTATTGTCGTTTCCATAACTGCTCTTATCCTACAAATTTTAGTTTCTCTTGGCAATAGGATTGGAGAAATCTATTCCAAGCTTGGCAGTTCTTATGGTATAGCTGGTGATATCGGTGCGGGTATGTTTTTTTCAATAGATACGTTGAAAGAAATTATGCCATTAGGCGTATTCCAGCTAGTGGTCGGGATATATATGGTTGAAATTGTTACAATGCTTGCTATATTCTTGTCTTCCATCGCTAATGGCGAGGAAAGTTTCATGAAAAGATTGACTATAGCAAAATTGCTTGCTATAAGCAGTGTAATCTACTTATGCACTTTGTTTATTACCTATTATATATTTACAGTGGTAATACCCATATCAAAATTGTTAATGATATAATGCTATAATTATAACTTTGAAAAAAATAATATTCAATTATGAGGAGGAAGGGAGTCGAGCAATTTATTATCTGGATCATCGTTTTGATTATTATAACTCTCCTTACAATTATGGCAACATATGCCTTGGTTCAAAAATTAAACGGTGGTGGCTAAATGAAAAAAGCAGCTCTTTCAGGAGCAGCAATGAACGTAATCATAGGTTTGATTACAGCTTTGATTGCTTTAATCATACTCTGGGTATTTCACGAAAAAATATTCAATTTTCTTTCAGATGTTATCATTCCAGGGATACAGAGGATGGTATGTGAAGCTGTTATAAAACCATTAAAATATATTTTTGGAGGTATAGGTGGAGTGATAGGTGCAGTAATAGGGACCTTCATTGCACCAGGAGTGGGAACTCTTATTGGTGGCGAACTTATTGGTGCTGGAACGGGGTATGGTTTAGGATCTGCTCTGCAGTCATGGGTTTGTTAGTATTTACAAAAACTTAAATGTATCTACACTTTTCTCAAAAACTGCAATGTATTTGTCGAAATTCTCATTAAGGTTTGTAAAGGTGATAATGTAGCTTCTATTATTTTTTATTAAAACTACTTGTTCAAATTTTAAATCTACATTCTTCACTTTGGCCGTATATACTATTTCGTATGCTTTGATATTACCAATTATTCTATTTTTTTCTGAAATCAGATTAAATTCGGGAACGTATAAATTTAAACTCTCTTTATTTGAACTAGTGTATTCCTGGAGATTTTGATTAGTTCTCTCACTATAGATGTTAATATTTACAGCAAAGTTATTTTCCGTAGGTCCGATAAAAGCTACAATAATAGTAAAATTTTCTACACGTACGTTTTCTTTTATTTTCCATCCTGCTGGTGGTCTAATAGAAAATCCATATCTATCATTTGAGTAAGTCTTTGGTGTAGAAGAAACTATAATAGCAACAACAAGTATTGCCGCAACAATACATATTCCAATGGTTACTTTATTTAGCCTCATATTAATTTTTTTGTTTAGAGACTAATTAAAACAAGATAATTTATCTTACAATCTACTAATATTAATTTAGAGAAGTATGCCTTGGTCGACAATCAAGAATCTTATATTGCTGGTAATAATTTTAGTTGTTATGGTTGCACTATTGTTCGGAGTTGAAGGTCTTATCAATAAAGCTATGGGATTTTATGAAAACCTATTTGGTGGAAAACCAGAAGGTAAAATTTTATATATTAAAATGGATCCTGATGATAATGAAATTTGGAATTTTTACTTAACAGGCGAAAAAGAGCAACTTGCAGAAAAACAACCTATGGCCGGCGATTTATTTTTTTACAATGAGTGGTTTTTACCTAGTTCATTACCAGAGTCGCAGTGTGTTATTTATACCGTCGACGAAGAAGGAGGTCTTCTTGGAGATAAAGGATACTATTATTATGTTAATGCAGGTGTCCGGTTGCAGACATATAACGAAGAAGGCACAGAATATGTATCACTTCAGGATTGCCTTGGAAATGAGATGACTAAGAATTGTATTGGGAAGACAGTTACTGGCCTTGGTTGTGTTTATGGACAGGATGCTCCTATGGAGACTTGTCGAAAAGCTGCAGAAGAATTTGCTTTTGTTAACTGCAGATGTGATGAGAAACCAGGAAAATGTGATGATAAACTATTAATAGAGATTGAACCATTTGGTGAAGGTGTAACTCCTAATGGAGATTGTAAAGACAATAAAGATAAATGTAGTTTACTGGTAGAAGGTAACTACGAAATTAAATACGGTTTAATTTGTGATGATAAGGGAACATGGCAACCATGTACAAAAAACAAAGCTGACTCAACTGACCCATCAATAAAAGTTGGAGATGAAAAATATATGTGTTGCCCAGATGACGATGTCTTTGTATGGAAAGAGGGAGAGCAATGTTAATTTTTTATTATAATTCCATAATCTACTAATATTAATTTAGAGAAGTATGTCTTTGTCGTCAATCACTCATCTTGTATTGATTGTGATAGTTATAGTTGTTGTGGTTGCACTATTGTTCGGATTTGAGGGTCTTAGGAATAAAATTATGGGATTTTATGACAACATATTTGGAACTGGAAATCAGATACAATCAGGAAAAGCTTTACATGTAAGGTTAGATGCTCGTAATGGTTGGCTTGATCCATTTGAACTTTATCAATTTCATTTGACCGGTCTTGAAGGCAACCAACATATTGCTGTATATGGCAAGGGAGATATGAAAGGAGCGTTTTACTTAGATACATCTTCACAACTCTATCTTTCAAATTGTGTAATTCTAACATCTCTAGAAGGTGAAGGTACAATAGGACCTGATTGGGCATTCATATATTATGTGTCTCCGGGATCTAGAGTCCAGGAACAATGTGATGATCAGGAATCTGATAATCTGGGATCATGTGTGAATGTTGTAGATAAAAATTGTTCTGTAGCTTATAATTACTTCGATGGTGGAAAAATAGGTTCTGATGATTGTTACTGTTGGTGCGACCCGGATGACTGTTGGAGGGGAGTTAAAGATTGTCCGAGTTCTTGTTCGCCAATTGGGACACTCGTAAAGGATCTTTCATGCACAAACAAATTTGGATATGTGGTGTCTTCATCTACGGCAAATTGTCCTATTTACGATGCCGAACTTGATCATCTTAGGCAGTGCGATTTTGCAGAATGGGTATTTAACCATAAATTTGAACCTTCAACAGATACAACGGACAAATGTGAAAGTTCATCACTTTGTAATTTATTAGTTACTGAAGGAGACAAACATGTTTATATGGTAAAATACGGCTTACTTTGTGATGATGAGATAAAATGGAAGGTATGCACAGATAAAAAAACTGAAGATTCAGCAATATCAGCTGGAGGTAAAAAATACATATGTTGCCCAAAGCCAGACGATGGTGTCTTTGTATGGGAAGATTCAGAGCAATGTATTTAATAATAAAAATAAGAAATAATTATAAGTGAGATTGTGAAAAAAGGTATAGCAGTTGACACTATAATTTTGATTATTCTTGGTGTAGTAGTGCTTGGTCTGGTTGGTTACCTGATTTATAAAAATGCTACAAATTTAGCGAACACACCTCAAGAGTGCCACACGCAAGCTATAATATATTGTAATGAGTGGAAGGCAACGGGTTTCCTTAGTGACAAGGAGCCTCTTCCTCCAGCTGAAAGACTAGAAGGCAGTACAAATGGATGGTACAAGACATACATATCTTGTAACGCTATAGGATTCACTTGGCCCGATCTTGATACTTCTATAACTGGATGTAAATCACTTTTGGGGATTGAGTAGAGTTAAGACTATTTCTTTTGTTTCGTACAAATTAATTTTATGAAAGCGATAGCAGCTCATACGATTTTTATCGTCGGAGTAATAATAATTTTTGTCCTTTTCGTAACTGCAACTCTTTTTGGATGGATTGATTGGAGTGGCTTTAGTGCTAACAAGTTTGTATGCACATCCAAAGTATATAGCTATTGCAGCGGATGGTCAAAAACTGGTTTTACTAACGCTCCATGGGACTGGGATAAAAAAGGTCCAGAAGGTTGCGAAAATCCCCCAATTAACATAGACATACCTTCAATAGATGAATGTAAAAAACTTTTCCCCTCCAAGTAGTTAATTATTTATGAAAATAAAATTAAATTATGAAAGCTGTAGCAGTAACAGAAACTCTTCTTATAGTTGGAATGATTGCGGTTTCAGCATTAACATTTGTTAAGATACCAGGTGAAATAAACGATCTTAAACAGCTGCTTGCCTTGTCTTCAGCAAATGCAGTTGCAAAAGACATAGCAGGCCTATTAATCACTACAGCAGTATCACCTCATAATATAACTTTATTTTATTCGTTACCAGAGGAAGCTTCTTACAATGTATCTTTCAAAGATTATACAGTATATGTAGATGCTAGCTGGGAAAATCTTGTTAGAGTTGAAAATTCTTCTGCCAAATCCACTGTCGACATTACCGCGCAATTCAATGATGTGAAAGTTCTAAAGATTTACAAGTTTTTGGAAAACAATCAAAACTCCTGGGGTGTAGAAAAGTATGAATAAAGCCCAGGCCTTTTCCATAAGTTCGATGCTTGAGATTCTGATATCTGGAATTTTTGCTGCTCTAATTGGTTGGCTCTTGATTGGCGGGCATGCCAGTATCACCCAAATGTCTATTGAATATGAGAATGAGAGACATTCATTAGCTTTAGCCAATATATTTGATTCCAGTCCTGATATAGCATATTTTGACGGATATCAATATCATAGGGACGTACTCGATAAAACTAACCTTGACAAACTGATGACAACGAGACAAAATTTCATCAGCAATTGGCAAGCAAAGATAAATCCAAATTCGGAGTTAAGTAAAAGTTTCTCTTATCCGGATTCCTTTGCTGTAATCATAGTTTTAGATTTGGAAAAACAATCTGGAGGAGAATACGATGGATGGGTAACAACACTAAGCGGAACAAATAAAACATTCAGTTTAGACGATTTCCTCAATTGTCTGAAAGAAAAGATTAATCCCGATGACATACCAAAGTTGTTTACATTAGATTCCAACTTGCATGAAATTTTTAAAACAGAAGATTGCAAAACTCCTATGTATTCAAAAATTCTAGATTACGGGTTCCCTGTTGCAATAAGATATCAGTCCGATGATGTTCATGCTGGACTGATAAAAGTCTTGGTGATAGAATGGTAAAAGGACAAGCTGGCTTTGAACTTTTGATAATGGGAGTAATGGTAGTTGTAGCTATGTTTATTGCTGGCCTTCTGCCAACAGCTTCAGTAAAAACTAACCTTGACAAAGAAGCAATCTTTGAATATAAATATAACAAAGTCCAACACACATTACTGACACTATTTTCCATTACCCATGACGAAAAAAAGGTCTCAGAACTTATAGCAGAAAATTTTACTATCAACAAACCTTCTGACCTGGAGTTTTTGAAGCCGATCTTAGACAAAGAGATAGAAACTAAATGCTACCATATAGTTGTTGATAGCAAAGCACTGTTTTTTGTTGGTGGATGCGATGTCAAATATAGAGCTAATGCAACTCTCATACTTCCTTACAACCCGAATAAATTAGTGGAAGAAATAACTGTGGATACAGGGGATATTTCATGAAGGGCGTTTCAACAGCACTAATGGTACTGCTGGTAGTCATACTTAGCGTTATTACAGCAATTGGAACATATTTTTTCATTCTAGCCTCGAATCTTGAAAATGTAAGAAGGAGTACAATTGAAAGGGGAATTGTAGCAGAGATAAACGAAGTAGAATTTCTAAAACAAAATCTTCATCAGGCCTTGGATTATTCTTTTTACCAATCTAAATACGATGTTGCTGGGTTAGGGGGTTACAATAAAATAATAACTAATGCTCCAAAGCATAACAATCTCCCATACTGGCGAACTTATGGTGATACTTTTATGCCGCAATATATTGGAAATTTAGAAGACAGAACACTAGAAATTTATAATATTTATACCAATTCTATAAAAACTGATATTATCAAATCTGAGGCAAGTGAATTAACAGTAGAAAAATCAGCATCAAGCACTTATGCCTCGGTAACAGCATTTTCTGATCCAATAAAACTAGAAAAACCAAATCTGACCATTGAAGAAAGTGGAACAATAAAGGAGATCATACAGACAAATATTTTTGATCAATTCAATGTAGGAAAAGTTAATTTTGTTGATACAAATCCAGATCCTATACTTCAAACAGTTTTAGATACAATAACAGATTCTGGGCTTGAAGGGATAGGGACTCTAACCTATCATTGCAATCCAGACAGGTACCCAACTGATGAAGAAGTTTTTGAAGATACTAATGGTATGCCAATTGGGGATGCAGAATATCTTATAAAAGATTTGATTAAAAATAATATTGCTGATTTAGAAAATAATCTAAAGTTAAAGTATGGATTAAATTTTGATATCCATTTAAGTTTTATCGATGACGATATACAAAGTGAAGTAGAGACATTATGCAAGCATTCTAGTGGAGATTCAGATTGTTGCTACAAATGCTATGATGATGCAGGAGCTGAGTATTGTTGCGGTACTTGGTACGAATCATTCTGCAAATTCCATTATTTTGGCGCAGCTAGAGTTTTGGTGAGTATAACTGATAAAACTAAGACATATGCTGTATACGATGGTACAACTGATTTAAGAAACATAAAATTAAACTTTTATGTAGTTTCCGGCAATAAGGAATTAATTAACTCCAATTAACTCCTAGGGCAATATCCGGGCATTCCTATGTATGACTGCTCTTCAGGTTTAGTTGGGTCAAACCACGTTTTGGTAATTGGTAAACTTTTTGAATTTAACCAACTGTAAGTGTAGTTTATTTCGATATCCATCCGGATTGATGAATGTGTCTCTATAGTTTTTCCAGGTTCTAAAGTTAACTTACAGCTAGGTTCTTGGCTGTCATCAGAAGCTAAATATTTTACTCTATCTGTTGTGTCTTTAATACATTTAGTAATGCTATCGTCAGTAAAACCAATTTTATCCTTTATCTGTGTCATGTTGATATAATTAAAATCTATACCGCCATCGCCATCATTTTTCAAATTAATATACATCATAATATCTTTTATTTTATTAGATAGAACAGCATGCGGTTCAAAAAATACAGTAACAACCAAAGGTCCGCCAGATGTTGATCTCATCGGTTCAAAATTTAAATATTGTTCGGTTTCTGCAACCCTGAACTCACCACTTCCTATTACAGAGAAATTATGTGCAGCAAAAAACTTTATGTAAACTTGAGATCCAAATACACTATCATAGCACAATTCACTAACATTATTTACATTTCTTATGCATACACATTTTGTATTCGTTTTATTGTCAAAACCAGCAAAATTAAGATAAGGATATGCCTTCACACATCTTTCTTTGCACAATTCTTTCAAGCATGATTCAGGTTGCTTCGAACATCCTACTATTCTATTATTCTCCATTGTTTCATTGCAAATAGCAAGATTTTTATTTTTGCAAGCATCTTCACTTATTGATGTTGTAAGATTGGATGCGCTTGTACAGTTTGCAGTATCATCAAAATTTAAACTAATTTCTGTATCACTGCCTGGAGATAGGCTACATGGATCTGTTTCATTACACATATCAGCCTTACCACACATTATTTTTCTATAATTTGAGCCAATCATGTCAGAATTATTATTCTCCCCAGGTTCAGCAAAATAACTTCTTATGTAAAAACCATTGACAGCCAATGCATCTTCAGTGTTCGGATTGGTGACTGTAATAATTAAAGAATACCCATATGGATCGTTTGCGTATAAAGTAGGTGGAGTAAAGGGTGTAGGTGTATATCTGCTGCCAAATCTTATTTCTATTGGTTTAAAGTCGTATACTGGTGGAGGCGGTGGTGGTGTGGGTGTAGTATTAGAGACCACGCAATTTTCAGGGTTATTCATGTTTTTAAAAGTGCAAATCATATAATTCCAGTACTCCCCTATTCCTCCTACAGATCCCAATCCTGCTGAACAATAAGGATGTATAAGTCCGGGTATCAAGATTGAAAAGAAAAAGAGTAAAACTACTATAATTATTCTCGCTACAGTTCCTAGCGTCATTATCAGGAATGTTATAAACAATCCAACGATAAATGTAAGAAACCCTATCCAGAACCCTGAGATTTCAAGTCCGAAGCAAGTAATAAAAAAGTTTTTAAAATTGAAAACTGTAATTTCGATAGCGACAAGAAAAACTATAAACAATATAATTTGAGTTATGGTCAGGGCTTTGGAAAGTTTTCCAAGTCCTCCTGAACCACCACCTGAACTTCCTCCACCTCCAGCGTTTGATTTTTCAGACATCCATACAGCTTCAGTTCCACATTTACCACATGCTAAACCAGTCTTACCATGTCGTCTAAAACCAGTAGTGCTTCCACACTTTGGACATCTATAAGCCATAATTCTCTAATTAGAATTTGTATTTTCAAATTATTAGAATTAACATTGAATTATCTGCTGGTATCTATCTATTATATCTGAATTCTTCCCGTATTCTTCTCAACTCAGACAATTCTCGTGCTAGTTGTATTCTTTTCCTCGGGTCAGGTTCCCTATCCAGTTTATCTTGCAACTTTTTAATCTGTTTTTCTATACCGCGTTCCTCATCTAATGATCCAGTAACATATTCTCTCCCTCTTCTGAATGCCCATGCTACTATCCCAATGACAAAAACAATGAAAAAAGCAATCAGAGCTGTGTAAGCTCCATATTGAGTAAGTAATGTAGCTATGGTAGAAAATAACTGAGTTGTAGCTACTAAAATAGTTATTCCTAAGGAAAGAATCAAATTAATTTTTCTTCTGAATATGCCAACCATCTGCAAGACAGAGAAAAATATAATAAGGGTTATTAAAAAAGGCAAGAAAAACCCGAAAAACAATTCTTGCGTATGCGAAGCAATCTGACCTTGTGAAATATATTGGAGTATCTCTATCAGAGTTGGCATAATATAATTTTATTATTTGAAATTAAAAAAAGAATGGAAAGAGCGGTTATTAACTGGAAATAACTATACTTAAATTTTAAAAGTTAATATTTTATTATGAGAAAGCTAAATTTCATTCTTCCATTTATCCTTTGTCTTCTTTATTTAACAAGTATAGCATTCGCTGCTTCTCCGCTTGACTCCGTTAAAAATGGGATTGCAGATTTTTTAGGTATACCACAAGATTTGATGGCAACAGATAAAGTTTTCCGTTTTGTAATACTACCTTTTCTAGCAGTTTTTGTAGCTGTGCTTGGAATAATGAGGGATATAAGGATGTTTAGAAGAACTAGACTCGATGTGGCACTGGCTATAATTATAACATTTATAGTTCTTCCATGGTCTAAAGCCATGGGATGGTGGATATTATGGCTTTATGGATCAGGTGCATTTTTAGCGGTCACAGCAGTGGGAGGTATGTTTCTAATTGGTATTATTTTCTGGGCTTTAGGTAGATGGTTCTTTTGGAGAGGTGGACTTAGTGCTGTAAAAAATATAAATAAGGAAATTGATGGCTTGAGGAAGGATAGATTACATTGGGAAGTAGTATTGGCCGAGGCAATGGAGAACCATAATATTAAGAAAGCAACGGAGGCAAGAAATCACATAGCTGAAATAGATGAAAAGGTGAGGCAAAGAAGGGAAACGGAGTTCGCATAATTTTATAAATTTTACCAATCAGCTTAGATTTTATAAATTTTACCAATCCACTCAATTATATTATTCAAATTTAGCAGGATTAGCAAAATTACAATTATGATTATTATCCTTAGCACAATATTTTCTACTTTGAACCATATGATGGCAGCAATCCCGATTAGTGCCCCAATCATACCAGCCTTGAGTATAAAGGTTCCTATGAGACTAAAAACTACTGCCAAAATCCATGACACTGATTCATTGTTGAATATCTTGATTTTTTCATACAAAAGGATTTTAAAAAAGAACATAAGGATAAAGAAAGGCAGGATTATAAAAAAAAGGATATTCGGCCATTGAAGCCAGGACGAGGGAACCTGGAAAAAGCTCGAGACTATACTTAAGGGGTCCATAGATAATAATTTGAAGTGTTAGAAATTAAACAAAAACGAAAGGTTTAAGTATTTAACTATTTATTGATTACTTACTGGTGACGATATGAGTGAAACGAGAAAACTGAGCTATTTAACGATACTCTCAGGAGGAGATGTAAGACCAAAAAGACCAGACCCTCTAATTAATCTCATTACAGGAAGAGATACGTTTTCCGCGTCAGAAGGGGTAACAAACTCGCTCATGAAAGTTATTAGACAATATGCAGGCAATCCACATGATTTTTATTGTAGATATGCAATCACTTCTATGCTGGATAACCAAATGATTCCTTATACAACTAAAATAGGGGAGACTGATGAAATAGGGAAGACTGATGATTTAGCTAATGTTTTACGTACACTTAATTTCGCTGAAAAAAGATTAACTAGACGATATGCTAGATGTCCTTACGATGAGTTCTATAAATCGGCAATACAATTCGTACAGAAACAAAGAGACAAAGTATTAGACCAAATAGAAAAACTACAACCCCAAACAAATCCGGCTCAATAGACACCTTAGTTAATATTTTCTACGAATCACAATCTCAGATAAATTATAGTCATTCTTCAATTAGGATTTAAATTTTACTATTTAACTTAAAACTATGGTAGTATTTCCTTATCTTAAAAAACGAGAACTAAACCCTAAATCAACAAAAGTTAAAGAAAGACCAGAAAACTCTGTAGAAGAAGCTGTAACAAAATGTGAAGAGGCTTTCTTCAAATTAGAAAAATATTTACATTATAGTGGATTCGATTCTTCTGTAATTGAAAGACTTTCTATAGATTCTTTAGGTACCAGTAACTCGTTTTCAGGATTGAGACACTGTACCCAATCAATTGATTATTCTTCAGAGATGTTAGATTATAGTAAAGAGATAGAAAATAATTTGGAAAACCTAAAGAAAAAAATATCATTATATAAAAGACTTGAAAGCGGTTCTGGTAAATTTATAATTTGTGCTGGAATTTCTGTAATAGCTGGTTTAATAGCTGGTCTTCGCACTTATTCCATAGAGGGTATTGAGGCTGGTATTGGTGCAGGTGGTGGTCTTACTGCTGCTGTCGGTGCGATAACAGCTGGTATTACTGCTGCAATTGAAAAAAATATTTTTACCCCACTTGTTCAAAGGTCTCATTATTCTCCGATTGAAAATATTGCTAAATATTCAGGACTATTTTTCTATGATTTAAGAGAAAAATTAAAAGCAAACGAATAGAAATCATTACCACTCAAGTAGTTCTTTTTTTAATAACTTACCTCCCCGAGAGTCAAGAAGCTACTTCACTTGCCCAAATCCTTAAAATATTCATGCAAGGTAGAAAACAAGATGAGATTCTGGAAATTGAGATTCTTGAACTGAATCGATTGCTCTTAACTCTGTACCAAACAATACCGAAGGTGATGGAATGAGGGTGATGGAATGGGGGTAATTAAAGGAATGACATATATAGCAGGTTCTGCGCTCGGAGCTGGGGCAGTTTATTTGGTATCATATCCGATAGCACTTGCAAGAAATCTCTATGAACAATTGCCAGCTATGTTAGACGGAAGAGTTGCACAAGGATTATGCGATACATTCAACTATAGCTGCCAAGGTAGTGGAAAAGCTGCTTTTGTCGGCGGGGTTGCAGGCCTGTTAATTACAATATACGGGATAGATTGGATACAGTCCATTCTTAGAATAAAAAAGAGGTGAAAAAATGTCATTAGTTAAGTTAAGTGACGAATGGAAAAGTTTTCTCTTGGGAGCAGGAATCGGCGGTGTGGTAACATACTTTGGGCCAAAAGCTGCAAAAAAACTTGGACACAGCATCGGAGACTATATTGCAGATAGAGCTAAAACAGGTTCAACCCCTGGTAGTGGAGATTCATCAGAACTTTACAACAGAGTAATATCAACACTTAACAGAGCAGAGTCGAGAATTGACAATTTAGAAAAAACAGTTTACCAGAAAGGAGGGTAAAAGGATGACTGGAGAAAACAACCAGAATGAACTCCTTTCTCTCCTTTACGGTTTTTTAAATGGAGCAGGAACTTTTAACAGTTCATTGGCAGAATACAAAGAAAAATTTGCAGGAAAATCTAATGGTGATGCAGTAAAAGAAGCTCTAAAAGAATTTCAAGGTAAATACGATCTTTCAATCGATGGTATGATTGACAGCTTTCTACCAGAGAAATATAGGCCTGTGGCGCGAATGGCAAAGAACTGGCCTTGGTCTTTCACAGTAGATCTATTTTCTGCTATGCTGAAGGATTATGGAAAAGATGGATCGGGTGGTTACAAGGCATCAGGTGAGGTTCTCAGAGACTTTCTTAACGAAAAATTAAGAAATAAAATTTTTCAAAAGTGATGATTGTGGATACTCTTACCAAGGTTATAGAAAAAGAAGCAGAAATACAAAAACTAGCTATTGATGGAGAGAATCTTATAAATTATTTCAATGAAAATCCTGAGAAGAAACAGAATATGATTGACAGATATTATAAATTG
>Ga0315274_10011411_pt1 | contig 12739 bp, 21 predicted proteins | sample YL17G02_20_MG_FD_203700 | JGI IMG/M metagenome (GOLD analysis project Ga0315274, IMG submission 203700) | Sediment microbial communities from Yellowstone Lake, YNP, Wyoming, USA - YL17G02_20 | ecosystem: Environmental > Aquatic > Freshwater > Lake > Sediment | place: USA: Wyoming | collected... | reverse complement strand
GTCTTCTGTTTCTTCGTCGTCTTCGTCGGGCTGCGCAGCCTGCTCTTCGGTGGTGTGCGGTGCAAGGTCTTCGTCGGCCTCCCCGTCATCCTCACCATCTTCGTCGCCAAGATCTTCTGCTTCGCTTGTCTCGGGCGGGCGTGTTTGCAGCGATTCAGGTATGGCCCGATCGTTTGCGATAAACTCGTCGCGCTTGAGCATTCGCGCTTGAGCATGCGCGAACGTCATTTTCTTCGAGAGCACACCCACCACTTCGATGTCGTCGTCGAGCCTCCAGGCCCGCACACCTCGCCCAGTCCAGACGATCGGTTTTTTCACCGCTGCGGGCAGGCAGGTGAATTTGTCCAGGCAGTTGGCGCAGACTATCTCTTCGCCATCGTACCCCTCTGGCGAACTGCCCTGCGCGTGACACGCGGGCAAACTCGCCTTGTCGGCTTTCGGAATCGCATATTGATCGCCACTCATGTACCCACCTCCTGCAAACTCATACCCGATAATAGGATTGTACGGCGAACACGGGCCGCCACCGCTTTGTCGATCGTGCCGTCGCCCGCCAGTGCGGCGCGCAACGCGCGCTGCTCGGCAAGCGAGCAACGCCTCAAGATTTGAGCCACAGCCCGGCGCGCGTCGAGTCGTGTCTCGGGTGCGCTCTCAGGCAACGACACCACGTCAGGCGTCAAAAATTGCGCGTACTGTAGTCGCCCATGTTTATCAGTTGGCCACCGGCTGGCACAGTACGCGGCTTCGAACAGTTTTTGTGCGCGGTTGGAAACCGCGCGCGACACGTATCCCCAACTCGCACGCCCGTCGTGCTGCTCATAAGCGCGGCATGCTGCGATAAGCAACTCCTGCCGCACGTCATCAACATCGAGCCCGACTTCGCTCAACCGCCGACAACGCCACACTTCGCGCGCGACAATGCGCGCAACCGCTGTTGGTATCTCTTCCACGAACACCCCTACTCTGTGCTGCCCTATCGAAGCGCCACTTGCGTGCGCTCGATACGGTTTTTCGTAAGTACCTCAGACAACCCCCCGAGCGCAAGAGCGCCCAGGTCATGCAGATCAGAGCACGTCCAACTATGTGGGTAAAATTCGCCGACAGCATCGGAGAGCATGCCCAAACCATAGACCTCGATTCCCGCCGACATCGATCGGCGAACAGCATCGTGCAGGTGTGCGCTGCCCTGCGCATTATCACGGCTGCCCGCGGGGTAGCCATCGGAGAGCACGAACAGCACCCGCCGTTTTTCCGGTCGTGCGGCAAGGCGCTGTGCTGCCCACAAAACAGCCTCGCCGTCTAGGTTGTTTGCGATGCCCGCGATCTCCAGCAGCCCAGAAGCATCGACAGAATCGAAGCCCTTGAAGACAGCGTGAAATGCTGTGTTTGTCCCAGAATAATAAAGCACATCGCGCGCGAAATTCTCGATACACGTACCTGCCCTAGCGGCTTCGTGGAGCGCAGCACCGTGCCTGCGCAGCAGATCTTCGTACTTCGCTCGACACCCCGAAGTCCAGGGGTGGTTTATGACAACACTTGCTTCCAGCGTCGTGAAGCCAGAGATCTCGTGCTTGATCTCTGCTTGATCGAGCGCAAGGTGCAGGGCAATCGCCGCCTCGCGGCACAAAACAGCCTTCGTGCCACGCATCGATCCCGAGCAGTCACAGAGAATTTCTACGGCCACATCCTTGGCATCCGACTCGACATAATGCACGTAGAGCTGATCGGCGGGGACCGCACCCACCGCGTACTCGGTGAGCAGCATCGGATCGATCTCCCCCTCATCAGAGCCACCCGTTGGCGCCACATCGCCGGATGCGCGCAGCGCGGCTTCGAAGCACAGCACCAGATTCGAAGATACTGCACGCACGCTATCACAGAGAGCGAGAAACGCCGCTGCGTGCTTGCGCCGATCCTCGCTGCTGAAATCACGAAACGCGTCGAACTGGTGATCGAACACCACGTATGGCTGTGTTTCGCGCGGCTGTTCGAACATGTTGCGCAAACGCGCATCGATCGCAGCGGTTGCCCCTGTACTCTCTGTTGTGTAGCGATCGAGATCGAAGAATTCGGGCTTGCCCTCGGCAACCTCACCCTCGCCCTCGGCAGGCTTGCCCTCACCCTCGCCCTCAGCAGGCTTGCCCTCGGCAGGCTTGCCCTCACCCTCGCCCTCAGCAGGCTTGCCCTCACCCTCGCCCTCAGCAGGCTTGCCCTCGGCAGGCTTGCCCTCACCCTCGCCCTCAGCAGGCTTGCCCTTATCTGGTTCTTTCGGTACGGGCGCATGCGCGAACTGGGCGTAGATGCGCTCTGCAATCGCGATGTTTTCAGCAGTGCGCTTCGGTGTGTCCACCGCCTGCGCGACACGGATCTCGTCGGCCACCCGAAGCAGCATCACCTGCACACGCGGAGCGAATGCGTAAAACTCGATAGAGCGATGGCCGTGTGGCGTGAGCACGGTGCCGAGCGCCGTGCCGAAGGCTCGCCACAATTGCTCGGGCGTGCTCGCTGTTGCGATAAACGACATGATGTCCTGCCCATCATCCCCGGTGTCGGCATAGAACCACTCGTTCATTTTCGAAATGTTCTGCGCACTGCCGGGATAGCGCGCACCTTGCATGCGCTCGACGTATCCATCTTCGACGATGTTGGCGAGCCGCTTTATCTGCGCCGTCACACGGCCGCTGGCCAACCACACACCCAATGCGTCGAAATCAGTGAACGAAGCGTGCCCGCACTCGTGATCGAGCAGCCCGTGCAGCATGCGTCGTGCGCTCGTACCGAGCCACGAAAAGTGCTCGATGTTGGGCACAGTGACCTGTCCCGCGCTTGCGAACGCCTGCACGCCTCGCACGTTCACGGTCAAGCCTTGGTCGGCAGCGACGATGCGGCCTATCCGCTCCATTTCATTATCGAGATCAAACGTCATGTTGTGCCCCTGCTCCTGCGCATTCGCATGCGCGCTGCGAACTCTTCGATCGAAAGATCTCCCGGTGCGCGGCCCAGTATCTCGCGCACCTTGCGCGCCTGCTCCGCGTCTGCCGCTGCTAGCGCAGCCACGGCAGCGGCTCGTTTTTTGTCCTCCGAGTGTCCGAACCACTCGTCGATCGCAGTTCTTGGGTCCACCACAAGGTTCGCGAGCCCCTCGCTAACGAGAACCAAATTGTGTACCTCGTTGGTGTTCGCAAGCCACTTTTCAGCAGCAACTTCTGACGACCACTGTCTTATAGACGACGCACTAAAAGTGCGACTGTGACGATTGTAGACCGCGTAATCCGTGATCCACCATTCTTCCGACAGCGCGTAGGCCGACAGGCTCACCGTCACAACATCATCAGAATGATTTCTGCCAGCGTATAGCGCACCCGCACGGCGCCAGCCTGCGAATGACGGGTCGCCGATCAACAGCTTGTAGCTGTCGGGAAGCGCATACAGGATGCCCTTCTCAATCTCTGCATCGACCGATGCTGGTGTGGTCGAGGCATCCGTCACAGTCAAAAAGCACCCATGCACGAGGTGCTTTACCGCGCCGAAAGCCTCGACACCGATCACCTCACTGGGATAAGCACCGGGCCTTACGAGCTTTCCGTAGAGCTTCATCAGTCACCTCCTTTCGTCTCGTATCCGAAGATACGACTGATCAACTCGCGCGCGACCTTGGCGTCAGTGGGCGATTCCAGCTTACGCAGGATCGACAGATCGGCTGCGTGCAAAACCCCGTCGTAGGAATACACACTGCAAAGCCTCGCCCACTGAATGCAGCGGCGTGTGGAAAAGTCCGCGCCGAATTTCTCGTCGGCCCGCAACTCTTCCGCGACTCGACAAATACCGTCGAGCACGTCATCGGGACATTCGCTATCTACGTTCACGCGCAGTCGCGCAAACTCTTCTGCTCGCGGGGGATAGTCCACCGCGAGCACAACGCCGAACCGATCGAGAAACGCTGCGTTCATCGATGTGGTTCCGGCGTGACGTGCGCGGTGCAGCGCTCGATAGCCGATCGTGTTGCCCGTGGCGAACACCGCGAAGCGCTCGTGTGCCTCGATTGTCTCGCCTGTCTCTGGGATGTGCAGGGTGCGCGCGCCCTCTTCAAGCACCGGTTGCAGCACAAACCGCACGCTGGGCAACGCCGCGTCGATTTCGTCGAGCAGCACTGTGTATCCCTCGCGCATGCAGAGCGCGAGATCACCGATGTTGAATTTGAGCGTGAGCACCCCATCCTTGCTGTCAGGCACATTCATGCCCCGCAGGTTGCTCACGCGCGTTTCGCCGTCGCAGTTGAAGCGGATCATGGGCTCGCCCAACTCCGCACAGATCGCACGAGGCAATGCGGTTTTTCCGCAACCTGTCGGGCCGGTGAGCATGATGTTCATGCCCAGCTTGAGCGCAATCGCGATGTCTTTGGTGTGCTGCGGCGGAAAAATAAACGGGCGCTTGTCTGGCGCCCGCTCATGCGCAGGCACACGACGGCGCATCACCACATCTGTGCCTGGGATCTGATGATCGATGTACGTTACGTCTGTGCGGATTGCCGCACGCGCTTGCTTAGCCATTGTGTTGCCCCTGCTCTCGTTCGAATTGCAGATAGTAATCCAGATCGCGCACGTCCGCAGGCACGCCCTGCAACATGCGCTCGACGCGCTCGATTTGCGCCAGAGCGTGCTTGACCCGATCCCACGCGGGCTGCTTTTTGCCAGTGAGGTGCCCCTCGCGCGCGTAGAAACGCGAGGCAGTACGAAAGGCAACCCGAATCTCGTCGAAGTCTCTGGCCAATTCATCGATTGCCACACCAGCCAAGACGCACTGTGCGAAGTGCTGGTGTTTCAGATTTCGGATACGCGGTCCTTTGCCACACCACGTGGTGTAGTGGTCTTCGATCATTTTGTGATCGGGATGCGCAGCCCGCCAGCAGTTGATCTCGAACTGCCGCAACGCACGCCGCATGTCGGTCTGCAAGATGCGCAGCGCCTCATCGGCTGTCGCAGCGCCCTGCACCTTCAGGCCGAAGTTGATAATGCACGTTGAACCGCACCAGACGGGCGAGCCGCCTGCCGTGTTGGTGAGCAGGAATTCGAAACGCGTCTTGTCTTCGTTGTCGTGTGTATCCTTGCTGTCGCCCTTGCCACAGAGAGCGCACACGCCTTCGCGGCTCGCATGCACCATCACGTTGCCTGCGCCCGGCCGGAACTCAAACTCGTCGCGCACGCGCGCAGTGAACGCGTCGTCGAAACTCGCGTAGAGCGTTTCGAGGATGCCTGCGCCGATGCGTTCGAAATCGTAGTTGTTGTTCTGCACAACCTCGATAGCTTGCGCGAGCTTCGGGCTCGCAATGGCTTTGTACGCACTGCTTGCCAGACCGAGCACGATGGTGGATCGCAGCACTCTGTAGTGTGTCTTGTGTTCCATGATTATCCCCTACTTTCGATTTTGAATTCGAACCCTGCGATGGTGAGTTTCTGTTCGACGAACTCGGCCCAACACTCGCGGATCATCACCAGAGCGAGCGTGTAGTCGTATCCGCGATCCGTATACGGCAATCCTTCGGTGATCTTGTTCAGAGCCACGCGCTGTGGTGCATCGACCACCAAAAGCAACCAGCCGCCCGTCTTGATTATCCTGATCATGGCGACACCTCGCAGAGCAACCCTTGTTGACCGGCTGTCACGACAGCACTGACCAACGCCTTGACGCGATCCGATCCTGTACCCACCACAGTTTTGATCTGCCCGCCCCGAGCGAACGACAAATCGCAGCGATAGACACGGCCACTAACAAAACCGCTCTCGCCCAGCGGCGAAGTCGCATACGTGCTGCGCACGTATCCCGCGCGCTCAAGCAGCGCAGCCAACTGCACGAAACTCAGGCACATCAATTGTTCATGCGTTACCATCTACTGACCCCTACTCTTTCTGGCTTGCGCCTCATATCAACAATAACCGCGGTGTCCGCGACGGCTCGGGCGGCAGACTTTGCCGATCTCCTCCACGAGCGTGATGCTCGTGAAGATCTTGTGCAGCGCCTCGATAACCGAAGCGCGAGCGGCGAGGGGGAAGATGGTGAGCTTCTGTTCGCCATCCCAACACCGGCCTGGGATCTCGCGGAATGCCGCCAGCAAGGCGCCATCGAACGGCGCCCACACAGCGCACAACTCAGCGCGGCTATCGGTCGTGACCTTGACCGCCACAAGTTTCGGCGGTGCGACCTCACCGAAGCCCGACAGGTCGAGCCCCACGTCGATCGTGCTGCGCGTGCCATCCGGCAGTGTGACCGGCTTGCCGGGGTATGCCGCAATGAGAGCGGCTACGAACCCCACAGCGCTCGACGCCGGGAACATGTTGAGCTTGGCCTCACCGTTCCAGCGGCGACCCGAGACAGCCCGACAGGCGCTCGTGAACGCTTCGCTGTAGGGGCTCTTGACGCCGAGATCACCATCGATGACCGCGATCACGATCGGCTTGCCGAGCCAGTGTGTTTCGAGTTTCGCCGCAGCGGCTTCGCAGCCCAGTTCGCGCAGGCGCGCGATACCCAGCTTCGCCGTGCCCTTATCCTGCGCCACCGCGACGCGGTGGATCAGTTTGTTGGCCTCGACGCGCGCCTCTTCGGTGATCGCATCGGGCGCACCGTAGCGCTCGCGGCAGTCGGGGCCGATACCAGCCTCGACCGATTGCGCATCGCGCAGCGGGCGCGAACACATCGCGCAGTTCGTGGCGAGCAGCTTGGTTGACGTTGCGTTTTCGTATCCCATCACAGCACCTCGAAATTCCGCTGCGCAATCGCCAGCGGGTGGTTGTATCGGTTTCAATTCTGATTTTTGTTCCATGTCCCCTACTCCTTTGCGATGCGTTCGTTGAACGCGTCGCTCCGAGCTGTGCTCACCCGTAAACGATGTCGCCGAACACCGCGAGTTGGATCAGCACGTCGCCCGTCTCGGCGTCGCCGTCATCAGCGACGAGATTCGAAAAGTGCCGGGGGTGCTTCGTGGCCATCAAGCCCAGACCCTTGACGATACCTGCGTAGGTCAGCGTCACGCGGCCCCCACCATTGGCTGTCAGGTCGAAACCCTTGCCGTCGTTTTCGGCATCGCCGAGCACCACACCGCCGCCCTCTTCGCACATCGGATAATCGATGTGTTTGAAAAGCCCCCTTTCGCGGTCATCTTCGCGACCCACGTAAAGGTCTGCGTCTTTTGGGGGCGGTACGTAGCCAGTGATCGTAGCCCAGTACCCGATGCCGCCCTCGAAACCGCTGCACACAACGTCTGCAATGCGCTGGCGGTCTACTTCGATCTCGCACTTGATTTTTACGTTTCCCATATCCCTACTCCTGGTTGTTTAGCTTCCCGATACGCCGCCGTCAGCGGCAGCGCGTTTCAGCCAGTAGCAAGCTGGCCTCATCAGTCGGGTTTCAGTCTGAAAACGGGATCTGTTCGCGCCTGCTTTCCGCGAGCGTCTTTTCGATCGCCGTGCGCAACTCAGCCGGGAACGGCACCTTATCGTTGTCGGCCCAGCCTGCGTCAGCCAATCGCTCACGCGCAAGCGCCTGATAGGCCGCGTGCCGCTCGTCGCGCAGCGCAGAGAGCGCCCTTCGCGCTTCCTGCACGCTCACAGCTAGTGCCTCTTCGCGCTCTACCAGCGCAGAGTAGGCCGCAACTTCGTCCGTGCGGCCCGTCGCCGACAGCACCCAGGCGTCCCGCTGCCCGCTCGTCACGGCGTCATGCCAGCCGCGAAGATAATCCCCGTTGACCTGTTCGATCGCGTCTGCGATGCGCAGGTTGAACGCATCTACCGCTTTCTGCTCCAGCGCAGGCCGCGTCGCGCGCAGCGCGAGCATTTCTGCCTTGGCCTTGGCATCCCGCGCAGCTTTTGTTTGTTTGTTTGGGCACCCGGCGTAGTTCCATTCTACGCGCAGGTACTCACCAGGCTGCGCCCCGATCAGTGTGGCCCAGCGGTGCGCACGCCAGGAGTCCATCCCCGTTGCGCTGGTCGCGAACACCGCAAGATGTGCGACCACCGCCGCCGAAGGCGTGCCCCTCAGCAAGGCGGCCGTCATCTGTTTGTGCGAAGGCGCGATATCTGTGAGCCGCCAGTCGAAATCCGCAGTCGTGAACGGTGTGAAGTGCTCGATATAGAGCGTGCTGTGAAAACCGTGCCTCAATCCTATGAAATGTGGTGTTGTCATATCCCCTGCTCTCCCTTTGGCAATCTTTGCCCTTATCTCTTAGATAATGTCAGCGAGACTCAATCTCGCAAAAAATCGTACTCCCCCAAAAAAATGGCCAGCACTGCGCGTTTGCAGTGCTGGCCACGGGGCACGGCGGCGCCGCTGCTATCGGCAGCCCGCGAACTCGCACTCGATCTTCGCCCAAAAGCCCTGCCAGCCCGCTCGACGCGCCCAAGAGCGCCTGAGCTTCGCCATCTCGGGCAGGTTGTCCGCGCAGATGGTCGGCCAGATGTCGTGCCAAACCACGTCGAACTTGGCCTTGCACTTCTTGTGGTACGTGAACGCGTCAGCCTGCACGACTTCGAGCTTATCGCCGTAGCGGGCTTGCAGCGTGGGAGCCGTGAGCCCGATCACGTCCAGGTCCAACTCGACCACGCGCACGCTCTTGACCTCGGGGTCTTTCAGCGCTGCCTCGGCTGCCATGCCGATACCCAGCCCGAAGATCAAAACGTCGCCGCGCATGTGAGTAAAGAACTCCAAGTGGTCTTTGATCTCAGCAGGCGTGTCGCTCATCACGATCGCCCCGCGCTGCGTGATCCTCGTATACGTATCCGGCGCCACGCTGCGGTGCGAAGTTCCACGAAAGCTGCTGCGGAACTGCTCCACAGCCGCCTGCTCGGGCGTCACCGTGAACCGCGCCACTTCCCAATCTCCCCGCACACCTTCAGGAATGTCCACCCTGAATCTACGCCACCACCACGTGGCCTCGTCGCCGGGCACCGCGTTCATTGCAATCTTGATTCCCATGCAACACCTCTTCTCGTTGTTGATTCTTGGGGCTAGCGACCGCGAAACACCACGTTCAGATTGTGCTTGGTCTGCACATCGAAGCTCTCGCCGGGAAACACCTTGCGCAGCTTGTCGGCGGCATCCTGCGGCGAAGCTGCGAACACGTAGTGCCCCTGGCGGGCGCCAACATCGTCACGGCCGATGCAGTCGTGCCGGTACAGGTCGCGACGCGTGAGGCGATACTCCACTTCCTGCTGCCGCTCTGCGCGCGCCAGCGCCGCGTCGTGCAGCACCGCCGCCATGAAGCCGCCCACGTCGCTGCTCTGCTCGGGCGCGTCGCTGCTCATAATCGTTGCATCTGCGTCCATCAATTCCTCAATCATTTCGATCGCAACGCCGAGCGCTGCGCGCGCGTTGGACAAGTGCGTGCCAAGGCGCAGACTGTCATCGATGTCACCTGCGATAACTCCCGCCTGCACGTCTTTGATCAGATCGAGCGCATCCATGAACGCGCGGAAACCCTCGGAGGCGGTGCGGCCTGAGATAACTCCCGACTGCACGTCTTTGATCAGATCGAGCGCATCCATGAGCACGCGGAAACCCTCGGAAGCGGTGTCGATTCTTTTCTGTTTGTGTTCCATGTCCTCTACTCCAGTCCAGATTGTTTATCTCGCAGTCACACACCGAAAATCGGTGTCCTAAAAACGACCGGCACCACGAGCGCTCGCAGTGGCGGTCTACCCTTTCACAGCAGTGCTAGTGCTGCTACCCGGCAGGGTCGGCCGGGCTTGGTGATACCGACAGACGGTCACCAAAGTCTTATGCGTACACTTCAAATTGCTTTGACCAGATTCGCAGCGAAGGGCAGCGTGCGGCCCGACTTGTCGAGTCGCACACGCACAGTGCCCCGGAGCGCATCGAAGTGCGCGACCTCGCCGTACCGATCGCCCATCATCCAGCGATCGGTTGCCGGGTGCAGTTCGACGCGTTCGTCGCGCGCGAAGCTGTTACCGATATCCCAGTTGCAGCGGTTGCATGGCCCACCGCGCCTGTCCCTACCTTTGTCGCAAGCACAGCGGCTCGTGTTCGCGCAATCTGCGCACAAGCAACTCATTTCGACACCCGCTTCAGGTGAACGCGCCACTCGCCGGTCATCCCGACCTCGGCAGCATCGCCCCACGCCTCCAGCGTGCCATTGGCGTCCACGCTATCCTCGCAGACAGCCAGGAGTTCCTCGGCGCGCGCCTCCGTGTATTCCAGCGTAACGATCTCGGTGTACTCGTTGCTCCGCGTGATCGCTTGTTCGATGGTCATGTCTCAATCCTCCATTCTGCGCGCGTCGGCGGCTTCTCCGCGCGTGCCGTAGCAGGTGTGTTTCGGTGTCGAGAACCCGCCGTACATGCCTGCGCCGGTCCAGCACAAGCTAAACGGCGCTACGTTTCAGCTTGCGCTGTCGTGTCTCAGTATCAGCCCTCCTCACCCGGCGTGTATGCGCGCCACACCTCGCCGCTCTCATACTCCTGTCGCGCGGGTACCCCGCGCACGTCGGCCTCCGCGCATGCCTGACGCCAAGCCTCGTCCTCGTCATCGTCGCCGCCGACACATACGATCTCGCCGCCCTCGTCGTCGCACAGGCTGACCGAATAGAGGGTGTCGCAGTGGTACGAGCGCCACACCACGATCGCATCCACATCCCCCGTGTAGCGGCTCATGGCGACACCCCGATGGTGGGACAAGCGAATTTTGAGCGCACACGCCGCATCGTTGTGACCATGTGCGTGCCCTCGGCGCGCCCGTACCACATCGACCCGTCACCGGCTTGAGCGCGATACGTGATGTACGAGCCGCGCCCGATGTAACCGCGGCGTCCCTTGTGCGTTCTGATACTCGTGATCGTCGCGAGCATGATCCCCGGCCACGTCGTGATGGCCTTGGCGTCGCCCGACACGTAGCCGCACACGATGCCGCGCTCGCGCATGGCCATTACGTCGCGCTCGGCGCAGCAGTGGTTGCAGTATCGCTTGCCGTCTGCGGCGGTGCCGTATCCTGTGCTGAACGCACTGTGCTCTGAGGGCGCGTGCCCGCAGTCCAAGATTGTCGATTCCATACCCCTACTCCGTTCGTTGAATGTCCACCCGAGCACGCGACTGTTGTCGTGTGCTCGCGTCGAGCTTCACCGCTGCTCAAGCCCAGCAATCTTCGCGTCGCAGCGCTCGCAGATCGGCACCGCTTTCAGTATCGGGTGTGCGCGGCTCGTCGTGGCCTCGTTCTCGCACAGCAAGAACCACTGGCACTTCGTTGCGTTGGCCACGAGCGCTCTCTTGCGTGTCGCGCGTTGATGCCGCCGTCGCTGTCTCTGGATTTCCATCTCTGTCATATCCCTACTCCTGTTTGAAAAACCACCCCTGCGCGCAGAGCGTTCCCTGCGCGCAAGCGTCGTGTCTCAATCACACAGCCAGCTATCTTCGATTCCGAGCGGATCGAAGTGTGCGTCGAACGGCAGCGCGTCCACGTGTTCGTTTTCCTCGAACGGCACGAACTCGATCTCGGCAACCTCGTAGCCGCCGTCGATAGGCACCAGCGTAAGCCCGTGCCGCCGCAACGCCTCCTCCACTGCATCCAAATCAGGCACCTCTTCGTACCCCAGATGCCCACACAAAAACCCAATCGCATTTTGAAACGTCATACCCCTACTCCCTTGCCGCTCATGGCGGCGGTTGAAAACTCAGGCCACAACTTCAGTGACCGGCACTACGCGCACGTCGCACGCGAACGTCTCAAGGACGAGGCGCCAGCCGATATCCATTGCCATTTGGAAATACCAGACCGTTGTCCAGGTTTCCCACACCATCCGATCGCGATTCATGTACTCGACACGATATACAGTACGCATACCCCTACCCCATTCGTTGAGAAGCCACCCGAGCGCGCAACCTGTGTTGTGCGCTCGCGTTGTGTCTCAAGCACCACACACGCCTGCGCGGGTGTACTTTATGCACGCAGCGTGGATGGCGTTCTCGACGCTCGTGCCGTTTGCGAACGCCGCTTCACCTGCGCGAAACACGTGGCCGATATCCATCACGTTGATGAAGCAATCGACTGCGTGTTTGTTGTAGAGCCGCGTGATCTCAGCTTCGAGTTTCTTGTTGCGCTTCTTAGTAACCGCGGGCGCCTTGACAGCAAAGCGAGCCGCATTCTTTTTTGCAAGTTGCTCACACATCAACATGTGTGGCCCCCCAATTTTATACTTAGTCATTGTCTTCTTTCTGTTGTTGAATGCCGACCGCAGCCCACGAGGTTGCTCTCGTGGGCTATCGTCGTGATTCAATCACACATGCAGTTGTCGCACGCGGTCACGTAGCTCCGCAGCGCCGACACCGCGTAATCCATAGCGCCCTGCGGCGAGTAGCGCGCGGTCAGCCCCAACCGAAAGGCTATCTGTGTGAGGATCGGCGAGGTGATAGCGTACATCGCGTCTTTGTAACCCTGCCGACTGTGCTTGCTCACCATCGGCCCGCGCGTCGCGTACTTCGGCACATATGCCGTGGCGTCGTAGATGGCGAGAATGTGCCGCGCGTGCGCTTCGCTGATGCCCGCGGTGGCGAACTCTGCGATGACCCGCGCGTGCTCGGCGGCGCGCTCGGCTTGCCGTTCCTCGACCGTAATCACGGGCGGGCACGGGTAACGTCCACTCTCACTCACAGACATATCCTCCTGGGGGACGAAAACCGCCCTCCATAGATATAGATAATGTCAGCCGCGAGCAGTCTTGCAAAAATTCAGACGCGCAGTT
>Ga0315274_10011409_pt1 | contig 12739 bp, 10 predicted proteins | sample YL17G02_20_MG_FD_203700 | JGI IMG/M metagenome (GOLD analysis project Ga0315274, IMG submission 203700) | Sediment microbial communities from Yellowstone Lake, YNP, Wyoming, USA - YL17G02_20 | ecosystem: Environmental > Aquatic > Freshwater > Lake > Sediment | place: USA: Wyoming | collected... | reverse complement strand
TTTCAAGATTCTTAAAACGGCGTCCCGCCTGATATTATATTTTTCAAAAACCGGCTTCAATTCGCCGGCCACTTCCAAAATTGCCAAAAGCAAATGTTCGCAGGAAATAAATTCATCTTTTAATAAGCTGGCCTCTTTGGCGGCCCGTTCCAAAATCCTCACCAAATCCTGCGATAGGTAGAGCTGGCCGACGTTGGCGTTAATGACAAAAAGTTTTGGCAGGCGATTGATTTCCATCTCCAAAAAAGAAACAAGCCCGCCGAGGTTAATGCCCAAACGGCCAAAAATCATCCCGACCACTCCGCCCTCTTGGACAACCAAACCAAAAAACAGGTGAATCGGTTTTAATTCGCCTTGATTTCTGGAAGCGGCCAAATCCTGAGCGTTCTGGAGCGCTTCCTGCGCTTTAATTGTGAAACGATTAAAAGGCATAACAAAATAATTTCTAATTACTAATTTCTAATGCTAAAAATCGGCTGGTCTCTCTTCTAATATTACTTCAATATTTATTTCTTTGCCATCGCGCAAAATTTTAAGGGTGATTTTATCCCCTACTTTGTAATTTTGGAGCTGCGAAGCCAGGGGATGGTCGGTGTCAATTTTTTGGCCGTTGATTGCCAAAACAATATCGCCTTCTTTAAGGCCGGCTTTGGCTGCCGGAGAATTTTGAACAATGGCATCTTCAGCGTTGGGGCCTTTTTTAATCAAGGCGCCATAATCAACGCTTAATTTATTCTGTTCTTGAATTGAAGCGTTAATCGGAATATAACGGATGCCCAAATATGGCGCAATGATTCTACCATGAGTTTTATAAGAATCAATGGCTGTCTTGGCGCGGTTAATGGGAAGGGCAAAGCCGATATTTTCCGCGCCAGTCGCAATGGCTGTATTAATGCCGATTACCTCGCCTTTTAAGTTTAAAAGAGGGCCGCCGGAATTGCCGGGATTAATCGCAGCGTCGGTCTGAATAACATTGTCAATTTTTTCGGAAAAACCCGAGGTGTCACCGGCGGTGATGGAACGCGCCAGGCCTGAAATGACGCCAGCGGAAACGGTGTTTCTGAATTCGCCAAGAGCATTGCCAATCGCAATAACAGTTTGGCCGATTTGTATTTTATCTGAATCTGCCAAAACCAAAGTGCTAAGACCCGTAGTATTAATTTTAATTAAAGCCAAATCATTATTTGGGTCGCGAGCCAGAATTTGAGCGTCAAATTTGCGGCCGTCATTCATTAAAACCGTGTAGCTTGCCTCGGTATCAACGACAACGTGTTTGTTGGTTAAAATCATTCCGTCAGAAGAAATGACAAATCCGCTGCCGCCGCCCACTTCCTGTTTTTCCGTGCCCTTCTGGCGATACTGAGGGATTTGGAAATTAAAGGGACTGAAGAACTGCTGGACATCCGGCGGCAAATTACCGAAAGGATTGGTATAATATTCTTCAATGACCGGCACTTCTTTGCTAATGATAATGCTCACCACCGCCGGCGAAGCAGTTTTCACGGCACTGATGACCATTTGTTCGTGATCGTTAAAGCCGGCTGGCGAAGAATTGGCCAGCCCTGATTTTTCTACGGCTTTATAGCCCATCACAAAACCAGCGCCGCCGCCGACGAGCGCCGCGACAATTATAACGACGGCAAAAAGAGAAATAATTTTTTTATTCATATTACAAATATAATACTTTTTTCAAAATTTTTAAAACCTCATCAATTTCTTTTTCAGTCGTAAGGCGGCCCAGCGAAAACCGCAAACTGGAACGAACCTCCTCATCGGTTAAGCCCATAGCCATTAGAACGTGCGAGGGATTTAAGGCGCGGCTGGAGCAAGCTGAACCGGCGGAAATAGATACGCCAGCCAAATCCAATTGCACCAAAAGCTCATCGGATTTTTGGCTGGGAAAAAGGAAATTAATGATGTGGGGAGAGGTCTTATTGGCGCCGGAATTCAAAACAGCTTTTGGCCATTTTTCCGTTATGCCTTCAATAAATTTTTTCCTCAATTTCTCCAAGCGATTGCTTTCTTCTTTTTTATTTTCTTTGACTAAGCAAATGGCTTGGGCCAAAGCCGCAATCGCCGCTGTATTTTCCGTGCCGGATCTCTTGTCGTCTTCTTGGCCGCCGCCGGTAATAATCGGCTCTAAAGGCGTTCCTCTTTTTAATACGAGTCCGGCAATGCCTTTTGGTGCATAAATTTTGTGGCCGGAAAAAGTGAGCATATCAACGCCTAAATGGTCAAGTTGGCAATCTAAATAGGGAATGGCACAAACTGCATCTGTGTGAAAAAGCGGGAAAACAGAATTATTGACGCGGCGGTAATTCCGGACAACTCGGCCGATATCTTCAATCGGCTGAATAACGCCGGTTTCATTATTGACGGTCATAATGGAAACCAGCGCCGTCTCTCTTTTTAAAAATGAAGAAACATCCTGAACCCGCAGACGGCCGTCGCGGCTGGGCGGTAAATAAGTTACTGCCACGCCTTCCTTCTCCAAATCCTTTAAAGTATTTAAAACTGAATCGTGCTCAATTTGGGAAGAAACGATGTGGAGATTCTCTAAATTGCTCTTCTGCCGACAGAATTTGACGATGCCCCGCAAAGCCAGATTATTGGATTCGGTGGCTGATGCGGTGAAAATTATTTCTTCGGGTTTAGTCCCAAAAAAACCGGCGATTTTAAGTCGCGCCTCGTCAATGACAGCCGTCGCCTCTTGGCCGAAAGAATGCAAAGAATTGGGATTGCCGAAAATTTCCAACGTTTTGATAAAAACGGATTTCACTTGCGGGTCAAGCGGGGTAGAGGCGGCATAATCCAAATATATTCCCGCAGCTAATCGTCTTTTTGAACTATTTTTAACCATATTAACAATTATTATATCAAAAAATTAAAGGCCTAATAATCTTGGCAATTAAGTGTGGGGATAAATCTTGTCTTAAAACTTCTTAAGGAGTGTAGGGAAGCAGGCCCATGAAGCGGGCTTGCTTGATGGCTTGGGAAAGACGGCGCTGATGCTTCCGGCAAACGCCGGATCTTTTTGCCGGCACTATTTTTGCCTGAAAAGTTAAAAAACGCTTGAGCAAGTCCGCGTCTTTGTAATCAACATCTCTGGCGTCTTGGCTGCAAAAAAAACATTGTTTCATACGAATTTTATTTACGAGTTAAGCGAGTAATTATAAAATTCAGCTCGGGCTTTGCCCTCGCAGACAAAAACTTAAAAAGGCAGGTCTTCCGGCGTAATTTCTTCTTCGCCTTCCTGAATGGTCGGGATTTCTTCGGCTAACGCCTGGTCGGTGCCTGCCTCCGGACTGGCCAAATCAGTTCCTTCAGCCGGGCTGGACGCAGCGCCTTTGGGACCCATCTGCATCCGTTCAGCAATAATTTCGGTCTTATATTTTTTCTGGCCGGACTGGTCTTCCCAGGAACGAGTTTTAAGGCGACCCTCAATAAAAATCAACTTGCCTTTGGAAAGATAGCGGGAAACGATTTCCGCCAATTTCCCCCAGGCAACGACATTGTGAAATTCCACATCTGTCTGCTTCTGGCGATTTTTATCAAACCAAACGCGATTAGTGGCAACGCCAAAACTCGCCACGCTCTGGCCAGTAGGAGTGGTCCGAAGCTCGGGATCGCGAGTCAAATTTCCCAAAATAAATACTTTGTTGAAATTCATACGAATTTTATTTACGAGTTAAGCGAGTAATTATAAAATTCAGTACCGAGCACTCAGCATTGTTTTGCATAATTTTACTGAAAAATAGATTAATGCAGAATTTGTTATTGACATTGCATAATAATGCTGAGTGCTCGGTTAAGGTTTTATCACTAAATTTTCTGCGCTTTTGGCTTGAAAATTTAGATAAAGCCCTTAGGCTAAGTCTTTAATCTCTTCCAGCTTCTGGTCCAAATCCTCCAAATCAATTTTTTCTTTTTTATCTTGAGCCGCGTCGAAAGATTTATCCTGAGTCACATCGAAGGATTCTTCCTTAATTTCCGCGGCCCCTTCAACCTCTTTTTTCTCTTTGGCGTCTTTGGCTTTTTGTTTGCCTCCGACATTGGTCATTTTACCAAAATTAGGCGGAGGCGTCAAACAGAGCGAGCGCAAAATATCGTTTTCATAGCGGAATTTTTCTTGGATTTCCAAAAGTTTTTCCGGGTCCAACTCCATATGCAAATAGCAAAAATAGGCTTCTTTTTGTTTCTTGACCGGGTAAGTCAAAATTTTTCTTTCCAAGGCGGATTTTTTAATGGTTTGACCGCCGAAATCATTAAATACCTTTTCAATTTTATCAAACAAAGCCAAAGAGTCGGCTTCATTGAGCCGGCCGCTTAAAAGAAAACTTAGTTCATAAACTCTCGTATCCATAGTTATAACTAGATTAATTTATTTTTAATATAGTGTCAATCTTTACAGATTTTTTTCAAAATCTCATTAAGTTCTTCCTCGGAGAAAAAATTGATGGTGATTTTGCCGCGGCTGCCTTTTGTTTTCACTTCTACTTTCGTGCCTAAAACTTCTTCCAGCTTGCTTTTTGCTTCGTTCTCCATCGGATTGCCCAATTCATCCAGAGAAATTTTTTGCGATTCTTCCATCGGCAGCATCCCTAAAACGCGGCGGGTCAGGATTTCTGTTTCCCGGACTGTCAAATGATGACTTAAAATTTCACCCAGAAGCGCCCGCTGTTTTTCCGGATTCTGGATGCTTAAAATAATCCGGGCGTGCGATTCCGTAATTTTTCCCTCTTGCAAGGCGCGCTGAGCTTCTGACGGAAGCTGGAGAAGACGCAGGGTGTTGGATACCACCTCGCGGCTCTTGCCAATGCGCTGGGCGATTTCACGTTGGGGCAAACCGAACTCATCTGCCAACTTGGCAAAAGCCCGGGCAGTTTCCAAGGGATTCAAATCCTGACGCTGGATGTTTTCAATAATAGCCGCTTCAAGCTTCTGTCTTTCTTCCAAGGCCCGCCTGACAATGGCCGGCACCCTTTCTAATCCCAATAATCGGGCAGCGCGCAATCGCCGCTCCCCGGCAATCAATTGGTATTCCACGCTCGTGCCGGTCTCTACTTCTTTTTCAATTTTAGTGACAATCAGCGGCTGAAGAATGCCGTACTCACGGATAGAATCGGCCAATTCCCTTAAGCCGGCCTCGTCAAAATCGCGGCGCGGCTGATGAGGATTTGGCTTGATTTTTTCGGTTTCAATCAAATAAACCGCTTCTTTAATCGGGCCCAAATCCGAATCAACCGCCAATGGTTCGGCTGACGCTGAATCAAACTGAGGGATTGGCTCAATTTTTGTTTCTTCTGTGATTTCTGTTTTTTCTTGCGGCGCTGGCGATATTATCGGCGCCGAATCCGAAACCGGCGCTGGCTCATCGGCCGGCGCTGATGCTGGTTCATTGTTATGATTAATTATAAAAGGGTTGAAATCGCTATCAGACATCTTACCATTCATTAAAGCAAAAAAAATGATAATTGACAATGAGAAAACATAAAGATAAAATAGATTTGTAAAAAATTCTTACAAGCCCGGGTGGCGGAATTGGCATACGCGAAGGACTTAAAATCCTTTGTCTTTAACCAGACTTGTGGGTTCGAGTCCCACCCCGGGCACCAGAACTTGACTTTCGGGTGTTTCTATTTTATTCTAAAAACAGAGTCAGGTTTCTGATTCAATTGGCACTTTAAAAAGGTGAGGGAGAAAATGCCAAAAGAGGAGTACGAGTGATGAAAAAAGGGACAGACCCCAACAAGCGGATGTTTATCAAATCTATTGACGGCAAAAAGCCGACTGCTTTTTTCACTGAATTTGAAAAAGCCGTTAAAAAACGCCAGCAACAAATCGCCATTACCGTAAATAAAAAGCGCTTGCAGCATCACGTCAAAAAAGTCTGCTGGCTCAATCTGAAAAAGAACTCAACAATCTGTTCAAAATGTCCGTTTCGCTCCATCGCCATCAAAACCCTGAAAGAGACGGGTTGGCCCCTTCCTCCCAAAACGAGATAGCAACAAACAAAAAAGATTTGCTCTGGCTTCGGCTGGAGCGAATTTTTTTGACAAAAACTTTGTAAAAAGATAGGATTTAAATGAATGGTGGCTATGGTGTAATGGCTAGCACTAGAGTTTGTGGAACTCTCAGAACGGGTTCGAATCCCGTTAGCCACCCTAACATCGTCAACGGTGCGGAGCTGCGAGTTATATAATTTATTTAAAGAAGTGGCGTGATCAAAAGCTTGTAGCTTAAAGAAAAATAAAATGAGCTCTGATAATACTATCGGGGCTCATTTTTGTTGAGTTAATGAAAGGTGTTCATTATTATCTTAGTCGGGAGGGTCGTCGTGACAGGGGGGATCTGCTTGGCAAGGTGGGCTATAGCATGCGATTTGACACTGAGAGGAGGCGTTCGCAAGCATAGGCCTTTTTCGTAGGAAGGGAAGGTTGAAGATCTGGCGCCAATAATTGTACTTCTGCAGCACTTTCTTGATTTTCATTTTTTTGAAGAGCATTTTAGTCCTACTGGTCCTATCTCTTTTGGATTTACCCTCGTTTAGAGTAGAGAGATAGTAGAATTTATGTAAAATCCCTTTTGTTGGGATATTAAATTATTATAAAGAAAACTCCTCTTTTATAATAAGATAAAATAAAGCTATTTGTCAATAGCATAGTTAAATGAACTGTCGTTTGCAAAATTATGGCAAGAACGTATAATCAAATAGATTATGTTTCAAGAAGAATACAAACAAAAAAGTTTTTATTGGGGTTTAAAGCCAAATCCGGTCTTAGAGAAATTTATAAATATTATCCCCAAGGGTAAGGCCCTTGATATCGGGGCTGGTGAGGGAAGAAATAGTATTTTTTTAGCCCAGCATGATTTTGCTGTTGAGGCATTAGATAAAATTCCAGAAGGGTTAGAAAAATGCCAAAATCTAGCGAAAGAAACTGGTTTGCATATCAATACAATAGTGCAAGATGTAAGAAACTTCGATTTTCAAAAAGAGAAATACTCTCTAATTTTAGCAGTAGCTTCTCTGGATTTTTTAAAAAAGACCGAGATAGAGATCATTTTTAATAAAATAAAAAAATCATTAGTAGAGAACGGCTTCATTTTCTTGTCGGTTTTTTCTACCAATGACCCCTTATTTCGTAAACTCAAAGAAAGAAGCTTTAAAGAAATTGAAGAAAATACCTTTTTTATGCCCAAGATTGATACTATCAGGCATTTTTTCACGAGGAAAGAAATAACCGAAGCCTTTAATACTTTTGAGGTGGTTTATACGGAAGAAAAAGATATAGAAGATAAAAGTCATGATCAGCCTCATTTCCATAGTATTATTGAATTTTTGGCTAGAAAAATGAGATGACTTATTTCGTCATCTCATTTTTTGTTAAGCCGTACCAACATTGTGGGTCTGGATCGAAAAAGGAGCCGGAAAAACCATATGCAACGGCTCCGCATCCACGGCAATTGTAAAGTAACGGACAGGAGGCACACTTTTTATATCGTGTTAAATCCCTCAGATTGTTTAAGGTTTTAGATTTAATGAACAAATCAATTAATTTCTGCTTTGGTGCCTTTCCAATAATGCTCGGGAAACGTCGACACGCATAAACACTGCCGTCTGCTAAAGCGCATAAACTACTAATTCCTAGACTACATCCACCGGCAACTATTTTTCTTTGGTTGAGCGTGTTTATTTCATTTTTGTACTTGTCATCCTCTCGTTCATAAAAAAACAGTTCCCAAAGATGATCTTTCAAAACGAATTTAATTTTAGGGTGGCTATAGGATAATTCTTTGTGCATTTTGTCTACGTTGATCAACAAGTCTCTGTATTCTAAAGGATCAAACATTTGTTTTCGATAGTCAGATATAGAGAGATTTGCTGGTCGGCAGAATCTAGCGAAGGCTAAGGCATCAAACCCTTTTTCAGCGGCTAGTTGCATAACGGGGATTAAATCTTTTGCGTTGAGCTTAGACAACGTAAACATGCATGTGGTTTTTATTTCTGCTTTTTTCAATTCATTTAAAGCACGCAGTGTTTCTTGAAAACTACCTGGCATTCTAAGAGTGTCGTGCGTAGTTTCCAAACCATCTAGACTAAGCTGAAATTTACGTACACCGTATGAAACCAATCTGCTAACGGTAGTAGAATTTATGAGGAATGGATTCCCCAACAAATCTATCCGTCCTTGTAGGCCAGAATCTTTGAGGAGCAAATTGATTTTTTCTAGCAACCACCAGAAGTCCTTGTGTAGCATTGGGTCGCCACCAGTTAAAACAAAAATAGGATTAGAGGTTAAAATTCTGGCTGTACTTATCACATCTCGTGCAATATCAGCTAACTCTTCTCTGTTTAGTTCTGGCGCCAAAAGATTTTTGGTTTCACCTTGAAATAAATAGCACCCAGCGCATCTTTGAGAACAATTATTAGTGATGTGCCATTGAAGGTAAAAATTGGGTTTTCTGATGTCCATGTTCTTCTCCTTTTCTAAATTTGTTAATTTGCTAACGCTATATTAACAATATATATTATTTTTGTCAAATTACTGCAAGTTTAATACCAAAAGCTGTTCTACTTGAACAGTACGGTGGAATAATTATACTCTCATCGTTTCTGGTCTCAAATCCGGCATATAAACATTTCTACTTTGTTCCTGGATTATGGTTCTAACGTTGTTCACGATGCGGAGCAAATTAGAACATCCATTTGCTTCAAACACCCCAATACCTTAAATAGCTTTAGCTAAGAAATAGTCTAATTGTTTTATATCCGCTCCCCAATCATTCAATATTTCCTGCCAATCCATAGTTCTAAAGTCGTCCCGCAATCCACCCTGACGGGATTAAAATAAAAATCGTCTTTTTATTAAGGCGATTTTTTGATAGAATGAATTTATGAGAAAAAATTGGCACGCAATCCCAATAGAAAAAGTTTTTGATGAAGTGGCGGGTAAAAAAGATGGCCTTACCAGCTCGGAAGCGATAAAGAAACTCAAGGAATTTGGGCGAAATATTCTTCCCCAGGAAAAACCGTATTCAAAAATACGGCTCTTTCTATCCCAGTTTAACAGTCTGTTGATGTATATTCTGCTCGCGACGGTTATTATTTCGTTTTTATTGAAGCACTACTCGGACACCATTTTTATCATCGTCGTATTGCTTATTAACACCACGGTTGGTTTTTATCAAGAAAATAAAGCCAATCAATCGCTTCTCGCATTGAAGAAGATAGTAAAGACAAGGGCGAAAGTCTGGCGAGACGGCTACGAAAAAGAGATTGACAGCGAAGAATTAGTCGTCGGTGATGTCGTGCTTTTGAAAGCGGGAGATAAAGTGCCAGCCGATGGACGCATCATTGAATCAAAGGGGTTGAAAATAAACGAGGCAAGTCTCACTGGCGAATCGCAAGCGGTTGAAAAGAAAGCCGATGATGCCATCCCCGAATCAACTCCCCAAAGAACGAATATGGCTTTTTTGGGCACAATCGTAGAAGAAGGACGAGCAATGATGGTTATTGTCGCAACTGGCGTTACTACGCAAATCGGGGAGATTGTGTCGCTTCTCAAAAAAACCAAAGAACGCAAAACTCCGCTTCAGCAAAAAATTGCTTCGCTCTCAAAAATTACCGGAGCATTTGTCCTTTCCATTATTTTCGTCATCGTTATTATCGGCTATTTCACGGAGAAATCTTTTGCCGATGTTTTTGTTGCTTCTTTAGCCCTTGCGGTTTCAGCGATACCGGCGGGATTGCTTCCCGCCATTACCGTCATACTAGTTTTGGGAATGCGGCGCATTTTCAAGCAAAAAGGTTTGGTAAGAAAACTTGTCGCCACGGAAACTTTAGGAAGCGTAACCGTCATTTGCACCGATAAGACAGGAACTCTTACGGAAGGAAAAATGCGAGTGAGCCACATTTTAACGAGCACGAGAGAACTCTTGAGCGAGCATCTCGACGGACTTGCCAAAGCTGAAAATGTCAACGGCGTAGAATCGCATATTTCGGCGTTGAAAATCGCCACTTTGGCAAATGACGCTTTTGTGGAAAATCCAGAAGCGGAATTGCAAGAATGGGTGGTGCGAGGCAGACCAACCGAGCAAGCATTGCTTTTGGCGGGAATGCAGTCGGGCTTAAATAAAAAAGAAATGGAAAAACAGTATCCTGTGCTTGATAGAATCAGCTTTGAATCAGATTACAAGTTTGCCGCCACGCTTCACCGCAAAAACGAGAAGCAAAATGTACTTTATGTCATCGGAGCACCAGAGGAGATTATCGCCCGTTCTGTTAATTTGGATGTTGACAGCAGAACGGAGAAATTAGGCACGGCTCAAGCGGATAAATTGATAAAAAAACTGGAAACGCTTACGCAAAAAGGCTTGCGAGTTCTTGCTTGCGCTCATAAGGATTACGATTCCGAAACAAAATATCAGAATCTCGCCGAATTAGTAAAAGAGCTTTCGCTCATTGGTTTCATCGCCCTTAAAGACCCGCTTCGCCAAGACGCCAAAGAGTCAATCGCAATCACCAAAAAGGCTGGCATCCGCACCGTTATTGTTACAGGAGACCATAAACTCACTGCCAAAACTATCGCTGAAGAAATCGGTCTTGAGGCGAAAGATGAAAACATTCTTGAAGGTAAAGATTTGGAAACGATAAGCGATGCCGAGTTAAAAGAAAGGGCAAAACATATTTCCATCTACGCTCGTGTGTCTCCACGCCATAAATTAAGAATTGTTGCCAGCCTTCAAGCAAACGGAGAAGTGGTGGCAATGCTCGGCGACGGAGTGAATGACGCTCCAGCGCTCAAGTCCGCTGACATTGGTGTGGCACTTGGTTCAGGCACGGATGTGGCAAAGGAAGTGGCTGATTTGGTGTTATTGGACGATAATTTTAAAACTGTCGTTAAGTCGGTTGAGCAAGGCAGGGTCATTTTTGAAAATGTTCGGAAAGTGTTCGTGTATTTAGTGACGGATGATTTTTCTGAACTCTTTTTATTTTTAGCGAGTATGGCAATGGGATTTCCACTTCCGTTATTAGCTGCGCAAATTCTTTGGATAAATCTGGTTGAGGACGGTTTCCCGGACATTGCCCTTACCACAGAACAGGAAACAAAGGGGGTGATGGACGAAAAACCGAGAAATCCGAAAGAGCCGATATTAAACAGACCGCTCAAACTTTGGATGACAGCCATTTTACTTATCACTGGTTTAGCGGCTTTCTTGTTGTTTTTCTTCCTTTGGAAATTGACCGGAGATTTAGCCAAAACACGGACAATGGTTTTTGCTTTAATGTGCGCGGATTCCTTAATTTTTTCTTTTAGTGTCCGCTCGTTTAAGAGGACGATTTTCAGAAAAGACATTTTTTCAAACCGCTATTTGGTTGGCGGAGTAGCAATCGGCGTTATTTTACTCCTTGGCGCCATTTACTTGCCGGCCTTGCAAAAACTTTTAACTACCCAACCTTTAGGCATAGCCCAGTGGCTCACTATTCTTAGCGTAAGTTTAGTAGAGATTGTATTAATTGAGCTTTTCAAGAAAAGAATTTTTCGCACTAAGCTATTAGACAGAGAAAGAATAGTGAGTAACGGGGTAGGGTAAATGTTATGCTAAACTACCCACCAACCAGGTTCTCCAGCCGAGGCCATGCCTATCGGCAGGCAGGCGGATCTCAGCCCAAGCGCCCCAATATTTTAAATAGCTTTAGCCAGGAAATAGTCTAATTGTTTTGTATTCGCTCCCCAATCATTCAATATTTCCTGCCAATCCATAGTTCTAAAGTCGTCCCGCAATCCACCCCTTATAACTCAATTGACGAGTGTCTGGCTTCGGGTGGAAGATTGCCGCTAAAATAATAATAGTGATAATATCTAATTTATGGCGAGACGTTATAGGAGACAATAGGTAGACTCCTAAAAACTTGACAGTCATATTTTTGTATGCTATAATGGGTTTAGAAAGATAAATCAAGCTCTTTGAAAAAACAAACAAGGAAATAAGATTCTTTTTGATATATTCCGCAGGCAGGGATAACCCTTTAAACTAACAAGGCCAAGCGGAAGGATTAATGAGGTATGCAATGGAAACCATTGTAAGCCGTACTCTGTCGGTGCACAAGGAACACGAAGTGCTCCTGAAGCTCGAGACCGCAGGTCTCACCGACGAACTCGCCCAGAAAGTCATTGACTCGAAGGGCAACGATCTTGCCGCGAAAGTGGTGAGGTTCATCCGGAATGGCGGTTTTGAACCGTCGACTTCCCAGAAGCGCAGCCGCGAGATCATGGCTAAGAACTTCTTCGGCGTCGAGGAAGCGATCATGCACTTTGGGGTCAACCCCTCAAAGCAGCAGCTCGCCGCTCTTGCCGAAGTTCCGTTCACGGAAGCTGTGCTTGAGGAGTGCAAGAACACGCATGTCCTCGTCGCCGTCTTCCCGCTCTCGATCCTCGAAATCCGCGGCAAGGACGGCAAGCTCTTCTACAGCCACGAGGACGCTTGGTACAACAAGCAGGCGTTCGCGAAGGATCGCGGCGAAGCGGCGTGGCACCTGGTCCGCAAGACACCGGTCGCGAACTCGACCTCGAAGACCTGGGACGAACAGCAGGCCCTTCTCGCCAAAAATGAGGAGACGCCGACTGCCCGGGTTATGACCTACACGATCATTGGTCACTTTTTGGCCACTGGCGAACGGCTGTTCGAGAACATCTATGTTCGTTGTTCGGATGTCGACTCGCTCGGCGACCGGGTC
>Ga0315274_10011408_pt1 | contig 12739 bp, 8 predicted proteins | sample YL17G02_20_MG_FD_203700 | JGI IMG/M metagenome (GOLD analysis project Ga0315274, IMG submission 203700) | Sediment microbial communities from Yellowstone Lake, YNP, Wyoming, USA - YL17G02_20 | ecosystem: Environmental > Aquatic > Freshwater > Lake > Sediment | place: USA: Wyoming | collected... | reverse complement strand
CTCCATTGTAACGCCATATAAAACGTCAGCTATCTCCATTGTGTGTTTATTGTGTGTTATAATAATAAATTGAACAGTCTTGGAAAATTCCTTGAGCATTTCAGTAAATCTTCTGATGTTTGCATCGTCCAGTGCCGCATCAACCTCATCCATGACGCAGAAAGGGCTGGGCTTGATCCTGAATAGAGCAAACAGAATTGAAATGGCAGTGAGCGTTCTCTCCCCGGAGGAAAGCATAGAAACAGTCTGCGGCTTCTTTCCCGGCGGTCTCGCTATGATCTCCACACCAGACTCAAGCACGTCACCCTCACCGACCATCACCAATTCGCCGTGTCCACCTCCAAAAAGGCGCTGGAAAAGCTCCTGAAAATTTGTGTTCACTGCATCAAAGGTTGATTTCATACGTTCACGAGACTCTGTATTGATCCGCTGAATGATGTTATAGAGTGATTCTTTCGCCTTTATCAAATCCTCTCGCTGTAATACCATCAGATCATATCGTTCCTTTTGGTGATTATACTCATCCACTGCTGTCAAATTAACCGGTCCCAGCCTTTCCATCTTTACCCTGAGTTCCTCGATCCTCTTTTCGATCTCCTCTTCCGTCAACTCAGAATCCTGAGAGGACTGATCCTTAATTTCAACAGTAACCTGCTTTTCAGAATCCGACAATGATATACCATAACGCTCACGCATCTTTGAGATCAGTGAATCAATATTCATTTGAATCTGCGTCTTTGTAACCTCCAACTGGTATCTTTCCTGCTTTATCTGGTCAATTTCACGGCGATTATCTCTGATGAACGTCTCTCTCTCAGAAAGTTCATTGTAATCGTTCTGTCTTTGTGATTCAAGGCTGGATATTTCCGTCTCTATCTTTGTGCGGTTCCCAAACACCTCTTCGAGAACGCCTTCCTGAACTATTATGTTATCAGCAAGCTCCTTCTCTGATTCATCGTCAGTAGATGCGGAAGTCTGATATGAGGACAGCGTTTTTTGCAACTGTGCTTTTTCCTTTTCCAGAGATGTGATATTATCCTTCACCCCTTCCTCTTGCTGCTTTTTTGATGCAAGCTGGACCCTCAAATCCGTGCAGGCTTTTGATATGGTATCTCGCTCCTGAATCTTTAAGCGTGTCTCGGACTGAAGCTCATCTATCTGCGCTTTTATCTCCTCACCTTTACTATCAATCACCTCAACGTCCGCAGACAGTTTCGTCTTATTTTGCTGTAGATCAGCTATCTCTTTATCAAGGGTATTGTACTCAGAATCCAGCACCGATATTTCCTTTTCCAATCTCATTAAACGTTGTTTATATTGGGATATATCCTTCTGCATACCAGTGTATACTATTCTGTCGCTCTGGATTTCTTTTGCGGTGCGGTCTCTTTCTTTTTGAAGCGATGAAATTTTCCCTATAGCTTCGTCATGTTCCTTATAAACAGCGTTTAACTGCTCATCCAGTTCGCCGACTTCCTTTCTGAGATCAGTTATTTCTCTGGAACGGCGTAAGAGACCTGCACTTTCTGTACCTGTTCCGCCGATTATGCTTCCAGCGGCTGATACTATCTGGCCATCAAGAGTAACGAACTGCACGCCATTATACGACCTGCTTCGCGCGATTTCCGCAAGCTTTATAGCAGTATCAAGATCACGCACTATCAGCATATTACCCAGAAGGAAATCCACAACGTTAGAATATTTCTGATCAAATGTCACAATTTTAGGCGCAGAAACAACTACCTGTTCTTCCGATTCGAGTTCTTTCAGTTCAGTTACATCTTTATTCAAAACATCCATCGGAATGAAAGTTGCTCTGCCAGCCTTGCGCTCAATAAGATATTCCAATGATTTTCTCGCATCCCCTATCGTTTCAGTCACAATAGACTGCACGTTACTACTGAGGCTTGCTTCTATCGCAACCTCGTATTGAGCTTCTGTCCTTATAATCTCCGCAACTACGCCAAGTATGCCTTTTAATGCTCCCTGATCTTGAGGTTTGATACTTTGTGCCTTGAGTATAGCTTTAACACCTGCGCTGTAGCCTTCGTAAGCCTTCTGCAGTTCCTGCAGCGATTGCAGGCGCGATGACCTTGCGCTGCGTTTCTGCTCCAACTCCCTGATCCGCTTTTCCAGAGATGCGGAATCTGATCGCAGTTTCTCGATCTCAGAGGCAAGCTGTTCTTCTTTGTGCGTCAGGTCACTTATTTTCTCCTCTTTCTCCTCAATGTCCTCCTGAAGTTTTTCCAGACTTTCATTCAATTGGGAACGCTCAGTGCGAAAGCTTTCAGAGTCAACGGTTAATCGCTCACGCCTGTTTACGAGGTAGTCCAGCCTGCTTTCTGTTGCAGAAAGTTCATTTTGTATCTTTGCCCTTTTATTAAGAGCGTCAATGACCTGAGCTTTGAGTTCCTCAATGCTTTTTTCAGCCTCCTGTGTAGATTGAGACAGCAGATCGGCAGAAGCCTGAGTTTCCTTCAATTCATCTTCCTGTTCAGAGATAGCCGCACCGAGTTTATCTCTCTCTGCGATCAGATTAGCAAACTGCTTTTCCTGTTCCTGTATGCGCTGCGTGATTCTGGTAATTTCAGCAAGTGTTCTTTGCCTTTGTTGCTGAAGGTTTACCTTGCGCTCTTTAAGTACAGCGATGCCACTTTCTGTTTCCTCAATTTTTCCCTGTATTTTACGCTCCTCAATGCGAATATCAGACAGCTTTGCATCAAGCTGAGTTATATCAAGCCTAAGTTTTTCCAGTTCAGATTCGAGTTTCGTGGTACCCGTTGACGTAGAGCGCGCCTTATCATCCAGATCGATTACTTTACCGTCAATATTTTTCAGTTCCGCAAACAGGTTCTCATAACGATGTCGGCTTAGAGTCGTATCAAAAGCTTTAAGATCGGAATAATAACGCTGATAAGTTCTTGCACGGGATTCCTGCCGTTTCAGGGAAGCTACCTGCTGTTCAAGCTCATGAAGTATATCATTAATTCTTAGTATATTCTGCTCAGTCGCTTCCAGTTTCTTAAGGGTAGTTTTCTTTCTATGTCGAAATTTAGTTATTCCCGCCGCTTCTTCGAGAATAAGCCTTCGATCCTGCGGGTTGCTGTTAAGTATTAAATCAATGTGTCCCTGCTCCATAATAGAATATGAATTGATGCCCAGCCCGGTATCCATGAATAGTTCGTGTATATCCTTGAGCAAACAGCGATTTCGGTTTATGTAATACTCACTTTCACCAGACCTGAAAAGACGTCTTTCGACCTCAACTTCAGCGAATTCCGTATCGAATTTATTATCTGCATTAAGAATAACCAGGGATACCTGAGACATTCCCAGTTGACGACGAACAGAGCCACCGTTGAAAATAAGATCCTCCATTTTTTCACAGCGCATAGCCTTAGCGTTCTGTTCGCCCAAAGCCCATTTTATAGCATCAGCGATGTTGCTTTTTCCGCAACCGTTAGGACCGACTACTGCTGTTATACCGGGTTCAAGATAGATTTCAGCCTTATCAGCAAAGCTCTTAAACCCGGTCACTTCCAGTCTGCGAAAGTTCATAATGTAGTAACCCTCACTTTAATCTATTCCTAAAAACGCCTAGTAGGAGAAATCTCTAAAACTCCCCTCTTGAGAGGGTCCCGGGGGTGTGTTTCTCAACCATCCTATCCCATAGTCTACTCTAACCAGACATAAACCCTTAGCAGGCAGGCTTGGTCCAGCGGTTGATCTATCTTTCAACTCTAATATCTCTTTAACCCTTTCAGGAGGCATCTTACCTAAACCTACCTCAAGTAACGTGCCTGCTATCGCCCTGACCATACCTCTAAGAAAAGCATTCGCTTCTATGTGGAATCTTATCAAATGATATTTACGCCCATCATCAAGAATCGGGCTTACGTAATCAAAAACCGACCATCGAGCATATCTTACTATACGCACGGTACTGCGTACAGGGTCTCCAACTGAACCAAACGAAGAAAAGTCCTGAGTTCCAATCAGGAATTTACACGCAGTATTCATAAGATCAACGTCAATTGAACGTGAATTCACGTAAACGTAGTTCCGAAAGAACGCTGACGGTGTAGTGCTATTAAGTATAGTATAATGATAAGTCCTGTTAGTCGCATCGAAACGGGCGTGGAAAGAGTAATCAACTTCCTCAACGTGTTTAATCACAATATCCCTTGGCAAAAGGCTGTTCAGAGCGGCTTTATACTCATCAGGCGTCATTCTCGAATCTGTCCTAAAGTTAGCCACCTGACCGAGAGCATGTACCCCGGCGTCAGTCCTTCCCGAACCAACTACATCCGTATCAGCTTTCGTATTTCTGGATAGTGTGGACTCAAGGATACCCTGTATCGTCTCACACTCAGGCTGTATCTGCCATCCAGAATAATTAGTGCCGTCGTATTCAATTATCAGTTTAATATTGCGCATGATTAGCTCAGTAATGTTAAAAGCATACAAGCAGATCAAGTAATTATAATACGGATAGGGTGTTACAAGCAAGTGAAAATAATTTTGTATTGCTTTTGACATTCGATATAGTATATGATTTACTTATCTCACCGGGTTGATGATTAAAAGGTTTAAACATTCATGGGGGGATGAATAATGATGAAAACATTAATACTTGTATCCTCAATATCTTTTCTCCTGATTCTATCGTTTTCCGTTTATTCTGCTGAAGAAGGGCTTGTTGGATACTGGGCATTGGACGAAGGCAACGGAGACAATGCCAAAGACTCAAGTGGATCAGACAACAACGGCACAATCAAAGGAAAATCCCAATGGGTGCAGGGAAAGATCGGCATGGCATTGTCTTTCGTCAAGTCAAATGCAATCTACGTTGAAATACCTGACAGCAAAACTCTAAACATCACAGAGCAGATAACCATGTCTGCATGGATAAAGCCAACAGCAATATACAAAGGGGCTGACTGGATGGAAAGAAACTGCGTAGTAGCCAAAAGGCGTGCCTATTACATGGACATAACAGAGACAGGCAACCTTGCAAGCTATCTTTATGGTGTCCAGCCGCAGGAATGGCTCGTTGGAAACACCGACATGAATAAGTTTCTGAACAAATGGGTTCACGTTGCGACCGTATACGATGGAAAAGAGCATAAGCTGTATATAGACGGCAGTCTCGACGCATCCGTCAAAAAGAGCGGACCCATAACTACGGTCACAGAAAGCCTGTATATAGGATGGGTTGACAACAACCGCTATTTTGATGGCATCATTGACGATGTAAAGGTATACTCCAGAGGGTTAGCCGAAGGTGAACTAGCAAAGTCGCTGTCCATTACCCCATCGCATAAACTGGCAACGTGCTGGGGAAATTTAAAGTCATCACTTCAGGAAATTGTAGTAAGATAGTTCATAATCTGAATAGCGACCAACAAATCTGACATGCACCTCTCCCTAGAAAAGGCGTTGACATTTTCTGAACAGTTTTATAGAATATCTCTCGTCAAAGAAGATCGGATGTTAAAGTATCAAGCAATTCATTGAATGCAATTAGGCAAGTATGAAATTCCGATTTTGTAGGCGATGGGTGTTGTTCACCTATTGATAACAAACTAAAGGAGGTAATTCACTATGTTGAGGTATTTGTATTTGGTCGTCGTTTTGTCCTTGATTCTGGTCTCATCTGGATGGTCAGGAATTAATGATGGGCTTGCAGGCTATTGGTCCATGGACGCAGGTAATGGTGACAAGGTAGCCGATGCTTCGGGCAAAGGTAATGACGGGGTCGCAAAGGATTGCAAATGGGTTGACGGTAAGTTTAGCAAAGCCCTTGAATTCAATGGCACAACCTCAATCGTAGACATTCCGTACTTCCCTGACGTGACACCAAATGAAGGTGTAACGATGTCCGCATGGGTTCTTCCGACTGATACTACCAGAGGCTGCGTTATCGGGCAATTTGAGGGGTACGGTCTGGCACTGTTCGATAACCTTCAAATCAAATCAGTAATCTGGGGCGATGACTGGGTCAGCACCCAGACGCTGACTGCACAAGAATGGTCTCACATTGCTATGACGTGGGACGTTAAAAACAACGAAAGAAACATTTTTGTGAATGGAAAGAGAGTTGATAACAAGAAAGGTTTTAATCCCATCCCTAATGTACAGAATGATCTCGGCATCGGTCTCTGGGTAGGATGGCCTGCCGAATGGGGTGATGATGTGTTTATGGGGATCATTGATGAGGTAAAACTCTGGGCCAGGACACTTACAGATGATGAGATCGGGCAGAGCCTTCAGCCTGCTACTGTCGAATCTCATGGTAAACTGGCGACAACGTGGGGAAACGTTAAAATTTAACCCCGTTACCTAGAAATATATCCACGAATAACACGAATAAACGCTAATTGAAAAAATTCTTGATGATTGGCGTAGATTAACGGATAAAAAATTATTGGTTATGTGTGATCAGTTGCTCACGAGGAACCATAAGGAGAATGGATAGTCATGAAAGTAGGAAGCACAGCATATTCGTACAGAAAGTATCTAACATCCGGTGAAATGACACTGGAGGGATTTCTGGATAAGGCAGTTGAGTTGGGGATGGACTGCGTTGACCTTACAGCATATTACTTCAAGTCAACTGATGCGGAATACCTTAATCACATAAAGAAATACGCCTACCTGAACGGTCTGGACATCACTGGAACGGCTGTCGGCAACAGGTTCACTTATGCAGAGTCAGAGAAAAGGGCTGAGGCAGTTCAGATGGTCAAGAAATGGGTGGACTTTTCGGTTATACTTGGTGCGCCGTGCATCAGAGTCTTTGCCGGTGGTGTTCCAGATGGCAGTACTTTTGAAGAATCGTTGAAATGGACTGCCGAATGTCTTGAGGAATGTCTCGACTATGCGAAACCAAAAGGTGTAATCATCGCCCTTGAAAATCACGGCGGGATAACTTCAACATCGGATCAGGTTATATCAATCCTCAAAGCTGTTGGTGGAAGCTATCTTGATGAGAGATGGCTCGGATCGAACCTTGATCTGGGCAACTACAGAGGTGATCCGTACGGGGAGATAGAAAAGGCGGCACCATACGCAGTGACAACTCACGCCAAAACGGACGTTTTTGTAGAAGGTTTAGGCAGACAAGATGCAGATTTTGAGAGGATAACCAAAATACTGCATAAGGCTGGATACAAAGGCTGTCTATCAATCGAATACGAGGGCGAAGAGGAACCAATGACAGCTATGCCGAAGTTCGTCAATTATCTGAAAGAATGTGTAAGCAAACTATAATTTGGGATGCAAGTGCGTAAGCATGGCTTACGCACTCCATATTTTTGAGGAGGTATGTGCATTGGATGAACTATGGCAATCTGCGGTTAAATTTCACGGACACGAATGTAAAGGGCTTGCGTGGGGATATAAGGTAGCCACTTTCGCAATGGAAAAACTCGGTATTGACAGGTCATCTGACGAGGAACTCGTTGCAATCGTGGAGAACGATACCTGTACGGTTGATGGGATTCAGGTTGTGACAGGATGCACTTTTGGTAAGGGCAACCTGATATTTAAAGATTATGGCAAGCACGTTTATACGTTCTTCAACAGGAACACAGGCAAGGGTATCAGGATTAGCAGAAAAAAGGGCGTGGAGGTTGACGACATAATGTTAGCCAAAGGAGACGATCTGTTTGAAATCTCTGAACCGAAAGAGCAAATTCCCAAAAAGGCAAGGATTCATAAATCCATAGAATGTGTAAGATGCGGTGAGAGTGCTATGGAGACGAGGATAAGAATATATAAAAGCCAATATTTGTGTTACCCGTGCTATGAGGAAGCTATTATTGAGTGATTCTTTATTAAAAGGCGGTGAGCAAGATTATGAGACTATGGATTATTGCAGGAATAATATCATCATTACTATTCGGGTATGCAGACGTCGGGCAAAGTGCCTCTATTATGGCTCCGAAATTGCAGAAGTTAAGTTATGTAAATTTTGTTAAGGGAATTGCGGCGCCGTCAGATGCACAATCGAAGATCAAAGCCATCGAAGATGCTCACAACGCTGGAATACTCACTGACGAAGAATATAAAAGCAAGAAAGCTGAACTCGAAGCGACAACGATCTCTGAAGAAACAAATAAGAAACTTCAGGCTCTTGAATCCGCTTATCAATCCGGTATCCTTACTAAAGAGGAATATGAACGCAAGAAGGCTGAATTACTGGGTCAAGGTACTGTCACGCCATCCGAGATCAAGAACCTGACTCTTTACAGCGATCCGATATGGGAATTCCAGTTCCAGTATCCACCCGATTGGAAAATTCAGGTGTTTCCAAATGGACAGGGCGTTACTCTCACTAAAGATAATGCTAACATCAACTTATTGTTGTTTTTGGGTAGTCCTGAACCCAAGCAACTCATCGGATCCGTCGCAACACAAATACAAGGGCAGTGGAAAGATTACCGCCAGATACAAACTGTCGAAGATAAATATGAAGGTCGTTCTGTACTTGAATTCACCGGTGTGAATCCAAAAGGTATGAAAGCCCATGCTCAATTATCTGCTCTTACTTCTGGTGGAATGGCTTACGTTTTCCTTATGAGTACGCCAGAAAACGAATTTTATGATGCTCTGTCTGTCTGGGAAGCTTTACTGAAAAGCTTCAAGCCCATCAAAGATGGAAAAATATATCGGCATGAGGGTGTATTATCGTTCTGGTATCCTGCGGACTGGGATGTCACGAAGCAAGAGAACATCATTCAATTTACTCCGTCAAATGCAGGAAAATTAGGTGATGCTCCAACTGAACTCTATTTTCTTTTTACAGAGAATATAGGAGAAGAAAAGATTAGCAGTCCCAATGATCCGCAAGTGCTAGAATATCTGGACAGCCAGATACAAAGCCTATCTTCCGCCTTAAAGCGAATCGGGGAACCATCACCCGTTGGAAGCGGAGTTTTACTCGAATGGGAAGCAAAGTCACCTGAAGGCAAGGTGGTCAAAGCACGTACACTCACCAAAATTGCAAATAATTATCTAATAGCTCTGGTATCCGTTGGGTTGGAGGAATTGCTTAATTCTCGTGGTACTGATCTGCGTCGGATGTTCCTTTCATTAGACCTTAGTGAAACTCAATCTTCACCTGCTAAGGAACAAGAGCAGGCAGGGGTTACTGGTTCTTCTACGATCTCATCCGGTGAAGTTGGTGATCAAAGCTGGGGATTCAAGTTCCGTCCTCCAGAAGGCTGGAAATCGCAAAAAACTAACGAGACTATCATATTGGGACACGATACGATTGCTGGCGTGATCGTTGTTCTGCCTCATACACTTAGCAATATTCAACAGGTTCAGCAGCAGATGCAAGAGGGGCTGTCAGAGGAAAATGTTCAGCTTTCTCTGGATGGTAAAATTCAGCCTTTAGACAATTTCATTGTTGGTGAGTATGCAGGTATAGTTGATAATGAACAGGCTAAGGCACGAAGTATCGGTACGCTTTCCCCTTATGGCGGCGGTGCATTCATTATTGCTATATCCACTCCTGACAAATACAGCAATGAACTTTCCAGTGCCGCCGAAGCTATCGCCAAAAAAATGCAATACTTCAAAGTCGAAGCATCTGATCTGATGCAAAATTTCGCAGGGACGTGGACAAATTACACCACAAACACTGCGACTAAAATAACTTTAGCTCCTAATGGTGATTACTTTGATCATTACGAAGCCAGCTATTCCGGCAATTTCAGGGACGGAGCTGGAAACGATACGGGTAATTGGGGAACAGCTAACCAAAATCAAGGGCAGGGGCGCTGGACTGTAAGCGGAAATCGTCAGCAGGGCAAAATCGTTATCAGGCTCAAGGATGGAGGCGAAAACGTCCTTGAGTATAAAGTCCACGAGGAAAAAGGGCAAACCTACTGGAACGAATACTGGTTCAACGGACAGCTTTATGGTAAGAATATAAAGTAATCACTAAGTGTGACCATCAATGCTTTAGGAATTTTGCCTGCGTTAGATCCCATGCTAGAATCGCAAGCTAAAGCTATGCTACTCCATTTTTACCATCAGTATGAGGTGGAAATCTAAGATGAAATTAAATGAAAAGCCTTTGACCTATTTTCTTCAAAAGGCTGTTGATCATGGTTTAGAAGCTATATCAGCACGCCTTGATCGTGAAGCAGGGAACAGACCATTTTTCTGGCTGAACCTTTCACCTGAGCCAAAACTTGAGCATAGTATCTGGGACTTTGGTGATATGTGTTCTCGTTACGTTGATGGGTACATTCTCGGAAGGCAAGTCACAGGCTATGTAGATCATCAGGATGACGAATCGTCACTTCGTAAGATGCTTGCTACTTGTGATCCTTACGTTCATCCATTTATGGCGACGAGAATGTTGATCACTTACGTTGACTTATACTTACAAGAACCATCTCTGGAACGTAAAAAGCAGGTGGATGATCTGGTAAAGCTTATCCGATCAAAAATGACCTTTGAAGGTGATTATGCCTATTATTTCAGGCAGTCTGAAGGATGGAGATCAATGGATCAGCCTTTGGGGGATTTTGCACCATATCCAACATACCCCATAAGCGGGATGATACTTGCTCTGTCAAGGTATCTGGAAAGCACACAAGCGCCTGATAGCGAGGATTTGATTAATCGCTTTTACAAGTTTGTGATTGAGGTTAGTGGCGTGTTTGAGAAAGATGGCCGTTATAAGGGACATACACATTCTGGCGGGATTCTGACTGCTGTTGCAGGTATACTAAGATGGGCTATACACATCGGTGATGACAAAACCATTGAACTTATGAAAAACGCATTTGATTGGACTGTCAAGCACTCTAGCAGTTGGGGTTGGGTTCCTGATGGTCTGGGTGATGAACCGGGGTCAGGCGAGACATGCTCATTAACCGATGCTTTACATGCCGCAATTTTACTGGGCAGGCACGTTGATCCATCATATTTTGATATTGTTGAGCGTTATGCTAGAAATCAGCTTATGGAAAACCAGTTCCTCAAGCCTGAGCTTGCCATACCGCAAGGTGGCTTCCCTCAACGTGATGTAGTCGCAAAGGCTTTATATGGTAGCTGGGCATCATGGTCTCATCCCAACTCACTTGATAACTGCCTAAAAGGTGTTGAAGGCTGTTGTCTGGGTGCAGGTATAAGAGGATGTTTTCTTGTGTGGGATTCTGCAATAGAAAAGCGGGATGATACGGTTTTTGTGCATCTATCATTCAGCCGAAATTCGCCTTATGCCGAAATTATAAGCTACCAGCCTTACGAAGGGCGTATTGACTTAATAATACACAATGCACCGAGACTCTGTGTTCGTATACCCCCGTGGGTGTCTGAAAAAGACTTAACAGTCAGCATTGATGATGTGCAAACCGCTGTGAACTTGTCTAACGAGTATTATCTCATACTGGAAGATATGATTAACGGACAGACCGTTAAAATAGAATATCCATTGAGAAAAGCTGAGGTTATGGAGATAGTATCAGGACAGGAGTATAAAGTCAGATGGAGAGGTCATTCCGTTGTCGCTATAATCCCAAAAGGTGAAAAATATCCGCTTTACGAAAGAGAATGGATGGAGAAAGATTCTGCACCAACTATCACGAGCCAAATGGAGTGCGTAAGCGATAGCTTACGCTATGTTGAGCAAAAAGACGGACCTGTCCGTTGGTGAATTTATATGTAGTGACAGGTTTCAAACCTGTCACTACGATCTACGATTATTAATATAAGGAATCACAAATCATGGAAACTTGCGATTTTAGCCGATCTTTTATCACGTTTGTGACGAAGAACCGAACCAATAATGCACGTATTCAGATCGAAGCACGCTGCGAGATGCTCGATCAGGAAAATGGGACGACTGAGAATTATTATCTGGTTGCTTCGTGCAAAGGTGAGGATACTTACGGCAAGGGATGCCTATTTCTCGTGCCGAATTACGACTTCTGCATGATTTATTCTTCAAAGGATTTCATGATCATCCGTACTCATGGCAATGCGGAGCTAAATAACACAACAGTCGGGGATAATCAAGGGTATTTTTTTGATGTGCATTTTCATATAAAGATGATCGAAGCAGAAATTTTAAACGAAAATTCTAAGATCGTGCAGGCTACACTCTCCAATCGCTTGCTTAACGGGCGCACCGAGATCACCGATGAGACCAAAAGGTTCCGTGCCATGATCGAGTTTCCTATAAAGACCATGAACGTCAATGATATAAGCGTGATGTATCAGGTTGACACGGGTCCCATTCTCCTGCCTGATTTCACGTCAGCGAAAGAGCGCGTAGTTGAGCGTTTTAACCTTGCTTACGTGGCATACAACCGACCTGATGAGGCGTATTTTGCCATTCTGGAACCGATGCCGATAAAGGAAGGGAGCAGCGACAAAGTCAGCCATTATTCCAGAGTTGTTAGGTTTGGCGCAAGGAACTCAGTTACAGCTTACCCGTTGGCTTCTATTTAAGGTGATTTCAAACAAATTAATTGAGGCATTACACCAATTCTTAATTGAAGCACTGCATATTGGTAGCCGAAGGCTTTGGTCTGCGGAAACGCACCCTAATGAAATTTGAAAAATTGATCGGGTCATAAATTAGCTTTTCCAAACTTTAACCCTTTAAGGGCATTATACGTTATCCTAATAAAAGACATAACACTCAAAAAAGGATAACGCAAATGCCCAAACTAATAACCATTTGTCTAATGCCAGAGCAAGAAGAACAACTAAA
>Ga0315274_10011407_pt1 | contig 12740 bp, 12 predicted proteins | sample YL17G02_20_MG_FD_203700 | JGI IMG/M metagenome (GOLD analysis project Ga0315274, IMG submission 203700) | Sediment microbial communities from Yellowstone Lake, YNP, Wyoming, USA - YL17G02_20 | ecosystem: Environmental > Aquatic > Freshwater > Lake > Sediment | place: USA: Wyoming | collected... | reverse complement strand
ATTCTCAGTTTTCGTTGGAATCAATTTTGGGGAACCTATCAGGGTTACCGCCAATCTGGACCGCTCACATGGCAGTTAAAACGTTCATTTTATTATCCACGTGCCACTGAACTGCCATCCAATGGGACTGCAATGCGGGATATTGACCCTATTCCGTATGAAAAGATTAATCGATCGAAGGGAATAAAATAAAAAATCTCAAGCCGGGAGGGAAGAATGGAAATAAAGAAAATCATTGCCCTGGTTCCGATGCGGCATCACAGTCAGCGGGTTCCAGGTAAAAATTATCGCAATCTGGCGGGTAAACCGCTTTTTCATCATATTATTGAAACCCTTAATCAAGTGCCATTAATCAGTGGAATTGTGGTGGATACTGACAGTCCGGTTATCATCGACCAATTGGAAAAAACATTTTCAAAAGTGCAGGTGATTAACCGTCCGCAAAAACTGCGTGCAGATACCATACCGATGAATGAAATCCTGATGTATGATACCGGTCAGGTCCCGGCGGACCTGTATTTGCAAACCCATTCCACCAATCCCTTGATAACTGCTGAATCAATCAATAACGCGCTTAAGTTAATGATTGCCAAATACCCTGCTTACGATTCGTTATTTTCAGTCACTCGTATTCAAGCTCGTTTGTGGGATTCGCTATCCCGCCCCATTAACCATAACCCTTCTATACTGCTGCAGACTCAGAACTTGCCGCCAGTATATGAAGAGAATTCCTGTTTTTATTTATTCACCCGTCAAACATTGGAAATTCGGCGCACCCGCATTGGTGAGCGGCCATACCTTTTTGAGATCAGCAAGAGTGAATCCTGGGATATAGATGAAGAAGAGGACTTTGCTATTGCTGAAATGATTATGAAATATCGCCGAGAAAATTCATTGGTATAATCCCTAAGGTTGCAGAATTTTTAAGATTCATAAGATAATTAACACTCACGTATGCCAACCATACTATTTACTGCTCCCTATATGCTGCCCTTTAAGGATCGGTTTATTCCCATTCTTCAGCATTTTGGTTGTAAGTTGATAATCCCTAAGGTGCAGGAACGATTGAACGAAGGGGAAATTCTTGCTTATGCCGGGCAGTTTGATGGAACTATTTGTGGCGATGACACTTACACTTCTCAGGTGCTGGATAAATGTGCTCCCAGGTTAAAAGTAATCTCCAAATGGGGTACAGGGATCGATTCCATAGATAAAGAATACGCAGAATCTCTGGGAATTCGGGTTTGCAATACCCCCAATGCTTTCACGTTACCGGTAGCGGACTCTGTGCTCGGATATATGCTTACCTTTGCCCGACGCCTTCCCTGGATGGATCGGACCATGAAAAAAGGGGACTGGGAAAAAATTCCAGGACGATCCCTGAGCGAATGTACCTTGGGTGTAATCGGGGTGGGAAACATCGGCAAAGCCGTTTTACGCCGAGCCCGTGGGTTTGGAATGAAATTATTAGGCAATGACATTATTCCCATCGCCCCGGATTTTTTAGTGGAATATGGGGTTGAAATAACCGATTTAAAAAAATTGCTGCAAAAATCTGATTTTGTCAGTGTCGACTGCACGCTCAATCCAACAAGTCAACATTTAATTAATAAAGACACTCTGGAATTTATAAAACCCACCGCTGTCCTGATCAATACTGCCCGTGGTCCGATCATAGATGAAACTGCCTTAATTACTGCTTTGCAGAATGGAAAACTGGCTGGTGCTGCGCTGGATGTCTTTGAGGTGGAACCGCTTCCCAAGAATTCACCTCTTATGAAAATGGATAATGTGTTATTAGCACCGCATAATTCCAATTCGAGCCCTTCTGCCTGGGAACTTGTGCATTGGAATACGATCCTGAACCTTCTGAATGCATTATCCATCCCGCATCCTGATCTTGAAGAATTAAGAAATTGATAATTTGAGCAGGGTTTGGCTTTTAAGTGTAAATAGCTATTAAGAGGTTCTGTCAGGAATAATCACGATTATGGGAAATATGAAGAAATCTTTGGAACGAATCATAAAGAATGAACTTTTTTTCCCATCACTCATAATTATCAGTATCGCTGCTATTGCATATCTTCCATTTATTAGTCAATTAGGTTTTTATCGAGATGACTGGTATGCCATTTGGGCGACTACCACCCAAGGGCTATCTACTCTAATTAAGATGTTTTCAATTGATCGCCCATTCATGGGTTTAGTTTACGTAATTTCCAGCAAAGTTTTAGGTGGCAATTTACTTGGATGGCATCTTTTTGCTTTCGTGCTGCGGGTTGCTTGTTCCTTTATTTTCTTTTGGATAGTTCGAATGCTCTGGCCTGGGTATAAAATTCCGGCTTTGCTGATGACGATCATTTTTACAATCTATCCGGGTTTCTTGCAGCAGCCGAATGCCAACACCTTTCAGAATCTCTTTATTTGTTACGCTTTTTGTTTGCTCTCTATCGCCCTGAGTATCAAAGTCTTTTTATGCAAGGGGAGAAACCAAAAAATACTGCTGACCATATTGGCTCTTCTTTCAGGATTGATCTATTTATTCATTATTGAGTATGTAATTGGAATGGAATTGGTACGTATCGGTTTATTTTTTCTCTTGGTTAAAAGAGAAGAGCCAACTATTAAATTTGCAAAAGCAGTTCGGAAAGCATTTTTACAATGGTTACCTTATGTGTTGATGGTTCTAACCTTTATATTTTGGAGAGTGACAATATTCAAAGGAACACGAGCATCAACTGATATAAACGCGCTTCTTCCTCTATACCTTCAAAACCCTTTTACAACTTCTCTAAAATTTATTTCGGAAGGTATTATTGGCATACTGAATTCTGTATTATTTGCCTGGGAAGTACCACTGTACGAACTGGTTAGAAACCTGAGCAGCGCTGAATTTGTAACTGGTTTGCTTGTTTCACTAATCGTTGGATTAGGAATGTTTTATTTTTTAACCAAAATCCCAAGTATTGAAATTCAATACGAATGGAAAAAACAGGTCATCATCATTGGCTTGTTTTCCGTTATAGCCACGATTATGCCAATTGTGCTTTTAAATCGTAATATCCGATTGGATAACGTATTTAATCGATATACCTACCAAAGCACATTTGCCATTGCGCTGCTTGTTGTTGGATTGATTTATCTATTAATAAAAAATCAAAAATTGACCTATCTAATATTTTCAATTGTCATCGCAGTTGCCATTTTTACACATTTTTCGAATGGGATTTTTTATAAAAAGTTTTGGGATGCACAGCGATCCATCTGGTGGCAGCTTTCCTGGCGAGCTCCAAATATTAAAGACGATACGACTTTAGTGGTTTTCACCCCGGAGTCTTATCGATTGGCAGAATCATATGAAATCTGGGCTCCTGTAAATATTATTTACCGTCCTGAACGTGGTCCCTTGAAAATTACTGCTGAAGTGCCCAACAACGAGACCTTGCCTTTGATGCTTTTTCAAAAAACAGTTGGTCGTCAAATGCGTCGAGTGGAATATATTGTTGATTTTAAACAAATGCTAATTATCAGTCTGCCTGACTTGAGCGTTTGTATGCATGTAATCGATGGTAATAATTCTGAAATCTCAGATCATGAGGATTCAGCAGTGCGCTTGATATCTTCATTTTCCAGGACAAATCTGATTTTTACAGAAGGTGAGAATCATCAACCACCTGTAGAAGTTTTTGGGCAAGAGCCTGTTCACGATTGGTGTTACTATTTCCAAAAAGCTTCTTTGGCCCGCCAAAGAGGAAATTGGCAAGAAATTGTCAGTTTAGGTGAAGAAGTTAGGAAACTGGGATTTCAACCAAAAGATTTATCTGAATGGATGCCGTTTTATGAGGGTTTTGCAAGAGGTAACCGGATCGATCTGGCAAACGAGGTAGGTGCGCTTATACGCAACGACCAGACTTTTATATGGCAATTTTGTAACCAATACAAAAATATGGATTGGTCAAAAGAAGATAAAATGGAAACTTACTTCGTTACAAATATTTGTGGTATTTAGATTAAATTCATAAATTTGGAATCCTATTAAGGGAAAAAAACAATGAGACAATCACAAAAAGTATTACTTATCACCGGCGCCGCTGGTGGGATTGGGCGAGCGACAGTGCAATATTTCACCGAAAAAGGCTGGAAAGTGATCGGGGTTGACCGGCAGGATTTTGGTCAAGGTTACCCGGTCAATGGATTATTTATTAAAGCCAATATTGCCAATCCCGCAGATATTGAAACCATTTTTAAGAAAGCGCATGCCTTCAGCCCCGTGCTGGATGCAGTGGTCAATAATGCGGCGGTGCAAATTTCCAAGCCATTGGTGGAAACCACAGTGGAAGAATGGGATGAGGTCATCGCCTCTAATTTGCGTTCTGTGTTTTTGGGTGCAAAATTGGCTTACCCAATGCTCAAAGAAGCCGGCGGGGGGGCGATTGTTAATACCTCTTCAGTGCATGCTATTGCCACCTCAGCCAATATCTCTGCTTATGCTGCCAGTAAGGGCGGTTTATTGGCATTGACACGCGCCATGGCAATTGAATTTGCCAAGGATAATATCCGCGTGAATGCCATTCTGCCAGGCGCTGTGGATACCCCCATGCTGCGTTCCGGTTTGGGACGCGGTCACCTGGGAGGTTCTGATGTTAATGAGCGGTTGGAAAACCTTGCCCGTAAAACCGTCAATGGCCGGGTTGGAAAACCGGAAGAGATTGCTTCGGCCATTTATTTTCTGGCGGATAATGACCAGTCTTCCTTCATGACCGGCCAGGCACTGGTCGTGGATGGCGGAGCAACCTGCCGCCTGAGCACTGAATAACAAGAATGCATGAATTCCTGAAGGGACATTTACCTGGTCCGGTCCTGACCACCATTCGTAACAGCCGGGATTTTATCAATCGTCTACCTGAGATCCCTGAGGCATATTTTCACCCCTGGCGGCGTGAGTCAATGATAATGTTACGGGGATATGAGAATAAATATCAGGGTGCACGCTGCTTTATCATCGGCAATGGTCCCAGCCTACGCAATACGGATCTTACTAAATTAAAAAATGAATACACGTTTGGGATGAACCGCATCTACCTGGCTTTTCCGGAGATGGGATTTCCCACCTCATTCTTTGTTTCAATTAACGACCTGGTAATACAACAGACCGCCGTGGATATTCAACTACTGAAGATGCCCAAGTTTATTTCCTGGCGTTCCCATCAATGGTTTCAGCCCAGCCAGGACCTTTTTTTTCTTTATACTACTTATACTGAACCGGGATTTTCAAAGAGAGCAACCGGACGCCTGTGGGAAGGAGCCACCGTTACATTTATTGCTCTCCAATTAGCTTACTATTTTGGTTTCAAAGAAGTAATTTTAATTGGGGTGGACCACAATTTTGCTACCAAAGGCAAACCCAATGAGACAGTGGTGTCGCAGGGGGATGACCCCAACCATTTCAACCCTTCATATTTTGGCAAAGGTTTTCGCTGGCAATTACCTGATTTGGAAACCTCAGAAATGGCTTATCGCATGGCTAAAGCTGCGTTTGAAAAAGATGGTCGCAGGGTGTTAGATGCCACAGTGGGAGGTAAACTGGCGGTTTTTCCCAAAGTGCAATATAACCGGCTGTTCTAAGTATGCGAGGACAACTGCTGGTTTCCATCATCACCCCGTCCTTAAATCAGGCACAATTTCTGGAAAAAACCATAACCTCTGTGCTTGAACAAGATTATCCTTCGATTGAATACTTGGTGGTCGATGGAAATTCGACCGATGGATCTCAGGCAATTATCAAGAAATATGCCGGAAGAATTACCTGGTGGGTATCTGAACCAGACCAGGGTCAAGCGGAAGCGATTAATAAGGGAATAAAACACGCCAAAGGGGAAATAATCGCTTGGTTAAACTCAGATGATTACTACTTGCCTGGAGCAGTAACCAAGGCAGTGGCTACTTTTCAAAATCATCCTTCATTATCCATTGTTTATGGAGATGTGTTGGCCGTGGATGCGGATGGATGTCAGATTAACAAGCTGCATTATTATCAAATGGACCTTATTGATTTGATGAGGTTTAATATTATTGGTCAACCCTCTGTATTTATCCGCCGAGAGATTTTAAATAAAATAGGGTTTTTAGATCCTTCATTACAATACCTGCTTGACCATCAGCTTTGGTTGCGTCTGGCTCAACAAGCACCCATTCAGTATCTACCGGAAATGCTATCAGCTGCCCGTTTTCACAGCCAATCCAAGAATGTCGCCCAGGCAAGCGCATTTGGAGAAGAAGCTTACCGCATCATTGCCTGGATGCAGCGTATACCAGAACTAAATAGTAAATATGAAAATAATAAAAAACAAATCTGGGCGGGAGCTCACCGTTTCAATGCGCGGTATTTGCTGGACGGTGAACAACCTTGGGCGGCATATAAAGCCTATTTACAGTGTATACGCGCTGATTTTTCAACTGCCCTACCGGAATGGTATAGAATTATCTATTCGCTTGCAGCGGCGGCTGGATTGGGTAAATTGAAACGTCTCCATCCGCGCTGGCGAAAATAGAATGATGGAGAATATCGGGTATGTTTGCTGGTTGGGCTGATAAAATCTCAAAGGGATTAAATTATCTCTTTCTGCCTTTTGAATTTCCAAAATACTTCGGGCAATTATTGAATTGGACCTTAATCCAACGCTCTTTGCCTCGTGAGCTAATCCATTGGAAAACCCATAAAAACTGGTTTCAAGCCCGTGGATTTAAAACCATTATTGATGTGGGCGCCAATACAGGTCCTTTTTCTTTTGCCGCAAGGGTATGCTTACCAGATGCGCAAATTTATGCTTTTGAACCCCTTCCCGATTGTTTCAATCAATTAGTAAAAAACCTGACCTCTTTTGGAAATTTCACCGCTTACCAGACAGCGGTTGGTGACCAAAAAGGGCAGATGGAAATGTGGAAAAACGATTTTAGTGAATCATCATCATTGCTGCCGATAGGAGAGTTACATAAGCAGACTTTTCCACATACCGCAAATACCCAGGCCGTTCACGTCCCTATTTCAAGGTTGGATGATTATTTGGAAAAAATGAACCTGATTCCTCCCGTCCTGCTAAAAATTGATGTTCAGGGGTATGAAGATAAAGTAATAAAGGGGGCTGAAAAAACCTTGAAAAAAATGGATTGGGTGATGATTGAGATGTCCTTCAAACCTTTATATGAAGGACAACCTTTATTCGATGAAATTTATCAATCTCTTATTTCCAGCGGATTAAAATTTGCCGGGAATATGGAAGCGCTTTACTCACCTTTGGATGGAAATGTTTTACAATCGGATGGCATTTTTTACCGTTAGTAGCTTTAGCGATGAAAAATAGGAACCAAATTATTTATGTGTTTTTAGTGTTGGGATTGATCATTGCTGGGTTTGTCATCCGTATTTATGATCTTCAGGATGCGCCTCTGGATTTTCATCCTACCCGCCAATTACACTCTGCTTTAATGGCACGCGGGATATATTATTCGCTAAACCCAAATTTAAATATTCCGGATTGGCAGAGACAAACCGCCATTCGTCAGTGGCAGCTGGAAGGATTGGTAGAACCGCCTTTAATGGAGTGGCTGGTTGCATTTACCTATCAATTGGCTGGCGGAGTGTATCTATGGATTGCCCGCCTTTATGCGATCTTATTTTGGATGGTTGCAGCTTTTGGAATTCTTTTAATTGTCAGGGAAATGGCTGGGAATGCAGGTTCACTGGCTGCCTTGGCTTTGTTTCTATTTTTTCCTTACGCAATATACGCAAGTCGTTCTTTCCAGCCGGAAACCCTGCTTGTTGCAGGCTTGGTTTTTACATTCTGGGCAGCGATGCAATGGGAAAAGAAAAAGACCTGGCGCTGGGCACTGGCGGCGGGTTTACTGGGCGGTCTTTCAATCTTAATAAAAGCAGTGGCTATTTTTTTTGTCGCTGGCATTTGGCTGGGATTATTGTTGAGCCGTATGAAGTTATCCGCCATACTGAAAAACCGCCAATTATGGCTGATTGGATTCTTGTGCCTGTTGCCTTATACCATTTTCATGGGTTATGCAAATTTCATAGTCGGCGGTTATGAGGGGCAATTCAGTCTGCGTTTTTTTCCTCAATTATGGACACAAATTGGTTTTTATTTACGCTGGGTAGGCACTCTCCGCCTGGCTATCGGGCTGGAATGGCTTACGCTTGGATTACTGGGTGTTTTATTGGTCAAAGAGAAACAACAACGTTGGATGCTCATTGGCGCTTGGGTGGGTTACGGATTGCTTGGTTTTACCCTTTCTTACCATATCTCCACCCATGATTATTACAACCTTCCGGCTTATTTAATGGTCTGTTTAGGGGTAGGGGTATTATTTCAAAAATTGTTTTTGTTGAATACAAATAGTAAATGGTTTAGTCATTTGACAATCATTCTACTTTTGTTCGTGATAACCATTTATGGATATGAAGCCTATAGCACACTCAAACGTACTAATTACAGCCAGGAAATCGCCTTTTGGCAGGAAATGGGGATTAATTTGGGTCACTCAGCCCAAGTGGTGGCCCTCAGCGAGGATTACGGATATCGTTTGGCTTATTGGGGATGGATTTCACCTGTGAATTGGATGAATACTGAAGATATCCGATTGCGCAAAGAATCCGGTCAAACCTATGATTTTGAACAGTATTTTAAATCTCAGGTGCAGGATAAGGATTATTTTTTGGTGACCCTTCTAAATGAATTGGAAAAGCAGCTGGAATTGAAGCAGCAATTATTTGATCATTACCCCATCAAACAGCTAACTTCGCGTTTTGTTCTTTTTGATTTGATGAGGTAACTGGTTTGGTTATAATTGGAATATTTCATTGCTTAAAGGCTCTTTAATGGTCGATTGTTCAATCGTGATTCCGGCTTTCAATGAAGAGAAATTAATTGGAATTACCCTCCAGACTCTAATTGACCATATCATCAACAATCAATTGAGTTGCGATATCATCGTGGCTGATGATGGTAGTTCTGATCAAACACTGGATATTGTTAAAAGCTATATAGATAAGCGACAGGGTAAATTAGGTATTCTCTTGATTGAAAATGCCACAAATCATGGCAAAGGATATGTGCTTCGACAAGGTATGTTGGCTGCAACTGGCCAGGTATGTATTTTCATGGATGCAGATTTACCATTTGAATTGAGCATCATTCAAGGTATTTATTCAAAAATAAACTCTGGTTGCCAGGTCGTGGTGGGTTCAAGGGATCTTCCCGGTTCAACTCTCGTTGGTGTACCCTTTGCTCGTTTTCTCGCTGGACAAATATTTAGCTTATTTGTCCAGTTAATTGCTTTTAAAGGTATTCGGGATACTCAATGTGGCGTAAAAGGTTTTAGTAAAGAAGCGGTTAAAAAAATCTTTCCTTTATCGAGAATAAATGACTTCGGAATTGATGTGGAATTGCTTTTTATTGCTAAAAAATATGGTTACAAGATTTGTAAAATTCCTGTGCGCATGACTGGGTATCGTGGGGATAGCCGTATCAAATTATTCAGCGATTCAATTAAAATGTTCCTGGAACTATTACTTATTCGCTGGAATGATTTGGTGGGAAAGTATGGTACCGGTTCTACCAAGTAATGCCTAAATTACATTTTGATTATCATTCAGTTGCTGGGGATTATCAGTACCAGGCTATGCACAAAGGTATACCCATGCAGCGCTTCTGGCATAAAGGCAAACTTATTGCTTGGGATGAATTAATTTCACCAATGATTTCTGGTAATCTCAAATATCCAATCGTTGAAGTTGGCTGCGGCGCAGGCTTATTGCTTGAACATTTAGCCCCATTGGCTCAAATGAAGATAGGGGTGGACATCAATACTCAGGCATTGACCTTTTTATCCAATCGCTTTGGCCAGCTTAACCAAAAGGGCTTATTCTTTCCTATTTCTGCCTTCGGAGAAATGCTCCCATTTGCAGATAATTATTTTGGAGGACTCATTTTATCGGAAGTCATCGAGCATTTGCATGATCCCAAGTTAATTTTGCAGGAGGCATACCGCGTTTTGCGTCCAGGTGGCTGGTGTTATTTGACAACGCCAAATTATCGTAGTTTTTGGCCGGTTATGGAGAAAATCCTAGATATTTCTGGCCTTACCCCTCGAATGTCAGGCGCACAGCACGTTAACCTATTCAATCAAAAAAAATTAATTGACCATTTGAAAAGCTGGCAAATAGAATTAGTCACATCTTTTTATTTTTTCAGCCCATTCCTTTCAATTTTTTCAAAGAAAAGTGGGATCTGGTTATTGAGAAAAGAATGTAAAGCCAATATTAAATGGGGGATGCTCCTCGCCTGTCTGGTTCGCAAACCAATTTGAATATGGAAAGGTGATGATAAAATTTTAGTAATTGCTTGCTATCATCTGGAGCAAATTGCATGTCCATTCTAAAATGCCCATTGGACCGAAAAAAGGCCGATCGTTTATTCAATTGGATGATCGCTTTGGGGATCATCATTCTCACCATTACTCTGCTTTCTTATGCGTTTTTGGGTACATTTTCCCGTTATCTTGCGGATGATTATTGTTTCTCAGATTTGATAAAAAATAAAGGTACACATGGGGGTCTCGTTTATTTTTATGACAATATCTCCAATCGTTTTGGGGCGTTTCTTTTTGTTGCTGTAAGTGAGATTATTGGCGAAGCATCTATACGCTTGCTTCCAGGGGTGATGATTTTTATACTGGTAGTAAGCCTGACCTGGAATGCTTTTTGGCTTTCTCGACAAATACGATTACCTTTTTCATGGAAAGTTTCTTTTCTGTTTGCAGTATTGGCTATTTTCTTTGTGCTATTTGAAGCCCCCAATTTATTTCAAAGTCTCTATTGGCGCTCTGGAATGGTCAGTTATTTTGCTCCAATGGTTGTTTTTTTCATTATTACCGGGATTTTGTTTCGGCAGCTCCAAATAAGAGAAAATAAGCAGGGTTTATGGCTCTGGGTTCTAATAGTAGCTGTCCTTTCCTTTTTCAGTGGGGGGATGTCTGAGTCTTACGCTGCCTTTCAAACAGCTTCTTGGAGTCTATTAATGTTAGGGTGGGTTATTTGGAAAAGAAAAGCATCACTGAAAAATTTTAATATTATGTTAATTGTTGCGTTTTTCGGTAGTGTGCTTGCAATGGGGGCGATGGTAATGGCACCAGGCAATCAATTAAGATTGGAATTATTGCCTCAAGCCCCGAATATTTGGGTTGTTATGCAGCTTTCATTCCGGTATGCTATGGATTTTATTATTTATTCTCTGCGGGGATTGCCAATCCCAATTCTCATTTCATTCCTGGCATCCGCATTACTGACATATCATATTTCAGCAAACAATATTGAATTAATTAATAATAAAAGTGGTTGGGTATTAGTCATCGTTATTCCTGTAATTACCTATTTGTTAATTGCATCTGTTTGTGCGCCTACTGTGTACGGAATGGTGGCATATCCCGAACCGCGTGCTCTGATGATTGCCAGGTTCATTATGACCATCAGTACAGTACTCTGGGGTGGACTCATTGGCATCCTGGGTCATCGGATAATGGATCGAATCGTCAACATATGTTTTGCATTGATCATCATTCTTGGATTATTATGGATTTACCCTTTGCGGTCAACTTTACAGATTTGGCAGCAAATCCCTCCCGCTATATCGAGAGCAGCTGAATGGGATTCCCGCAGGGAAGAGATCACCCACCAAATCAATACGGGTGTCTCGCTTGTGGAAATCCCAAAACTGGATAGTGTTCAAGGAGTCTCTGAGCTGACCGACGACCCGCAATTCTGGGTTAATAAATGTGCGGCAAGTTTTTACGGAGCAAAATTTATCAGGACAGTTGATAAAAAGCCATGAATAAACCAGTTCTGGTTTCTATTGTGACACCTTCCTATAACCAGGGTAAATATCTGGAACGAACGATGCAATCCGTCTTCGCTCAAAATTACCTCCATATCGAATATATCGTAATTGATGGTGGTTCTAGGGATGGCAGTCTCGAAATAATTAAGAAGTATAAGAAAAAAATCTCCTTTTGGGTTTCAGAAAAGGATCGGGGTCAGACGGATGCCATTAATAAGGGCTTTTTGCACGCCAAAGGTGAAATATTTGCTTGGCTGAACTCTGATGATACCTATTTGCCCAATGCAGTATCTGAAGCGGTTGAATTATTGCAGAAACATCAGGAAGTGGGTTTGGTCTACGGCGACGCGAATTACATAAATGAGAATGATCACATCATTGGAAAGTTTCCTTCAGCCCAAACTGACCTTGAACGTTTGAAACGGGGTTATGTCCATATTCCCCAGCAGGCGGCTTTTTTTCGGTCTGAATTATGGAAAAGAGTGGCACCTCTGGATCCCTCTTTTTACTTTGCAATGGATTATGACTTATGGGTCCGCTTGGCTAAAATCTCTCAATTAAAATACAAACCCAGCACCTGGGCTAATTTTCGATTGCATAGTGACGGAAAAACCATTAATGCCGATGACCGATGTTGGCCTGAAATGCTGCGAATGCATTATCGAGAGGGAGGCTCATGGTTTTCGCCGATAGTTTTCAAGTACTATTTGCGTAAATTGGTAGCGCCCGTCATTAATTACCGCCGCCGCAAATTATTCTTAAAATAATTTTTCAAAATTTCGAGTCACATGTTTTTTATCTTTACATTACCTGGGAAAAATTACCTTGATTAATTATTGA
>Ga0315274_10011405_pt1 | contig 12740 bp, 9 predicted proteins | sample YL17G02_20_MG_FD_203700 | JGI IMG/M metagenome (GOLD analysis project Ga0315274, IMG submission 203700) | Sediment microbial communities from Yellowstone Lake, YNP, Wyoming, USA - YL17G02_20 | ecosystem: Environmental > Aquatic > Freshwater > Lake > Sediment | place: USA: Wyoming | collected... | reverse complement strand
GTCGATTCCACGATGACCGAAATCTCCATGTTTCTTTTGAGTAGCAGGACATTGACGACTGAGTTTCACAGCTTGTACCTTTCTGCCTGTTGACTGATTAATAGTGGAAGCATATTCGACGACTCCTGCCAAGGCGAGAATATCGCAAACGTGAGGAGATGCTTTGTAAGGCGTGTTGCCCTTGGGATACGGACTTTTCCAAATCGCCCCTTCTATCGTATCATTTTCATATGGAGGGGCTACTTTGGCACCCAAGCGAACTGGTTTCCCTTCATGTCCCCTAAGGCACTTAATTGTTCTATCAAACATCGAATAGGTAAGAGGCAAAGCTGGATACTTACTTCCAACAAAACGAATTATCACTCTATCATCGCGCACCTTGGTTATTTCAAAATCTTTTGCTCGGCGATTAAACTTTTCAGTTCGAGGTGGCGTAAATACCTCGCCTTCTTGGGCTCTCAACCAGCTCAAAACTCTTTCTTCCACAAGATTCCCCACTCTTCTACTATTAGGTAAAGGTTAGAGTTAGACAAAATAGTTTTGCGGTCATGTCGCGAACTAGAAATTGGCGATTTTCTGAATATCTCCCGCAAAACCCCTCTTTTCTTTTATGATCATTACCACGTACATCCATGTACGTAGTATATGCTTGTTTTCTGAAAACCAGTTAGCAAGCCTTCGAGAGGCACAGGTGTTGTTGTTACCTTTTTCCGCGGCGCTTCAACAACAACACGCAAGTTGCAATCAAGTTTTTAACCATAATCCCCTTGCAAGTCACGTGCCAGACTATCACGCTTCAACCAGGGTTTCACGGGCTCTAATTCCTGATCCAAGAGACGATGTATCCCGGTGGGGGCTCGTTGAAGAGGTGATGTTGTTTTCGCCCTCTTGAAATGACCCCTTGGAACACTTATCAAAGTTTGATGTTCTTCTCCATAAGTTTCAATGTTGATTCTGAGCCCTCGGCACGTGAAAAAAAGAATTCTTTTTTTGTTTTCAGGCTGCAGAAGGCAAAGATTTCCATTACTACGAGGATCACAGGGTAAATGCTCTCGGTAAAGCTCAACAAGAAGTCAGCGAGATGCTTCATGTTCCTCGAAATACATTAAGCCGTTGGGAAAATAACAATACAAGTAATGTCCAAGTGGATATTAGTTGTAACTTTCAAGAGGCAGTAGGGCTATTCGCTTAATGCAACGACCACAGCCATCCTATCACGAAGACAATTCCTATGCAAGTGACAATCGCACCCCACTTCAAAGCATTAAAATATTCATGGTGTCTAATACGGTCTATCGCATAAATCGGGCCTAGAACACAGCAGAACAAACCTATTATTCCCAAAATGAACGCTAGGGGAGGCCAAGGTCCAATTTCTAACCCTTTCATTTCAAAGGCTATTGCCAGATGCACAGTTTCGTTGCCAGAGACAAACGCTTTTACTGCAAGTTGATGTTCTGTTTCATTGTAGTAATAACCATTATCGCTTGTTGCGCTAAGCGAAATCAAATCGTTAAATGTGTTAGTTATGTTCAGGCCATCAGCTTGGATGGAAACTGGAACGGCGTAGCCAGTTATGCCTTTCAGGTAGAATGACGATGTTGTTCCAGTTCCATTCGTCGCGTGAATATCAACGTCACATGAAACGTTTTGTAGAGATGCCCTAGTTATGGCGTAATGCCTCGCCAAGAATTGATATTGCCATTGATAATTTGTCCTTTGATACTTTGCCACTTCTAACCATGGAATCAACCCGTAAGGCTGCGTTTCACTGTTTGTCGAAACCCAATCACTTCTTGTACCAACACACAGTCTGGCCGGGATGCTTTCGGAAACATAAACAATAAGGCTTGCGCCGTTCCAGTCAACGTTTCGCCAAACCCTAGACAGAGCAAGCATTGTTAAAGTGTCATTAACTCCTTGCGCCGCTAACGCCACATGGCCGCTCTTGAACGTGAAGAAGTCGTCATCAATGTGCGTACTGTTTGAGTAGACAAATAAGCGTTTGATGTTGGGAACTGTCATTCCAGAATCTGCGGGGTCAAAGAGTTTTTTGAATCCGCTTGGAACATAGTCAAAATAGATTTTGCTTAACCCTAAGTTGTAAGCATCGTTGTAGGAGGCATTATATTCGCGAATGAGTTTAAGCCCTATCAAACATCCCGCATGGGTATCAAGGTAAGTCGCCGCGTTATGTTTCATGGGAAACGTTCCATACCTCTTATCTAACGGGTCAGTCACTTGGAGAGAAACAAGATAGTCTCCCAGTTTCTCGGCGAAATCAAGATATTTAGAATCTTGCGTTTTATTGTAGTAAATCATGCTTGCTTCCATCATTTTCCCAGTTGTTAACAGATAGCTTCCATTGTTGTGACCGTTGAAAACGCTACGGTAATAATCCCACGTTTTTAGTCCCATGTCATATGGGTCCGAGCCTTTCACTTGCAAGTATCTTGCTAGAGCATGCGTGATTGTTCCAATATGAAAGCTCATGCTTAAGTCGACATTTGGAAACTGTTCCAGATTCATCAAGTAATAGTCGTAGATTGTTGGGTTAACGAAGTCGTAGCCGTTGAGGCAGACTATTTTTGGGCTAAACGTTTGTGTTCCTAATGGCAGAACGTCATATCTGAAGCCATACGTTAGATAATGAAGGTATGGAGAGGAGCCGTTCGGATTGGAGTTTTGTAGAACGTTAAAGTGGCTTACGGGAACTTTTACGGCAATGCCGCAGCAACCGCTCCATTCTGGAATTTGCTTCAGTTCCACAATGAAATAGTTGTGTTCTTCGCTCCATTTGTAGCTTTCTTCTGGATAAAGCAACGTTGTTGAGTATGAGCCTCTTTCATGGCTTCGCCTCCCAACTTCGGGAATCCACACGCTTGAATACGCGGTTTCTTGTGTTCCTTCCCCCGATGTTACGGTGCTTAGTCCATCCAACGCGGAAGTGAATAGAATTTGAACTGGATAGCTTTTTTTGTTTTTAAAAGACATTGGCTGTTCCACATAGCTGTTGTTGTTGCTTAAGCGGAAGTTGACGGTTAGGTTTACATCGTCGTCAGCGTAGCTTTGAACGGTTTGAACGTAGCCTATAGTTGCATTCGGATAAACTTGGGAATCTACGCTGTAGCTTGTATTTGCGTTTGACGGTTGATAGCTGAAGCCGACATCATCAACCCACGTGTCAACTCCGATGGTTCCAGTCGCAAAGCCAAAAGCCACAATGGTTTTTCCAGCGGTCAACTCGCTTTGCTGAACGTACCTTACAACCCATGAGGAAGAGTTGCATGGCTTCGATAATGTGGAGTATGTTCCATCACTATACAAAACAGAGACATTGATGTTTACCGTTGGAATTGCAGTTTCGCACCAATAGGAAATGTTATAGAAATTGGATACTGGAACGCTTATTGGAAGCCATTCCATGGCATATTCGTAATTGTCGTAGAGTTTTAGGCTTCTGCCTATTTCTTTAGACCTAGAATGATAAACGGCATCGTCGACGGGAATCCCATGAGACACCTCAAAGTTTCCATTCAGAACAGTGCAATCGCTCACCGAAACATCGTCAATATAGTAATTTCCGTTTGTGTCAGCTTCGCTCCAAAATAGAATATCAGAACAATTGGCTCCTACAGGCGAAACATAATCGTTAGAGAATGATTGCCATGAACCATAGCTTGTGCTAAATTCAGCGTAATTTTGGCTAATAAAACTGGTTCCGTTGAACCACCGCAGAAAAACTTTGAATGAACCTCCAGAAACAAAGTCTCCACGATACTTAAAGCTCAAACTGTATGATGTATTTTCGGAAACAACAAACTCGGAACTCCGCCAATTCTTCGAAGCAACAGTGTAATTTTCTAGCTCTATACACCTTCCAGTTTGCGGTTCCTCAAACACCCATCTTGCGGAATAAGAACAACCCATTGGTGGTACATCACTATAAATCCAATCTTCAGGATAATTAAACATCCAAGGCAACATCATCGTGTCATTACTCCACGCACCATTCCAAATATCAAACCCAGGGTTCTGACTTTGCTCCGCTCTCAAATGGAGCGGGTCATAGGTAATCCAATAGTAGTTCTTGTCCAAGCGTATAACCGTGAAAAGTTGGCCTCCCAAATAAAATAGGTCGTTGCCTCCAGCAGCTTCGTAATATCGCACACGCAACGGATTAGTAGGGTCTTCGCCTGTCATGTCACCCATGATTTTAAGGAAGCCATTTTCGATTTCACAGTTTGATACATTGCCGTTGACGATTCTAGGTGAAAGTATAACCCATCTGCGGGGAAAGTAGCCTTCATGCCAGACACTGTAAAGGTTGTCTATGGATTTGGAGATGTAGTCTCCGTATTTTAGTGGGTTCTCTAGCATTAGCCACAACAGTTTGGCTTGGTCGTCAACCCAGTAAGCCGTTACGTTCTGTGGCATCTCCATGAACTTTTCTTCTGTCGCGTTCCACAACAATTTGATAATCGTGTCGGTTCCTTGTTCAAACCATGGATAATCGTCGCTCTCTAAACCAGTGACGCTGAGAAGGTTCATAAAGATGGAAAACAGTAAAATGTGTATCACAATTGATGTAATGATGAATTTTCTAACTTTCATTTTCATTTTTGCTCATCCTCTTCAGTCGACTTAGACCCCCAGCCCCACAACCAACAGAACAAAGGCACACCAATAAACAGAGCTAACAAAAGAAAGCCGAACATAAAGGCAACCTCTACCATACCACCACCATCATTCATACTCATCTTTTTTTCACCTCTTGACTGAATCATCACTTGTTAGAATACACTAGCAATATTACAGGCAATCTGGTTATTTGATTTTTGAAGAAAACCTCTATAGACAGAGTGAAAGGATAGTGATCTAGGCAGAGAGCAAAATGTCATATGAAATGTCTGGAGTACTATTTCTGCCTGTCTGCGAAATCATACCTGAACTAGATAGCAAAGGCAACCCAAAAGAGCACAGACCTCAATCTAGGTACAACAACATATCAAACAGACCCTTGCATGAGTATGGCAATGGTCCATTCTGTAAATTCAAAGTTCCCAACTGCTATAATCAGCCTGGAGTTTACCTGGTCCTTGTAGATGATACACCAAAATACGTTGGGGAATGTGAGCATCTTGGAAAGAGATGGAGTATGGGATATGGCAACATATCTCCTAGAAAGTGCTACATGAAAGGTCAATCAACTAATTGCAGAGTTAACAATCTGATTCTTCAAGCATACAAAACAGGCAATAGAATAAGGCTATTATTCCATGAAACAGACAATCGTTTTGAAGTTGAAAGAAAACTGATTGCTGACATCAATCCAGAATGGAACATATCATTTGGTAGAAAGCCTAAAACCAGCAAACATCAGCACCAACAGAGAACTGGAGCAATCAGAGGCAAGTATAAGAAACTTTCAGAATATCTTGACAATAGCTTGAACCAGATTGAAACACTGACTTATCATTCCATTGAAAAGATTCTTGAGCAAAAACTTCCTGACTCTGCATACAGATACAAAGAATGGTGGTCCAATTCAGGTCATCCTCATGCAAAAACTTGGTCAATTGCAGGGTGGAAAGTAAGTTCAGTAGAACTTGGAAGGTCTATAACATTCAGAAGAACCCTAGACAAGAAATGACAACAAACAATGTCTATTGAAGCAATCCACTATTCTTCCTATCTAAGTTACAGCTGAACCAGATTTCTCTCCTTGAAAAATCCCATTGCTGCTTTCATGTCAGGATGATTGAAATCTTTGTAGATGATCCTGATCACTTTCTCTAAAGGAACCCATGCAACAGCTGAGACGTACTTTACTATTTCCTTTTGTTCTCTCCATTTGATATCTTTCTTGACTTCTTCGAAATTGGAATAGTCTTGTATCTTGTAAAAGTACAATCTACTTTTGCTCAGAAAGGATTCCGAAGGAGAACACACTAGGGCAACCAACCTTCTGTCTTTCTTTTTCTGTGCTTCTGATATGCCAACATCAACCAGTCTTGCCAGTTGGTTTCTTCTTGGATTGAATGTTGTTTGAGCAGAAATGTCAGACGTAAACTTCATTTCAACTAGAATGAGAAGATTCTCTGATTCTATGAGAACATCAACATGAGTGTTTGTTTCAAGAGGCTTTCCCCTCTCAATGTGATCCCTGGCTTGTTCTCTGACATATTTGACTGGGTGCTTGAGCACGTCAGTTTGTAACCACCTCAAGTACCCATTTGGAGGACTCAGTTGCGCTTCAAATCTGAGTTTTGATTCTCCCTCCACGTGTTCCTGAATATTCGCTAGTCTAAGAATCTCTTGAACCATTTCTCCGCTATTTTCTCTTAGCAGAAGTGGTGCAAAGACATAGTAAGTTATCAGCTCCTCAGCTTTGTCATATTGGTTTGCTCTCCTCTCAAGCTGACTGTTTTCTCTGGCCTTGTTTGCTTTTTTGACCCAATCCTTGAACTTCTGAATCCTTTCTTGAGTAAGGCATTCTGTTGTTAAGCTCTCAAAAAGCAGTCTCATTTTCACAAAACGTCTCCGAACATGGTTTCTGATTCTTCTGTTAGCTGGTCGTCCCAGCATTCCCAGCACATGCCATCGTAGTCTTCATATTCTTCTTTGCTTATTTTTCGTCCGCAGACTTCGCAGTAATATTCTTCTTCGTTGTCTTCAGTCAATTCTCCTGTTCCTCCTGCTCCGTGATTTGCTCGAAGGTTGTTTTTAGTCGGCTGTGTTTGTCGTTGACATCTGAGGCTTTGTTGTAGGCGTTTTTGATGTGGCTGTAGAGCGTGTTCCATGCATCCTGCACTTCGTTTAGAGATTTTGAGAGCCTGGCAAGGTTGTTTTGGATTTGTTTGGCCTTTTCAGATATCTCTGTTGCCTTGAGGCCTACGGATAGAAGGTTTAGGTTTATGGCGAGCGTAGCCGGAGAGACTAGAAGCACGCCGTCTTTTGCAGCGTCCGCTACTAGGCTTGGTTCGCACTCCGTTAGGTATTGGTATACGGCTTCTGAAGGGATAAAGCCGAAAGCAAATGGTGTTGTGCCTTCTTCAGGTTTGACGTAATCAGATTTGATTTTCTCCGTGTGAGCATTGACGTCACTACAGAAGCTTGTGGCGAAGCTTGCGCGTTGTGTTTCGTCTGTTGTTTCTATTAGTCTTCTGTAGTTGTCTAAGGGGAATTTGGAGTCGATACATACTGTGCCTTGCGGAGTGACAATGTGAGCGTCGGGGATCTTGCCCGTCTTTGGGATGCGCTCTCTTATGTGAACGTACTGCTTTGGTAAAAGATCTCTTAGGATTTGTTCGAGTTGAAATTCGCCATATTCTCTTCGACCTCTTGTGACTTTGAAGAGAGTTTGTAGGCTTTGTGTTGCGTTTTGAATATCACCTGCTCTTTGTTTTATGGCACCGATGTCTTGGTCTATTCCGAGTTCTTTCCAGCAGGTGGCCAATGCTCCCTTGACTGCCTCTTGATCAATTGAAGCTTTTCCGAGCTTGCCTGATAGCCTCAACAAAAGGATTAGTATTATCAAGATAAGAATCAGCACCGCTGAAACAAGAAACTCGATCATGGTAGTCCTCTTGATTTGATTCTTGGTGAGAAACTTTGCCGAAAACCGAATTAAGCGTTATGAACTGATGGGCAATATTAGGAATCAAGATTCTGATTATGATTCTGCTTGCAAGTTTACCGCTATAATTCGTGAACATGTTTTGCGGTCAGCAGTTTTTCGAATGTTGTATACCTGTATGTTACTCTATGCCCTCGTGGGTTCGTTACCTTGATAGGCAATTTTATAAGTGGACCTATAGCAACTTTATAGAAATCTTCTTCTCCACTTTCCGTTCCAGCCCCGTAGTCCTGTGGGTAGATTTCAGGAAGCGGGTGCATCTCCTTGGGCTTCATAACCTTGTACTCGATAATTTTCGCCAAATGCTCAATGCCTTTGTAATAGATTGCGAGGTACAGTGCTCTTTTCTTCGGAAACTGACCCTCAACGGGGAACCTGTAGAAATGATGTTTCTGCAATATTTCAAATTCCTGAGAACTAGTCACGGCAACGACAAGTATTTCTTCGGGCATGAATATCCCGTCCAAATATTCTATTGCCATTTTGCTTAAGGCATTTTTGCTTGAACGAAGCAAATGCTGGAATATCATATCGTTGACTTCTTCCCATTCAAGAAGCAAATATTCTTCTTTGTCGAGCCCGCAGAACTTTCCTTTTGAATCAAAACAGTGACTGTACCAATTGCTTTTGTCATTTTCGGTGAGCAAAATCAGCCTTTTCTCTTGATTTTTCATGAGATTCAATCTTTCTGCATATTGCCTGAGTTGTTCAGCTTCAGGTCGTCTGCCGCCGGTCTTTGATTCAACAATCACGTAAAAAGCGTCTAGGAAGCGAATTTCAAGATCAGTTATTTCTCTTCGTCCTATTGTGGTTACTTGAATCTCGACCTGTGTGCATTTCAAATCTTTCTCAGACAAATATTTCAGACCAAGCATCTTCAGAAACGACCGGAGTATATGTCTGTCATGATCTAAGATGAATGCAAAAGCTTTTGTTACGGCATTCTCATCCGAACCGATTAATAAGAAAACATTGTCAACTTTCATTTAATCACTTAGGTTTGCTGCTCGTTAATGCAGCCTTTCATGGTGTATGAGCTTTCTTTTTCTGATAGATTTCCTTCAATGTCATGGTTTTGGCTGCTTGCAGGTATCCTGTTTTGCGTAGTTCTTTGAGTGAGGGTTCAGTTCCGATTTCTGGGTGGTCTTTTGTGTATAGTTGTATAGCTTTTTCTTTCATGCGTTGGCGGACCATGGGCCAGAATGTTCCTTTTGTGGGTTGTTGGATTTTTGGTGCCAGCTGCGTGGCCATTTGTATTTGTGGTTTGGTCGGTAGTGTTGCCTTGTCGTTTTGCGTGGCTCCACTTAGTACGGCCAGGGCGTCTAGGGCTTTTGTGTTGATTTCGTCGTCGAGGAGTTTGCTTGTCCAGAACCATATTTCTTCTGATGTCGTGTTTAGGATGTATCGTGTGCCTTTGTCGATTTCCTGTGGGGTTTGGGCCTTGTCAATGATGGCTGCGGCTAGGCCGGTTCGATAGGCGGTTTCGTATGCTGCTGGGTCGTTTTCTGTTAGAAGTATGTGCACGGTGTTGCCATGTTTTTTGGTTGGGTTTTTTTGGGCTGCTTTTTCTAGTAGGTGTCGTATGGCTAGTATGCCGCCGCCTTCGGCTTTGCCGATGATGAAGGCGGGTTTGTGTTTTTCTTCTTCTGTGTGTGGATATCTGTGAAAGGCCTCAACGCTGACTTTTTCCGGGCAAGTACGGTGCCATTTGATTACGTATTTGAAGGGCATTATTTTTCACGTTTGTGTTTTATTTCTAGGGCTAGTTTTATGTTTGGGTCGTCGGTTTTGAGGGTGTTTTTGAGGAGTTCTCGTATTTCGTTTATTGGGATGTTTTCTGCTTTTAGGTTTATTGTTCCTTCGAATTCTGGTAGTTGCCATCTGCCGATGTCGTCTAGGATTTTTGCTGCTGGCGTTTCTAGTCCGGCATCGTCTGCTGAAAAGTTTGCTTCTAGTCGGATGTTTGTCTGGTAAGTTCTGGCTTTGATCTCCACCGTGGTTGTTATTTTCTTGCCTGCTTTGGCTAGGCGTATGAGGTTTCGGAATTGTGTTGCTGCGTCTGTTGTTCCTGACACTATTATTTTTGCTTCGGTTATGGCGTCGATTCCTTCGCGGCGTGTCCATTTTTCCAGGTCTTCAAGTTGGACTTTTGGAGGTGCGGGTTCGAAGGTTTCCCATTCTTTTGTTATTGTTTCTGCTGTCCATGTAGTGATGCCTGGTCCTTCTGGTTTCTTTCCGCATTGGCATGGCCATATGTGGCAGTTTGGGCATAGGTGTCCTCGTGGGTCTGTGATTCCTTGTCTTCCGGCTTCGTCGGGCAACAAGAGTCGTGAGTCTGAGCTTATTGTTACGCGGGACGGCAAATTTTCGGGCGCATATGTTTTGTCTTGTTGGATGAGGATCCATGTTCCTCTTTTGATTCCTTCGAGCAGTGTTTGTTCGAATAGAGATTGGTTTTCTGGTAGGACTATGCCTGTTTTCTTGTGTATGTTTTCGTAGAAGGCTCTTGTTGTTGTTTCTAATGCTTGGGCGGGCCATGCTTCCGTTCTTGCATAATCTGGGTCTAGTGGTTCGCCTGTTACCCTGTGCAGGACATTGGCAAGTACGTGCCAGAGTATTTCTTGTCCGGGTTGTGCTGTTCCGTAGCCGCTTGGTCTGAATGATTTGGCTTCGATTTTGCCGCCTCTTGTGGCGTAGACTAGATATGTGAAGGAAGCTCTTATTGCGTCGTTCACCGTGGCTTCATATTGAGCTACTTTTTGTTGTAGGTTTTTCTTTTTGTCATGAGGAATTCCATATTTCTCTGGGTCTTCTGCGAGGGCTCGCGCTACTTCTAGTCTTGCTGTGGCGTCGCGGAGTGTTTCCCATGCACCCCCTCTGGCTACTAGAAGGAAAGTATTGTTTCTGAAGGCACGAAGGTTGCCTCTTCCGTCACGGTTCAGGATAAATTGGGTTACGTTTTCTGGTACGTGTTCTTCTGATGGTATTGTGTGGCTGAGTAGTGGGTTTAGGATGGCTATTTTTAGGCTTGTGTCGTCTGTTATGGCTGAGGGATCGTCTGGAAATATTTCGATGTAGAAGTGACCTTTCCCTTTTGTCGTGAATAGTTCTTGGAGTTTTGTGTAGATGGTCTTTGTTATCTTTGGGTTCGGGATGTTTTGGCTTTCTTGGTCGATGATGCGGTTTTCGGTGGGTTCTTTTTTGAAGACGTATCTGTTGCCGATGGGTTCGATGTACCAGAAGCTTTCGGCTATGGCTGGCAGGATTTGGTCTCGGTAGTATTGGATGTGTTCTTCTTTTGTTGGTGTGGCGAGGATGGCGATGAGGTTGTCGGTGTCTATGCCCTTTGCTTCTTCTTTGGCGCCCGTGAGACTGTAGAGGTAGATGGTGTTGCAGGTCCTTCGGAATAGTGGGGCTTGAAAGTGGCTTTTGTAGTCTTCGTCTTTTTGCTGGGCCTTGGCTTTTCTGCCGCCGAGGTTGTAGACGTCTGAGGCTATGGCGTTCACGTATTTTTCTTCGTGTATTCTGGTGGCTAGTTCTTGGACTATTTCATGTACTTGCAGGTCTACGTGGAATGGGTGGATTAGGAATGTGTCGTTTTCTTTGGTTTTCCAGATTTGGTTGATTACATGGGCTAGTAGGCGCAGTGCTCCTCGCGTGCGTTGGAAGTCTGGCAGGGTGGACAGGCGTTCGTATAGAACGTCTATTAGTTCTGGGTGAAATGGATACGTTTCTATTATGCGGTTTTGGTAGTCGATTGTTCGATAACGTTCTGGAGCTTTCATCTGCTTGTAGAACTGAGTATAGGCTTTGGCTGTGTTTTCTGCTGTTTTTGGGTCTATTTTGTCGAAGAGGCGTTTCTTGAGGATGTGTGGTACGTCTTGGCTTTTGACGGGTTCGATGGGTTGCATTTTGCGGTTGAGGATTTTCATGGCTTCTGTTAGTTCTTTACGGACGGTGTCTGCGGCATCTATGTAGGCGTCGCCTGCTACGCTTACGATGAGGATGCTGTTTTCTGTTTGGCAGACGGCTAGTGTGAGTGTGTGGATGAAGTGTTTTACTTTGTTTAGTAGTTCGGTTTGGTCTTTGACGAGGTCTAGGTATTTTGGGATTTCGTCGATTAGTATGAGAGTTGGTTGTTTCTGGAGGAGTCTTGTGATTGTCTGGCGGTCTGGTAAGCCTTCTGGGTTGTCGGATTCGGTGGCGAGTTGGGTTTCGCCTAGTTGGTGGAGGAAGTCTGCCCAGAGGGTTCTGTATTGGTGTTGGTCTCGTTTTACGCCTTTTCCACCGTAGGCGCTGCCGTCTATGACTACTATTCTGGCGTTTTTAGGTGCGGGAGCATTGCCTAGGAGTTTTTTGATTTCTGGGTTGGTTGGGTTTTTTGTGGCGTAGTAGATGGCTGCCATGGCGTGGGTTTTGCCGCCGCCGAAGCCTGCGTCGAATAGTAGGACGGGATTGATTGGTTTTTTTCCTGTTAGGTGGTTTTGTGTGTCTTTTAGGAGTTGTTTTAGTGTGGTTGTTGGATGTGTGGCTTGGAAGAAGGTTTCTGGTGTGTTGTATGGGGGTTTGGCTGTGCCGTTTGCGATTGTGTATAGGTCCAGGGCGAGTTCTGCGTGAAGGTATTTGCCTTCTATAATGTCTTGTTTGGGGGTGCAGGCTTGCGGGTTCCAGATTGTTGTGAGGGTTTGTTTTGGCATGGTTAAATCACGCAAGTGTGAATAGTGAGTGTTTTAAATGTAGGTGGACAGATTATAAATTATGTTTGGTCGGGAGAGTCTGCCGTTTGGTTCAAGGTGAAGAGCGAGAGCTGCTGGTTAGTAAGTGGTTTCCAATAACGGAAGTCAGCGTTGAAAGCGTAAGAGAGCGAACACCAGGAACCCCCTACCCGGCCACAAGTCGTATTCATGTTTGGTTTGCCCGTAGACCGCATGCCACGAGTAGAGCAGCCATTTTGGGGAGTCTTCTGTCTTCTGAGGCTAAACGTGAGGATGTTTTGAAGCTTTTAGGTATTCCGATTGGAATTGATGTCCGTAAAGCTGAAGAGGATTTAGCAAAGGCAAAGGCTGCAGGCATTCGTTTAAATCATAATCCCTTTTCTTGG
>Ga0315274_10011404_pt1 | contig 12742 bp, 16 predicted proteins | sample YL17G02_20_MG_FD_203700 | JGI IMG/M metagenome (GOLD analysis project Ga0315274, IMG submission 203700) | Sediment microbial communities from Yellowstone Lake, YNP, Wyoming, USA - YL17G02_20 | ecosystem: Environmental > Aquatic > Freshwater > Lake > Sediment | place: USA: Wyoming | collected... | reverse complement strand
TGGGAAGCTGGAGATGATCGGGAGCACACATTGCCGTCAGAAAAGGCTTTTCTTGAACGCTTCGCCGCCCTTGTCGCGGCTGCCGAACAAGAAAAAATAGCCCAAGCATGGGACACATTGCACGATCAATACATGGCCGACCCTTTGCGCCGTCAAATGCCCTTGAGCTATGAGCTGGTAGCCAATCTTATTAGGGGGTGCGCATGACCAACGTCGTGCGATTTACAGGGGGAAAAGATGACTGAAGAAGAGCGCAAGACCTGGAATGACGCAATTGATGCTGTGCTTGAGCTTCTTCGCACGCGCCCGCCACACAGGATGGGAGAGGCTGAATTTATGCGCCGGTTGTTAGCTTTGAAGTTACAGAAAAAGAAATGAGGATCGGGCCTGCTGTTTGTGCAAGCGCAGATAGGCATGTGACTTTTGATCCGGTCGTGAAAGTTAGAATTTACGACCCGGCAGGCCCAGTCACGTTACAGCCAACACTTGAGGCATTGAGGCTTGAGCGGAAAGTAAGAAGCATGCCAACGGTGGCACCGCGGGTTGCGCAGCCAGTGCAAACAGAGGGTTGCAGCGATACAGCTGTTGGATGCTACAAAAACACGATGCATACAATCTCAATGGTTTGCGGTGTCGCGGTGCTTCCATCCTTTGCGTGCGTGGCTTTTGGGCCGCTTTGGTTGATTGCGCCCGCTGTGCTGGCGTCACTTGCAATCACTTGCGTACTGCTTGGCGGGAAGCCGACAGAACAAATGGCACGCGCACGAGCTGAGCGGGCAGTTGAAATGAGTCAATATGACCCGCGCTAATGATAAAAAATTATTATTGCAAAGCAACAATGCTTTGCATAAAGTGAAAGCAAGGAGGAATAAAAAAACAATCCACTAAGGGAATAATAATGTTTGCATGGCTTGGAATTGACGATGCAATGATTGCCAGCGGAATTGCCCTGATTGTTTATGTGATCTGTGGCGGCGGGGCCGGAGAATAATCCGCCCACCTATCTATTCGCAAATCTATTCGCAAATCTATTCAGCTTTAAAAATAGGCGTGGTAGTGACCCAACGCAGCACAAAGTTTGCAAGTCCAACGACCGACAGCACAGCGCCAGCATGAGCGCCAAGCACTGGCGTCAAAAACGTGCCATTAGTCGCCAGCCAATCAATAATCGGGAGCGCAGCAAGCGCGCCGTTAAATACTGCCGTTTTATAACCTCTCATGCTGGCACCTTTCCTGATTGCAATTCGGCAAGCGTAAGCCCGCCCGTAAATTGAAAATGCGCCATTTCGCGCAGCTTGCCCTTCCAACGCCCCGCCCACTCCAGCCCGACTGATTCCCCCAGCTCGCCGATCTTGCGCCACAGGTCGCCGTCCGGCCCCGTTGTGCCCCATACCGGCTTTCCATTACGCAATGGCACCACGTCCAACGCGCACCGCCAGTTGTGCCACGATTGCCCTGGCCGCGCATTGGTCACAATCACGCCCGGCTTTGTCCTGCCCTGCGCAAACAGCGCAGCCTGGCTTTCATTGTCACGATAGGTGCTGGTCACTAACAAATCAATGCCGGCATCCTTGGCGAGATTAAGAAAGCTTTCTGCCTTTGCCTTACATTCCGGCACAAGGTCTGCAAGGCTGCGGCTGTTTATCATCGTTTGTCGAGTCTGTCGGACACCTTTTCAAGATTGCGCCGAATATCGCCGAGGGTTTCTTTGATCTGGCCCATTGCCTGATTAACTCGCTCGTCTTGATTCTGGTCAATCTGCGCCTGAACACGGCGAGATTCTTCAAGAACCGTGAGCCTTCGATCAATAGTAGACCACGCCCCAAAACCCGTCAGCATAAAACCAATGAAGGTTAGAACGTGGCCTAGATTGATCGTGGAGTCGAATTTCACGAGCTTATTGTCTTTAAGTTTTGAGGTTTCCATAAACCACTATTTTGCCGGGATCAGAACTTTTACGGTGATTGTCATGGTTTGTCCTTAAACGATTGAACCTTTGGAAATTGGCACCCAAGCACCAGCTTGAGCAGAGTATACAGTTTCAAGAAACTGATTTTGCGTAAGCGTGGCGCTGCCGCCGCCGCCAGTCATGTTAACCGTAAAAGTAAACGCCCCGCTTCCTACGCGGATAATCTTGAAATATGCGCCGTCATATACGTTTGACGAGGCCATATCAACAGTTATATCCGCTGTAAGCGCGCCCGCTTGTCGTTGTATAGGCGAATCTACACTTGGTGTAAGCGTATAGTTGCCAGATGTACCAAAAGCGCTGTTCTTGATGCAATCCAATACTGCACCCGCACCAAAAGTATTGCTAACGGCAACATTACCCGCAGATAGCGTTATTGGAGTTGAATAAGAGCTAATGTAGTTATCTGCAAGTAAATTTCGATTGTTTGTGCCCGGATTGTTTGTTGATTGAATGTAGACGCCGCTTCGACCAGTGCCAGCGCCAAAAATTCTATTTGCGCTTATGACGCCGCTACCCACAGTTGTTCCAGAAACGTTAATGCCATCGTACAAGTTGGTAGCCGCCGCGCCACATCTATGAATGACATTTTCGGTAATTACATATCCAGAAATTCCAGACAACGCAATCCCATGATACTGATACTGATTAAGTTCGTTGTTGGCTATCAACGGAGTGCAAGTTGAAGTAATCTTGATTCCGATAGACGTGTTGGTAGTATCGTTGCAAAACAACGAATTTCCACTGACAACAATATTTCTTAGGTTTGCCGTAAACGTGGAGTTGGTAAGATCAATCTCAATGGTTGAACCGGCCCCGCGCATCCGGGTAAACATATTGCCCGTGATTGTGGCGCTGTTGATGCAGCCATAGATTGCAGCGTAAGAATCATCAACATAGTTGCCAACAAAAATCAGTTCTCTGAAGTTTGCTTCAGCCGCGTAACCAACCACGTAGATTCCATAGGCCGCAGTGGATGCGCCGCCAAGTGAATGAAAACGGCAGCCTGTTACAGACAGTCCACGAAAATCTGCGGCGATGGCAGCATTCCGGTTAAGATACAAACCATACAACGAGTTGCTAAACAGTGTATTAACTGCGCTGACGTTTTTACCTTTAATTTCAACGCACTTGTTCAGATAAACAAAACTGCAAGAATTGAAGTAGTTGTCGCAATCTGTACCGCTGGCGGCGCTGCATCGAACGCCATTTACGGTGCCACCAGCGCCATAAACGCCGCCATTGCCAAGAAATTTGAGTCCTTCAAACACGACGCCTGCGTTAGTGCAATCAAACATAAAGTTTGATCCGCTGGACATTTTGACAGTTGGTACAGTGCTGTACTCAGGATTTGAAACGCCTTTCAACATCACTGACGCCGTAGCAATAGTGATGGTTGAAGAGATCAAATAAATGCCAAGCGGGAACAGCAAAGTAGAACCTGCCGAACACGCATTTACAGCCGCTTGAATAGCCGCAGTGTCGTCAGTAACCCCGTCACCCGTAGCACCAAAATCCTTAACTGATACTGTTTCACGCAGCTTAGTTTGAACAGTCGTAGCGACTGCGCCGGTGCCGGACTGGATAAACGTCACGAATTCGCTCGAAATAAAATCCGTCTCACTTGCCGAGGTGTAAATAAAAGCCCCGTTTTTGTCGCGCAACAGAATGCTGTAATCGCTGTTTGTGTAAAACCGCGCAGGGCTGCCGTTATAAACAGGATAACCGCCGCTAGTGCGAATTGGCTGGGTTGCCGTGATGGTCAGTGCAGAATCCCAATAAACAGTAATCGGATTCGATACCGGGTTTTGATTCGCGGTGCCGATGTAGATATAGGCATCATCCAGCGGCTGGCCATCGGCATCGGTGAAAAGCGGAAAAGGTGGATTGACGGCGATCGCGGGCATTTATTTGGGCTCCTTCAATGCTTCATTGATTCGGGCTTTGAGCTTACGGTTTTTTGAGAATCTAGCCACTTCACGGAGTGCGGTAACGGCCGGCACTGGCAAACCAGTGGCCCCGAATGTTGCCACACTATCAAGCGCCACTTGCAATGCGCTCGCCGTGTTGCTGGTATTGATTGCGCCAGGTGGTGCCGTATAAATCACCGTCGACAGTTCCGCAAGATCGCGCAAAACTTGAGCTTGTTTTTTACCATACAACGACTCAAGCTTCCCCTCTCGATCCAGCGACTTAACAACACGATTCAATTTGTCTGGCGACAAAAGAGGATTTCCAGCTGCATCTTGCTGGCTTTTAGAAAACGCCGCGTCTTTTATGTAATCGACGCCCTTAGCCTTGAGGTCTGACCATGCCTGCTTGCCGTCTGGCCCCGCGGTAATCAGCGTTTTTCTAACCTTGTTCATTTCCTCAACGGGGGAAACAAGAACAATCTTGTCGAACACATCTTCAAACGCAATGGCGCGCTCGTTTGTTTTGCCCTTTGTTCCGAGCAGTTTAGCCGTTAGCCCGACGTTTTCGAACTCATCGGAAAATTGTGCACGCGTTTTTCTGGCTTTTTTGTATAAGTCGCCGCCAGAGTCTTGTGTTGCCGCATCAATTGCGGAAGTAATCCTTCGACCAAACAGCGCCTCTCGTCTGTCTGTCCAATCGGTCGCCACATTCACAAATTGCCTCAATGTCTCACTGTCATTCAAAGTAATTTGTTTCGGCACAAGCGCGCCTGTTTCATCGGTTGCAACAGCACCTAACCGTTCCGCTTCTTTTCGAACCGCGCCAATGTTTGGAGAAAGCTTCTCGTATTTGGTCAGATCATCGAGCATTGCCGCAAGTGGCGTCATCTCCACAGGCTGTGCAAGCTCTCCAGCCTGCCTTGCCGCTTCGTAGGACTTTTGGATCTGCTTTCTTTTTACCTCTGCCTTGTTGACCAATGCACGATCAACCACTTTCCCGATATCACGCGGGTCGACGTTAATAGGGCCGGCCCGGTCAATCATTGCATCGAAGTTTTGCAGGAAAACAGCCGTCTGGTTTTCAACGCGCTCACGCAATGGCTGCCCGGTTTCGGCAAGTTTTGCCGATTCTTTTTCGAATTGCAGCTGGGCAAAGTCCCTTGAGGCTTGACCCTTGGTCAATGCTGCGCCTTTTTCAAATGGCACCGGCATTGTTTCTGCGACAGCACGACGCTGCATTTCGATCGGGGTAGCTGCTGCCCCAACGCTTTCTCGAGCGCCAACCCTGACGGCTTCTTCCGGCCTTGTCGGACGCACTATCTCAACCGCAGCCGCCGCGGCCTTTTTAACCGGGGCTGCCACTTTTTGAACGGCTGCTTGCACTTGTGGGGCCGCCTTGCGCGCCGCTTCAGCAACTGCCGGGGCCGCCAGTCTTGCGCCGCCAACCACTGCGCCAGGAGCGCCAACAACAGGCACAACGGGAGGAAGAAAGGAAAGCGCCTTGCCAACGGCTTGCACCTGCTCCCGCCCGGCCTGTGTTCGTGGCGCATAGGTCAATGCCTGAGCACCTTTGGCCGCTGATTGTTCCACTAAGTTAGCAGCCTGCGGGGTGCCGAATTGCCCGCTGAGAATTTGCTCTGCAAGCCCTTTTAAGGTGCCGCCAACCATGCCAAGCGTGCCGCCCACAGCACCAGTGCCAAGAGTAAGCGCGGCCTCACCTGCGCCCACTGCGCGCTCGGCCAGTGTAGGTTCCATCGGCTGGCTTACAGCCGGCACAACTTGTTCGCCTGGTATCTGGCCTGCGGTCGTGGCGCGGAACGAAGTGATTGCTGCTGCCAAGTCTCGCGCTGCCGCAACATCGCCGGCCGCGTCAGCATTGATCAACGCTTGTTCGAGTTCTCGAATTGTTGCCATTATTGAGGCCCGTATTGCTTCAGCAATTGATTGATGCGGTCTTGCGCTGGCCGTGTGGCTGCTGGCGTTGCTGCGGCCGCTGGCACTGTTGCAGGCGCGGCCGGGGCCACTTCAGTCGGCGTGTAAAAAATATTCTCTGTTTTCAGCCCGTAACCCGTAGCAATTCTACCGATTCCTGTGCGAACAGTGGTTTCTTGTTGTCCTGCAACCTTGTAAAGGTTTTCTGCCTGACCTTTGAAGGCTTTTCGCTGCGTTGGGTTTAGTCTTCCACCTGTGATTAAATTGTTGTACGCGTTTCTTAAACGATCAGGAACACCCGCAGCATTTTGTGCGTTAGCAAATTCACCAGTGTTCACCGTTGAGCCAGGGTCTTGCATCTTCATAAAGTTGAAAACCAATGCCAAGTCTGCCGCAGCTTCTTCGTCTGGAGTCTTTGGATCAGACACAGCCAAAATCCGTCCGTATGCCGACTTCACCTCCTGATAACCCTTCGTCTGGTCGCTGTATTCCTTTCGGAATTTTGACTCTGCCTCTGGGCGCTTATCAAGCGGAATCACTCCAGCACCCATTTGGCGGGCTTCGGCCTGCGCAAGTGCGGCAGCTGCGCCCGACTGTGCGGCGGCAGCACGTGATGCAGCAACGGAGGCTTTTGCTTGCTCCGTCTGTGCTTGTGTCAGCCCTAGCTCGGCAGCAAATTTCTCAGGCTTAAACTTGTTTTCAAGCTCTTTAGAAATAACCTCTGCGCTTTCCTTGCGCAGGGTAATTGGGGCCATCTCTTCGGCTCGCCGCATTTCAGCAGATTTTGCCGCAGACTCGATTATCTTTTCACCGCCGGGAACAACGGCAAGCATGGTGCCTATATTGTCGAAGGCCCGTTTCGGATCAACATTGATGATGCGAATATAGGTTTCAGCCGCTTTTGCTTCTTCCTCACGCCCTGAATTCCGATTCGCAGTCGCCTGCTCTTCAAGAAGTTTTATTGCAATATCTGGCGCATTTGCCCTCAACGCCGAAAACACTTGTCCAGATTGCGCAAGCTTGGTTTGTTTTTTTTCGTCGCTTAATATTTCCCAACTTTTCCGCAAATTTTCTGCTTGGTCTTTTGGCAGCAATGAACTAACACGAGCAAAGTCGGCCGCAAGCGGATTAGGGTTTGTATAAAGAGAATCAACCTCTTGTTGCGCTCGAATGGCGGCTTGTTGTTGCTGCTGTTTAATTGCAGCCTCTGCTTGTGCAGCCTCTCGCGCAGACTGAAGTTGAGCAATCTTTGCCCCAAGTGCATAGCTTTCTCCGAAAGCTTGTAAAGGGTCAGGCACGTCGATGCTGTAATCATACGGTTTAACCATGAGACCCTCCTAAAAAATGTTGCCGAAGCCAAGACCTAGCTTTCCCTCGGCCCCGTATTGCATTCCGAGGATTTTTGAAGGCAAATTCAGTGCGCCAGAATACGCTTTTGCGCTGCCGAGCGACCCGCCTGCAAGTGCCGCGCCGCGTTGAGCGAGCAACTCGCCGATTGCTCCAGCACTTTGCATTCCGGCGCTTGCCTGTCCTGCCGCTGAAGATTGCCCCAATGAGGTAAGCCCGCCGAGTCGCTCATATTGCTGAGCAATCTGGCTTTCGAGCATCTGCGGCCGGAATTGCGCGAGTGCCGCTTGAATGTTGCCGCCACGCAGCCCGCCAGTTGCCGAGGCACGCTGTAACAATGCCTCTTCGCCCTGTCGCACTGCCGACTGGAAAAATGGGCTTTGTTCCAGACCGGAAATTGCAGCTTGCTGTTCTGGCGCGCCTCTCAACCCAATAAGTGCTTGTTGTTGTTGCAAGGCGGGCCGCCCAGCTTCGACGTATGGCCGCAGCAATTCGGTTAAAACGTCAAATTGCCTTCTTTGTTCAGCGACACCTTCCTCGGCTGCGGCGGCTTGTTGGCCGGCGGCTTTTTGCGCTCCACTTGATGAAATAGCACTACCGGCGAGCGCACTGCCACCCACTATTAGCCCAGTTATTGGATCTGGCATTATTCAAACTCCTTTAGATAATCTTCGAGTGTTTCCCCGTATAAACGCATCACATTTTCAGAGACTGCGTTTGCAGCCTGCGGCCCATGAATAAGCGCGACGGAAAACAAAACGATGTCAAAGTAGCCTGCCCTCCAAACAAAGGATTTTGCGTCGGCATTTTTGCCTCGCTCTGCTTTGTCTGAGGCTTGCCATTTGAGGATTTGAGCGCCTACCAATGGAATCAACTGGTGCGCTTCTTTAATGAAGAATGGGTTTTGAGGCATTGCAACAAAAACGCCCCACAAAACCTTATCAAAGGATTCGCGGGTTATTTCGTCTTTATCGGCAACGTCATCAAAAAATTGGAAGGCGTCGTAAAGCGAAAGCAGCCAATCAACCGCAGCGGGCGGAAGATGGAGGGCTTCTTCTAAGTTTTTACGCAACCAAAAAGCATAGTCCATTGGCCGTGATCCATTTTTGACATGGTGGCCGCTGGTCGCCCGTCATTTCTCAGCTTAATGAATTGTCGCACAAAACCGCAATACCTCAAGAAATCAAGTGATTTCTCTGCCACTAGCACGAATGGTGATCGAGGTGGCTGCACTAGCAATCGTTGATATAAAGCCGCCAGACTCAAGACTTTGCCCGATCAATTCCGGGAATGTATAAGTTTCATCAACCGCAATTGAGCGAGCATCAACAATCAAATTAGATGCGCCAGCACTGCCGCCGCTAGTCACCAAATTTACTGATAGAGTTGCCACTGATGCGCTGGTGTTCGTTGCAGTAAATTTATCAATGATCGTCTTGCAAAGAGAAGCAGTGTATTGCGTGGTCTGCGTATTTTCTGACTGCTTTGCAGGAATCAAAACTTTTACAGTGATAGTCATGTTTAGCCCACCAAGCAGCCAGAAAAGTAAGAGTTATTGGCAATAATATCAGCAGAGTTTGCGCCGACACCAGTGACTTCAATAGTAAGTTTAGCGGTATCCGCAGCGTCCATGTCTGCAACAGCAGACCCGCCAATCAGAATTACCGGATTGGTATTCGGCGTGCTGCCGCCAGCATCCGTGTAAGTTACCAGTGGCGTGGTAGTGCCTGCGGCGTAGGCATAGACCTTGCCGCCGGATAGTGGGTTGCCGTTGGCATCAAGGAATTGCTGCTTGGGTGTCGGGGTAAGCGTTGTCATCTACAGTTCCTTTATTGCCAAACGGCGTTGCAAATAGCCTGCACTTTTGGTGTTTGGTCATCTATGTTATCACCCGGCGATACCACCCAGCGATCAAAAGATTCGGACAGAACATCCCCGTCTTCAAGTATCCGTTTTACTTGCCGCACCTGCACTGAGTTATCTTCAGTGATGGTAATCAGATCAATGGCAATTTTTTTCTCAAGCATGATTAGGCCGTTATACAGTTTGCGGAGATGATGTAATCGCCGGCGACGTCGAGCGGAACAGCGACCATTGCCCCGCCACCGCTTGGCATTTGGACAAGCGCAATCGTTGCCGAATTTGGGGCAACATAGCCCATTGGCGTAGCGCCTGCCGTATAAGCCACGTTGCTAACGAAGCCGAAAGTCACCGCCGCAAATGCGTTGGTAACGTTTAAAGCTGTAAAAGGCAACCCGCCAATGTTCATGTTGCCGGTGCCGGTATGGGCAGTCCAAGTCACGCGGAACTGGATATTGACCGAGCGCCCGATTTTTGTGTATCGCCCCACCTGTATTGTGTAAGTACCCGCGCCGGCGGTGGTGGTGCCCACAATGGTGGGCGTGAAGTTGCCCTCTTGGTAGTCGTCCAGCGTGTTGGCATCGGTCGCCGCGACTTGGGTGGCGGGGAATGTAATACCGCTGGAGAGCTGCAACACGCCGCCGCTGGCGTTTTCAGTTACGCCCCCCAGAAGCGTGCGCTGAGAAGTGGTAAAGTTTGCGGCTTCGATACCGACAGTCCAAATGGCAACGGGGTGTACTGTATTCGTCACCAGCGTGAAACCTAGCCCGTCGGTCGCATCCAAATACGCTGTCACTAGCGTCGATTCCCAAGTCAAACTCACCCCGTCTCCGGTGGTGTTTTGCATGTAAATGGATTTGTACCCGGCGAAATTTGGGGGGTTGGTTGTGCCAAATCCAATGTCGCCCTTTGGCCCGACTGTAATCGCCTCAACTTCCGTGTTGAGCGCCGCGCCGCTGGCGGCACCGGGCGGAGTCGTGAATACCCTGACATGGCCGCCCGCGCCTGTGCCCGTGCCGCGCCCGCCATGCACCCGCATATCTGCGCCGACAATATTAGTGCCGCTGCCATTGGTGCTGCGCAGATTGGCGGCTACTGGCACGGCTGCGGTGTCGCCGTTGCCGATAATCAGCTCGCCATTCCCCTTCATCCGCAGCACTTCCGTGGTGCCGGCATACCAACTGAAAAGCTGTGCTGAGGTGGGCACACTTGACCACAGCGTGCTGCCAGCAATCCCAAACGCATAATCTACGGCAGCCGCTCCAACTTGCGGAAACAAACAAATTTTGGTGCCGGCCGAGCGCGTGGTGAATGTGGGTGCCGCAGCGCCGCTTGTGTTGAAATCAATTCGGTTGCTGGTCGCACCGTTGAGATACAGTTGCCCCGCACCCGTGGTTGCCGATCCGGTAAGCGTTGAGCCGATAATGCCGGTTGAGTGGATTGTGTAGGACGGCGTGGCGGTGCCAATGCCAAGCCGGTTGTTGGTGTCATCCCAAAACAGTTGCGCGTTGTCTTGGGAATACACGCCAGACGCGCCAGCAAACACCACTGAGCCGGGGGTTAATGCAGTGGCGGTGCCGGTGCCGCCGTTGGCGACCGCCAGCGTGCCGGCCAATGTCACTGCGCCGGTGGTGGCCGTTGAAGGTGTAAAGCCTGTAGTGCCCGCGCTGAACGAAGTAACCGCAACGCTGGACAGCGTTGTCCAGGTTGGTGTTCCAGCAGCAGCAGAAGTCAAAAACTGACCACTAGTGCCTGCTGGCGTGAAAGCAACCGCAGACCCTGTGCCATAACCGACGCCACCCGCCGTAGGCAAGCCATTCAGGTTGTACGATGCAATCGTTCCAAGTTGAGGTGCGGCAGGTTCAGTATCAAACTGATTCTGAAGGTTGATCGTTGCTTGTTCATACTGCTCCGCAGGCTCAAGCAATTTAAGTTGCAGTTCAGACTTGAGAGCCTGTAATTCTTGCAGGGCAAGCGTGGCTTTGGCATCAGTCACAGCTCCATCAGCTGTGAGACTGTTTTCTAGTGCTTCGATCAATGAAAGTGCATCGTTTGCCGTCGCTTGCGCAGTTCCAGCAGAAATGGCCACTTCATTCACGAAGTCAGGCGCAATTGCATCAACGGTCGCAAACAGCCGTTCAAATTGCTTGATTGATTCGTGATCCTTTAGGAACAGGGCCAGTTGATCACGCGTCAAATTTAACTTTGAATTAGCCATCAGAACGCCAGCGGCTCAAGTTGTGCTTCGAGTCGGATAAACGCCACATGCGACGAACTATCTCCCTGGAAACGCTGGATGCGCCAGTTCCGCATGTGGCCCTGCTGGAACCACACCAAACGCTTTAGTCGATCGCCAATCGTGCCTGCGCTGATATATTTTGATTGGCTCCACACTTGCCCATCAACCGAATAAGACGTGCTGATCTGTGGGTTATCCGCAAGTGACACGCGGCCAGTCAGCGCCACCAGTTCAAGCTGATTGAAGATCACGCCTTTGCCTTCTGCGTAAATAATCGTGGTGCCAAATTCCCAGCGCACTATCTGCCCGAAATGCGCGCTCGTTTCCTGCGCCATATAGCCGACCGTTGCGCTGGTCGGGTCTCCAACGAGCCAGCGGTTGTAAGCCCACACGATGTTTCTGGCCCGGTACTGACTGAAGCCTGCCAGCGAACTTGTGAGTGTGAACCACACCGGCTGGCTAAGTGCTTGCGTTGCAGCCGCATCAAAAACAATCGTGCGGTCTGGCAAATGCACATATAGATGCTGGTGATTTCTGTCGTTTCGCGCCTCTAACTTTATGCTTGCGAGCGTTGTTTCATCGTAAGTCAGCAATATCTGGTCAATTTCTTGCGTGCTGATCTTGTTGGCGTTAGCGTTGGCAGCTACATACACGCCCGGCGCTTCATTCCTGCCACTGCCAATAAACGCAATTTGCTCCAAAAACACACAGCAAGCTTGCGTCCCGACGGTGCCTTTTTGAACTTGCGCGCCGTCAATGCGTTCGAACGGGAAAAAATCGCCGCCTACGTTGTCGAACACTTCGATTGTGTTTCGATTCAGCGCATAGACTTCATTGCGTAGCTTCAACAAAGCCACAACCGGGTCCGGGTCGGCTTCACTTGAGCCATACTTCAGCGGATTAACCTGCGTCGGATCGGATAGCTCTGTGACAATCAGAAACTCTCCATCTGTCGTCATGAAGTAACCATCGACCCAGCACATATCAATCACGGTGCCAAGGTCTGGATCGGTAACTTGCGTGAGCGTTGAGCCATCCCAATAAAACAAATCGCCGCCCGATGCGATCGCCAGGCGGTCGAAACTGTAATCGAACGTCACAAGGCCGGTGCCGCCCACATCGCCAAGCGTGGTCACGGTGCCAGTGGATGACACCTCCACAAGCTTTGTGCCCATGACTCGATAGCAGGTGCCTTCCCACTGAATGCCGCCACGATCAATGCCAGGGCCTGTTCCGTTTGAGATAAGCCCATCAGCTGGGCGCAGATAGCCCTCACTGATTCCGTTACCCTTTGGCACTGGCACCATATTCACCGGGTAACTGGTGCGCAGGTCTGGCCCGTTGTCGGTGTAAATGCCGTTCAGAATTGGGATCTGAGCCATTGATTATTTTTTCCTGGCTGCGCGCATATTGTCGATGAGATTCGGGTAAGGCCGGCCCGCCTTCTTTGCAGCGGCTTTTGCACTGGCGGTCTGCTTCTCG
>Ga0315274_10011403_pt1 | contig 12742 bp, 10 predicted proteins | sample YL17G02_20_MG_FD_203700 | JGI IMG/M metagenome (GOLD analysis project Ga0315274, IMG submission 203700) | Sediment microbial communities from Yellowstone Lake, YNP, Wyoming, USA - YL17G02_20 | ecosystem: Environmental > Aquatic > Freshwater > Lake > Sediment | place: USA: Wyoming | collected... | reverse complement strand
ACCGCTTCCGCCGCATCCTGACGCGGTGGGAAAAGAAACCTGAGAATTTTTTGGGTCTGCTTCATTTTGTCTGTGCCATAATTACGTTCCGTTGTTCAGGCTTATTCGGATAGGCTCTTAGTCACCAAGCCTTATTCTACAGACTATCGGTGTGCAAATTCTACCTTCTCTCTGCCGCGGTCATGTTCCTTGGTTTGGTAGCTGTGTACTTCGCGTGTATATCCAACAGCCTCGCCCCCATCCTTTCGTGGTTAGCTTGTTGGCTGGTTTTGCCTGTTGCCCTAATGGCTGTCGATAAAGCAGACATTGTGAGATCTATGTATCGCGCGGTTGGCTATTCGGTCTTCTGCATATTCTTCCTCTTGGGTTTTTTCAAACCTTTGCGAAATGTCCAAGAGTATCCCATCCATGCAAGAATTATAAAGTCTTAACACAATGAGAAAACCCATGCTGATGATACTCAACCTTCCAAGCCCGCCCCAGATGGACGTGAACAGGGATTATGCCGGCGGTTATGGTACTGCCAATTTGGTTCGCAGGAAACACTACGGCCATACGGGCAACACGGTATTTCCAGTTTTTATGCCCTATCTGGCTACAGGACTCAGAAGAGCCCGTTACCGCTTCACCGTGCTCGATGTACAGGCGGAGAGGTTCGATTTAGAGCAGACCGTATCGTATGTAAAGATGATAGAACCCCAATTCATAATCTCGATGATATGCCTGCCGTCAATCTATGGAGACATTCGATTGTTGAATATCATAAAGGATAAGCTCCCTGAGACTACATTAATTGGAGTCGGGACCGTAGCCAGGGTAATGGCTCAAGAGATACTTGAAAACAGCCGGCTCGATTTCCTGATTGATGCTGAGTATCCCTTCTACTCAAACGCCATCGTCAGGTTGGTGTCTTCTTTGCTTGGGGATCCCCAGCGAGCCGCAAGCGAATTGCCGCAAGTTATATCTAAACAGGGATCGAACTTTGAACACTACACAGTCACTTCGTCGCTCCGGGTACCGGACCGTGACGGAAACTTGGACGACTTGGACCTGGAGGTTTACTGTCAGTTTCCCATGGCCAAATACAAACTGTGTTTCTCCGATGTGTCCGGCAAGGTGCTTAACTACTTCCCTATTCTCTCCAGCAAGGGCTGCCCGTTTGACTGTGTCTACTGCCCGTACCCTGTTGGTTTTGGAAGAAGGATATCAGTCAAATCCCCTCACAAGATTGTAGAGGAAATGGAATTCCTTCATAAATATTTTGGGATTCGTGCATTTGTTTTTAGAGACCAGGTTTTCACGGCCAACAGCAGCAGGGTCGAGGAGATTTGCGACTTGATCTCGGAGCGGCACCTTTGCGTGAATTGGCTGGTTGAGACAAGAGCCGATAGAATCTCACGCCACCTGCTCGCAAAGATGAAAAAGGCGGGATGCAACAGAATCCATTATGGTGTTGAAACTGGTGATGAAAGTATGCTTCGCCGTATCGGAAAACCGGGTGTTGACAAAGCAGCGATGAAGGAGGCCTTCAAAAATGCTGCCGACGAGGGAATTTATACAACCGCTCACGTAATCCTTGGCTTGCCGGGAGAAAACAAGAAAACCACCATCAACACGTACAGGTTCCTGCTTGAACTGAACCCGGATAGCGTCAACTGGAACATAGTCACACCATACCCCGGCACACAATTGTTCGATCTGGCCAATAACGGGGACCTTATCCTAACTTATGACTGGGAGAAATATAACACTGTGGAGGTCGTTATGAGAACCGAGGATCTCTCAGCGAAGGATTTGCAAAGGATTGCCAGGAGGTTTTCTCGTAGTTTCAGGGCCCGTAAAGTCCTTCGCATGTTGCGGCTAGCTCTGCGCAGTAGGAAATGTTTCTATTTTCTCGTTAGCAGAATTGTTCACCACGTTTACCTTGCTTTATCTTATCATGAACTCACAAAGAAACATACTCCAAAAGTTGGCTGTGATACTATACCTTCTATAGAGTTGTCTCGGCATGGAGCATCGTTATGAAGTCCGCAAGTGCCTTATTGCTAATAGCTTTCACGAGCCTTTGTTTAGCTCAAGACCTTAATTTAAACCAACTTTGGTATATATAACTGGGAGTACTTCAGGCATCTGCACGCAGCAGAACTATGACATTAGCTACTTTTCGAGCTACTGTTCTACCTTTGGAAGCCAATTCAGAAAGTTCTTTTCGCTTTTGAAAGGTCAACATATCGTGCTTTTACAGAGACATCGGCCAATATAAACTGCATGCATCAATATGTTTGACAAAATAGTAGGTACTTTCTCCACATTTCCTATGCGGGCCGATCGACATGCCTCTGTGTACTGGCATACGGTGGTTTGCTCGAAGAGCCTATTTCTGTATGTCTGCATTTTTTGCACTGTGTTGATACCTGTGGAATCATATCCACTGAAGATCTCGACATTAGCTTGACCGACAAAAGTGAGGCCTTTTATTATGAACCTACTCCAGTGTTGGTCATCAGGTCTATGCTTAAAGCGTTGCCTATAGATCATTCCAAGTACACTTTCGTTGATTTTGGTTCAGGCAAGGGTCGGGTTTTACTACTCACATCAGAGTATGCGTATAGGCAGATTGTTGGTGTAGAATTCTCTCAAGGCCTTCACAGAATCGCCACGAACAACATCGCAACATGGAACAACCCCAAACAAAAGTGTTTCAACATCAAATCAATTTGTGTGGATGCTCGTGATTTCGTTCTGCCGCCCGATCCACTGGTTCTGTTCTTTTTTACGCCCTTTAAGCCTTCTGTTACTTGCCAAGTCATCCATAGGATTCGAGAGAGTCTTGGCAACAATCCACGTTCCATGCGGATTCTCTACTACGGAGGCAGCCAGGACTTTGTTGAAGTATTAATGAGGCTCAACTTCACATGCCGAGAAATCTACTCACGTCGCCCTCGCAAAGGACTTCTCTTCGAGTCGCGGGGGCCAGCCTTTCCCGAGTTTAGCTGAAGATATGAGGCCTATCCCTGTCACAGATGTGGCCTCAGGATGCGACAATTGCGGACTTGCTCGAACAGTTATGAGAATTCATGTTCTAACCTCCGTATAGAAGTGGTTCTCAACTTGCTCAGACAGAAAGAAAAGCAACACTGATGGATTCTCCAATGACAAAGGAAACGATATGAGAACCAACAACTTTTCAGCACGAAATATCTTTGCCCATCATAATAATTGTTACTGGACGGTGGTCTTTTCATCGAAGTCTTTGATTCTCATTGTCTGTGTCTTATTTGTTCTGCTAGTGCCTGTGGATTTCTTTTACCCTATAAATCCTGAAGCAAGGATGGTTCCGCATCTACTTCGCGCTGCAATTCTGGTAATATTATTATTGTGTGCGATGGGAGCACTATTTCGCTCGATTAGTTTTCCCTTAGCTAAGCTCCTGTTTGTATATAGTCTCTTGCTAATATTACAGAGCCTGTTTGTTTCCGAGAACCTAAAGGCGGTATGGTTTGAGTTGAGTAAGTTCTTAATTTGGCCGATAGGTACTATTGCGTTCTATTTGTGGACACGGGCACATCGTTTTAATTCGAGGTTAATGGTAGTTACCGTTAGTTTGATATTGGTTCCTGCTATCATTAAATCTGTGACTATATCCCTCAATCCCACAGCATACACACTAGTTGAAACAAATGCTTATGCATATTTTCTGCTGTTCTCCATACCATTGATTCTCATCGTCGGTTGGCCTTCTAAAACATCTTTAGCACTTGCTCTACTGGCTGGATTTGCTATCGTCCTATCGCTTAAGCGAGGTGCTGTAGTAGCACTGACTCTTTCAATGTTAGCATATGGTATTACCTACAGCAAATGTAATTCGAAACCTCTGATATATCGCAAATTAGTCCCTTTTATTTTGATATTCGCAATAGTCGTAATTTCAGTATCTGTATGGCGATGGGACCAGCTTCTTCTTAGATGGGCCGATGCCTCAGACCTGGATTCAATAGGAAGTGGTCGTGGCACATTTTACCGTTTGATTCTGCAACACTGGCTGAGCGGTGATTTTGTTAACAAAATTTTTGGTTTGGGCCTTTTCTCTGTTGCACCGAGCATTGGTAATAGGGGCTACTTTGAAGAATATGCACACAGTGACTGGCTTCAAATCCTTCACGATCAAGGTGTTATTGGCATATCTTTGTTTGCAGCAATTCATTTGTCGATACTAAAGATGATTCACCAATCTTTTCAAATGAAACACCTTGTAACACCGAGTTTAGTTATGGGAGAAACGATTTTCTTGCTTGCTAACATATACTCGGGTTGTACGGCGGATACTGAATCTATGCTGTGTTTCTCTATGCTGTTGGGATACTCGTCTGCGAAAATTGGGGAGCATCACCAGCAAATGCAGCCTGCTTTTTGTGAGATTACAAGAAATCGAGCAAGCCTCAAATCGTAGGAGGGTTTTACGAAATGAAAAAGATCTTATTTCGTCTTCTTGGGCTAGTTGTCCGCCTTATGGGGGGTAGGGATGCGTGGCTTAACGTCCGGCGACAAGGGCTTATCTGGCACTTGAGAACTGATCACTATTTAGATAGGAGCATAATATTACGGGGGGGGGATTGAAAGAAAGACGGTGCATCTTGTAAAGAGAATCGTCATGCCCGGGATGCAAATTCTTGATGTAGGGGCGAATTTTGGCTATTACACCACTATCTTTGCACGACTCGTTGGCCCAACCGGGAAAGTCTGGGCCTTTGAACCGACGGTCTATTACAGAGAACGAATTTACACACACCTTGAACTCAACGGCTTGTCCGACCGAGTCACTGTTCTTGACTATGGTCTTTCTGATCGCAACGACCAAATGGTGATTAGCATTGGTAATTCAAGCGCCACACTCCACCCTGTTTCTTCCGAGGAATCCATCGAAACGGAGTTGATACGCTTAAGACGCCTCGATGACGTGTACACTTCTCTAGGAATGAAAACGTGCGATCTTATAAAAGTTGACATCGACGGACACGAGCCTTACTTCATAGCTGGCGCAGAGCAGTTTTTGCGTAAGTACAGGCCTATCATAGTCATCGAGTTCAATCAGAGTAACTTAGAGGCTGCAGGTAGTGACGCTCGCAGCCCGCGCAAGCAGTTGAATGATCTTGACTACGTATTGTATTCTGAGCGAACCGGGAGGGCATTTTCTTCGTGCCGCGAGTTTTTGATGGAGTGCGGCAGCCTTTCACATAGCGCCAATGTGTGGGCATACCCCAGTGAGCGGGTATGAGTACAAACACGTCTTGGGACAACGTCATCATAAACTCAAGCGGTCATTGAACTTCAGTCGTTCTGGCTGTCTTATATCGATTAGCATAACATGGCACAAAAGCAGCAGAACACACGCAACAAATACTTAATCATTCACTTCTGGCCTACCGAAGGTGGTTACCATAAGAGGATGGAGATGTTCGTCAATGTGCTGCAAAAGCATCATGCTGTTGAAAGGATAGAGACACCTTGGGCCTTTCTTAGATTATTGCTGGGCTACAAGCGACACATGAGTACCCAGTTAGCAATAATTTATATCAGTTTAATGGCCCCGTTTATTCTCCTGTTAAAACTTATACGGCCCAGTGTTCCGGTGTACTATATGGTGCGCGGTGACGAGGTAACTTATGTAAAACACGCGAAAAGATACTTTCGAGCATTTGTAGGGATAATCTTACAGCGGTTATTAAATGCTTTACGTTGTCATTTTGTCTTCGTTTGTGAAGACCTGCGTGTGCTTTTTGAGAATCGCCTGGGCAAAATTAGAAGGTCTTCCGTGCTTCCTAATACTATCGGAAAACCATTGCCAGAGATACGACCTTTCGATGGGCGTGTGGCGCTTGTTGGGGACTTTGGTACCGTTAAAAATATTGAGTGGGCAATTGAAAATTTATCCAGCGGGAAGTTTGAGGTGCACCTATTCGGCAACCGCTCGCTACCAGAAAAATGGAAAAGACCGTGGCTTTACGCACACGGTGTAGTCAACGACATCCCGTCTGCCCTTCGACAATCTGCTTCAATTGTTGTCCTTCCCGATATTAGCGCCGGCTTTCCTAACGTGGTTATCGAAGCTCTTGAAGCTGACTGCGGCGTCGTAGTACATAAAGAATTCCCCTTTAAATATCTTCCTATAAGCGGTAAATGGCGATTTGATCTAAATTCATCTAATGGCGAGAATTGTGATTCAGAAGCCGACCCTAAAAGTGACCTTGAATCTGTATTAGAAAGATTGCTCAAAGAAAAGAGGGACTTTAAGCAAGATAACCCTGAACTCATCGAACTGGTCGAGTCTGACTGGGAAGGGTGGGTCTGGGACGTATTTGAATAAAGCACAGGCTTATTCTCTCACATCTACTTCATAGACGGTAACCAGTGAATATAGCATTCTGCACAATCAAGAGCTATTCTTATGGGGGTGGTATCGAAAGGTATATGTCTATGTTGGGACCTCGACTCGTTCAGCGTGGTCACAAAGTCACCATATATACCATGAGGCATTACGGTGAAATCTCTAGAGTGATGGAAGGCATGCGCATTATAAGCGTACGTTCAATACCAGGGAAATATACCGAGAAGTTTGTAGCAAGTGGATTGGCGGCACTCCGAACTTCGCTGGATACTAAGGTGGACATAGTTCATTTTCATCACATAAGTGCCGGTTGGGCTGCGCTGCTACCGAAACTTTGTGGACGAAAGTGTGTCCTTCAGTCCCATGGTATTGGTTGGAGATGCTCTAAGTGGGGCACATTAGGATCACAGTTACTACGAGTGCTTGAGCGCATGGCAGTGTTGCATTGTGACGCTCTAACGTGTGTATCAAAAACGGAAGTGGAGTATTACTTGCGGAGATACGGAAAAAGGGCGGTTTACATTCCTTGTGGTGTCAGTTTGAGCGACAAAAAGGAGCCTAACAAAATCCTTCCTTTGGGGCTGTCACCGAGTGCATATATCCTTTCTGTGGGTCGAATCTCGAAGGAAAAAGGATTTCACTACCTGATTTCGGCATTTAGACGACTTAGAACCGATTTGATGCTTGTCCTCGCAGGTGGGGTTAGTGATACGAAGTATATGGAGCAGCTCCGCGAAGTGGCTTGCGGGGACAGAAGGATCAAGTTCCTGGGAATGGTTCGAGGCAGGATGCTTGCTGAACTTTTCAGTAACGCAGCCATATATGTTCAACCCTCTGAATTGGAAGGCATGTCGTTGGCTCTCCTGGAAGCTATGAGTTATGGAAACGCCTGTCTGGTAAGTAACATACCGGAAAATCTTGAAGCCATAGGTCCCGCCGGATTCAGTTTTGAAAGTCGGAACGCGAACAGTTTATATGAACGTCTGAAATGGCTTATCGAGCATCTTTCTGAAGCATGCACAATAGGAAAGCGAGTAAGGGAACGTGTGATAAACCAATTTTCATGGGAACGCGTCACAGACCAGATGGAGAACCTGTACTTAAGTCTCGTAAACGGGCAATGCTTCCAGAGAACTTCAAACGGTCTCAAGATGTGACAGGATCGCAGAGCAGGGGCATATCGTCTAGCTCAAGACCCCAAGCGGATGTGGCGTAAAGATTTGGACAATTCATTATTCTTGGTCAAAGTAATGAAGAGGCGTCTGTCGATGATGTTGTGTGGTGAAAATAGTGCCTTACGTTCATCCCAGAGAAATCGACCCTGACCATCCACGCCTGCCGTTGTCTCTGTTGCGTCAGTTCAAGTGCTATGTAAACTTGAAAAGCACGCTGCCTAAGCTCAAATGGCTCTTTCAGAATTACTCATTTTCTACTATGCTTGGAATCGTCGAAGACTACATCAAATCCTTCTACTACCAAAGAAAACCGGTTCCTATATTGAGTCTGCTTGATGGTAACCCTACCATCGAACCATCGCTCAAACGCTGGTCACCCGAAGACATCGTGAACCACGACCAGATGCGAAGCAGGATTCTCTCGGTCGAACGTGCTATGGCAAGTTTTCTTGGTCCGGATACTGCTCAACTGTGAGTACTGGTTGAGAAAATAGGTCGGTAGTCAACAACTACACTCGTTGTGCCTGCACCTTGTTGATTTCGTGTGCCTAAATACCCATTGTCAGGATGGTTTTCGAGAACTTATCGGCATGCCAGTACCCAACATAAAGCGATTACTCATTGCGGTCGCCTTAACCGCAGTTGTCCTTATTCTTACTCATCTGCCTCCGGATGTAATACCGCCTGTGCTGCAGATGAAAGGTCTCGACAAAGTGCAGCATACTCTTGCGTATGCGTTTATTACCCTCTTTTTTCTTTTATCTGTCAAGACCGCTGTCAGTCCAGCGCAAATCCTGTTCCTTTTGCTCTTTGTTGCGGCAATTGGTATTGTTGACGAAGTTACGCAGTCACTTGTGAACCGAACGGCAAGTTTTGGAGACTGGCTGGCAGATGTCGGCGGCACGGTTACCGTTTTGGTTTCCTCTATATACCTTAAAAACTCGAAACGTAAAACCCCAACAAATAAAAATGCTTGCCAACCAAATTCTGATAGGTGAAAAACAGACCCATAGAGTTTTAAGGCATTGCTAAAAAGTCAAAAGTAAAACCGGCAGCGCCGGCGGTTCGGTGCTTCCACGAAGTTCCACCGAAACCCGCCTCCTCAGCGATGCCGGCCTGGGAGGGCCATCAAACGGCCCTCCCATTTTTTTTATCGGCGGATTCATTACATCACATGAACCCCCTGAATAAATATAGGTTAGCACTAATCTACATCCCCTGAAAGAATATTCCGGTTCATATTTTCATACTACCTGTTTAACGTTTTTGTCGAGTTAAGACCTCTGGCATAGTCTAATGCGGTTTACAAATCGCGTCCTCGGCCCTCTCCGCTTTTTCAGTTGCCTGATTTGCACGTTGCTGCTGCCAATTTCCTGCAACAACTTCGTCAGGTCGTTACGACTGATTCTGAGAACCTGGCCTTCTCTGAAATCAATAATTTCTTCGCGTGGTTCTTCCACACTGACCTTTTTCTCCAAAACCCTAATCCTTCTTCTAAAATCCATTATTGTCCTCTTTGTCCGGCCCTCAATATTTTTCGGCTAAGGAATATAAAACTTTGATGTTTATTGCATTGTCTCCAATTTGTCTCCGGGCATGAGTGATCTGGCATCAAACAGTCAAAATTAAGCTTAGGAACTTTGCAAAAAACGCATCTTTAAAAATATTTTTAGCAAAAATAGGATTATATATCCGTTTGCTGTTATTACGCTCTTCCGGTTGGTAAATCCCCTATGAGACCAACGGATTTAATGTCCGGTTTTGGGCTAAGAATGAGGTTCACGCGACGTACTATCTATTGTTTTCACATGATTTTATCTTGGAGTCCCTTAACTTGGATTTCTGTAGCCTTGATTAGCGCAATTGGATTTTGGTGGATTTTACACAAAGTTTATGTTACCAATGTCGAATATGGAAACATCAATTCTCAGACGCAGAAAAATACTTCTCCACTTTTTTCTAGGGATTGGATTGCCGAGCCTGCTTTTAGGCTATCTTGCGTTCCGCGGCATTCAGAATGATATTGCATTGTTGGAAAAAGAGCGGCTGAACGAACACAATAAAATTGCTCAACAGATTGCCGAGTCAATTAATGCAAAGATTTCAGCAGTCGAAGGGGCTTTTCTCGATTCCATCGCGAATCTCGAAACGCCTCAGTGGGATTCAGCCGTTCTAAGTTCGCTTGAGCGGCTAAAAGGGGAACATCTTCTCGTCGAAGAAATTTTCTTATTTGAAAACGCCGAACGCATTCAGCTTCCCCTTGCAAAGCTCCTTTTTCTTGCCGGCGGGAGTAAAGAATCATTGCCTGCTCAACCGTTACCATCCGCCTTGTTGGACGGTCAGCAATATGAATTTCAACAGAAGCGTTATCAGGAAGCCCTGTCCAGCTATCAACAGGTGTTTGCTAAAGTTTCCAACGACCTTGTTAAAACCGAAGCGCTACATGCAATTGCCAGAGTTCAGAAAAAATCCAACCTCTTCCCGGACGCCATAAAATCGTATAAGGCAATCGCGCAAGACTATGGCGACATACGATTTGGCAATGGTATGCCATCGGGATTAGTTGCGCAATTAGAAATCGGCGATTTATTTCGTGCAATCGATGATACCGGCAGTGCCGTTGAGACATTTATTCGTTTATACCGGGAACTGATACATGGGCGATGGATGCTGGAAAAATCTCAGTATGAATTCTTTACTCAACAGATTGAAGAATCTGTTGACGAAATCTTTTCGCAAGATGAGGCCATGCTGTCATACCGAAGCTCATTTGAAACGTTGAAGAGCGAGCAAGAGAGGCAAAAAGGAATCACGGAAAGGCTGCTTACGTTCCAGGAAAATGCCGCGCCTAATTTACTGGCAAGAGTTCCTCGAAAGATGGAAAATACAGGTAATGTCCTCAGGCGATACACATTAGACATCGGAGGTAACACGTATCTTGTTTCCATCCTGGGCGAGCGGGAAGGAAATGGAAAACAGGTTGCTGGGATGTGGGGGCTTCTGCTCGATTCTGAACAACTCAAGACCCATCTTCTCCAGCCGGTAATACAGCAGCAAGCTTCCCCCGAGAATATTGGCTGGATTATAAGAGACAGGGATGGTGTGGAAATCTTGAAGTCGGATATCTCGGCACCGGCTCCCATGACCACGAGAACGAATTTCATCGGGAACTTTCCGCCATGGTCTCTTGAGTTCTATCAACAGAATCCGCCTCTTTTTGAAACGCTTCTCACGTCACGACGCGGCATTTATCTTTATATGTTTATCCTTCTGGCGGGTATTCTGATATTTGGCCTGACCCTGACGGTTCGCATCGTCAGCCATGAGATCGAGCTGGGGAAAATGAAATCGGATTTTGTTTCGACCGTTTCCCACGAATTCAAAAGTCCTTTAACAAGTATCCGACAGTTGTCGGAGATGCTTCAAACAGGCCGGGTTCGTTCTGAAGAACGCCGCCAACGGTACTATGATGTTCTTTTGGAACAAAGCGAAAGACTTTCGTTGCTCATCGACAACATTTTGGATTTTGCCAAGATGGAGGAAGGCAAGAAGGAGTTTGAGTTTAGGACGGTTGAGATGGGCCCGTTGTTGGAAGAGCTCGTTTCGACGATTCAACAGCAGGTGCGTCATGAAGGGTTTACGGTTGAGGCGAAATTTGACAACTCCCTGCCATCCATTCAGGCGGATCGTGCCGCAATCATCCAAGCAATTACAAATTTGATTGATAACGGCATCAAATATTCCGCAGGAGCCAAAAAAGTTTGCGTGCACGGATTTACGGAAAATCAATATCTGATTATTGCCGTTCAGGATTTCGGCGTCGGCATCAAGCCGGAAGAAATCGACAAAGTTTTTGAACGCTTCTATCGCGGTGGGAATGAGTTGACGCGGACGGTAAAGGGAAGCGGGCTCGGGCTGACTTTAGTCAAACAAATTGTTCAGGCCCATCATGGGACTGTACATGTCGAAAGCGAGCCGGGCCGAGGCAGCACTTTTTCGATAAGGCTTCCACTTGAATTGACGGAGGTTCAATGAAATGGAAAAAATTCTTATTATCGAGGATGAGGAAAGTATCCTGATGGCGTTGACCGATGACCTCGGCCTTGAGGGATATGAAATTGAAACCGCAAGGGACGGGCCCAAGGGCCTCGAAATGGCAAAAGAGAAGGGACATGACCTGATTATTCTGGATATTATGCTGCCGAAGATGGACGGTTTCGAGCTCTGCAGACAACTGCGTCAGGCCGGCGTGGGGACACCAATCCTGATGTTGACCGCCAAAAGCCAGGAGATTGACAAGGTCCTGGGACTGGAGCTGGGTGCGGACGATTATGTCACCAAGCCTTTCAGCCCGCGTGAGCTTCTTGCCCGTGTAAAAGCCATTCTAAGGCGGGTAAAGGGTACTCAGGGACAGATCGATGTTTGCCGCTTCGGCGACGTGGAAATCGATTTTAAAAAGTATGAAGTGAAAAAAAAGGGACAGCCTGTCTATTTGACCTCGCTTGAGTTTTCCTTAATCGGATTTCTGATTAAGCATAAAGACCAGGTCCTGGATCGTTCCACCATTCTGGATGAGGTCTGGGGCAGGGATGTGTATGTATTACCCAAGACCGTGGATACTCACGTCGGTCACCTGCGGAAGAAGATCGAAGACGACCCAGCGAATCCGAAGCATATCATCGGCGTGCGCGGCACGGGATACAGGTTCATCGCCTAAAAAAACTTCACCAAATCTTCACCAAAACTTCACCAGGGCTTCACGCACCGGAAAGCTCTGTCCGGTATAATTTTCTCCAGATGTAAACCGATATGGTTCCGACAATTGGTCGATTTTATCATCGGCTGAAAAAAGAAAGGAGAAAAAAATGATAGAAAGCTTTAGGTGTTGACAGTTGGGAACTTTATGAGTAACTAAAAAGATTAAGGAGAAAGAAAATGAGAGTAAGCACACAACTCATAAAAAATGCAAAGCGAAAAAGAACAGACATGAAACTTGAATGGATCTCGGGTGTTGTGTTTGCGCTGATGTTTGTTGTGGTCTCATCGGCATACGCCCAGCAGAACGCCGGAGTGCTTCTTCAGTCCGGCCTGTACAAAGAAGAAGTCAACGGGGATCTGGAAGCCGCCATCAAGGTTTACGAGCGTGTCCTTAAAGACTTTCCCAAGGACCGTCTGGTCGCGG
>Ga0315274_10011402_pt1 | contig 12742 bp, 16 predicted proteins | sample YL17G02_20_MG_FD_203700 | JGI IMG/M metagenome (GOLD analysis project Ga0315274, IMG submission 203700) | Sediment microbial communities from Yellowstone Lake, YNP, Wyoming, USA - YL17G02_20 | ecosystem: Environmental > Aquatic > Freshwater > Lake > Sediment | place: USA: Wyoming | collected... | reverse complement strand
GGCGGCGACCATGGGGCGGCCGATCATCGCCTTCCCCGAGCAGGATCACATCGCGCACCTCAAGACGCACTTGGCCTACATGATGTCGCCCGCGCTGGGCATGAGCCAGTTGATTGCGCCCACCTACCTGCCGGGCATCATCAACCACCTCAAGGAACACATCGCGCTGTGGTACGCCTACAGCGTGTTTGAGTTGGGCACCGAGGCCACCGGCACGGACATTGGCGACATGCTCAAGGAGATCAAGACGCCAGAGGACCGGCGTGCGTTTGACGGCATGCTGGCCGAGGCGTCGCAGACTGTGGTGGGCGGCGCCGCTGACATCTTCGCGGCGATACCGGCCGTCATCCAGCAGGCGCAGCAGTTGCTGCAGTCGTTTGCACCGCAGCCGCAGCCAGACCCGAACGCGCAGATGGCGATGCAGCAGTTGCAGTTGCAGGCGCAGCAAATCCAGCAGCGTGCGCAGAACGATGCCCAGCGCCTACAGCTCACCGCCGCGCAAACGCAGCAGAAGGCGCAGACCGACGCCGCCACTTTGCAGATCAATCAGGCCAAGCTGCAGCAGCAGGCGCAGCTTGATATGGCCAAGATGCAGCAGCAGGCGCAGATCGACCAAGCCAAGCTGCAGCTTGATCAGGCTGGCCTGCAACTCGACGCGCAGCAGGCTCAGGCGCGCCTCGCCGCCGATCGCGAGAGTGATCAGATGAATAACCAGCGCAACCTAGCCGAGATGCAGGTGCGTCAGGCGATGAACACGCAAGACAATCTGACGGCGATGGAACTCGCCAAGCTCGAAGTCGAGACCGGAGAGCGCTTTAGCGTATCCACCGGCACAGGCATCAACCCGTAAGGAGAGTGACGATGAAGAGTGACACCAAAGGCAATCCGGTCAGCGGCGCCGCCATGCCGATGCACAAGCGTCTGGCGATGGGCGAGGCTGTCGAGACGGGCGCTGGCAAGGGCGCACTGGGCGGCAAGAGTTCGCCCAAGACGCCTGCATGAGGATTGAGGTTTTCCTGCAGCGACTGGAGCAATCGCAGACCGATTTGGCGCGCGATGCGTTGCAGCAACCTCAAGGCCGCGACACGTTCGAGTACGGGCGTGTCGTTGGCATGTTCGCAGGTCTTGAGTTGGCCAAAACCGTGTTGATCGACATGGTCGCGGAGAACGAACGAAAAGACTATAATCTCTAACCACTTGAGCGGAGGAGCACCCGTGCAAGACTATGTAGTCAACAAGGTACAATTTGCGTATGGCAGCCTCGACGAGGCCTTCCCGGCCGTAGATCCGGGCGTGCAGCCCTTTGGCAGCCGCGTGTTGTGTCAAATCCGTCTGGCCAAACGCAAGACGGCCGGCGGCATCATCCTGACTGGCGACACCAAGGACACCGAGATCTGGAACACGCAGGTGGCCAGGGTCGTGGCCGTTGGCGATCTGGCGTTCAAGAACCGCAACACGCAAGAGTCATGGCCCGAGGGTTCGTGGGCACTGCCGGGGGACTTCGTCCGCGTCCCCAAATACGGTGGCGACAAGTGGACGGTAAAGATCGACGATGATCAGGAGATCATCTTCGTAATCCTCAACGATCTGGATCTCATTGGCAAAGTCACCGGCGACCCGCTGGCGATGAAGGCCTTTGTCTGATCCATCAGGCTAAAAGGAGCCGATCATGACCAATGCAGTAGACGAAAGAGACGACGACGACGACATCGTCATCATAGAGACCGACGGGACTGAGCAGGTCGAGCAGGCCGAGACGCAGCCTGAAGACGATGAAGATGACGACGATGAGAGCCGCATGGGCGTCTCGGAAGAGGATTCCGAGGGCGAGATTGTAGAAAAGAGCCGCCGCACCCGCGACACACGCACGAAGCGCCGTCAGGTGCAGAAGGCGGCGAGGGAGCGGTCGCAGCAAGAGATTGCCTATCTGCGCCAGCAGAATGCCGAGTTGATGCAGCGCATGTCTGCGGTTGAGGGCAGCACCCTGACCCAGAACGCAGCCAGCGTAGAGCAGCAGATGCAGCACGCACTAGCCGAGGCGCGGCAGGCTGAGGCCATCATGGCGCGCGCCATAGAGGCAGGCAACGGCGACGATCACACGACGGCCCTGCGGCTGCGTGATGAGGCGCGCGATCGTGCGAACCAACTCTCTGCCTACAAGCAGCGCGTTGAGGAAGCTGCCAAGCAGGCGACTGCCCCGCGCGTTGACCCGCGCGTGCAGAGTTACGCGCAGCAGTGGCTGGCCGCCAACGAGTGGTACGACCCGCAGGGCCGCGACGAGGACAGCGCCGTGACCAAGGCCATTGATGATCGGATGGTCCGCGAGGGCTGGAACCCGGCGTCGTCTGAGTATTGGCACGAGCTGACGCGACGCGTGGCCGGGCGCATGAATGTCGACACCGGCGAGCCTGCCGGGTCGGATAGGACGCCGCGCCGTAAGGCACCGCCGACCGGCAATACTCGCGAGTACGCGCCCGTGAATACGCGCAATGAGGTGGTAGTGACACCCGAGCGTAAGCAGGCTATGATGGACGCAGGTGCTTGGGACGACCCTGTTGCTCGCAAGCGCCTACTGAAGGCGTACCAAGAATATGATCGTAACCCAGCTCGCTGAAAAGGAGAGAGCTAATGTCTGAAGATCTCAACGATTATATGGATGGACGCCTGAAGAAGGAACCAGGTGTTAGTCGTCAATCCCGACAGACGCAGGACCGGCGCACGACGCAGGACCGTGAAATCTCGGAAGATGAGCGGCTCGAAATGTTCCGAATGCAGTTGTACAACGATGCACTGCCCAACATTCCAGATATCCCCGGATATCATGTGTGCTGGCTGACGACGACGAACAAGGGCGATACGATCCAACACCGCCTACGTCTGGGTTACGAATTGATTCGTGCCGGGGACGTGCCAGGTATGGAATTGATCACCCTGAAGACTGGTGAATACACCGGTTGCGTGGCCGTCAACGAGATGATCGCGGCGAAGCTACCTATGACATTGTACTATCGGTACATGCAGGAGGCTCACCACGATGCACCCATGCGCGAGGAGAACAAACTGGCTGAGACCGCAGAGCTTCTGCGGGAACAGGCGGAGCGGTCTGGTGGTCGTCTCATCGAAGACGGCGAGGGGGGCATGTATGGTCAAGCTCCGGCGCGAGGTATTTTTGCCTAATGCCGTTAATCCCTGAAACTCTTTTCTAAGGAACAAGGCTCATGTCTGCTACGGTCAATGCACCGTTCGGCCTGCGCCCATCGTACTCGCCTAGTGGTGTGATCCGTCCCACCGCCTTCACGATTGCGTCGGGCTATGCGTCGAACATCTTCCAGAACCAGCCGGTTCGTATCGCCCCGTCCACTGGCGGCGGCGAAACCGAGGGCACCATTGTGGCATCTGCGGTTGGGGCTGCCTTCATCGGCACGTTCCAGGGCGTTGAGTTTACCGACAGCGACGGTCGCCGCCGCGTGTCGAATAAGTTCACCGCATCGCAGGCCGGCACGGACATCGTGGCTTACGTCACGCTCGATCCGACCATTGTCTACGAAATCCAGAGCAACGCTGTTCTGGCCGTCGCAGACATCGGCAAGCAGTATGATCTGACTGCCATTGCCGGCAACACCACCACTGGCCTGTCTTCGCAGGCTCTGGATGTGGCTTCCGCCGCCGCCAACGCTTCTGTCCGCCTGCTTGGCATCACGCCCGGTCCGGACAACGCATTTGGCGACACTTACGTCATCGCACAGGTGCAGGTCAGCGAACATCAGTTCGTGGCCAACATCGCTGCCATCTAACTAGGAAGGCATAAACCATGGCTATGCCAATGCGCAGTACGGACTTTCGTTCGATCGTTGAACCGATCCTGAACGAAGAGTTCAATGGCATCTACGAACAGCGTGCCGATGAGTGGGCACAGGTCTTCCGGGAGTTCAAGGGTATCCCCCGGAACTACCATGAAGAGCCTGTCCTGTACGGCTTCGGCGCCGCGCCGGAACTTCCGGACGGTATGCCGGTCACCTACCAGTCGGGCGGCGTGCTGTTCATCCAGCGCTACGTCTACAAGGTCTTTGGTCTCGCCTTCGCGCTGACCAAGGTTCTCGTGGAAGACGGCGACCACATCCGTATCGGTCAGACCTATGCGCGTCACCTCGCACAGTCGCTGATCGAGACGAAGGAAACTTTGGGCGCCAACGTCCTGAACCGCGCCTTCAACGGTGCGTTTCCGGGTGGCGATGGCGTGTCGCTGGTGGCCACAAACCACCCGACCGCCAACGGCACGTTCAGCAACGAACTTTCGGTTGCTGCGGCTCTGTCGCAGACATCGCTTGAGCAACTGCTGATCCAGATCCGCAACGCCGTTGACAACAACGGCAAGCGCATCCGCCTGACGCCGAAGAAGATCGTTACGGGTCCGAGCAACGTGTTCCAGGCTGAGGTTCTCCTCAAGTCTGTGCTGCGTGCCGGCACTGCCGATAATGATATTAACCCAGTGAAAAGTCTCGGGTTGTTGTCAGAAGGTCAGGCCAACCTGTCGCGTATCACCTCGACCACCGCGTTCTGGGTTCAGACCGATGCGCCCGAGGGTCTCAAGCTCGCGATGCGTCGCGGCCTCGAGAAGAGCATGGAAGGCGACTTCGAAACCGACTCCATGCGCTACAAGGCGACCGAGCGTTATGCGTTCGGCTTCACCGATCCGCGCGGCGTCTACGGCACGCCGGGTATCTAAGTCCTCGGGCTTAGACGCAAAGAGGCCCCCGGTGTTTCGGCATCGGGGGCTTTTTGTTGTTAGTTGCGTGTGCTACAGTGCGCGCGATCTAGGATAAATCTAGCTCGTCAGACCGGCCTAGCGGACGTTGCACAGACTGACGAGCCACTTGTGCAAAAGGATTGAGCTATGGCTTCGACTACATTTTCCGGTCCGGTAACCTCGACCAATGGCTTCATTGGCGCCGTCACCGGCAACATCACCGGCAACGTCACTGGTAACGTCACTGGCACCTTGACTGGCCGCGTCGTCGGCACTGTTGGCGCCCGTTCAGGTGCCGGTGCAGTTCCGCTGACCACCGACGTTGTCCGCCTGACCACGACTGGCGTAAACGCCCTGACGCTGGCTGCCGGCACGAACGGCCAGCGTCTGACCATCATCATGATTGTTGACGCTGGCGACGGCACCCTGACGCCCGTCGCGGCGACCGGCTTTGCCACGGTGACGTTCACGGCTGTTGGTAACGCCGTGGTGCTTCAGTATTTCACCACGCAGGGCTGGATGATCGTCTCGAACTACGGAACGACCGTCGCGTAATCGGTATGAGAGCAGGCCGGGCGAATGGAAGTGCGCTCAGCCTGCTCTCTAGCATAGAAGGATACGCCAATGCGTCCTATTGAGAAGACGATCACCGTGAGCGGGGCGTCTACGGGCACCTTCATTCCGCTCGACATCTACGCTCGCAATCAGGTTACGACCATCTCGGTCAACATTCTGAGCGGCACTGCCAACTATTCCGTGCAGTTCACCAACGAAGATCCGTTCAACACGGCAATCACGCAGCTTGCCGTGGCTCATCCGGTGGCGGCGCTGACGGGTGCCACGACCAGCCAGACGGGGTTTACTGATACGCTGATGCGGGCTGTTCGGTTGAATACGGCTTCGGGCACGGGTACGATCCGGCTGACGATTACCCAGCAGTCCATCACCTAAGAGGGGCACCGCATGGCCAACGTCAAGATTACGGATCTCAGCGCAGCCACCACGCCGCTGGCCGGCACGGAGCTGTTCGAGACGGTGCAGGCGTCCACGTCGCGGAAGGTGGCGGCGGCTGACATTGGCAACAGCGCCACGGCGGTGCCGTTCCTGTCGCTCGCCGGCCGCGCGTACATTTCGGCGTACAGCAACACTGACCAGACCGGCAGCGTGTCGGTTGCCACGGCAGTGAAGATTGAGAACACAGACTTTAGCGCGGGCATCAGCATCGCCAACGACGGCAGCGGCAATCCAACGCGCATCACGTTCGCGGCGGCTGGCACGTACATGCTCGCGCCGAGTTTACAGTTCAAGAACACGGACACCAACGATCATGACGCGACGTTCTGGTTTCGCCTGAACGGCACAAACATCGCCAACTCGGCCAGCATCGTGAATATCCCCAAGGCCGCCGATGGCGGGGCGACGTTTGCTCAGATCGTCATCTATGAGCAAGTGACGGCGGCGCAGTACATTGAGATTATGTGGCTGCCCGAGAACGTGGCCGTCACGCTTGATTTCACTGCGGCGGGCGCAATCGCCCCGGCCATCCCGTCCGTCATCCTCGCCGCCGAGAGGATTGCGTAACATGCGGGGCGCCTTTTCCTTCGACTTGAACGCAATTCGGGCGCGAGACGAGATCAATGATGCGCTGAACATGTCTCAGCGCCCCAATATGGCCCAGGCGCCGGCAGATCCGGGCCTCCTGCAGCAGTTGGCCCAGCGCGTGAACGTGCAGGCCACGCCGCAGATGCAGCAAATGAACGTAAATGCGCCTCTGGGCGGCGGTTTTAGTGCCAATTTGGGCGTCAATCGCATGGGCGCGCAGCCGAACATGCCTGCAATGCCTCCGCAGGTGACAAATGTCGGCGTCGGCTACCAGTCTCCCGGCTTTTCGGCCGATGTCGGCTACAATCCGGCGCAGCGCGGCATCAGCGCGGGCGTTCGACTGCCCTTCAAGAAGGGCGGACACGTCAAAAGTGACGATTTCGCTGTCAAATGCGACGAATACGCCTCTGGGGGCGGCGCGTGGACGCGAAAAGAGGGTAAAAACCCCGAGGGCGGCCTCAACGCCAAGGGTCGCGCCTCGCTCAAGGCGCAGGGGCAGGACATCAAGCCGCCCGTCAGCGCCAAGCAGGCCGCAAAGTCGCCCAAGTCTGCCGCCAGGCGCAAGAGCTTCTGCGCCCGCATGGGCGGCATGGAAGGTCCAATGAAGGACGAGAAGGGTCGGCCCACGCGCAAGGCGCTGGCGCTACGCAAGTGGGACTGCAAGGCACAGGGCGGCATGGTCGAGGGCTACGCCGAGGGCGGTCAGTCTCGCGTCAACGAGGCGGGTAACTACACCAAGCCGACGATGCGCAAGGGGCTGTTCAACTCGATCAAGGCAGGCGGCAAGGGCGGCGCACCGGGGCAGTGGAGCGCGCGCAAGGCACAAATGCTGGCGCAGCAGTACAAGGCCAAGGGCGGTGGCTACCGTGATTAAGAAGCCGCAGCAGAGCCTCAAGGCGTGGGGCAAGCAGGACTGGCGCACCAAGTCTGGCAAGCCGTCTACGCAGGGCCCAGAGGCAACTGGCGAGCGGTATCTGCCGGCCAACGCAATCAAGTCGCTGTCGGTCAAGGAATATGCCGCAACGACGCGCGCTAAACGCAAGGCGACTGCCGCTGGCAAACAGTTCGCCAAGCAACCTAAGAAGGTTGCAGAAAAGACCGCCAGTTTTCGTGTGAAGGGATAAGGCAATGGACGGCTTCAAGAACACTGCCAAGATGAAGTACATGGGCGGCGGCATGGTCGACGGCTATTCTATGGGTGGCTATGCCAAGGGCGGCAACGCCAAGCCTATGATGAAGGGCGGCAATGCCAAGCCCATGATGGCCAAGGGCGGTGACGCCAAGGTCGGCGCCAAGATCGCCAAGGTCATGGGCGAGTTCAAGAAGGGCGACCTGCACAGCGGCTCAAAGGAAGGCCCGAAGGTCAAGAGCTCTAAGCAGGCGATGGCTATCGCCCTGAGCGAAGCCGGCAAGGGCAAGGGCAAGATGCCCATGAAGAAGAACGAGGGCGGCAAGATCGGCAAGATGCCGCCGATAGGCGAGAGCGTGAAGAGCGGCAACCGCATGTCAAAGATGACGGCGGCCGAGATGCGCGAGATGGAGGCTCGCTTCGGCAACAAGAGGCGCCCGTCGCCGGCCGACAGCGTCAGGAGCGCCAACCGCATTGCCAAGGAAGAGGATGATGATGCGCGTTCTATGAGTGTGTTCAAGCATGGCGGCAAGGTGCACAAGTATGCCGAGGGCGGCCCTGTTCGTAAGACTATGCCGCCTTCGACGCCGATGCCCGATTTGAACGAGACGATGAGTAACTTGCGCAATCAGTTCGGCGTGATGGGCAACAGCGGTCAGTACGACATGAAGGGTTTGCAGGACCTCGTTAACAGCGTTAACACGGCCTACAGCCAGCGCGGTGCAACGGCCGATCAGGTCAAAGATGCATACATGCGCGGGTTTACAAACCTTCAGAAGACGCCGCCGGTAGATTTCGAGATGCCCCGCCTGCCGCGGGTAATGCCGCCGATGATGGAGCCGCTGCCGCAGGTAATGCCTCCGATGATGTTGGAGCCGATGATGCCTCAAGGGCCGATGATGCGGCCGCCGCACTACGACCCTTATCTGCCGGGTAGGGCTCAGCCGCCGACGCCGGTTGATCCGGGCTTTGAAATTGGGCCAAGGGATCCGAACAGCCAACAACCCTCAGCACCACTGGGCGGAATTAGCTCTGCCATTCGGGATCTTCTTACAAAGCAGCCGCCGACAACGGGGCCACGGACGCCGGGCGGCGGCATGGGTCTTCTCGGACAGCGGCAGCCGAGGATGCCGGAGAAGAGCGTAATGATGAAGCACGGCGGCCGCACCGCCATGCCGAAGGGCAAGCGCTAAGGTCACGGGGCGTCTGGCTTGTTGCCGGACGCCCTATCCGCTATAGTCACCACGCCAGAAATGCCTGCTCACGTTAGTAGGCTGCTGAAACCAGCGAGCAGGATTGATGGCTTACAGCAACACCATATCGCAGACTGTGTTCGACACCCGCAAGGTGATCGATAACGCTGTGCGCCGTTGCAAGCTCCAGGCCGAGATGATCACGGCTGAGTATATCGAAATTGCCAACGACCAGCTCTATCTGCTGCTGTCGGATCTCGCCAACATGGGCGCCCCGCTCTGGTGCATTGAGAAGCAGATCATCCCGCTGTACGACGGCTTCGGTGATGTCACCCTCGACACCAAAATTGTGGACATCCTGAACAGCTTCTTCCGGCAGCTCCAGTCGGTCACCGGCACGAACACCACGACATCCACAACGCGCACCATCGCGTTTGGCGCGGACACCTTTGTCACGACAGTCGGCGTGCTTTGGTCTGGCGCGACCGTCCCGATCGCCCTCGAGCGTTCAGTGGACAACATCGTGTGGACGACCATCCAGACGGAAGTGCCTGTCGCCGCCATTGGCGAGTGGACTTGGTTTGATCTTGAGAGCAGCGTTGCCACGCCGTACTTCCGCGTGCGGGCCACCAGCGGCACTCTGAGCTTCAGCGAGATCTACACCGGCAACGCGCCGACCGAAATCCCATTGGCGCGCATGAACCGCGACGACTACACGAACCTGCCGAACAAGACGTTTCAGTCAAACCGGCCGCTGCAATTCTGGTACGATCGCAAGATACCAAACCCCGTCATGCACCTGTGGCCCGTGCCGAACAGCGGCGCCACCACGTCGCAACTCATCCTGTGGGTGCAGCGTTACATCATGGACGTCGGGACGATGACGCAGGAGCTGGAGGTGCCGCAGCGGTGGTACGAGGCGATCGTGGCCATGCTGGCGGCGAAGCTGGCGCTGGAGATTGCCGAGGTCAACTCGGCGCTGATCCCGATGCTGGACCAGAAGGCCAGCGCGGCACTCTACACGGCGCAGGCCGAGGAACGCGACAACAGCCCGATGATGATGGCGCCTAACATCGCCATGTACACCCGATGAGCGTCTACCTCGACACTCGCGGCAAGACTACGCTTGCCATCGGCATTTGCGGCCGCTGCAGCCGCAAGTTCAGCCTCGATGACCTGTACAGCGACCCGAATTACCCAGGCTTGAAAGTGTGCAAGGTCGACATGGACGACTACGACCCATATCGCCTACCTGCACGCCAACCCGAGAAGATTTCCCTGTTGTTCGCACGCCCCGACACGCCGATCGCCACCAACCCCGCTGGTCTCATCGTTGAAAACGGCGATCAGTTCCTGATCAACGAGGGCAACGATGAGTATCTGGAGCCGTAAATGACCGTACCCAGCAATCTCATCCCCACAACCATTACGCAGTTGCCCGAGTATACGGGCTTCAGCACGCTTGGGTATCTTCCTTATGTCCTCGGTGGCGTCACCTACAAGGTTCAGTTCAGCAACATCGCGGCTGTCGGCGCGGTGCCGTCGACGCGCACGATCACTGGCGGAGGCGGCCTCACTGGTGGCGGCGATCTGTCTGCTGACCGCGTTATATCTATTGCTGCTGGTGGTGTTGGCTTTAGCCAGCTTGCTGACAGTGGCGTGGCGGCGGGCACCTACGGCGATGCGACGAACATTCCGGTCCTGACTGTCGACATCAAGGGCCGCGTCACCGTCGCCAGCATCACGCCGATTGACCTTACCGCATACGTGCCGACCTCGCGCAGCATCATTGCTGGCGCAGGCCTGACGGGCGGCGGCACACTGGCGGCTGACCGCACCATCTCAATGATCTTGTCGACGGCGTTGCCGCAGTCCGGTGGCGTGCCGAGCGCGGGCGCAAACAGCGTTGCGGCGCGTGAGGATCACGTCCACCCGGCCGTTGATCTCACCGACACTACGGAAACCACGGGCGTGCTCCCTTTGTCCCGTGGAGGCACCGGCAGCAACCTATCCCCTGTTGCCGGTGCCATACTCTACAGCGACGGCTCCAACGTCGACATGTCCAATCCGGGCACGGCCGACCAGATCCTGTTCTCCGAGGGCACCGCGGCCCCGACGTGGCGCAGTCTGACGGGCGGCACGACTGGCCTGAGCTTTAGCATCGTGGGCAGTCCCTATGTCCTGGGTGGCACGCTGGCGATTTCCAACGGCGGCACGAACGCGACGACGGTGCCGACTGCGCGCGTCAACCTGCTGCCCAGCTACAGCGGCAATGCCGGTAAGGCACTGGCCCTCAACTCTGGCGGCACTGATGTTGAGTGGATCTCGATCACGGGCGCGGGCACTGTCACCAGCGTTGACGCCAGCGGTGGCACGACCGGCCTGACGTTCAGCGGTGGGCCGATCACGTCAGCCGGTACACTGACACTGGCTGGCGCACTGGTCGCGGTCAATGGCGGCACGGGCATTATCAGCTACGGCATCGGCGACCTGCTCTTCGCCAACACGACGACGACCCTCGACAAGCTGCCGGTCGGCACGTCGACGTTCCTGCTGGCGTCGAACGGCACTGCGCCGGCCTACGTCAACCCGTCGACGGTGACTGTGGGCAATGCGACCAACGCGGTGACTGCCACGACTGCCACCACGGCGACGACCGCGACGACTGCGACGACCGCCACCAACATTGCGGGCGGCGCTGCGGGCTCGGTCCCATATCAGAGCGGCGCGGGCGCGACGACGTTCTTGGCGTCTGGCACGGGCGTGCTGGTCAACGCTGGCGGCAACCCCAGCTACAGCCTGTCGCCGTCGCTGACGCAGGTGACGGTGGCAGGCAATCCGACTGTCGCTCTGCAAGTGGCGACGAAGCAGTATGTGGATGGGCTGGTCGCCAGTGGCATCACCTATCACTCGCCGGTCAAGTACGTAGTCCCCCTCGCTACGGGCAACCTCAACGCGATCTACAATCAGCCCGGCGGCGCTGGGGTCGGTGTCGGCGCGACATTGACCAACAACGGCGCGTTTGCGGCCTTCGCTCCTGACGGCACGACTGCAATAGTCGGCGAACGCATTCTGATCTACAATCAGACCAGCGCGTTCCAGAACGGCGTTTATACCGTAACCACAGTTGGTAGCGGCGCCGCGGCTTGGGTTCTGACGCGCTCTACTGACACCGACACCTTTGCCCTGAAAAGTCCTACAGGTCTGGGCGAGGGTGACGCTTTCTTTGTCACGAGCGGCACAACAGGTGCCGGTCAAACCTATGTGGTAAACACCGTCGGGACCATTACGTTCGGCACAACGTCGATCAATTTCGTCGAGATTTCATCGTCGCAGATTTACAGCGCGGGCACTGGCCTGACGCTGACCGGCACTACCTTCAGCCTGACATCGCCTGTAGCTACAACGCTGGGCGGCACGGGCCTGACGAGCTTCACGACGAACGGCGCGGTGTTCGCCACGTCCACCAGTGCCCTGACGACCGGCACGCTGCCTGTTGTCTCGGGCGGCACGGGGCAGACGAGCTACACCGACGGACAGTTGCTGATCGGCAATACCACCGGCAACACGCTGACCAAGACGACGCTGACGGCGGGCACGGCCATCAGCATCACAAACGGCTCTGGCTCGATCACTGTCACGAACAGCGCGCCGGATCAGGTGGTGAGTATCACCGGCGGCACGAACATCAACGTCACCGGAACATACCCCAGCTTCACCGTCTCGGCCTCTGGTGGCGGCACTGTCACCTCGGTGGATGTCAGCGGCGGCACCACAGGCCTGACGTTCAGCGGCGGCCCGGTGACGGCTGCGGGCACGATCACGATGGCCGGCACGCTGGCCATTGCCAATGGCGGCACGAACGGCACGAACGCCCCGACTTCCGGTGGCGTTGCCTTCGGCACGGGTACGGCTTACAATTTCACGAGTGCTGGCACTGCCGGTCAAGTTCTGGTATCTACCGGGGCGTCAGCGCCCGCGTTCGGTGGTATTGACGGAGGAACCTTCTAGTGGCGGCCACAAACTTCACGCCGATCCAGCTCTATCGCTCGTCCACGGCAAGCGCGGTGC
>Ga0315274_10011400_pt1 | contig 12743 bp, 13 predicted proteins | sample YL17G02_20_MG_FD_203700 | JGI IMG/M metagenome (GOLD analysis project Ga0315274, IMG submission 203700) | Sediment microbial communities from Yellowstone Lake, YNP, Wyoming, USA - YL17G02_20 | ecosystem: Environmental > Aquatic > Freshwater > Lake > Sediment | place: USA: Wyoming | collected... | reverse complement strand
ATTCCCCAGGGCATGGCCCAGGCCTTCGGGGAGTCCGGGGGGGAGATCAAGTTCAACGCCACGGTGAAGAAGGTGCTTCTGGACGGCAGGCGTGCCTGCGGCGTCGAACTGGAGGACGGGACCCAGATAAGGTCTCGCATGGTGGTCTCCAACATCAACGCCAAGACGCTTTACCTGGAGCTGGTGGGCGAGGAAAACCTCCCCTCCTGGGCGAAGAGGGCCATCAAGAGCTACGAGGTCTCCATGCCCTCCCCCATGATCATGTTGGGATTGGACAGGAAGCCGGACCTCGATGCCCACCACACCATCCCCTATTCCACCCTGGACGAGATGAACCGCATCTGGTTTGAAGAGTACCTGAACAACCGGATACCGGAGTTTGGTGCCGGGCTCATCTCCTGGCCCACCCACGCCGACCCCTCCCTGGCCCCCGAGGGACATCACATCCTGAACATGATAGCCTTCGCCCCCTACGAACCGGCGGAAGGTGATTGGGACAAGATAAAAGAGAAATACCTGGAGACGCAGCTCGACGTCCTGGAAAGGAACTTCGGCCTCAACATCCGGGACCACGTCGTCGTGGCCAAGGTCAACACTCCCAAGGATTTCGAGAAGATGCTCCGTCATCCCAGGGGCGCGGTGTACGGGTTGCAGAGCGACATCACCTGTTCCGCAGCCTTCCGCCCGGGCTCCCGCTCCAGGGCTGTGAAAGGACTTTACCTGACCGGCGCCTCCACCCACCTCGGTGGAGGTATAGCTCCGACCATAGGATCGGGCATGGTCGCGGGAGATCTTATCGGTAAGGACTTCGGATAACGAGCATTGCCTTCGATCGGCGCGTGCCTGGCGGACGAAAAGCGCAAGGGCGGGTAATTAATAAGAGTATCGGACAGGACTGCGATCGTCTGGGGAGCCGAGGATAGGAGAGACAGGCCATGGGTTTGCGCAAGAGGCTGTTTCTGATGCTCGGATACACCTACAGGCTCCTGTATCGTCTGCCGGTTATCGGTGACCCGCTGGTAAGGGGTATCTGCGGGGCGATAGCATTCATGAATTACCGCTCCCCTTACGGCATCAAATCATTTGTTTCCATGGACGAATTCAGGAAAGGCTTCGAGAGGCTGGTGGAGATGGCGGACCTGGATATCGAGATAACCGGTCAAGACGAGGAGAAACTGGAGCTGGTCTTGACCCGGTGCGCCTATGGGTTTTCCCGACCCGAGCACAGAGGGGTCTGTGACGCGGCGATGGACATGGACCGCAAGATGTTCGGCTATTGCGGTGCTAAGCTGGTGATCGACGCATGCATCCCGGATGGCTCTCCTGTCTGCAAGATATCCATACATGGGCCGCAATAGGCGTTTCTCGGAAAGGACTTTGGATGGTGCTCGCTGCCGCTAGTGGTCCTGTACAAGGCGGGCGAACAGCGCAAAGAGCGGGCATGAGAGATACTCGATGAATCCTCGGTTGAACGGAGGGGAGAGAAAGATGGCAGAGAGACAGAACAAATATGACGCGATCATCATCGGCGCCGGCGTAGGCGGCCTGGTCTGCGGGAATTACCTGGTACGCAACGGCAAGAAGGTCCTTATACTCGAGCACGGCAGGGCGGTCGGGGGGAACATCTCGGGCATCCGCCGCAAGGGATATTTCTTCGATGCCGGGTCGCAGTCCACGGAGAACGTGGGCATACTCTTCCCCATCCTCGAGGAATTGGGGCTCTACAATCCAAACGATTGGGACCAGGCGGACTGGCGCTGGATGACCCCCGATTGTGATGTGGTCCTGCGTAACTTCGAACAGATCAGGGCCGACTTCAAGAAGTACTTCCCGGAGTCATCCTCTGATATCGACGCATGGTTCGATTTCATCGAGCCCGGGTGTAACCTCATGAAAGACCTGGTGGGGAAATACCCTTTCCCGTTGCTCAAGCGGGGCGCCGAGAAGTACCGCCTTAACATGAAAATGGCCAAAGTGGGGCTGCCGATGCTCAAATTGATGCCCGAGACTTTCAGGAAGTCGGGCAGTGAGAAGGGCCGGGAGATCTTTCGTGACCCGCGGCTGGCCTTCCTGTTCGGGGAATTCGGCAACGAGAACATGCTGCTCTTCATGTACTACTCATTCTGGTATAGCTTTCTGTATGACTACACCTATCCCAAGGGCGGCCTGGTAGCCCTGGCGTACATGCTTGCCGACTCGTTCAGGGAGAAAGGCGGGGAGATAAAGCTCTCGAGCACGGTCGACAAGGTACTGACCTCGGGGAACACGGCCATCGGGGTCGAGATCGCCGATGGAGAACAGTTCTACGCCGAGAAGATAGTGAACACGGGTAACACGAAAAGGCTCTTCACCGAGATGTGCGACCCCGCGCTGTTTCCCAAGAAGCTCCTCGCAAGGAATAAGAACGGGGATGTGAGTATCTCGGTGGTCACCGCCTTTCTGGGCCTGGACATGTACGACAGCGAGCTCGCCGAGAAGCACAAGGTGCATCACACCCTCTACTGGAGGACCTACGGGACTAACACGGATATCTACGATCCGGAGCTTCATCGCAAGAGCTGGGCCATGACAAGCTGGGTTTCCATGCACGATAAGAGCCTGGCGCCCGAAGGTAAGAACTCCATGATCGTCCAGATACCGATGCCGTACGACTGGATGAACGGCTGGGGGACGGGTTCCGCCGACCCCATGGCCCGTAATGACACGTACAAGGTGCTGAAGGAGAAGGTGCTTGACGATATCATCGAGGACATGGAGTACATGATACCCGGCATCCGCGACAAGGTGGAATACAAGGAACTGGCTACCCCGCGCACGCTTTCCAGGTACACCTTGAACCCGGAGGGGTCCATCATGGGCTGGTCATACGACATGTATAAAACGCCCCTGTTCGGGCGTTTCGTCCAGTTCAAGACGCCGGTGAAGAACCTCTACCTGGCCGGCCACTACTCCATCTGGCCCGGAGGGATCGTCTTCTCCGCCCTCACCGGCAAACTGGTCGCGGACGGGATGTACGAGGGGTTTGGCAAGGTGCTTCTCTGGTAAGCGAGCTTTCCAGGCATTTCAATAAATATGCACCGGCGGTCTCGAAAGGCATTGTTCTTTGTTGCGGGCTTCGCGGGTGTGCATCCCACCCTCTCCACCAATCTATATCTTGAGCTGGTGTTTTATGTGTGCAAGGCGCCGAGTTTGGTGTAGCCCGAAAACCACCAATTCCCCGGCTGTGTCCATATTGTGCCCGTTTATCTTACGGGCTAGCCGGAAGGTTTTCCAATCCACTTCTCGACCGGCATGGCAAGGAAATCTTGGATGGCGATACCATCACCGCCGATCAGTAGAGGTCTTGCCTTGGGATAGACCTCGATGAACGCAGCCAGACCCGGTAGTGTATCGCGCCTCCTGCCGCTCTTCACTTCGATGGCGATGAGCTTGCGCCCAGCTTTCACCACGAAGTCCACCTCGCGGTTGCGGTCACGCCAGTAGAATAGCTCGAACGATCCAGTAGCTGCTGCATTTGCCATGTATGCCCCCACCGCGGATTCAACCAAGTGGCCCCAGAATTCCCGGTCACTCTTCAGCTCCAGTAGTGACAAGCCAGCTTGTGCTGTCATCAGCGCGGTATTCATCACCTGGAGCTTCGGGCTTGATCCTCGCCGGCTCACCGCGGCTCCCGAATACTTCTGCAATCCGATCAGCATCCCGGCCCCGGCAAGCAAGTCTAAATAATGTGCCAGAGTAGTGGTGTTACCGGCATCCTGCAGTTGCCCCATCATCTTGTTGTAGGAAAGCATCTGGCCCGAATAACGACAGCCGAGCTCGAAAAGGCGCCGCAGCAAGGCCGGCTTGTCCACACGGGTGAGCAGCAACACATCCCGCGAAATTGTGGTCTCGATTAGGGCATCCTTTATATATCGCGCCCAGCGTGCCGGATCGGCCATCAACGGCGCTGCTCCCGGGTAGGCACCGAAGTAGATGTAGTCCTCGATAGCGAAATCAAAACATGCACGCATCTCAGGAAATGACCAATGGGGGAGCTGGAGAACCTCGAAACGCCCCGTCAGCCCCTGCTGCATGAGGAGCGGTGCAGAGCCGAGTACGATTACCTTCAGCGGCAGTCGCGCTGCGGTGTCCGCATCCCAGAGGCGCTTTATCGTTTCCGACCAAGCGGGTATCTTCTGAATCTCGTCCAGGGCTAGCACTGCGCCCGCGCGACCTCCTTCCCTGGCGAGCAGGCGCGCCGCTTCCCATTGGGCCTCTATCCAGGCACTGTCTTTCAGAGTGGGCTCATCGGCGGATGCATAATGGGTGCGTGATCCCCATCCCGCCAACACCTGGTGAACCAAAGTCGTCTTTCCGACCTGGCGGGGCCCAGCCACCACCTGGATGAAGCGCCGGGGTTCTCGCAGACGCTTCGCTAAGACCTTTGCGTACGGCCGTTCGTACTCATCCGACAAATTACTCATCATATTGAGTATTATTACTCAATGTATTGAGTAAATCAACCGTCGGATAAGGAAAAAGCTCATCCGGCTCGAAAGGCGATGTTCTTCGCTGCGCGCCTAGCGGATCCGCAACTCACCCATTCCATAAAACATAATTTGAGCTGGGTTTTTACAGACAATCCTTAATATCCCTGTAAGCACCCGAAAATCGTCAAATTCCATGCTGTGTCCAAATCGTGCCCATTTTGAGCGAATGATTAAGCAGCCAAAAGCGGGGGCGTTAAGCGGAGACTACTAAAGATAAACGACCTCGGAGAGAATGCGTTCGCCAATCCTTGGTTTTAGTGCTTTCTTCATGACCAGATCTACGTTAACGTCGAGGAGCTGGCTCAGCCTGCGCTTCAGGTTTACAAACCTGAGTAAGCTTATCGGCCGTGAGAACTCTACCAATATGTCTAGGTCGCTTCCTGCGGTCTGATCGTCGCGCACATAGGCGCCAAACATGCCTATATTGCTTACCGAGTACTCCTCCTCGAGTTCCTCTCTATGCTCATTCAGTGTTCTAATAAATCTTTCCAGATCAGTCATCACCCAGCTCCTCGACAATCCGTCTGATCTCCCGTTCGGCCTGCGGGAGAACTTATGTAACGGTCAGCCATAGCGCCTCGAGATCTTTGCTGATACCCGTTTCGGCAACACCATAAAGCAGCTGGGATGGGCTTCCCGTTTACATTCACAAATCACGAGCTATTTCAAGCCGCTTCTTTTGAGGATTTCGTAGATCTCCTCTCGCGGACCGGTGAGTACCACGTAGACAACCTTTTCATTCGGCTTGAGTTGATATATGATGCGGTGCTCACCTCCGGGCGTCGTGATGGGCAGGCTGAAAAGGTCTTCGTAACCTTTAAGTGACTTTCCCGAACGAGGTCGTTCCGAGAGCTTTGCAAATGCTTTGTCATAACAATCGGTCAGCTCGCGGCCGTATCGCCCCAGGGCCTTGGCCACGTGTTGCGAGCCATACACCTCCCACATGGGCTACTTCCTGGAGTCCTTAGGGTAGAGGCGTACAGACTTCTTGCTGCGCCAATCCTCCTCCGCCTCCCGGACGATATCCTCCAAGGATAGCTTACGCAGGACGATCTCCCCATCCCTCGCCTCCACCGTCATGCGGTCTCCTTCCTCGAAGCCCAACCGGGCCCGGATGCTCTTGGGGATGACTACCTGACCTTTGCTGGACATCTTGGTGAGCTCTATCTGGCGGGGCATCTTCATCACCTCCTCCAGGTAAGATTATAAGATTACCTTACCTGGAATGCAAACGAACCTTTCACGAAGAAGGCTCATCCGGCTCGAAAACCGTCGGGCCTCGCTGCTGGTTTCTTGGATTCGCATTCCGCCCAATCCGTCGGTATTGACTGATCCGGCTCAGCCGGTCTTCTTCCGCAGCTTTTCCAGCTTGGGCGAGATGATCGCCCGGCAATAGGGTTCGCGCGGGTTCCTCTCGAAATATCTCTGGTGATACTCCTCGGCTGGATAGAACCGGTCCAGCTCTTTAACCTCGGTCACGATAGGCTTGTCGTAGTCTGCCGCGATGCTCGCGATGAACCTCTCGGCCTGTGCTCTCTGCTCCTGTGAGTTGTAGAGGATGACGGACCTGTACTGGGTGCCGACGTCTGCTCCCTGCCGGTTCAGGGAGGTGGGGTCGTGCGTCGCGAAGAACACCCCAAGCAGGTCCTCGAGCGAAACCACCTCGTTATCGTACTCGACCTCGACCACCTCGGCGTGCCCGGTGCCGCCATAGCAGACCTGGCGGTAGGTGGGATCCTCGGTCACGCCTCCCGCGTAGCCGGGGGTCGTCCTGAGCACGCCGACGATGGTGTTCAGCACCGCCTCCGTGCACCAGAAACATCCCCCGCCCAGGACGATGGTCTCGTGGCTATTCTGCATTATCATCCGGGATAAACCTCATCGAAATAGAGTTGACGCAGTGCCGGGTGTTCTTGGGGGTGAACCGTTCGCCCTCGAAGACGTGCCCGAGGTGGGCACCGCACCTGGCGCAGACTATCTCCGTCCTGTTGCCGTCGGCGTCGGGCAGCCTTTTCACCGCACCCTCGATCTCATCGTCGAAACTCGGCCAACCGCAGCCGGAATGGAACTTGTCATCCGAGCGATAAAGGGGGACCCCGCATCTGCGGCACGAGTACATGCCGGGTTTGAAGAGGTCGGTGTAATCTCCGGTGAAGGGCCTCTCGGTCCCCTTATGGACGATAACCCTCTCTTCCTCTGGTGTAAGCTTCTCTTCCATATCTATAATGTATTCCCGTTTCGTACCGGCAGGTATGTTCCATATCAACCGGCGGAATGGGTAAGATAGTCTATGCATAGACCGGCATTGTACCGACATCGGGCTCATGACATGCAGAGAGACGGTGCGCATGCGGATTAAAAGACCGCCCCTTCCTTTAAAAACCGGCCTGGTGATAGTCGGCGGCGGGGTCATCGGATGCTCTATCGCCAGGGAAGCCACGCGCTACTCCCCAGATGTAGTCATCCTGGAGAAGGAGAGCGACGTTGCCGACGGCACCAGCAAGGCCAACAACGCCGAGGTGCACTCCGGAATAGGCGAGGACACCGGGACCCTGAAGCAGAAGCTCAACGTGCGGGGCAATCAGCTCTACAACGAGTTCGTGCGCGGCCTCGGGATCGAGCTGAAGCGGCAGGGGATGCTCATAGTGGTCACCCAGCGCACTATCCCGGTGGACGAGGACGGCCACTTGAGCGAGGCCGAGAGGATGGAGATCCTGGAGAAAAAGATACCGGAAGGCATCGTCGCCTACGGGGAGAAGGCGGGCATCCAGGGCCTGCGCGTGCTCGCGCGGGAGGAGGTCTTCCGCATGGAGCCCAACGTCACCCGCGAGGCGGTGGCGGGTGTCTTCGACCCCACCTATGGCTTGATAAGCCCGTATAAGCTGACCATAGCCCTGGCCGAGCACGCCGTGATCAACGGGGCCCGGGTCTTCCTCGACACCGAGGTCACCGGGTTCCGGGTGGAAGATGGACGGGTCAAGGCGGTGCTCACCGACCGGGGCGAGATCGAGGCCTCCATAGTGGTCAACGCGGCGGGGGTCTTTGCCGACGACGTAGCGAACATGGCTGGTGCAGGAGGATTCGTGATCCATCCCCGCAAGGGGGCCACCTTGCTCTTCGACCGCCAGGTGACCGCCGAATACGTGCGCTCGAGCGTGGCCGAGTTCCGCCTGCCGGGGCAGAGGACCACCCAGAGCAAGGGCGGCGGCGCCATGCCCACGGCCGAGGGCAACCTGCAGCTGGGCCCCACCGCCATCGAGACGGACGACAAGTACGACACCTCCATCTCCGCCGAGGAGATAGAGGAGATCTTCGAGAGGTTCCACTACCTCCTGCCGGATTTTCCCAGGGATGCCCTTATTTCGGCCTTCAGCGGCATCCGCGCCCCCACCCTGGAGGAGGACTTCGTGATCGGCGCCTCCGACGTGGTGCAAGGCTTCGTCAATGTTGCGGGCATCCAGTCGCCCGGGCTTGCCTCCGCGCCCGCCATCGCGGAGATGGTCATCGGGATATTGCACGGACTGGGCCTGCCGGAGAGCCCGAGGCCGGAGTTCGACCCGGTGCGGCCCGCTCCCGTTAAATTCTCGGAACTGCCGGACGAGGAGCGCAACCGGTTGATAAAGGAGGACGCCCGCTGGGGCCACATCATCTGCCGCTGCGAGACGGTGACCGAGATGGAGGCGGTGAACGCCATCCACTCCATCATCCCCGCCACCAATATGGACGCGGTAAAGCGCCGCACCCGCACCGGCATGGGCCGTTGCCAGGGTGGGTTCTGCGGCAACCGCGTGGCGGCCATCCTCGCCGAGGCGCTGGGCATCCCCATCACCGCGGTGACCAAGGATGGGGAAGGCTCGCCGGTTTTCCTGGGCATGGCCAAGGATTACCTCGGGAGTGATACGGGATGAGCAAGGCGAGGAAACCGGACTGCGTGGTCATCGGCGCCGGGCCCGCTGGGCTGGGAGCGGCCTTGACCGCGCGCGAGGCCGGCCTGAAGGACGTCATGCTCATCGAAAGGGATCTGGAGCTGGGCGGCATCCTCCCACAGTGTATCCACGACGGCTTCGGCTCCATCGTCTTTGACGAGGTGCTCACCGGACCGCAGTACGCCCAGCGCTACATCGACCGCGTGGAGAAGGCGGGAATCGATATCCAGCTGAACACCATGGTGCTGGAGATGGCGCCCGACCACTGCATGACCGTCGTGAACTCCCGGGAGGGCGTGGTCGAGATAGAACCCAGGTCCATAATATTGGCCATGGGCTGCCGCGAGAGGACGCGCCACCAGATCATGATCCCCGGATACCGCCCGGCGGGGGTCATCTGCGCCGGGGCCGCCCAGAGGGATATAAACATCGACGGGGTGATGCCCGGCAGGCGGGTGGTCATCCTCGGCTCGGGTGATATAGGGCTGATCATGGCCCGGCGTTTCACCCTGGAGGGGGCCGAGGTGGAGGGGGTCTACGAGCTCATGGACCACCCGGGCGGGCTCACGCGTAACGTGGTGCAGTGCCTGCACGACTACGACATCCCCCTGCACCTCTCCCATACGGTCACCTTCATCCACGGCCGCAAGAGGGTGGAGGCGGTGACAGTGGCCCGGGTGGACGAAAACCTCAAGCCCATCAAGGAGACGGAGCGCCTGGTGCCCTGCGACTCGCTGGTGCTCTCCGTGGGTCTCATACCCGAGAACGAGTTATCCAAGAAGGCCGGCGTGGAACTGGACCCGGCGACGAGCGGGCCGGTGGTGGACGAATGCATGCATACCTCCGTGGATGGTATCTTCGCCTGCGGCAACGTGGTCAGCGTGTTCGACCTCGTGGACTGGGTGACGCGCACCGCCGAGGCGGCTGGGAGGAGCGCGGCGGAATACGTGCTGGAGGGGAGGAAGCGGGAGGCCTATATACGGGTCAATCCCGGGAGGAACGTGAAGTTCGTGGTGCCGCAACTGGTGGGCAGGCTCGACAGGGGCGTGGACTTCTACTTCCGTGTGGAGCACCCCGAGCGCGCGGTAAGGGCGATGGTGCTGGCCGGGGGCGAGCAGGCCTACAGCCGCAAAGCCAGGATGGTGCGGCCACCGGAGATGGTGCATGCCGGCGTTGAGGCTGCTAAGGGATTGGGAAAAGCGCGCGACATAACGATCGAAGTGGTGTCGGATGAAAAAGAAGCATGATTTCGTGTGCATCAACTGCCCCCTGAGCTGCAGCCTCGAGCTCACGGAGGAGGACGGCGAGGTTCTGGAGGTGAGCGGCGCCGACTGCAAGGTGGGTGTGAAGTACGCGGAGGAGGAGTTCTGCAATCCCCGCCGCATGGTCAGCACGACGGTAAAGGTCAGAGGCGGGGTACTGCCGCTTCTCCCCGTTGTGAGCGCATCGCCCGTACCCAAGACCATGGTCAGGGAGGCCGTAAGGACCCTGGCCGGGGTGGTGATGGAGGCGCCGGTCGCGGACGGCCAGGTTATCTACCCTGATATCCTGGGGACCGGCGTGGACGTCATCTCCTCCCGCGCACTCGACCGCAAAGCTGCGGACGGTGGATCCTCGATCTGAACGTGTGCGCCAAGTGTAAAAAGACGGGAAAGGCCATCCGCTACTAGACACCTTCCATGGCTTTTTCCACTTCACTCAACATGGCGTCCAGAGCTTCCAACACCTCTTGTGCCTGTTCCTCCTCGATGATCAGCGGGGGGAGGATCTGGCTAACGGAGGTGTCGTTATTGGCGTAGATGGTCAGGATGCCGTGGCGGAATCCAGCCAGGGTCATCAGCGGGCCGCAGACTTCACTGGCCATCTTCAACCCCATCATCAAACCCCTCTGCCGCGTCTCCTCAAGGATCGCGGGGTGTTTCTCCTTCAGCCCCCGGAAGCCCTCGCGGAACACGGCGGCCATCTCCCCGACGTGCTCCAGGAAACCCTTTTCCTCCAGGATGTCCAGCACCTCCAGCGCGGCGTAACACCCCACCTCCGACCCCCCGAAGGTGGAGACATGGATGAAGGGGTTCTCGTCGAAGAAGGGGTTGAGGCGGTCGTCGTAGATGGTGGCGGTAATGGGGTACATCCCGCCCGACAGCCCCTTGGCGGTGACCAATATGTCGGGAACGACCCCGTAAGTGTCAATACCCCACACCTCACCGCACCTCCCCAGGCCGGTCTGGACCTCGTCGATGATCATCACCGCTCCGTAGCGGTCGCACAGTTCCCGCACCCCGGTGAAATAGCCCTCCGGCGGTATGGCGATGCCCAGGGTAGCGGGGATGGTCTCGAAGATGACCGCGGCGGTATTCTCCCCCATGGACTCCTTCAACGCCGCCAGGTCACCGAAGGGCACGCGGGAAAACCCCGGCGGGAGGGGCTCGAAGGGGGCGCTGTACTTGGGGTCCCCGGCGGCCAGGGCGAAACCGCTGTGGCCATGGTATCCACCGATGGCGGAGATGATCCCCGGCCGTCCGGTGTGACCCCGGGCCAGTTTTATGGCGGTGTCTACGGCCTCTCCTCCCCCCACCCCGAAGACAACGCGGTTGAGGTCCCCCGGAGAGAGCCCCGCCAACCTCTCCGCAAGCCGGGCGCGGTGCTCGCTGATGAGATGGTGGTTACCGATGTCCAGTTCCTCCATGGCTTGCTTGAGGGCGGCCACCACGCGCGGGTTGCAGTGCCCGAGGTTAAACACCCCGCCGTTGCTATGGCAGTTGATCAAGCGGGCGCCGTCCAGGTCCCACACATATACCCCTTCCCGGCGGGCGAAGACGAAGTCGATGCCCACCTGTGCGAAGAAATTCGCTTTGCCGCTGGAGACATGCCGGGCGAAACGTTCGATGATCTTATCCTTGGGGTCCTGGCCGATCAAGGTCATCTTCTCACCCCCCTTTCAACCATCGCCGTGCTTATTCCCAGGGTTCTCTATCCTGAACCAAGACTTTGCTCCCACCGTTTAAATTCGTTCTACTTTCTCTTTATCTTCCCCGGCAGGATATAGGGATATTCATGCCGCAGCAGGCGGGTATGCAGGAAACGGTCGAGCTTGCGCATGGAGAGGTACAAGGACCAGATAAGTCTATCCTCTCTGTAGTAGGAGACCACGTCCTTCTCCCGGATAGGCTCGATCCCCAGGTATGCGGCCTTATCCGCGAAGAAAGCGTTGGCTACATCGATGAGAGCCGGGATCAGCTCTGCCCTCTGCTCCTTGTAGAAATTGGCGATAAGGTCGATCGTAACCTGGCGGAAATCGTAGTAGCGCGTCATCACATCCTCGAGGAAAAGCAGGCGGATGATCCATACCATAAAGGATGGGGCGCTGCGCAGGAACAACTCCGGATCCAGTTGTTCCGTGCCGTCGACCCTGAACAGGGGAGTGCTGGTATCCATGTAGAGGAAACGCGTGTTTTCGTCGACATGGGCTGATCCCGGGTCGAAGGAGACGATGGACCAGTTGGATATCTGGCCGTCGATAGCCACCTCCAGGCCCTCGCGCTCGCGGTTGAAATCCCATATCTTTTTCAACTCACCCAATATCAGTCTCACCAGGGTGGGCACCTCATCATCCGGGAGATGGTGGATGGCCTGGTTTCCTATGGAAGGGGAGGGGAGCTGTTCCTGGATGATATAGAAGACGGGGCGTCCGCTGGAGGACACGAACTCCGCATGCCCATACGCCGGCGGGGAGATGCCCACCTCCTCCTCCAGGATACGGTTGTATTCCTCGTAGCTCGCCAGGTAGGGCTCGATCTCGTCACGATGCTTGAAGATCGGCAGCCGCTTGAAGGCGTATCCCTCCATCCCCTCGCCCTGTATCTCGAACACCGTGCTGATCTCCCCGTAGCCCAGCACCCTGGCGGGGATACGGCTGCGTTCGGGATATCTCGGATCCAACCCCCGCTCGAACTCCTCGAGCTTCTCCACATCGACGCGCAGCTCATCCATCCTTCAGTCTCGCCTCCCCCTTGGTGGTTGCATTGCCCATGATCTCATCTTATCTGAGATCCCTCATGCATACCTCACGCTAGCGTGATTTTACCATGGCGCAGTCAGGTGAGTTCATGCCTTGTGTTCCTCCCGGTCACTTATCCATATATCCACATTGAGAAGCGTCAAGTCCCTCGGTGATACATATCAGACTTACAAGGGAACAGATCCGTAGAGGGTGAAGCCCTGCTTGGTTTCTCGGCCCCCTGCCGCAGACATCGCCAAGGGATCGCTTGACTTCTTTATAGCTGTAGAA
>Ga0315274_10011396_pt1 | contig 12745 bp, 8 predicted proteins | sample YL17G02_20_MG_FD_203700 | JGI IMG/M metagenome (GOLD analysis project Ga0315274, IMG submission 203700) | Sediment microbial communities from Yellowstone Lake, YNP, Wyoming, USA - YL17G02_20 | ecosystem: Environmental > Aquatic > Freshwater > Lake > Sediment | place: USA: Wyoming | collected... | reverse complement strand
TTTATACTACCCCTTCCATCTTTCTCAGCTCTCTCCGCGCGGTCTCCGCTTTCTCTTTCTTTTCGACAGAGAAAGCAGCCGCGAGCCGCGAGAGAGAGCTCCCCCTTTCTTCCTTTTCCTGACTTATTGCATTGCCTGGTGTGTGTGTCGAGGGGGCTGACGCCCGGTGTGAGCGTTGAGGACGATTTTATTTTTTTGGTTACCCTCTCCTTCAACCCCACGCGCGCGCGTCCTCTCTCTCTCTCCCACCATTTCCATTCTCTCTCGCAACCCACGCCCAAAGCAAGAGAGCGACCACCGAACAAAGGGGCACGCACTCACACCCACGCCTAAGCCAGCGCCGGCGCCGGCGCCCGCACCGCCGCCGCCACGCCCGCCACCCGACCCCCACCCCGCACCAGCCCCGCCGCCGCCCGTTCGGCCAGCATGAGGACGGGCGCGCCGGTCTGGCCGCCCAGGATGGTCGGGAAGACGGACGCGTCCACCACCCGCAGGCCGGCCACCCCGTGCACGCGCAGGTCGGCGTCCACCACGGCGCCCGCCCGCGGGTCGGGGCCCATGCGGGCGGACCCGACGACCGCGTTGCCGGAGTGGAGGGTGGCCGCGAGGTACGCGTCGAGCGCCGCGTCGGTCGCGGCCCCCGGCCCCGGATGGACTTCCGCCTCGACCATCCCCTCAAAGGCCGGCGTGGCGGCCAGGTCCCGCGCGATGCGCACGCCCGCGCGCAGGGTGGCCGCGTCCGCGCCCGCCGCGTCGGACAGGAAGCCCGGGTCCAGGACCGGCGCGTCAAAGGGGTCAGCCGAGCGTAGGGCTGCCGGCCCCCGCGCGAGGCCGGCCGGCAGGACAGCCAGGAAAAAAACTGGAACTAACGAGACGCCTGCCTTCCTCCTCAAAAAACAAAAACAAACAAACACACACATAAATAATGGTTCGCGCTACCCTCGCCCTCGCCCTGTTCATGGCCCTGGTCGGTGAGAGTACAGGAACAGAGGCTCCGCGAGCTCGGAGCGGGCGGGTGGGAGCCAAGCGCGCGTGTCGTGTGGGAAGGCCGGAGAGAGAGAGAGGGGAGCGGGGAGCCTAGCCTCCCCCCCCCACACACACACACACCGCGCCCTCCCTCCCACCCGCCCACACCCCAACCTCACACACCCTCACCCTACACCCTGATCTTTTTGCTCACCTTCTCAGCCTACGCCATGGCGGCGTGCGGGACGTGCCGGTGAGTGGAAGGGGCCGGCATTGGGGCAGCTGTCGTATTGTTTTGCTTTTCCAACAACCAACCACGTAAACGGCACCCGGCCCTTCACCCAAGGAGGGGGGGGGCGTGACTTAAATCATGACCCACCAGTGGATGCGCTAGGTGCTCAGCTATGGCCCGAATGGTTTGTGGGACCCCACATTGGTGGGCGTGCGACGTGCGGGCGAGGGAGAGAGAGAGGCCCCCTAGCAATGCGCCCGCCCGGCCACGGCTCTCGACCTTGCTGGCCTCGCTGGCTTTTCCCTAACCCACGCCCCCCTTTCTCTCTTTCTCTACCCTTCCTCGCCCCCCTTTTTTAGGTTCTGGGACCCCTCCCTGAATGATTGCATTACCGCAGAGGATTGCAACGGCGTCGTCGGCCAGCAGGGTGAGTGCAGCAAATTGAGAGAAAAGAGAGACAAGGGGGGGGAGGCGGCTGCGTCTCAACCTTGACTTTTTTCTCTCTCTCACACACTCTTCTCTCTCTCTCTCCTCCTCACCACCACCACTCGCGTAGGCACCTGGGACTGCGGCACCTGCTCTTACTTCACCTGGGACAACGAGCTGGGTGAGTGTCTCCTTTTTGAAAAGGGTGGAGAAGGACAGGGAAGAAGAAAGCCCAAAACGTCACCACCCATCCACCCTCTGAAAAATGTCATCTCTTTCTCTTTCACAGGCCACTGCAGGCGGGGCTGCAACGGCAAGTGAACGCACACACACGCGTGAAATGCCCTACGTGATTTTTTCTCTCATTTGCATAAGTTCTTCCAGGAAAATATGCCGTGTCGCTCGCGCGCGCGTGTGAAAAAAAAAAAAGCCCCTCGTCCCCCCCTTTATACTACCCCTTCCATCTTTCTCAGCTCTCTCCGCGCGGTCTCCGCTTTCTCTTTCTTTTCGACAGAGAAAGCAGCCGCGAGCCGCGAGAGAGAGCTCCCCCTTTCTTCCTTTTCCTGCCTTTTTGCATTGCCTGGTGTGTGTGTCGAGGGGGCTGACGCCCGGTGTGAGCGTTGAGGACGATTTTATTTTTTTGGTTACCCTCTCCTTCAACCCCACGCGCGCGCGTCCTCTCTCTCTCTCCCACCATTTCCATTCTCTCTCGCAACCCACGCCCAAAGCAAGAGAGCGACCACCGAACAAAGGGGCACGCACTCACACCCACGCCTAAGCCAGCGCCGGCGCCGGCGCCCGCACCGCCGCCGCCACGCCCGCCACCCGACCCCCACCCCGCACCAGCCCCGCCGCCGCCCGTTCGGCCAGCATGAGGACGGGCGCGCCGGTCTGGCCGCCCAGGATGGTCGGGAAGACGGACGCGTCCACCACCCGCAGGCCGGCCACCCCGTGCACGCGCAGGTCGGCGTCCACCACGGCGCCCGCCCGCGGGTCGGGGCCCATGCGGGCGGACCCGACGACCGCGTTGCCGGAGTGGAGGGTGGCCGCGAGGTACGCGTCGAGCGCCGCGTCGGTCGCGGCCCCCGGCCCCGGATGGACTTCCGCCTCGACCATCCCCTCAAAGGCCGGCGTGGCGGCCAGGTCCCGCGCGATGCGCACGCCCGCGCGCAGGGTGGCCGCGTCCGCGCCCGCCGCGTCGGACAGGAAGCCCGGGTCCAGGACCGGCGTGTCAAAGGGGTCGGCCGAGCGCAGGCTGATAGCCCCGCGCGAGGCAGGCCGGACAGCCAGCAACTGGAACGTGACGCCCGACGGCCACTTCCGCCCGGACTCTTTCAGCCGGGCAAACTCGACGTAGGACCCGATGCCGTCCGCGTCCAGAGCGAGGGCCGGGGCCAGGCGGATCTGCAGGTCGGGCGCGTCCCCGAGCGTGGCCGTGCGCGCGCCTGTGCTCACAAACGCGCCGTGGTCGCAGCCAGTGGTCGTCAGCGGCCCCCGCCGGCGCAGGGCGTAATTCAACACCGCCCGCGCCCGGACCCGGCCGTCGGCGTGCATGATCTGGTCGGTCACGCTGATGGCGCCCGCCGACGGCTTCAGGGTGTACGCCACCAGGGCCGCCGGGTGGTCCTGCAGGTTCGCCCCCACGCCCGGGAGGTCGGCCTTGACGCCAATCCCGTGCGCCGCCAGCGCCCGCCCATCGCCCACGCCCGACAGCATGAGCAGGTGGGGCGTGTGCACGGCGCCCGCGCACATGAGGACCTCTCCGCCGGGCGCGAGCGAGGCGGACAGGACGGCCTGGTCGGGGTCGCCGCGCACGTACCGAATGCCCCGGGCGGCGCCGGCCTCAATCTCCACGCCCAGCACGCTCGCGCCCGCGACCAGGGTCAGGTTGGGCCGGGCCCGGACGGCCGGAGTCAGGTAGGCCGCAGCCGCGTCGCACCGGGCGCCCTTGCGCTGCATGACCTGGAACTCGCCGTACCCGGCTTGGGTGGTGCCCCAGTCGTTGAAGTCGGCCCGGGCGGGCCAGCCGAGCGAGGCGGACGCCGCAAAAAAAGCGTCGTGGAGCTTGTTCCTGTAGCGCGGGAATTCCACGCTCAGCGGCCCGCTCCCGCCGTGCACGCCCGGGACGTCGCCCAGCTCGTTCGCCTCCCCCGCCACAAACCAGGGCGCCACGTCGGACGGGCCCCAGCCCGGGACGGCCCAGGCCGCGTAGTCCCCGGGCGCGCCCCGGTGGTAGAGTGTCGCGTTGGTCGCGCTGCACCCGCCCAGCAGCTTGCCGCGCGCCAGGTACACCCGCCGCCCGTCCGCGCCGGCCTGGGGCGGCGCGTACAGGTTCCAGTCCAGGTGCGACTTGAAGAGGCGGGGCAGGCCGGCGGGCGTGCGGACGTTGCGGAACTCACCGGACGGGCCTGCCTCGACGACCAGGACGCGTTTTGTGCCGTTCTCGCTCAGCCGGGCCGCCAGCACGCAGCCCGCCGTCCCGCCGCCGACGATGATGTAGTCATAGGGTGTGTGGATGGAGGCGGTGACGAAGGGGGTGGCTGTGGACGAGGCGGCGGTCGAGGTGACGCGAGCTGGGCGCGTGGTGGGCGCACCACCAGGCGGGCGGACGGTCGGGGTCGTGCCTGGGGAGAGATGGGAGCGTTGTGTTTTGATGGGAATGAAGGAAGAGGGGTTGCGTGGCTTGGTTTGCGAATCACACCGCCTAGGAATGCAGCCCGAGCAATACTCTCCACGGGCGTGTGAATCGCAGGAGCGGGCAAGGCCGTGAAGAGCCGCGGGCGTCGGTGCGGGACGCAGTTCATTTCCAGTGGTAAACGTGAGAGGGCGGCGGCGGCGCTGCAGGATGCCTTCGCCTGCTCTTACCCAGCCACACGCGCTCTCTGCCACATCAATCCATCTCAGGTTGGCACTTCGATGGGCCGCCCGACCCAGTAGATGGGTGACGGAGGGCGTGGGTGCGTGCGCGGAGAGGCGCAACCGGGGGAGACGGCGCGCCCATTTCCGTTCCTTTTTTTTCTGACTCACCTGCGACCCGCCCGCCCACCCGGCCGGGTGCGCCGGGCACACGCCGAGCGCCCGTCGGCCCAGCACCAGCCCGAACGCCGCGGGTGGAGTTGAGGGCCCGCATCGAGGGTGGAGGGCTCTCTTCGCGGGTGTCGCGCGCGGAGCGGAGAGAGAGGAAGGGAAGAAGGTGAGACTGTGGGGCCGGGGGATGATCTTTTTCAACCTGCCTTCTATCCTATCTGGCCTCACACCTCCACCTCCTCGCCCGCCGCCTCCATCGCCTCCCGCACCGCCTCATCCAGCCGGGCCACCAGGTCGCTGGGCGCCAGGATCACGGGAGCGTGAGGTGGCGGCGGGTGAGGTGGCGGACCGCCGCTGCTGGTGGGCTGCGGCGGCGGCGGCGGCCACCGCACCTCCCCGACCGCGAGCGCGCCGCGGCTCGTGCTCGTCAGGAACGCGCCCACCCACCGCTCCGCGTCCGCCACCCGCATGGGCCGGTCCTCCACTGCCAGGCCAGCAGCTAGCGCGGCGGTCACCAGGGACGCCCGGACTGTTCCTGTTAGCGCGCCGGACGCTGCCCCAGGCGCGACGAGCGTTGGAAGGAGGAGGGCGCTATTGCTTCTGTTGTTGTTGCTTCCCTCTCCTCCACCGCCAGCGCCGCTCACCGCCGCCGGCATTTCCAGCACCGCAAAATTGGAGGACAGGCCTTCTATGAGGGCGCAACCGTCAGCTGTGGCCAGCACCACCTCCTCCACCCCGGCCGCCTTCCTCATCGCCTCCAGGCCCGCCCTCCCAGCCATCGCCCAGGCGGAGTCCTTCGCGCCCGGCAAGCTCCTCGGTTCGCCCGCCACGAGGACGGCCACGGGCGGGAGCGGGCGGGGCGGGAGCGGGGCGGCGTGGACGAACAGGGAGAAGGGCGCCTGGGCGGCGGCGGGCGCGCCTGGGGGCGGAGGTGGCGCAAGAGGGGGCCAGGTCACCAGGCAGGTGAGGCGCCAGTCGCCGCCTCCGCGCTCGCCGCCGCAAACCTCCCGGGCTGCCCTCAGGGCGGTCGCCATGCCGGCGACGAGCGCAGCTCGCAGGCTGCCACCGGCCACACCCGCCGCGGCCGGCGGCGCGGGCGCACCCAACAGGGCCGCACTCTGGGCGAGGCGGGCGGCGTGGTCAGAGAGCCCGAAGACGCGCCTCCCCGCCGCCACCGTGCGCGCGGTCGTGTACGCGCCGCGTGGCGCTGACGCGAGCCAGTCAGACGCCGGTGGGGCGTCGTCGTCCACGACCGCCCCGTTGAGGATGAGGACCCGCGCCATATTAGAAAACGAAAAAGTGATCGATGCATCTCACTTGCTCTTTTTTTCTCGGCCCCTGCACTGTGCGCGCCTGGCCTCGCTCCCCCCACCACCAATACGCCACAGCCGCACCAGTGGCTGGTCCTATCTATACCCGCGCGCCCAGACCTGAGCATCTCAGTCGCCCCCCCTTTCTTTCTTTTTTCGTCTCCAAACTGCAAACCTCGCCCCTCGCGCCTTGCTTCATCTATCAGCTTCGTCATCATCTCCCTCGCCGTCGCCGCCGCCCCCTGCCACCCGGCCACCAAGACCTCACCACCATGCCCTTCTTCACGCATTCTGAGAAGAATGCCCTCCTCCTCTCCACCCTGGCCGGCCTCTCCACCACACTGGGCGCGGCGGCAGCCGTCGTGCGCCGCCCCGGCCCGCCCGCCCTGGCCTTTCTGTTGGGCTTGGCTGCGGGTGTCATGGGCGTCCTGGCGGCCTGGGAGCTGTGGTGGGTGAACGCGGAGGAACACGGTTTTGTCCGGGTAACGGCGGCCGTGGTTGGCGGGGCGGCGCTATATGCCTGGGGGGCGCCCCGCCTGCCCTCGCTGGAGGGTGAGGGCGGGGAGGGCGGGGGAGGCGGCGGCGGCGCGCTCTTCTTCACGCGACTCTTCGGCGTGCGCCTGCTCGAGGAGGGAGGAGGTGTAGGGGACAGCGGTGGTGGTGGTGGCGGTGCGTTGGCTCCCCCCCCTCCATTCCGCCGCGTGCGGTCGTCGGCCAGGGAGAAGGACGAGGACGCAAAAGCCAGCAGCACCACCCCGACCCCCCTCCCTCAGCCGCCCGCGCGCCCGCCACCGCCAGCGCCACCCACGCCGGCCGAGCTGCTCCGCCTTGGGCTGACACTGGCCGCTGTGATGTGCCTGCACAACCTGCCCGAAGGCGTGGCAGTGGCAGCGGCGGTGAGTGACGGAGAGAGGCGGATGGGGGAACGCTAGGAAAGCCAGTGTGCCTTCTCTCCTCACTCCCGACCTCGTTCATCTAACCTCCCCTCTCTTCCTTTCCTTCCCGCCTCCTCCTTTTTTTATGCAGGCCAACACGAGCGCGGGCCTGCACGTCGCCCTGGCCGTCGCGCTGCACAACATCCCGGAAGGCATCATCATCTCGGCGCCCGTCTTCGCGGCGACGGGCTCCCGGTGGGCGGCGCTGGCGCTGGCCGCCGCGTCCGGGCTGTCCGAGCCGGTCGGCGCGGCGGGCGCGCTCCTAGCCGCCCGGGCGTGGGACGCGGCCAGTGGAGGCGGTGGACTCTCTCCCTCCTCCCCCACTGGCAGTGCCGCCGGCCTGCTCCCGCTGCTCCTGGCGGCCGCGGGCGGCGTGATGGGCGCGGTCTGCGTCCTCGACCTCATTCCTGAGGCCGCGCGGTGCGGGGCACCTCAGCGCCTGGTAGCGGGCGTGGTGGGGGGGGGAGGACTGATGGCGGGCACGCTGGTGGCGGGCGTGTGAAAACAGAAAACTGAATTCAGACAGGGAGGCGACGGAGAGATGGGAGATGAGGTTGAGCAAGCAACCCCCCCTCCCGCACCACTCTGCTTTTCTTCCGGCTCGCTGGTGAGTTCGCTCTTGCGTGCCTTCCAGATCCCCTCCCGGCGCTCGCTCTGTGCGTGACACGGTGCCCGGCTCGCGTGTAGACCGGCCGCCTGTTGGGCGCGTCGCCAGCAACGCGCCTGGCGAGCGAGCGAGGAGCAGCGAATGAGAGCCGCCGTCTTGTTTTTTTGCTCTCTCCGTCTCGCCGCCCCGCTCGCCCTTGCCTCCTCATCCCTCCCGCGCCTCGGATGTGTGTGGAGCGTCAGTGGCGCCGCCCAATTGCGTGCTCCGAACCCTGCACACACTCGTGCCCACCAATGCTCACGCCTCTCTCCCCTCCTTGTCCTCGATCTCTCGCAGCCCCCTTCTTTCGTCGTCTCGCTTTACACCTCAACAACTCATCCCACCATGGCCCTGTCCGCCAAGGAGCAGGACATCCAGATGCTGTTGGCCGCCCAGTGTCACCTGGGGACCAAGGTAAGGGAGGAGAGACGGAAGAGGAGAGGAGCGGGCGCGGCAGAAACGGGGAGGGAAAGAAGTGCCGATCGCAGCCGCCTGCGCTCGTCCGCGCTCCCCTTTCGCCTCACCCTCGCCCCTCTCTCCCTCCCTTCCACAGAACCTCCACCCCTCCATGGAGCGGTACGCATTCAAGCGCCGCGCGGACGGCATCCACGTCATCAACGTGGAGGCGATGTGGCAGAAGATGCAGCTGGCCGCGCGCGTCATCGTCGCGGTCGAGAACCCGCAGGTGAGGAGAAAAAAGAGAGAGGAGGGGAGAGAGGAGGGCGCGCCCGGACGGGCCTCGGGCTCACGCCATCTTGACGTGCGGCGGAGTACGGTCGCAAAGGGAGGAAAGCGCGGGGGTGGCGGGCGCCAGGAGCGGCAGGCGCGCCACACAAGGCAGGCGCAGAAGCTGCTGTTCGCGATTCCCTCACCCTCTGGCCATCATCAACCTCTCCTCTCACCCCACCCCCGCCCCCTCCTCCGCCCTTCCCCTCCCCTCTCTCCCTTACAGGATGTTGCCGTCCTCTCCGCCCGCCCCTACGGCCAGCGCGCCATCCTCAAGTTCGCCCAGTACACAGGCGCGAAAGCCCTGGCGGGGCGCCACACGCCCGGCACCTTCACCAACCACACGCAGAAGGTGTTCACGGAGCCGCGCCTGCTCATCCTGACCGACCCGCGCACCGACCACCAGCCCGTCAAGGAGGCGTCCTACATGTCCATCCCCACCATCGCCTTCGCGGACACGGACTGCGCGCTGCCCCACGTGGACGTCGCCATCCCGGCCAACAACAAGGGCAAGCACGCGCTGGGCGTGCTGTACTACGTCCTCGCCCGCATGGTCCTGCGCATGCGGGGGACGATCGGGGCGGGCGAGGCGTGGCCCGTCCCCGTCGACCTGTTCTTCTACCGCGACCCGGAGGAGGTGGCGGCCGCGGAGGAGGAGGAGGCCGGGGGCGGCGGCGAGAACGCGACGGCCGTCGAGGCGATGGGCGCGGACTCGTTCGCCCTGCCCGCGGGCGCGGGCGCGGACGCGGGCTGGGACGAGGCCGGCGCGGGCGGCTACTCCACGGCCGGCCCGGGGCCCGCGGGCGGGGAGGAGTGGGGGGCGGCCGCGCCCGCGGGCGGGGCGGAGTGGGAGGCCGCGGCCGCCGCGCCCGCGGCGGCCGCGCCCGCGGCGCCGCTCGAGTACGCGGCCCCCTCCCAGTTTGGCGCGCAGTACTGATTCAAATCCGTCACGTCCCTCCAGTCCCAGCAACCGCCCACCCACGGCCCGCGTCCAAGCGGCCGCCCTCTTGTTGGGGGGGGGGGGGTAAACACCTTGTTTGCGTTGTTTTTGCTCCTCGTCTTTTCCCATCCCTCCCTCTTCCCCGGCGTTTTTCTATCCCCTCTCTGGCATACGTGTGTCCCTTTGAATGGAAAAATCAGGTCGGGCGGCGCGGCGGGCCGTGGCTAGCGTGCGGTTGTCTTCTAAAAGAGAGACAGGGGGTTGAGAGTTGTTGCAACTCTCTCTCTCTCTTTCTCCCATCTCGCGCTCACCTGACTCCGAAATATGCACGCACACACACACACACACACACACGTTCAACACTTACACACGTCGCCCTCCCACCCTCACTCCCGACCCCCTCCCCCCGCCGCGGCCGCCGCCGCCAGGGCGGGCGAGGACGCCAACAGCTCCCTCAGCTCCCCCTCCGCCCCGGCCACCCCGCTCACCGCCGCCGCCCTCGCCTTCGCCTGGCCCGCCGCCGCGGCCTCGCCCTCCGCCGCCGCGTCCTTCAGGGCAGCCTGGACGGACGGCTTGGGCTCGGACAGGAACCTGGGAGTGAGAAGGAGGGAGGGTGGAGACAAGGGAGGGGTTGGTGGTGTGGAGAACATGATTTGAGTGACCCTAACCCCTCCCTCCCTCTCGAGCGCGCGCTGTTGCGTCTCACTCTCTCTCCTCCTTTTCGTGACTCACGCCCGCCCGAACGCCGTGTAGACGGGCGTCTCGTCGCCCAGGGTCTCCAGCTCGGCCGCCGTCAGGGCGGCCCGGCGGGCGGCCTGGGCGGAGGCGGCGACGGCCTGGTCGGCCTGAAAGGGAGGGAGATGAGGAGAGGTTAAAGAGAAGAAAGCAAGTGTGAGCAGACACGAGCACGCTTTCCTTGCCCTGCGCGTGCCTCACCATCTTCAGCTTGCGGCGGGCGCCGACGACCTTGGCCTGCAGTTCCGCAAAGGTCACGAGGTCACGCGCGTCGGGGGCGTCCGGCATGGCGCGGGCGCGGGCGCGGCGTGTGTGGATGGATGGATGCACAAGAGCAGAGCAAAAAACAGATCTCTGTACAGCCCCACTCTTCCGTCATTTTCTCTCCGTGCGCCACCTCTCCTCCTCCTCTCGCCCTTCACATGCTGGCCCTCCGCGCCGCCTCCCGCCGGGCCGCGGCCACCGCGTCCTCGGCGGCGGCCGCGGCGTGGGGTGGCGCCGCTGGCCCTGCTGCTGCCTCGGCCGCGGGCCGGTCCGCCGCCGCGTCCTCCTCCTCCGCCTCCGCCGCCCTCGGGGGCGGCCTCGGCCAGGCCCGCGGCTTTGCGGCAGGTAAGCTACATGGTGGGTCTGGGCGAGGAGGGGCCACACTGCGGCGAGGGGCCGGTGTGCGACGGGGCGATGCCGAGAGAAAAGGAGGGCGCCGATGGAACGCGAAAAAAAAAAATCACCCTCTCTCACCCCTTCTTCAGGCGGCGGCGGCCACCACGATTCCGTCACCTACGACGGCGTAACCCTGCACAAGGCGGCCGGCTGGCACAAGGCCCTGGGGTCGGGGCTGGCGGGGGTGATGTGGTGAGTAGACCGAGAGAGAGGAGAGAGACACAGCGGGCGGCACCAACCTCATTCAACCTCGTTCACATTTTCCATTTTCCCCACAAGGTTCTGGATCTTCTACCGGTTCTACCACGACGGCGACGTCCTGCTGTACGGCCACGCCCCCCACTTCGAGCACGACGACCACAGCGACGGTCATGAGGAAGGGAAGGAAGGGGGCGGGCACCACTGAAAGTGGGGTGAGAAGCGTGATTCCGAAGGCGCTCAGTGTGGATGTGTTCAGAAAAAGGACAGCGTCCCTGACCCCACACGTCACAATACCCACGCACATTCACACCACGCCGAGAAGGAGCAAGAGAGCCGCACAAGAACCACGTTCCTTCACAATTACGGAGAGAGTGAGAAGAAGAGAGAGAGGCACGCCCTCTCCTCACCATCACCATCACCCCAACACCGCCCGCAGCCCGCTCCCCCCTCCCCCCCCCCCTCCGCCCCCAAACAGCGCCTCCCCCAGCGCGACGTGGCGTGCGTACGCCCCCGCGTACGCGGCCGCATTGCCCGCGTCCGGCTCCACCACCCCGCCCTCATCCGGGGGCGGGGCGTGGGCGGCCACGAACTCCCGCACGGAGGGCGCGCCCTCCAGCAGGGCGGCCGCCTGCAGCGCCGCGCCCAGCGCGGCCGCCTCCGCCTCGGCCGGCACGACCACCGGCAGCTGGGCCGCGTCCGCGATGATGGACCGCCACAGCACGCTCTTGGAGCCACCGCCGACCAGGGTCAGCGACGCGGGGCGGGGGGCGCCGCAGGCCGCGAGGGCGTCCAAGCCCGCGAGGAGGCCAAACGTCGCGCCCTCCAGGGCCGCCCGGTACAGCAACCCCGGCTGGCCCACGCTGCCCGGGCGCAGGCCGACCAGCGCGCCGGACGCGTGCGGCCAGTTGGGGGTGCGCTCGCCGACCAGGTAGGGCAGGAAGGCCAGGCCGCCGCAGCCGGGCGGGTGGGCGGCCGCGGCGCGCGCGGCCGCGGCGTGGCTCAGGCCGGCCGCGGCCCGGACCTCCTCCGCGGGGAGCGTGCAGTTGAGGGTGCAGAGCAGGGGGAGCCACTGCCCCGCCGCGTCGCAGAAGGGCGCGATGGCGCCGCTCGGGTCCAGGACGGGCGAGGCGGCGGGCGCGAAGAGCGTGCCCGACGTGCCCAGGGAGGCGACGGCCGAGGCGCCAGGGAGCACGGCCCCGACCCCGAGCGCGGCCGCCTGGTTGTCGCCCGTCCCCGCGGACACGAGCGTGCCGGCGGCCAGCCCGCCCAGCGCGGCAGCGGCCTCCGCGCTCAGGGTGCCCGCACACGCTCCCGGAGGCAGGATGGCGGGGAGCAGGGACGCCAGGGACGCCGGGAACGCGGGGTCGGAGACACGTTTGGGGTCGTATGCCCGGGAGCTCGGGTCAAACAGCCCCGACCCGCTCGCGTCGCCCGCGTCCGTCGTCGCGCCCAGGCCGCCCGCCCGCCCGTCCGCCCCCGCCGGCCGGTCCCCGCCCACCCCGCCCGTCAGGGTGAAGTTGACAAAGTCGTGGGGCAGCATGACCGCGGCCGCCGCGTCCAGGGTGGCGGGCTCGGTCTCGGCCAGCCACGCGATCTTGGCGACCGTGAATGCGGGCAGCACGGGGCCCGCGCCGCCCACGGCGCCCCACCTCGCCGTCAGGGCCTCGGCCTGGGGCGCCGCCTCCGTGTCGCACCACAGCTTGGCCGGGCGGATAGAGGCGCCGGCCGCGTCGAGGACGACGCAGCCGTGCTGTTGGCCCGACACGCCGACCGCCCCGATGTGGGCCGGGGTCAGCCCCTCCGGCAGCGCGCCCATCGCTTGCCGCGCCGCCGCGTACCCGCCCTCCATCCAGGTGGCCGGGTCCTGTTCGGCGCGGCCGGGGACGGTGGAGGGGAGGAGGCCATAGGGCTTGGCACCTATGGAAAGTGAGAGTGGCGGGG
>Ga0315274_10011395_pt1 | contig 12746 bp, 7 predicted proteins | sample YL17G02_20_MG_FD_203700 | JGI IMG/M metagenome (GOLD analysis project Ga0315274, IMG submission 203700) | Sediment microbial communities from Yellowstone Lake, YNP, Wyoming, USA - YL17G02_20 | ecosystem: Environmental > Aquatic > Freshwater > Lake > Sediment | place: USA: Wyoming | collected... | reverse complement strand
GATCCTGCAGACAGTAGAGTGATCTGCGGTCACTGCTACAATCGTATTAGCAATATCTAGTTTAGGCAATAGATTCGTAAAAAAGAATTTATCAATGGCTTCAATAATTTCTTTCTTGGCCTTAAAATCTCCGTCGTGCCCCGGCTCATCCGGGCCTTTGATGTGCACATAAATTCCGTCGTATTTTTTAAGCGAATCCAAGGCTATCTTTGCCCAAACCGGATAATCCACATCTAAGTGTCCGCTAGATTCGGGCACGTCAATTACATCCATTCCCGTTAAAAGCGCAATCCCTTTTTCAACCGGCATCTGCACAAAGGAACCGAATTTAGTGTTGTAAAGGCTATCTATTTTAGGAAATTTGGGTAAATGGTCGCCGGCATCGCGGGATAAAATTACATTTGCCGGCATTTTCTTTTCAGCTATTCTTTTCTGATTTAATGCGCAGTCATTTAAAACCTGATGGGATTTTTGCGTAAATTCATTTAAAATTCCAGCGGATTCCCTGGCTTCAGCGGAATTTTCATATCCCAGCATAGGAAAAGATTCAGCCACTAGATTTTCAAACTTCTCCTTAGCCACGCCAAAGACTCCTTCGCGGTCATAGGCAGGGTCAGTATTGGTTATCCAACCGGATAATTTAGAACGCATCCCCCTAATCACCAATACTCCACGGTGCCCAATAGTATTTTTAAACTCGAAAGTGGAGCTGGATAAAGTTACCTTTGAATTTATTTCTTTGGCTAAAATCCCCGCCTCTTCGCTGGTTAAATTTCTTCCTACGCGACGGTCCTTGATGGTTTTTCCGTCAGCATTCACAGTAGCAAAATTTACCCGTAAAGCTAAATTACCGTCATTAACAACTAACCCTTCAGCAAAGGATTCTAAGGGGCCTCTTCCAGTATAATATTTATGAGCGTCGTAACCTAAAAGGCTGATGACGGCGATATCTGATTCCGGAGCAATCCCTTTTCCTACAGGATAAACTAAACCGGTCCTGCCTTTTTGCGCCAGGCGGTCCATATTCGGAGTAAGCGCTGCTTCCAGGGGAGTCTTGTTATTCAGCTCTTTAATCGGTAGGTCACCGAGACCATCGAGAACTATATAGAGGATCTTCTTCATATGTTAGCTTTCAGCTTTCAGTCGTCAGCCTTCAGCTGATAGCTGATGACAGCTGATACTCGCTGACAGCTGATAGCTGATGACTGATAACTAAGTATATTAACACTTAGAGAAACCGCAGGCATGACATTTGATGCAGCCTTCTTCGTGTCTTAATGCTCCGCCGCAGTCCGGACAAACTCCGGCAATATCTCCGTGCAGGCTAAAATCCGACACTACGGTTTCATCATTATGGGAATGCTTCATGACTACCAACGCAGTCTCAGCAGGAATACTTACTATTTTTCCATTTATTAATCTCTTCTCAATTACGCGGGCAATGGCATCTGCGCAGGAAAATATGCGCTGCCCTTTCTCCCAGGATGGCGAAGGACAGCGAATATTGTGTAATTGTCCGATTATAGACTTTACTTCGATTCCGGAACGAAAAGCCAGAGAAGCCAGCCTGCCGATTGCCTCCAGTTGTGAAGCGGCGCAACCGCCGGCCTTTCCCATCTGGGTAAAAAGTTCAAAGGGCTCGCCTTCCTCATCTACATTTATAGTCACATAAAGATTACCGCAGCCCGTGGAAACTTTAGTGGTCGTACCGAGAATTACTTCCGGCCTTGGCCGCGGAGCAATCTCTTTTTTAAGTTCTGGGTTATTCTGCTCTTGCTTCTGCTCTGCCTGGCCAATATTTAACACCTGCTCTTGGCGGCTTTTATCGCGATAGATAGTAATGCCTTTACACCCCAATTCATAGGCCAAAAGATAAGCTTTCTTTACGTCCTCTAATGTGGCATCAAAAGGAAAGTTAATGGTTTTGGAGGTAGCATTGTGCACATATTTCTGAAAGGAGGCCTGCATACGCACATGCCATTCGGGAGAGATGTCGTGGGCGGTAACAAATATTCTCTTTACATCTTCGGGAATGCCTTCAATATTCTGGAGGGAACCCGTTTCAGCAATCTTTTGCATTAATTCCCGGCTATAAAATCCTCTTGAGCGCGCAATCTCTTCAAATAAAGGATCAACTTCTACTAGTTTATCGTTATCCATCACATTGCGATAATATGAAATAGCAAATAAAGGCTCGATTCCTGAAGAACAGGGCCCGGCAATAATACTAATGGTGCCTGTGGGAGCAATGGTGGTTAAAGTAGCATTGCGCACTCTAAGACTATTTTCTTTTCGGTCGTAAATACTGCCTTTAAAGGCAGGAAAAACTCCTTTTATTTTCCCTAAATCCAAGGATTTCTTGGTGGCCTCGGCCAAAATAAAAAACATCACCTTCTCTGCCAGGGCAATTGCTTCTTCGGAATTATAAGGTATCCCCAGCCGAATTAAAAGAGTTGCCCAGCCCATTACTCCTAAACCGATTTTGCGGGTTAATTTGGTTGCCCTTTCTATCTGCGGCAAAGGAAATTTATTTATCTCAATGAGGTTATCTAAAAAATGCACGGCTAAATGTGCAACCTCCCTTAACTTATCCCAATCGATTTCATAACGCAGGCCTACTTTTTTATACAGGGCGGCTAAATTGATGGAGCCTAAATCGCAGCTTTCATAAGGTAAAATCGGCTGTTCACCACAAGGATTAGTACTTTCGATCTTACCTAATTTTGGAGTAGGGTTGTCGCGGTTTAAGCGGTCAATAAAAATAATTCCCGGCTCTCCGTTTTTATGCGCTTGCTTGACAATTAAGTCAAATACCTCTTTAGTATTCAGCCGCTCGACTTTTTTCTGTGAATGCGGATCAATTAAATCGTAATCTTCGCCGTTATTAAGCTTCTCCATAAAATCTTCGGTGAGCGCTACCGAAATATTAAAATTCGTAATCTGTTTGGTATTGTCTTTAGAGGTAATAAACTCTAAAATATCCGGATGGTCGACGTGCAGGATTCCCATATTCGCTCCGCGTCTTGTGCCGCCCTGTTTTACGGCTTCGGTTGCAGCGTCATAAACCTTCATAAAAGAAACTGGTCCGGAGGCAATTCCGCCGGTAGTCTTTACCACGGAATTCTTTGGGCGCAACCGCGAAAAGGAAAATCCGGTTCCGCCACCTGACTTATGAATCATCGCCGTTGCTTTAAGAGTTTCAAAAATAGATTCCATAGAATCATCAATTGGAAGGGTAAAACAAGCGGATAACTGCCCGAGTTCTTTCCCCGCATTCATTAGGCAAGGTGAGTTAGGCATAAACTCTAAAGCAGTCATTATCCGATAAAAAGCCTCTTCTAAATCCGCGACTTCTTTTTCGGTCTTGGCGCAACTTCTATCTGCTTCGGCAATGGCCTTGGCTACCCGACGAAACATCTCTTCAGGACTCTCAACTACTCGGCCGTCTTCGTCTTTTTTCAGGTATCTTCTCTCCAATACCTTAAGGGCGTTCTCGGATAATTTTGGTTCCATTTCTCCTCCGCTTTATAAATATTTTCAAAATTTATTTCTCTCCCCGGATGTTTTAATATAGCACTGCTTGATTCTGCTGTCAAGATAAAAATACAATATATTGTATAATTTATTTTAAAGCATACAACAAATTGTGTTAAAGATTATTTTGTTTTTTCGTCGGCTACGCCTTAAATTTATCTCTCTTTACTTAAATATGGGCGGCTGGCAAGAATCTCGAATGACTAATTCTGTGGGAAGCAGAACCTTTTTGATTTTTGCCTTCTCTTTATCGCGCATCAGCCGGTTTAATTCTTTCACTGACTCCTCTGCCATCTTAATCAAAGGCTGCCGTAAAGTGGTCAAAGCCACCGGACCATAAAGGCCCGAAGGATTATCATCAAAGCCCACGATAGATAAATCCCGGGGTATTTCTTTACCCAGTTCTTTGGCCACGGTCATCACTTCCAGGGCCATGGAATCCGAAGCCGCAAATACCGCCGTTACCGGCTCCTTCATCTTTATCAATTTTTCTGCGGCAATACGGGCCTGGCCGCGGGAATAATCCGTTTTAAAAATATAATCTTGGCAAATTTGGAGATTATTTTTTTTCAAGGCGCGCCTGTATCCTTCCAGGCGTTGCGCTGCCGCCTGCGTCACTAAATCTCCGGTGATATGCGCTATCTTTTTATGGTTTAAGCCCGCTAAATAATTTACCGCCTCTTCTGCTCCTCCGACATTATCTATGGCAATACAACTTACGGATAAATCCGGCACGATATTATTGACCACCACGCAGGGAATACCTTGCTTTAAGGCATCTTCAAGTTGCTGGCGATTACCGATAATATCGGCAAAAATTATTCCCCCTACCCCTCTTAAATTAAGCGGTGTGCGGCTATCGGTTAAATGCAGTAATAAATCTAATTTTGCTGCTTCGCATAACGTACCAATTCCCTTGATTAATTCCAGAGCATAAAAGGAATAGAATATGCCTTCGTAACGCGGTATAATCAGAGCGACTACGTCATTCTTACCGCTGGCTAACCTTTGTGCTACTACCGAAGGCTGAAAGTTAAGTTCCTTAATCGCATTCAGAACCTTGATGCGGTTTTTTTCTTTAACGGAGGCAAATTTATTGATCACCCGCGAGACAGTGGCGATAGAGACACCGGATAGACGAGCAACATCAGTTATGGAGATGGCTGAGGAAGGATTTTTTTTGACTCGTGCCATTAATCAGGGAATATAAAGACGGTTATTAAAAAGCTATTTTATAACTTTATCACCTACTATGATGGGCAAGAATTCGCCTTTGATATCGCAGGCTGAAATGTTTTTACGCACTTGGACGACTGAGATGTTAGCAATTACTATATCTCCGCGAAAGACTCTTAAAACTTGACCGATCTTTAATCCTGTATCTTGACCTATATCAATGACCACAAAATTATTATCGCGATTAATCTCTAGGACCTGACATCCTTCCCCAGATAAAATTTCTTTTTGCGAGGTAGTTTTTTCAGACTGCGGACGCACCACTATCGGAGGTAATTCAACCGACTCATTGGTCTCTTCTATCCTTTTAGGAGCCGTTTCTTTTTCCGGTTGTGCTATTTTTATTTCTCCGCCGCTGCCACTACGCACGGTATCTATTTCTTTACTTAACCCCGTAATTTTAGATAACCTGTCTTCTAATGCGCCGGCCATCTCATTAAACCTATTCTCCAGGGTATCTTTCTCTTCCTGAAGTTTAATGAGTTTATTTTCCAGGCCTGTCTTGCGGCTATTTAAACTCTTTAGTTGTCGTCTGAGTATCGCATTTTCACTCCGTAGCGTTCTTAAGTTATCTTCCAGCGTGCGCCGGGAATTTCTCTCTATCACCAGTTCCGTTGCCATATTATCAAACATCTTTTGGTTGTACTGGAACTGTTGATCTATCTCCTGCTTTTCGCGGGTAAGATTATTGAGGTCTATGCTCATTTGCTCGTTATTTATCTTTAAAGTTTTTAATTCATTACGCATATTTTCTACTTTTAGAGACAGTTCTGCATTTGCCTTTAAAATTCCCGCCCAATAGGCGTCTTGAGTAGCCGGGGGCTCTGCTTTTTTTGCTTGTTTATCTGGCTGTTCTTTTAGTTTGTCTGCCAGCCCATCCCTTTCTTTAGCCATTGCTTTGTAGCGTTCCTGAACCTCTTCTTGTTGTTTTTGCGCTTCATCTTTTTGTTTTCGAATTTCTTCTTTTTCCTGGGAAATCCTATCCAGATCTTTTGCCAAGGCAGTAATGTTTTCCCGGAGTTGCTGAGTGGCCTTCTGGTTTTCTTCTAAATCTTTGGTTAAGGAGGCGTTCTGGCTTCTTAAATCGTCTCTTTCTCTTTCTAAAGTCTTTTTAGCAGCAAAAGTTTGTAAGCCCACAAATACACTGATGAGCAAAAATCCTGCCAGACCCATAATAATAAATTGGCTTTTCTTCTCCATATCTTCTCCTTCTACCACATTTGTGCAAACAACTTTTGCATGACTAAGCTTGCTGCGCCCAAAGCTACGGCGTTCTCTCTTAATTGCGAATAAATAATCTTTAAATCCTCGGTTGCCTCTCTAAAAGACCATTCTTTTACGGTTGCGGTTACTTTATTTAAAAACTCCTCTCCTGCCTCTTCCATCCCTCCGCCGATTACCACTACTTCGGGATTAAACAAATCTATTAAAAAAGCAACCTTTATTCCCAGTCTTTTGGCAGCCGTCTCCAGAGCAGAGCAGGCAATGGGATCTTTGTCCCGTGCAGCAATAAAGACGCTCTTTAGGTCAACATTATTGATATTACTGGCGGTTAATTTAAAAAATTTTTCCGCGCCTTGTTTATTTTTAGCGAGCAATGCCTTTGCCTCTTCGACCATCCCTAAGTCTATGTCCCAACGTTTTAAAAAACAGGGATTGCCCATTGAACAATTAAAAAGCTGATCCTGTAGAGGATTATTTATAGACGGCTCACCCGCGCAACCGCGTATTCCAGTGTAAAGCTGACTGTTAATCATTACCCCGCAACCCACACCAGAAAACATATAAAGAATATTTTTTAAAGTAGGTTCTAATTTTAACCAATGTTCGCCAAAACAGGCAGCCGTAGCATCGTTTTCAATTAACACCGGCAAACCAAATTCTCGGCTAATCAGGTTACGCAGTTGTGAATTCACTGAGGCGTAGTTGGTATTACCGTGGTTTATCCTTTCTGGCCAGCGAATGGTATCTCTCTTTTTATCCACGATACCGGCGATACCCACGCCAATCCCTTTGATATCCTTAGTATAATCTTTGGAGCGCCGGATAATCTCGCGGATTATCCCCAATAAACACTCCACCACCTCTACTACCGAAACTCCGCGCTGGCTAACCTGTGTCTTAAGGACAATGTTTCCTTTTAAATCCATTAAGACACCTACCATATTTGTTAAATTTAATCCCACTCCGACACTAAAAGCAGCATTAGCGTTCAATTCTAAAAGTCCGGGTCGGCGTCCTCCCTCAGAGATATCCGATTCTCTTTCCACAACCAAATTGTCTTTGATTAATTCGTTGATATAGCTGGAAATGGTGACCACATTTACTCCTAATCTTTGGGAAATATCCGAGCGGCTAATGGGGGCGTATCTTCTTAATATTTCAATGATGGAAATGTTGCGTCTTTGTCTTTCATTCAGTTCAAACTCTTGGTCCAGGCTGATCGTGCGCATAGTTTACTTTCTTGTACTTAGAAATGTAACTCCTTAAAATATAAAATCATAAAGCTATTTATAAAGATTTATTAATTATAGTAGCGAATTTAAGCGGTTTAGTCAAGTATTTTTTAGCAGGTTTAAAAAAGTGTTGATTTTAAAAAAAATTGTGCTATATTCTTATATCACGATGAGGAAAAGAAGAGAAATCTTTATATCTATTTTATTTATTTATCTATTCGCCCCGCAACTTTATGCTCGGGAATCGGATTTAGTTGGCTCAAGAGATGAAGCCATGTTTGTTGCCTTAGACAGATTGGAAAAAAATATATATCCGCAAGAAAAGGGTTTAATGGATGCTCCCGAAGGAGATAAAACTCTTAGCCCCCCTATCCAAAGAGGCGCTTGGGGATTAAAGAAGGGCCAACTTTACACCGAAATATACTCCAAATATTATTGGCATAAGTATGGATTTGATGCTAAAGGCCATAAGCAAAGATGGGCTTATGGCGGCGAATACTACGAAATCAGAAGAGAGATTAAACTGGAATACGGCCTTACGGATAGATTTACTTTAATGCTTTCCTCTCCTTATAAAGAAGCACACTGGAAAGACGATTTTGGAAAATCTACACAAAAAGGATTTGTAGAGATTTGGCCAGGGATAAAATATCTGCTTTTCAATGAACCTTTTGTTTGCTCGCTACAGGCAAGAGCAAAATTTCCTCTACATTATGACGAACACGCTACCCCTGCCTTAGGCAGGCACCAAATTGACGGAGAGATAAAAATCCTCACCGGCCAAAGCTGGCCATATCTACCTGGATATACAAAATTAGAATTTGGTTTCCGGGGCCGTAACGAAGAGCCTGCTAATGAAATACCCTATTTTTTCGAACTGGGATATAATCTAAATCCAAGATTAGTTCTTAAAACTACTATTGATGGCCAAAAGGGATTGGCCCATCGCGGCCAAATAGTTGAAGATTGGGTAAAAGGTACTTTCGGACCAATCATTAAAATTACCGATGTATTGAACCTAGAGTTTGGCTACGGAAATACCTTCGCCGGAAAAAATAGCGGTGCCAGCCAAGAAGGATATTTTACCGTCTCTTCACTTTGGTAACCTAACCTCTGCTAAAAAATTTAATTTTTAATTCGTATCATATACGAGACGTAGCGAAAGTTCTCTATCACTCTGAAAGTCTCGCCAAAGATAATCCCCGATAATAATAGGTAAGGATAGTTTCCGCAGGCTTGTTCTGTGGCGTAAAATCGCGGTTATTTAAACCCCCGGCAAAAGGAGTTGCCTTCCCAACTTCTTTAATTGACAAATAATTCTGAAAGTGCTATACTTCCCACTATTCACATAAAGTCTAATGGATAAATGTATTGACAGTATGCACAAAGCCTGCCTACCGGCAGGCAGGAAAGGAAATTAGACATGAAAACAAACAAATATCCCATATGCAAGCGGTATGAGGGGAATCCTATTTTGACAGGTAAGGATTTTCCGCCTGAGGCCGATATTAAAAATGTTTTTAATTCCGGCATCGTCAAATACAATGGTATTTATATGATGGTTTGCCGGGTGGAGAATTCCGCTTTGTTTGACCGTTTTTGGATCGCGGAAAGCAAGGACGGTTATCATTTTAAGCCGCGGCCAAAGCCGGTGGATATGCCCTATGATGATCCGGATTTTAAGGAGTATGCCGGCGGCATGATTTATGATCCGCGCGTGACAAAAATCGGGGATGTATGTTATATAGTTCATGCCGCGCACAGCGGCCACACCTGCCGCTTAAGCCTGGTTGAGACTAAGGACTTTAAGAAATTCCAATGGATGGGGTTTATTTCTGAAATAGATAACCGTAACGGCGTACTTTTTCCGGAGAAGATTAAAGGATTGTACGCGCGCCTTGACCGGCCCAATACTGGAGCCGATACCGGGGATATTTGGGTGTCTTATTCTCCGGATTTGATCTTTTGGGGAAAGAGTAAATGCGTGTTCAGGAATTGGCAGGGGATCCGCTGGGCCTGGGCAAAAATCGGGCCAGGAGCTGTTCCTATTAAAACAACCGAGGGATGGTTGACTATTTTTCACGGAGTGCGTTGGCAGAGTAAAGCGCATTTTGTTTATCAATTGGGTGTTTGTCTTTTGGATTTGAATGATCCGTCAAAAGTCAAGGCTATAGCTGAAGAAGCGATCTTGATTCCCGAGGAGCAATACGAACTCCTGGGACAGACTCCGAGCGTGGTGTTTACCTGCGGGGCTGTGGCGGAGAATAACGGCGAGGTTAAAATTTATTACGGCGGCGCTGATACGGTGCAATGCCTGGCTACCACAAGCTTAGCGCGGCTTATCGAGGCATGTTATGAGGGAAAGAGATATCACCGTCGTAGGCGTTAAGTGAGCGCATAAGTTATGGAGTTCATTATTGTTATTTTTAGCGACATAACTTATATGCGCGAACTTATCCCGCCTCGGTGCCGAGCGCCAGTATTAATCACCTCGGCGCGAGGCGAGTCGTGGCCTAATCCTTAGTCAGTGACGAGGGATATCTCTCGCATCTGGTTTGAAAAATATGGATGCTCGGGATTAATTTGCTGACCCGTAATATGCGGGCAAATTAAGGAGGAAATACAATGCAAGAAGCTAATGTGGGTAATGGGAAGAAAGCTCTGCGAGATCGTCTTCCGATTTCCACCAAGGCGGTCTATAGTCTTGGTACGGCAGTAGATATGTGGGGTCTCTGGTTGTACCCGGCTGTTGCTTTCGCGGTTTTTAATATGTATTTGGGTATTCAACCCTGGCTTGTAGGTTTGGCGCTTACATTGATGCGAGTCTGGGATGCCTTTACTGATCCTATAGCGGGGTGGCTCTCCGATAATTTGCGTTCCAAATACGGCCGCCGCAGGCCTTTTATTTTAATCGCTGGTGTTTTAAGCGGACTGTTACTGCCGATTTTGTTTTTGCTGTCGCCGTCCTGGGCGGGGATAAAATTCCTCGGTGTGTCCGTTGTATTTTGGTACATGCTGCTCTCCACCTTGATTTATATTCCCATCATCACCGCTTTTACCGTGCCTTACTACAGTTTAAGCGCGGAAATGACGCCTGATTATGAAGAACGTACCTCTATCATGGCCTATCGCAGCTCAGCCCAAAAGATTGCAGAATTGGGCAATTTTTATGCTTTGCGTTTTACTAACCTGGCCTGGTTTCTTATCCCGGGAACAGGGCAAAAGAATACTCTCCTAGGGATACAGGTGTACACAGTAATATTGGGTGTGATAATGGCTATTATTGCCATAACTATTTTCTTTAGGACTAAAGAACGCTACTATGAGAAAGTGGTGCTGAAGGTTACTAAAAAAATTTCCTTTTTCAGCGGCTTTGGCCAGGTTCTTAAGTGTCATCCGTACCGTCAGATGGTCGTTATGGGCGGCGCTTTTACTTTGGGCACGAGCATGGTGGGCTCACTTGGTTACTATGCCACGGTTTTTTATGTATCCGGCGGCGATAAAATTATCGGAGATAATTGGCAGTTTTGGATGGGCGTGGCTTTTATGCTGGGCGGCCTAATAGGCGTTCCGTTGCTTGCGAATCTATCGCATCGGATCGGTAAACGCCAGGCGGCAGTGGCAGCCTGCGCCGTAGGCATATGTGGTTATGGTGGTTCCTGGTTCTTGTATACGCCGGCGATTCAGTGGCTGCAAACAATCTCGTCGGGTTTGATGGGAATGGCTGCGGCATCTCTGTGGATGCTGCATAGTTCCATCGGCGCCGACATTGTTGACTACGATGAGCTCAATACGGGAGAAAGAAGGGAAGGTGCTTTTACCGCCTGTGCTTCCTATATTCTTAAACTGGGAAATTCATTAGGGTATTATATTTCCGGCCTTATTTTGACCTGGGCGGGTTTTACCTGGAAACTTAAGGTGCAGGCGCCCCAGACTATATTCTGGATTCGCGCAAGCCTGGCTTCTGTGCCGATCGTGGGCCTGATTATCGCGATTATTTTTGTTTTGCGCGTGCCGCTCACAAAACAAAAATCCGAGGAGATCCGCAGGAGCCTTGAAGCGCGCAGAGGCACGGTGTAAGTAACTCACTCATAAAATTAGGGACAGACACCTTTAAGAGGGAAAGAGGCATCTGTCCCTAATTTTATGCCTCGATTAAAAATGAATGCGGAATTTAAAGAATTAAAGTTCGGTACAAGCGGATTAAGAGATACGGTACAAAATTTGACTGATCTGGAGTGTTTCGTTAATGCCAGGGGTTTTATCGCATATCTAGAAGATTCCGGAGAATTTAAAAAAGGTGATCATATAGCAATAGGTGGAGATAGAAGACCCAGTACGTATAAGATAAAAAGGGCTGTTGCCGCTGCTGTTTTTCATATGGGCGGGATAGTAAACGATCAAGGGCAGGTTCCCAGTCCTGCTTTAGCTTATTATGCAATGTGCAATAATATGGCCAGTATCATGGTTACAGGTAGTCATATACCGGCGGATAGGAATGGGATAAAGTTTACCAAGCGTAAAGGTGAGATATTAAAATCGGATGAGTCAGGTATTTTGGAAAATGTAAGAAAACAAAGGTTGAAAGTTTATTCTGTTGCGCAAAAGTTTTCAATTTTTGATAAAAAGGGAACTTTTAAGGCAACGTTTAAGTCTAAGTTTAATGAGCTCTTAAGAGCCGAATGTCATACAGGTGAGTCTGGCCAATTTTATATAGATAGGTATAGAAGCGCGTTCGGCAATATTTTTTTTCCTGAAGGGACAAAGATATTTCTATATCAACATTCTGCCGTAGGCAGAGACATTGTAAAAGACATATTTGTTAGTTTAGGTGCAAAGATCTTTGCCCCTGATATTAAGATAGATAATGTTCCTTTAAGAAGTAATGAGTTTGTTCCAGTTGATACTGAAAGTGTTTCTGATAAGACTTTATTGCTCTTTAAAAGGGTTCTCCTGGATAATGATCTTGATATCGGGATAACATTAGACGGTGATTCGGATAGACCGCTTCTGGTTTACAGGGAATATGAAGAAGGTAAACCAAAGGACTTTGTAAAATATATATCCGGTGATATTTTAGGATTACTTGCTATATTGGGTTTGCAAAATTTAAATATAAAGGTAGATGCCGTGTGTGTTCCTGTTAGTGCCAATGATTCTATTATAAAGGTATGTCAAGACAAAGGTATAGAATTGACACAGACCAAGATAGGGTCCCCTTTTGTTATTGCTGCAATGAATGATTCTATCGGCAGACATTGCGGTGAATGGAATGTGTTTTCATGGGAATCGAATGGTGGTTTTTTAACAGGAACGGATCTTGTGATTGGAGATAAAACTCTGAAAGCGCTACCTACCAGAGATGCAGTACTTCCACTTTTAAGTGTAATACATTTGATCGTAAAAAGTGGGAAGAATGTTTCGCAATTTTTAAAAACACTACCTTTGAGGTTCACGTATGCAGACAGGATTAAAGAATTTCCTATTGGAATGGGTGAGGCTATAATCAGTTATTTAACC
>Ga0315274_10011391_pt1 | contig 12747 bp, 8 predicted proteins | sample YL17G02_20_MG_FD_203700 | JGI IMG/M metagenome (GOLD analysis project Ga0315274, IMG submission 203700) | Sediment microbial communities from Yellowstone Lake, YNP, Wyoming, USA - YL17G02_20 | ecosystem: Environmental > Aquatic > Freshwater > Lake > Sediment | place: USA: Wyoming | collected... | reverse complement strand
ATCTCGTGGCCGCCCACGCTGATCCGCGCGCCGGTGGCCTTCGAGCGGTAGACGTCGACCCGCGCGGAGCCGGTGAGCTCAACCCGCAGCACCACCGAGTCCAGCGTCGACCAGCGCCGCCAGTAACTGGCCGGGAACGCGTTGAAGTAGGTGGCGAAGGAGACTCCGGACTCCGCGCCGATCTGCAGCGAGGTACGGCTGGCCGCGTGGGCGCGCCGGGAGTTGGTCTCGGACTCCTCGATGTAGAGCTTGCGCACGTCGAGCGGCTCGCCGGGCCGGGGCAGGATCACCCGGGCGAGCAGGCTCACCGCGCGGGAGCCGCCCGAGGCGATCGGGCCGGAGGGGATATCGCTCATGCTGTGCTGCTTTCGTCCACGTCGTCGGCGGTCAACGGCGCACCGTCGCGCAGGTGCGGCGCCAGGATGTTGTCGTACATGCTCAGCGCGCTGGCGATGGCCATGTGCATGTCCAGGTATTGGTAGGTGCCCAGCCTGCCACCGAACAGCACACCCGCCGCGGCGGTCTCGGCCTTGGCGCGCGATCGGTAGGCGGCCAGCAGAGCGCGGTCGGCTTCGGTGTTGATCGGGTAGTAGGGCTCGTCGTCGGCTTCGGCGAACCGGGAGTATTCGCGCATGACGACGGTCTTGTCGGCCGGGTAGGCGCGTTCGGGGTGGAAGTGCCGAAACTCGTGGATGCGGGTGTAGGGAACGTCCGCGTCGTTGTAGTTCATCACCGGGGTGCCCTGGAAGTCGCCGCATTCCAGCACTTCGACCTCGAAATCGAGTGTGCGCCAACCTAGCCGGCCCTCGGAGTAGTCGAAGTAACGGTCCAGCGGGCCGGTGTAGATCACCGGTGCGTCGGGGTTGGCCGCGCGCAGTTCGTCGCGCACGTCGAACCAATCGGTGTGAGTGCGCACTTCGATGCGCTCGTCGGCGGCCATGTTCTCCAGCCACCTGGTGTAGCCGTCGACGGGCAGGCCCTCGTAGGTGTCGTTGAAGTAGCGGTTGTCGAAGGTGTATCGGACCGGCAGCCGGCTGATCGTCGAGGCGGGTAGTTCTTTGGGATCGGTCTGCCACTGCTTGGCGGTGTAGGCCTTGACGAACGCCTCGTACAGCGGCCGGCCGATCAGAGAGATGGCCTTCTCCTCGAGATTCTCGGCCGCGGCGGTGTCGATCTCGGCCGCCTGCCCGGCGATCAGCGCGCGAGCTTCGTCCGGGCTGTAGTAGCGGCCGAAGAACTGGGCGACCAGGCCCAGGCCCATCGGGAACTGGTAGGCCTGCCCGTCATGCATCGCGAAGACCCGGTGCTGGTAGCCGGTGAACCCGGTGAACTGCCGCACGTAGTCCCAGACCCGGGTGTTCGAGGTGTGGAACAGATGCGCCCCGTAGCGATGGATCTCGATACCGGTCTGCGGCTCGGGCTCGGAATAGGCGTTGCCGCCGAGGTGCGGACGCCGCTCGATCACCAGGACGCGCTTGTCGAGTTGGGTTGCTGCCCGCTCGGCGATCGTCAAGCCGAAGAAGCCGGATCCGACGACGAGGAGGTCAAAGCGAGCGGCGGTCATCAGCGCCAAGGTTATCTGACGTGGCTCGCGCGGAGCCCACGCGCAACGGGGTGACCGCGAGAAATGTGCGCGAAAGGGGTGCGGCGCCGCCGGGACCCATTGTCGCGATTGGCTCACGATTCCGCATCGTCACTCCAGTCTCACCATCCTCACTCGTAACATCGAAGTTGTCGGATCCGGAGTCGGTCTTTCACCCGGGAATCGGAGCCGGCGAAGGGGTTCACAACGTGAACCGCTGGATCGAACATCGCAGGATCGAACGAGGAGACTTCCGTGCCAAACCAACGTCGACGCAAGGTTTCGACAGCCATGAGCGCGGTCGCCGCCCTTGCCGTTGCCAGCCCGTTCGCGGTGATCGGCGTCATCGAGCTGACTTCCGGCCAGCGTGCGCCCGAGCACCGGGATTTCACCCGCGCGGCCGTCGTCACCGACCTCCCGAACGAGATCATATCCGCGCTTCAGGCGGGGCTGTCGCAGTTCGGCATCAACCTTCCGCCGCTGCCCACCGGGCTGAGCCCGGCCGGCGCGCAGCCGGTGCAGAGCGGACCGCTGTTGCCGGGTCTGACCTCGCCCAGCCTGACCACGCCCAGCCTGACCACGCCCAGCCTGACCTCGCCCGGTCTGACGACGCCGAGCCTGACGACTCCGGGCCTGACCACGCCCAGCCTCACCGCGCCCGGTCTGACCACGCCCAGCCTGACCACGCCCAGCCTGACCACGCCCAGCCTCACCGCGCCCGGTCTGACCACGCCCAGCCTCACCGCGCCCGGTCTGACCACGCCCAGCCTGACGACGCCCAGCCTGACCACGCCGTCGCTGACCACGCCGTCGCTGACAGATCCGGGTCTGACTCCGGCGCTGACCAGCCCCGGCCTCACCGCGCCGCAGGTCGGCCTGGATCCGGCGCTGAGCCCCACCGGCATCGGCCTGCCGACCGAGCAGCCGATCACCGCTCCCCTGACCGCGCCTCCGGGTACCTACCCGATCCTGGGCGATCCATCGCTGGGTCTGCCCTCGGTGCCGGCGGCGCCAGCCTCCACCGGCATCATCGGTGACCTCAGCAGCGCGGCCAACCAATTGGGCCTCGGCCAGGCGATCGACCTGGTCAAGGGCATCGTCATGCCGGGCATCACCCAGGCCATGCAGAACGCCGGTTCGGCTGCTGCCGCAGCCCCGGTTGCTGCGGCGCCGGCCATCGAGGCCGCCGGCGAGGTTGCACCGGTTGTCGCGGCCGCCGCGGACGCGGTTCCGGTCGGCTGACCGGAGATACCTGCACCGAAACGGCACCGCAGGGTGGGACTGGCCAGTGGGCCGGTGTAAACCCCTGCGGTGTCGTTGCAGTTGCAGCATCATCAGTCACATAGTTACCAATTACCCGTGTCGTAACGCTGGTACCGCCTGACCCATACGTAACATCGCGGTGTGCCGTCCCGTCGTCCAGCGCCGACGATCCTGTTCACCGCTATCGCGGCGACCGTTGTGGTGGTGCCGTGGGCGGTCGGAGGCATCCCCGGGACCGGCAAGCACGATCGCGTCACCGCTGAGGACACCGTCCTGGTGCAGCAACCGCTTGCCGGGGTCGGCGGCGGGGAGACCATCCGCGAACTCAGCCAGGCCACCCCGTTCTCCATGGTGGCGCTGACCGGAAGCGACCTGACCGGAACCAAGGCCCGGGTGCGGGCCGAGCAGGCGGACGGATCCTGGGGCCCCTGGTACGACGCCGAGAGGTCGGTGGATGCCACCGAGTACGCCGAGGGCGGCGTCAGCGGGACGGACCCGGTGTTCGTCGGTAGCACGACCTCGGTGCAGATCGCGGTCACCCGCCCGCACAACGCACCGCTGACCACCGCTCCGCCGGAAACCGCTCTGGATGCCGGCCGCGACCTCGGCTACATTCCGGCCAATGCCGAAGAGTCGCTGTCGCAGAACATGTCGGCGATCCTGATCACTCCCCCCAAGACACCCGCAGACCGCCAGTGGACACCCCCGACGGCCACCTTGGGGCCGGGCCAGCCACCGAACATCATCAGCCGCGCAGACTGGGGCGCGGGCAGCGGAATGCGTTGCGGCGGTCCCTTTTACGGTAACAAGGTACGAGCAGCAGTCTTACATCACACGGCGACCGGCAACAACTACGCACCCGAGGACTCCGCGGCGATTCTCCGCTCGATCTACGCCTACCACACCATGACCCTGGGCTGGTGCGACATCGCCTACAACGCCCTGGTTGACAAGTACGGCCAGGTCTTCGAAGGCCGCGCCGGCGGAATCACCAAAGACGTAATGGGTTCTCACACAGGTGGCTTCAACAACGACGTCTGGGGCGTCTCGCTGATTGGCGACTTCGAGGACGAGCCGCCGCCCGACATCATGGTCAAGACGGTCGGCCGGTTGCTCGGGTGGCGGCTGAGCCTCGACCGGGTGGACCCACTCGGCACCGTGGACCTCAAATCCGCCGGCGGCCAGCACACCCTGGTCCCAGGCGGGCGGGTGGTGAGCCTGCCCGAGATCTTCGCCCACCGCGACGTCGGCAACACCGAATGCCCGGGTAACGCCGGCTACGCGATTCTGGACCAGATCCGCAGGCTTGCAGCGGCTTTCAACGGCCCGCCGGACGTCATCGAAACCCTGCAGGGTGGGGCGATCCTTGCCCGCTGGGAAGCCGAGGGCGGTAGGACCAGCCCGCTCGGCATGCCGACGTCACCGGAAGCCTCCGGCGACGGGCCCACCCGCTACTCCACCTTCGAGCGCGGCGCCATGTACTGGTCGCCGGAGATAGGTGCCCAACCGCTGACGGGCGCCATCTACGAGGCGTGGGCCTCGCTGGGATACGAACGCGGCGCACTCGGGCTGCCGACCAGTGGTGAGATCGCCGAGCCGGAATGGATCGTTCAGAACTTCCAGCACGGCACGCTGAACTTCGATCGCCAGACACACAACGTCGTTCGGGTGATCGACGGGGTGAGCCTGGTGCTGCCGCCGCCTCCGGCCGATGGGCCGCCCACGCAACTGGAGAGGTTCAGCCGCATCCAGCCGGGCTGAAGCCGGGTGCGGTGCGTTCGGACTAGAGCGTTACGTGCTTCTCCGCGCACGCATCTGACACCGCGGCGAGGATGTCCTGGGGACGCAGAGTTTCCAGGTCGGCCACGGTCACGGATCCGCGATCGGTACGGTGCTGTGCTGCGACCCGCGAGTCACGCAGGCGCTCAGCGCGTTCTACGACGTTGCGGGCGAAGCGCCCGTTCTGCATCAGGTCGATGCCGTGTGTGCCGTCGGGAGCCACGTAGGCCCGCAACTTCTGGCAGATGGAGTTCAGCGCAGCCCGGGCATCGGGGTCCATGACGGTGGCTCTCGGTCCGCCGTACCGGGTCGCGATCTCGACCAGATCAGCCGGGCTGTAGGAGTCGAACCGAAGCTTGCGGTTGAAGCGGCCCGCCAACCCGGGGTTCACTTTCAGGAACTCGTCGACTTCGCGCTCGTAACCCGCTCCGATGAAACAGAAATCGAAGCGGTGCACCTCGAGCGCGGTGAGAAGTTGGTTCACCGCTTCCATTCCGATCATGTCGGGCCGGCCGTCATGATGGCGCTCGACCAGCGAGTAAAACTCATCGAAGAACAGGATGCGCCCAAGCGAACGATCAATCAGCTCATTGGTTTTCGGCCCGGATGAACCGATGTGCTCGCCGCAGAAGTCAGACCGTTTCACCTCGATGATCTCCGGGTTACGCACGATGCCAAGTCCCGCATAGATTTTCCCCAGCGCTTCAGCGGTGGTTGTCTTGCCGGTGCCGGGCGGACCTACGAGGAGCATATGATTCGTCTGGTTGGTAACCGGCAGGCCGTGGGCCAGTCTAAGCGCTCGTACCTCGATCCGGTCCTCGATCTCGGCGACTGAACGCTTGACCTCGGCCAGACCAACCTGGTTGTCGAGAAGGGCTCGGCCCTCAACCAGGAGTTCGGCCCGACGCTCCTGGTTGTCCTCTTCGGCGCGGGCTTCCTCGGAGCGCTCCGTGGTCACGTCCCATTTATTCGTGCGACTGTTGATCGCCTCCTCGTCGGTGACGACGAGTTGAATCCGGGCATCCGAAAGAGCCTGCTTCGCCGATTCGATCAGCACCCCGTTGACAGCCGCCTTGGACAGCCACACCTGGGCCTGCGCCTCATCGCCGAGTTGGCGGTGCGCCATTCCTCGCACATAAGCCAGATCAGCTGCAATCAGGGGGAATTCGCCGGGTTTGATAACAGCAGCGACAGTCTCGGCGAGGCTGCGGCGGACGGTGGCGGACGACTCATGGGCGTCGGTGCGCAGGTCGACGCGGTCGGCCCAGTCCAGGGCTACCCGTGCCTGCCCCAGGTGGGCGGCAGCGTGGGCGGCCAGCGCGTTGGTGCCTCCGGTCACCGCCGACATGATCAGCGCCTGGGGCGGCAGTACCCTGGCCGCCTCGGCGATGACGTCCGGCCACCGTTGCGTCGCGAACATCAGGTAGGCGCGAACATACTGGCACCACTGATGGTTCTCCCAGCCGTCGAGCAGGGCCGGGTCATCCAAGACCGCTTCGGCCTTCTGGAACTGTTTGTCGTCGACCAGAGCGCTGACGAGCGCGATACCTACGTGGGACGCCTCGGTCACCGTGATCGACAGGTAGGGCCCGGCCTTGATCGGAGCGGCCAGTCGTACGCCCAGGCGGTTCGACTCCCGATGCAACCTCGTGCCGAATGCCTGCAAATGCTCGAGAGTGGCCAAGCCGTCGTCGCCTGCCGCGATTCGGCCCAGCCAGGCGTCGGCCATCGCCGGGTCTGTCTCGGTCGCCTCCCGAAAGAGCCTGCGTGCCGCCGCCGGGTCGGTGTCGAGTGCGGCGATGGCGTGGTCGAAGTGCCGGCGGGCGGTCACACTTGCAGTGCTGCTGGCCATGCCTTAGTCCGCCATCTCCAACTCGGCATCGAACGTGACCGAATCCATTGACACGTAACGATTCTCGGCTCGAAAGAACTCCACGTCAACGGAGACAGTCCGCCCCGCCATAGTCACATCGACGGTGTCCGGTCCGGTCTGCGCCACAACGACGTCGGCCGACGGGCGCACCGCCCCACCGGAGTCGCCAACTGAGATCACCGTGGTGGGTCGTGGCGCGGGCGCGACGGTTCCGTCCAGCACGCTGACGGTGGTCCCGGGTACCGGGCGCGGATGCTCGATCACCGCAACGTGCGGCATCCGGACGCTATTCCAGCGACCCAGGTTGTTGGTGTGGACGGTAATCCGCTCACCCGCCGCAGCGGTCCGGATGATGATCCGTTTGGCAATCGGGTCGTCGGCGGCGATGTGGACGCGGCTCTGCTCGCCGGGATCGTTGATCGGCAGGAGCATGCGGTCACCACCGCTGGTCTTGCCCAGCAATACGCCCGACGGCCCGACCGGAATGACGGTGGGCCGCCGAAGCGGCCCGGTGGCCAGCCCGCGGATCAGCGGCCGCGGAGCGCACAGGTTGGCTTCGATCGCCTGGGCCTGTTCCCCGGGAAGGGTCTGCAGCGCGACACTCGGCGGGGCGGTCGGCGGCTGCGCGGTGCGCACCGTGACGGTTGCCGACGCGCGGCCGTCCGGAAGGAGCGTGATGTTCTGGATGATGCCGTCAGCCCGCAGCGACCACACCTGCGCCAGAGCGTCTGTAGTGATGTCAGCGGGCGCGTAGGCGTAGGTAGTCTGCCATCCGGCGTCGCTGCGGACGCTGTTCCAGCGGCGGTTACGCGGCTCGAGCGCGGTACGGCCCAGCCGCCCATCCAGGTCCACGATGTCGGTGGCCGTCGCCACCCTGGCGCGGATTCCTTTGCGGCGCAGCATCATCGCGATGCGTTGTCCGGCAGCCAGTGCCGCGGTTCCAACCGTCGACCGCCACTGCAACGCGTCGCCGTTCTCGAGGGCGCGGATCCTGATGACCAGCCATGTTTCTCGCTGACCGGCGTAGGGCGGTGTTCCGATCAGGGTGTCGTACACCCGTGAGTAGTCCCCGGTGGCGCGGCGCCGCGCGCCGGAACTGATGACTGAGATCGACTCGATCGTCAATCCAAGGCTCTGGTGCATCGCCGGTACCAACTCGCTGATCTCGAGCGCATTGTCCGTCTCGGTAGCGGTCGAACCCCTGAGATAAGTCGGCTGGTGTGGCCTTCCGAGGATCTGCACGGCGATCACGGCAATGTCGTCCTGATAGCGCACCCCCCCTCCGGAGCGATCGTTGGCAACGGTCAGCGGATCGGTGAGAACAATCGGCCGGTTACGGCGCAGATACAGCGAGGCCCATGACCACAGCGGCTGACGCCGCCAGGACACCACCAGTAGACCCAGACCGAGCACCAGACCTGCAGTGGCACCGATGAATCCGCCAACACTCCAGCCGACCAGTCCGAAGACGAAAACCCCGGCGAGAACGGCCAGTCGGATCATCTCTTTCATCCCGCCCTCCTCGCGCGGGCGGCAAGGCTTGCCAGCACGACCGCCCCTGCAACGACTCCGGCGAACCCCAGAGCGACGGTCCGTGCCCGATGATCGGGCGGCTGCGGAGCGGGCGGCGGCACGAGGACACGAGTCTGCGCGTCGGGGGCCAGCCGATCTCCGGGCGGGACGTTGAACGTCAGGGCGGCCACCGGATCGACTACGCCGTAGCCGACCTGGTTGTCGACGCCGCGCGGCGGGTTGTGGGAGGTCTGCAGAATGCGGTTGATCACCTGGTGCGCAGTCAATTCCGGGTACTTCGCCCGCACCAGGGCCGCGACACCACTGACGTAGGCGGCGGAGTAACTGCTGCCCCAGAACGGAATGTTCTTCTCCCCGGGCCGCACCGGCGGATAGGCGTTGACCGGACCGCCGGTCTGTGGCGACAGCCCCATGATGCCGACGCCGGGCGCGGCCGCCGCCACCCACGGCCCGGCCAGACTCTTGCCCATCGGTGCGCCGGTGTTGTCGACCGAACCTACCGAGAGCACGTAGTCGGAGAACCACGACGGCGACGAAACAGTCTTGACATGCCGCCAGTCACGCGGGTCCTTGGTATCAAGCGGATCGAACACCGGGTTCTGCGCGCAACCGTCCTCCCCCTCGTTGCCGGCCGCGGCAACGACGACGGCGTCCTTCGCCGTGGCCGCGTACCAGACCGCCGCACCTATCGCGCGCTGGTCGAGCGGGTCCGCCGCGGAGACGCAGGCCGTGACGCTGACATTGATCACCTTGGCCCCCGCGTTCGCGGCGTGCACGATGGCCTGCGCCAGAGTCGCGACGGTGCCCGCCTTCCGGCGCGATTCAACATCGCCGGGACCGGGGTTCGCCGCTTCGTAGGCGCGCGAGGACTGCCGGATCGAGATCACCGTCGCGTGCGGTGCCACCCCGGCGACTCCATCCGGCGCATCGGGGCCGGGCGGGGGCACCTCGGGGTTGTCCGTGCCGTTCGGCTCTGGATCCCCCGGTCCGTTCGCCGGCTGGTCTACCGCCTGGTCGGAGACTGTCTGGTCCCCCGTTGACTCCGGCAGCGGCGGCGGGAGTTGTTCCGGCGCGGGGGGCGGCGGGACCGGCGGCGGCTCGGGACTGCCCGGGGGCAGCGGCCCACTCGTTACGGGAGGCCCACCGGCCGGCGGCGGGAAGGCCGGCGTCCGCGGCATCGGCGCCGGCATCGGGGCGCCCCGGGGTGCGGCTGTGATCAGAGATGCCACGACCGTGCCGTGGGCGTCGCAGTCGGTCAGACCGTCGCCACCCATGATGTAGTCACCGCCGGGCACCACGGGCAGCCGTGGGCTCGGGTTGACACCGGTGTCGATCACCGCAACGGCCACACCGTTGCCGGTCGAGTACTGCCAGGCCTTGCTCACGTTCAGCATGGCGAAGCCGGGAGCGGGCAGGCCGGCGTTGGGTTCGGCAACAGTGATGGTGCGCGCGCAGATATTGCTCTGCCTCATCGGCTGATCCGGTCCGGGGGTGCCGTCCGGCGGAACGAGTGCGGGGTCAATGGAGGGCGGTTCGATCGCCAGGGCGGTGGGCGCGTTCGACAGCATGCCCGTCAGCAGAACCGTCATCGTCGCGGCGACGATTCGGCCGCTCCCGACGAACGTCATCGCATCCTTACCCAGTTGAACAGACCACCGACCCACGCTGCCAGCGGCAGCGCCACCACGATCGCGGCCAGCTCACACCACTCTGCGACCATCCGCACCAACGGGGTGAACCGGGTGACCGGTATCAGCAGTGCTGCCGCCAAACCCGCGCCGGCGAATGCGGCCAGCACGAGGGTTCCCCACAGCAGGGATGCCACGGCGTCCGCCGGGGAGTGCAGGACGTAGCGGGCGACCCCGCTACAGACGGCGGCCGCCGCTCCGCAGACCAGAGCCACCGCCTGGCGCCGGTCGGCGAACGCACGCCCGCGACTGATGAAGACGAGTACGAACAGCAGTGCCAGCACCACCGTGGCGGTGCTTCGCGGTTTACCGGGGACAAGAGTTGCCCACACAGCTGCCGGCAAGGCGATCGCCGCCGCCACGCAGATACCCGTCAGGACGCTGTTGGCCCGGCGGGCCGCTTCGGCGATCACCGCCCCGCGGGGGGTGGCGTCGGAATTCGGCTCCTCGTCGACATCCTCATCGACCGGCGCCACCGCGTCCACCGGCATGCCATCGCCGCGGTGGAACAGGTCTCGACCGGTGATGGAACCGAAGTGCGGCGGCCGTATCCGCGCCACCCACAGTGCGATGGTCGGCCCCGCGCTGAGGAGAACGAGCAGGACGATCAGCGTGCACATTCCCAGGCGTTGCGCCGGCATGGGCTGCCACATGCGGACCCCGGCGATCAGCCCGCCGATGGCGCAGAGGGTCACCATCGTCGCCGCGCCGGTGACGTGGCGCCCGGTTATCGCCACCAGTCCACAAATCAAGACGGCGGCCGCCAGTGCGGCGATGAACAGGTGGGCGCCGCCGAGCCGGCCCGGAGCCGCCGCCGCAACGCCGAAGGCTAACAGCGGAGTTGCCAACCAGGCCAGTCCGCTCGACAGCTGCCACCTGTCGGGCCACGACTTCCACACTGAGAACGCACCGAACGCGAGGGCCGCGCCGAGAACCAGTGCGACGGCCGCGCTGGCCCAGGAGTCGGTATTCGCGCGGGTGCGGACGGCGAGTACCAGCGTCGTGAGGACGATCCCTGCGAGGATTCCCACGGCCGTCATCACCGCGGTATGCGGGGTAACCGGAGCGAACAGTGTCCTTCCCACCCGAGCCAGACCAGTTGACAACGATTCGTACTGCGGCTCGAAGGATTCGCCACGCTCGGCTGGAACCAACAGCAGAGTGGCCCCGTCTTCGATGCCCAGTTCGTCGAGCGTCTTCGTGGCGTCGAGCCGGGTTCCGTTGGCCCGCTGAAGCTCGTAGGCGACACCCGCGTCGAGGGACGTCACGCCCCGGCGCTTCAAGTCGTCGTTGAGCAGTTCGACGATGTTGTCGAGAAACACCTCGACCGGCACTGAAGCCGGATAGACCTGCGAGACGAGGTGCTCACCGCAGATCACCGCGACGGCGCACCGTGCCGGGAACGAGACGGCGGTCATCACCGCGGTCTGCCGGCTTCGGGCACGTACTTGTCCGCGAGTGCAGCGGTGATCTCGAAGAGCCGCAGTCTGGTCTTCTTCTGCAACTCGTTGGCCGTGTCGATGATCCCGCCCTTGGCCAGGTGGGGGTCATACGGCATGAACTCCACCGTTGCCCCGGACTGGCTGAACCGCTCGTTCAGGTATTCCCGCGCGTCTTTGTCGTTGCAGTTACGGCTGTCATTGATGATGACCATGCTTCGCGACACCAGTTCGTGGTACCCCATCGAGCGCAGTAGGTCGATTGAGCGCGTGACCGGCAGCGAAGTGTCGGCGGTCAGGCCGGAGACGAACACGATGGTGTCGCAGGAATCCAGCACAGCCTTCATCACCGGGTGTTCCAGGTCGTCGGAAGTGTCTACGAGGATGACGTTGTGGGTGCGACGCAGCCGCGACAGGACTCCGTTGAACATGGCGGGGACCAGCGGTCGCGGCTGGTCTGACGCACGGTTTCCGGCTAATACGTCGAGGCCGACATTGTTCTGCCCCAAGTGCTCCCGGACATCGGCGTAGCCTTGGACGTCGGTGTCGTTGAGCACGGCAGCGTAGTCGCCGGGGGGAGCCTCGTCGATCCGTCCCGCAAGTGTTCCGAATCCCGGGGCGGCATCGATGGCCACCACATTCTCCGGACGGCACTGGCGGAAAACTCCGCCGACGCATGCTGTCATCGTGGTCTTGCCGACTCCGCCCTTCCCCGAGACGAAGCCGATCACGTACTGCTTGCGGATATGCCGGCGGATACGGTCGCGGAGTTCGCGGTAGTGCCGTTCCGTCGGCGACTCGCCGGGATTGACGTGCTTGAAAGAGGCGCTGTGGACAGCCTTACGCCATCCCGAACCGGGCGGAATCTTGCGCGGCGCAACCATGTCCGAGATACGCAACGTTCCAGAGACGGACTCGTTGGTCACTACACGACCTTTCTGTAGGAATACCAAGGTTCTTGGGCGGGAAGGGATCGCATCATCGTCAGCACCGCTGTCGCGATGCCGGCAGCCGAACCGGGACTGACGATCATCCAGGACCTCCCGCTCCGGTTGACGTGCTCGGACATCAGGCGGCCCTGCGGAGTGTCGACGATCGTCACCGTCCCCGCTTCGATGTGGGTGCGGGCCGGACCCCCGGCGACGCCGGACTGGATCGCTACGACCGAGGCCTGCGCGGAGCGCTCGCTATCGGCTGCGAGGGTGAGAACGCCGACCTGCTCGCTGTCGAACCTGCGGTCGACGAGGAAGGTGCGCAAGCTGCCTCGGTCACGAACCCCTACCAGTAGTTCCGCGACGTCGATTGTCACCGGCTTGAAAGCGACCGGCGCCATCTGACCGCAGAGCCGGTCGATTTGGGCATTGATCAGCAGACCGGCCGAGTATTCACTAGTCGTCGTTGCCGCGCCGCTCAACCGGACCTGGATTCCATTGCGCTCCAGGCTGACCCACCACTGTGCGAAGCGGGCCAACAGGATCCGCTCCGGTTCGGCCCGGCCAGCCGGGGTCTGCGCGTAGAGCAGCAGCGCGACATCACGTCGGGACAGAACGGTCAGCCACTCGAGCACCGTCTGATCCACCGCGCCGGCCG
>Ga0315274_10011390_pt1 | contig 12748 bp, 21 predicted proteins | sample YL17G02_20_MG_FD_203700 | JGI IMG/M metagenome (GOLD analysis project Ga0315274, IMG submission 203700) | Sediment microbial communities from Yellowstone Lake, YNP, Wyoming, USA - YL17G02_20 | ecosystem: Environmental > Aquatic > Freshwater > Lake > Sediment | place: USA: Wyoming | collected... | reverse complement strand
GATTTCCTATTCATCCCGAAGTACGTTTACTACCTGGCGGCCAACGGCTACTGGGACAATCCATATGAGCGGGACGCGAGACGCTTCGCTTCCTCTTCGCGGCGTCGGCGCTGCCGGGCGTAGATGTGTTTGGCCAACCCGTACGCGCCCAGGCTGCCGATACCCCCGAGGGCGGCGGACGGGGTTAGCGATGCCTTGTTGGCGACCGTATGTTGGATCGATCTCAATCTTCTGGTACGTTCGGGGGTGGCGGTCAACCACTGGCCGCCAACCCAGTTTTTACGGACATCCTTGACCGGGGTATAGCCCATGCCTTCGACTCTTTGACCCGCATACAGACCGCCCAATCCGCCCAGTACACCGGCAAGTGGCGCCAGCCCTTCACCTTCGCGGATGTCCTTGGTGGCCTTGTAGACACTACCGCCCAGGGCCGCCGCCATGGCGGTGCGCATAGCCGGCCCGTACACGTGGTCCCAGTTCTTCAGGTTGTACTTGGTTCCGTAGATGCCGACTGGTTCGTAGCGGTCTGAGCGCAGGTAGTCGGAGGCCAGTTCGTAACCCTTGGGCGCGTTAAGCCCAGGGCTGACGCGCGATTTTCGCAGCACGTCGGCTGGTCCGGTCGAGCAGATGTTTCCCGAACATCTGGGCGGGTTGATCCCCGGCGGGACGACTGCTCTGGTGATACCTGTGCCAAGCAGCTTCTTGAACGAGTATGGCTCGTTGGTGAGCCTTCCCGCATTTCTGGCGATGGCCTTTCTCTGCGCTGCCGTGAGATTCTTAGGTCTTAGCAGAATGGCGCTTTGCTGGTCTCTAACGGCGTTGTTGAGCCAGGTGGATGACCCAGCCATGTGGGCTTCGCCACCCCTGCCGATGATGTCGGCGTGGTAATAAGGCGACCCGCCTAAGGCTGGCGCTAGGGCGCGCCAAGCGGAGTAGGGCGCCTTGTTGTGGGCGACAAGGATGTCGCCGGGACGGGAGTTCCGGTACATCCCGAGTGCCGACATGCGTTTGGCTTTGCTGACATCCATCATCGGTCTGTTGGTCAGCAGGGGGAGCATGGTGGCGCCAGCAGTGCCCATACCCAGGAGGTGCTCCAGGCGCAGTCCTCTATCCTCTTCTTCGGGGTTGGTATAGCGGGCAGCGTTGATAACCGCTTGCTTGATCGAAGGCATGCGTTTGTCCCGTCTCCTGGGGGGAGTTTATGGCGTTTACGGCGACAAGTCAACCGCGCGGGCTTCCGAAACGAGACGCCTGCCAGCGTTAGAATACACTGTGGCCCTTTCAATCAGGAAAAAGGAGGATCGGGATGGACAACGAGGAAGTGGTGGTGCTTAAAGCCAAGGATACGGCTTCGGTAAACCGCATCATCCAGCTTGGCCGAAAGTGGTCGGTCTTCAGCCTAAAGTCGAGGCCGGGTGAGTTTCACATCATGAAGGTGCCCATGGCCCCGCCGGTCAAGGCACACTTGAAGGCCAAGCACGGTGACGATCTGGACATCATCTACCAGCCAGATCCCGAGAACTGCGATCTGTGCCCCCATCCGTGTCCGAGGGACCAGGCGAAGCTGCGCCAGTTGAGCAAGATCGGTTTGCCGGCCTGACCGATTTTGTTAGGCTGTTACAAGGTGACCATGGCACGTAAGCGGAAGACTCAATCCACCGTCCTGGCGTTCATCGGGGGGCCGATGGACGGCACCGAAGTCACCTTGAAGCTGGGCGGGAACGCGGACATCACGCTGCAGCCGACGGAAGTGCCGGCTTCGGTCATGGTCCTCTTCCGCGCGTGCACCTACCGGGTCGACGTCACCAAGAAACGGCTGTTTCACGTTCCACAGAAGGTTTAAGCCCGCCAGCGTATGCTGGCGGCGTTCCCGCGCCTGGGCCGGTTCCCGCCGCCCAGGCGTTTTTCTTTAGCTAGGAGGAAGAATGGTCATCAAGTTGAAGGCCGTGCACAGAAATGCGGTAGCACCCAAGCGGGCAACCAAGCGGTCGTCAGGCGCTGACGTCTACGCTGTCGAGGACTTCATCATTCCGCCGAAGGGCTGGGTGACGGCTGACCTGGGGCTTCAGGTCGCGGACATGCCCGATCTCGCTGGCTACTTGGATAAGTCGCCCGTCACGCTGCCGCACGAGCACGTCGAGGTTGGGCTTGAGCTCCAGGTGCGCGCGCGATCGGGTGAAGCCCGGAAGCGGGGCGTGTTCGTCCTGAACGAGCCGGGCACGATCGACCAGGACTACCGTGGGATGATGGGCGTGATCCTGGCCAACTTCAGCGATAAGCCGGTTGAGTTCAAAGCTGGTGAACGGATCGCGCAGGTCGTGTGCAGCCTGGTGCTGTACGTCGACTACGAGATGACTGAGGAGGTCAGCGAGACGGAACGCGGCGCCGGCGGCTTCGGTTCCACTGGAACCATAGGATAGGAGAATGGCAATGACAGAAGGACTGGAGAGGGTCTTCTTCCTGGACATCGAGACGAGCAGGGAGCAGGAGCAGTACATCTGCGCCACGGAGGAAGTGGCGGCGAAGATCGTCCGCGCGCATGCGCGGCTGGAGGCCATCCACATGATGGCGAAGCAGAAGGATCTCAAGTTGGATTTGTCCGACGGTAACAGCCTGGTCGATATGTTGGTGGCATCTAAGGACCTATCGTTTAGTATAGACGAGAAGGATGTCATCACCGACGACGATCCCGAGGAAACCAACGAGTTGGAGGACGAGATCGAGGACGAGCGGGCAGCCCAGGCGGTTGAGGATGCGGCCGTCCAGCGTGTGCCGCTCGAAGTCCTGGTTAACGGGGAGCGGCGCGAACCAACCGGTTCGGTGCTTCAGGACCAGGTGGACGACTCACTGTTTGGGAGGATGGACGAGATATGAGGCTCATCAACGTGCAGGTCGAGCTCGGGCCGGGGAAGGAGCTCCTGATCAATGGCAGACCCTGGCAGACTGCCAACGTCGCTCAGGAAGTGGATGAGAAGGTCTTCCTGAAGCAGACGGACCTGGAGCAGAAGTGGGCCGTTCTCTGCGAACTGCAGAAACTGCTCGCCATGCTGTCGTACCAGTACCAGGTCCACCGGGCTATGACGGGCGACTTGCCCGCATCCGACTTCGAGCGCATGCAGCGTAATGTCGGTTACTCGTTGGGCTGGGGTCCGCAACTACCACCCCCGCCCCCGAAACAGGGGTAATCCATGGACTGGCGTGAATTCCGGTTCGACAAAGTTCATTGGTGCGCGGTGGCTGGCCATCCGGCCAACAAGTTCGAGTCGGAAGCTCGAACGTTTGCGGTTGAACACCCGGCTGTGATGGAGATGTTCGCGTTGGAATGTCAGAGCCTGATCGACGAGAACGTGCACTTCTCCTTCAAGGACGTCGTTGCCCGGGTCCGTTTTACCCGTGGGGTCAAACTCAGCAATAGCCTGTCGGCACCATTGCGGCTGCTGCTGATTGGACTGTTCACGCGCGAAGAGGCGCCTGGGCTGTACTATTTCCAGCCCACGAGACGATCTATCCGGGGCGGTTGGGAGGACCGGCACAGACTTAAGCGCACGGCGGTTGGCTCTCTCAACGAGTTTTCCGGTAAGTACGGCGAACTCCTGAGCAACAAGGACAGGGACGCGCGCGCCAAGCTGTACTACGACCAGGACCTGCACGCGATGTTCGCCCAGGCGTGCAGAGACGCTGTTAAGTGTTACATGGACAGTGGCGCCGACTGGAAGGTATCGGTCAAGGACATCCTTCAGGCGGCGCGGTTGAACTACAAGATCAAGCTGCGGGGGCGCATCAGGACGGAGGAACGGGTTTACAGCCCGCTCTTCAGCAACACGGACGTGACGTACTTCGCCCGCATGATGCTGTTGGACGTGCCTGAGCTGAAGCGGTTGGTGAACGGTGTGAAACGGATCAAACACGAGTTGGACGAGGAAGCCATGCTCGTCGCACCTGAAGCGTTCCTGGAGATTTGAACCATGCGGATAGCCGTCTTCGCCTTGTTCTACGGCGATCACCTCGAGCTGCACGACCGGTTGATGAGCGGGCTGGAGGGCTCGCTCAAGCTTCCGGGCGTCAAACTGACGGTGTGGCTGAACAGCGTCAGCAGCCGCTGCGCCGATCGGATCGCTAAAGGCGTGGCGGAGCTGGGCGGCGACATTGCGTACCGGGGCGATAACGTGCCCAAGTACGATGCGATGCGCACCATGTTCCAGCCGCTCAAGGCGACCGCGAACACCGACTGGGTCGTCTGGTTCGACGACGACACTCTGATCGAGAAGCCCGACTGGGTTTCTGTAACGTCTAACTACATTCTGGCGCACCCGGCGGCTGTCTACCTGGGCGAGCGCTGGTTCATCAACTGGATGTCGGGTCAGTGGGAGTTCATCCAGAAGTCGACATGGTTCAGGGACAAGCCGGCTGAGTTGATCAAGGGGAAGCCCGGGATCAACTTCGCGCAGGGCGCGTACTGGTGGCTGAAGTCCACGGCCATGCGCGACCTGGACTGGCCCGACCCGAGGCTGAGTCACAACGGCGGCGATACCTTGCTGGGGGAGGCGATCCGCCAGCAAGGTTGGCCGTTCGATAAGTTCAGCTACGGGGTAAAGCCTAATAAGGCGCCACGGCGGGGGCTGTCCCAGCGGCCCGCCGGCGCAAAGTGAAAGGACACCGATGGGGTACAAAGACGAGGTGAATGGCGCGAGCGAGGAGGTCAAGGAGGCGTTGGCACTCTGCGACCGGATCCTTGGCCGGATAGAGGACTTGCCGGAACGGGCGTTCGAGTTCGGCGCGTCAGTCGAGGAACGGGTGACCAGCATGCGGCAGTGGATCGACGAGAAGAAGCACATCACGCCTAAGATGCAGGCGTCGCTGGAGAACACCTACGCCGGCATGAAGAAGTGGTTACGGGAGGACGACGATGACGACTAAGGAACCGATTGTCTGGACGTGGTTCACCACGGTGCGCTGCACGTTGGCGCTGTCGGCTTGCAAGCTGTGTGGCAAGCGCGGGACCAACCCGGCGCTGATGGTCATCGTCGAAGCCGAGGCGAACGACAAGTCGGTTCGGTCGCAGAACAGATACTGCCCGGCCTGTTACGAGGCGCAGATCAGGCTGGCTCACATTGACGGCGAGCTCAGGGATTTGCCGGAGAAAATCAAGCCGGATGAATACTTGAGCCTGATCGTCCCTGCCTATATAGTTCAGAAGGGTGACGTGTTGGCCTACTTCAAGGCATAGGAGGAAGAGAACCATGTTCCGAATGTTGCTGGCGTTGCCGTTGCTGTTGCTGTGCACGAGTTGTGGGGAGACGGTCGACAAGCTGAAGGTCGCCAAGGATGCCGGTGAGATCGCCGCGCTTGCCTGGCAGGCTGCCGACAAGCCCACGCCCGAGCAGATCCAGGCCGTGAAGTTCGTCGTGGATGACATCAAGAAATCCATGACGGACTACAAGCAGGGCGGGTTCAAGGGCACGCTGCCGGACATCTTTAAGGGGATTGACAAGGCGTTACCCCCTGAGACGAAGGCGGCCGAGAACAAGCTGGCCCGTAAACTCGCTGAGATCCTGGTCACCGAACTGGACCACCAATTCGAGAAGCGGCCTGATTGGCAGAAGCTGGGCGGCGAAGTCGCTTCCATCGTGGGTGCGTTCTGCGATGGGGCATCTGGTGCGCTGACGAAGCCATGACTTAGCGGGGACAGGCCGAATGCCCGGAGGGAAACCTCCTGACTCAGGTCCCCCCGCTGGGCTCAAAGGGCGGCCGATAAAACGGCCGCCCTTTTTGTTTGCGTTTGACTTATCAGCCCAGTTGTTTTAATATTGGGAACTAAGGGAGGAAAGATGCCCCCACCTGCGGGTACGAGATTCAACATGAGCTGCGTCGAAGCGATCCATCAGGAACTCTTCGAGCAGACGCTCAGCATCGCCAATGCTGACGTGTTGGAAGGCGATCTGTTCGACAGGGTCGTGAACGACGTTCTCGATGTTCTTTTCCACCACGCGCAGCTCAGGCCGGAAGGCGTGGAAGCCATAACCAGCGAAAAGGTGACGACCGACGAGACGGCGGAAGGGACGCGTGGAACGTCGAAGCTGTGGCCCAAGCGGGCGAACATCTTCGAGAAGATGCTGTCCGGGTTCCAAGGCAAGACGATGACGCCGGAGGTGATGAACGAATGCGCATGGCGCGCTGCGGCAAGCTTTGACTGCCTGATGAAGTTCAGGGAGCTCAAGCAGACGTTCGAACCCTGCGAGCCGGAGTGGGCGCCTATGCGGGTGGAAGACGTACGCTACGGGCGACCTACCCTGAACGGCAAGCCGACGCTGAACATCGTGTTCCGGCTCTTCGGCGGCCAGTTCGGCGGGCTGACGTTCGAGCAACGCTTCCCCTACCGGTTCTGGATGGCCGTCGTGAAGAAGGATCTGGGCTTTTCGGTCTACAAGCGCGTGCACAAGAACGAGTTCGTGCGCGTGCGGCTGGCGGGGCTTCTGGACACCTGCGAGCAGCAGACGCAGATCACCGAGTTCTACGCGTCCGGCGGGATGCGGGACTGGAATCGCGATCTGCGGAAGTGGCGCGAGGACCCTTGCCCTGAGGGCTTCACGTGGCTGTGCCACGAATGCACGATGGGCCATTTCCCGGCGGTCAAGAACACCATGTCCTGCTCGCGGGGAACGCACACGAATACGTACCGGCGGGATCATTGCATCCGCTGTAAGAACGACGAGGCGTGGTTGGACGGCGCGGCCAGGGTTTGCGTGTCCTGCGAAGCCGATGCTAACAGGAAGATGGTCAGGCTGGCAAGCTACGGAGGATAGCCATGTTGCAGATGCGGCTGAAAGAGGGCGGCGACAAGAAGTGGTTCAACCCGATCCGGGACATCACCAACATCATGCCCGGCTTGGTGCGCGCCGCGCTGCGGTCATTCGACGAGTTCGAGGGCACGTCCGACTGCTCGAAAGAGGAGCTGGTGGCCACGGCCGGCGAACTCGGGCTGATGTTCAAGTGGATCGTCGACGAGCCCGTCGACCACGAGGAAGCGAAGAAAAAGTTCGAGGAAATCACGAAGGCGCATTCGGCCGCCTCCAAGCTGATCTCCCAGAAGTTCATGCTCGCCCTGACCGGCATATACACGGCGTGGATCGCCGATGTGAAGCCCAAGTCGGAGGACGACGCGAAGATCCCGACGATAGGGTTGAGCGATGTCATAGACTACCTGCTGGCGGAGAAGGTGTACAAAGCCTGCGACTGCGGGTGTCAGCACTTCTCGATGTCCATGCGCCAGCCCCCGTTCGGAGATCTGGTCTGCGACAGGTGCGGAAAGCCGGTTCAAAGGATGCGTGCTCCCGATGGAGTTAAACCAGGGAAGTCTTGAATACATGGCCATTGTGCGGTTGGTGAAAGAGATTGCGGCGCGCTTGCCCGGTGGGAAGCTGCCCGACGACTATGTGGTCTTCGACACGGAGACCAACGGCGTCCACATTGCCACGGCGAAGATCCTGCAGTACGGGTTCTGCGTGGTGATCGATCGCAAGGTCGCGTCGTGCTTCTCCCAGCTGGTGCATCGGCCGTACCTGACGATCCCGAAGGAGGCGGCGGACGTCCACGGGATCACGTTGGAGAAGCTGGCCATGTACGGCATCCCGGCCAGGGATTACGTGCCGGCCGTTTCCGACATGATGCAGGAGTGGGTGAAGAACGGCATGATTGTGGTGGGGCACAACCTGCACCGCTTCGACATCCCGCTCTTCGAGATCGAGTCGGCTGAGTTCGGCAAGCCCTTCAAGTTCACGTCGGACAGCATCATCGACACGGGGATGCTGGTGAAGGGTTCGCAGTTGGGCATGTTCATGCGCGAGAAGGAGAGCCTGCGCAGCTTCTACGACCGGGTGTCCAGCGTGCGGGCGCGCGTGAAGTGGTCGCTGGACAGGCACTGCTACGCGACGTACGGGCTTGGCAGTTCCGGCGTGCGGCTGGAGGACGCCCACGACGCGGCGGCCGATTGCAAGCTTACCCACTGGCTGTTGGAAACCCTGCGCAAGGAGGCCGGCGCGTGAGCAAAGCGAACGATAAGATCAAGAGCCCCATGATACTGGCCTTCGACGTGGGCTTCTCCAAGACCGGCACCGCGCTCTTCGAGATCGGGCCGGAGAAGGACACGCTGCTCAAGGTGTTCACGTACCAGAACGGCTTGGACAAGCGCATCGGCTCGGTGGTTCACCAGGACTACCAGGCGGTCACGACGATGTTTGGCGACCTGCACACGGCGGCGCTCGTTGCGAACGTGTCGGGCATCGTGGCTGAGCTGCCCAGCGGCGGCGCGCAGGGCGCGCGGGCCAACCGCTGTATGGGTATCGCCACGGGGATGTTTGCCTGCCTAACCTACGTCTTCCCGCATATCCCGTTCGAGATCTATACCCCGCACGAAGTCGAGGTGGCGCTGGGTATCGCGCTGAAGGCTGGTGACGCGAAGGGGATGAAGAAGGGCGACAAGACGGCGTGGAAGAAGTCGCGCATGCAGGCCATGGTCCTGGACGACCAGCCTGCTTTCAGGGGCTGGCCGACGCAGAAGTATCTTGCGGAGGACTCCTACGACGCGGCTGCCGCCTTTCTCGCTTCCAGGCGTACCAAGAACGGCATCTACTGGAAGCTGAAGAACCGGGTGATTGAAGAACATCGGGCGCAGCCCATGCTGCCCCTGGACGCGACCTAAGGAGGACGTATGGACCCCATCGAAGCGGATCGTAAGCGGATTGCCGAGGGCATCACTCGCTCGGACGGCGAGCGGCTCCTGGCACAGGTCACCAAGATGAAGGAGGAGAAGAAGGACACTCCTTCGATCATCGGTCCTGACGGCCAGCCGGTGGCCAAACCGGAACCGGAGCCGCGCGGTATGGCGGCCGGTGACATCCGCACGCATATGGGGTTGCTGCATGAGCAGATGGAGCGCAGGCGCCTGCAAAGCGCCCGTGGGTTTGCCAAGCTGTTGCCCGAGTATGACAGCTTGGCCAAGGTGTACGACGTCTTCTACGCGGCCTGGGAGCTGATCTGGTGGTGCCGCATGGAGATGTCGACCAACCCGGACATCACCGACGAGATGATCGAGGATCTCGACCACATCGTTCAGGCCAAGCTCTACAACAACAAGGGCTACAACCTGAAGGAAGTCTACGCCCACTTGCGCGTGAAGGCGCTGCCGATCGTCAACGAGTACATCCAGCAGTACAGCCAGGCGGCCAAGGTCCGCAAGATCCGCTTCGATTCCATCAGGAAGCGCACCGGCGGGAAGTGGATGCAGCTGCCTTTCGACATCCCCGAGTCCGAGCGGGGGCACAAGCCGATCGAGCTCAAGCCCGGCCAGGTGCTCGTCCTGCAGGGCAAGTCGGAGGCCAACCGCGCGGCGCTGATCGCCATCTCCATCGCGACCGTGGCGCAGCAGGAGCGGTTCGTGTACTTCGGGGATTTGAACCCGTCGGATACGAGCGGCTTCGACAGGCATAGCTGCACGTTCGTCCCGAAGGCTTGGTGGGGCGACATCGCCTCCAATAACGCCAAGCTGCTGGAAGGGTTGAACTCCACGGTGAAGGAGACCCATCTGGCGCTCTTCGTCGAAGACCTGGGCGCCCTGTTCGTTTCGGACGAGAAGAAGTTGAATGAGAACCAGCGTAAGGGATTCGCGCTGAAGAGGCTGTTCTCCTGGGCGGTGGACAACCTCGTGTCCGTAGTTGTATGTGACAACGTCGAAACTCACACCACCGAGCGCGGCATCTACGGGTTCATCCCGTACGTGCGCACGTCGCTCGACAAGGGTGTTCTCAAGATAGAAGGAAGGCCGGTGCTAGGATGGGAAAAACAATCATCGTCGTCGGATGGACCAAGCGACTCGTTGGCGGCTGGGAAGAGTTAGTCCCGCCCGTCAAGGCGCCGTCCACCTGGAAGGACCCGGACAAGATCGCCGCGTACATGGCGGAAGCCAGGGCGTCGCAGGCGCAGAAGGCGTTGGAGCTGACGATCGCGTCTTCAGCCGACCAGATCGCGCTGATCTCCGACGTCTTCAAAACCCCTCAGGTATCGAATGACCCGGTGGAAGTGTTGGATCTGCTGTCGGGCCAGGCGGACATCGTAGCCGGGCTGGAGATCTTCGACCTGTTGGGCATCTTGTTCCGAGACGCCGCGCTAAGGGGTAAACTGGTCAAGCAGCACCTGTGGGCCAAGTACAGCACCATCAACAAGTTCCCGTATCTGGTGAAGAACGGGGATGCCAAGCTGGTGATCGACCCGATCGAGACCCTGATGGGCTCGTCGGCGTGGGAGAACACGGAACCCGGGCGCGTGCTGAAGCTGTTCAATATGCAGATGGCCTACGGCACCGCGCTCGAGCGCGCCGTGGTTGCGTACAAGCTGCTGGAAAGGATTCCGCTGACATGATCGAACTCGTGGGCGATGGGAAGCGGCCTGAGGAGCGGGCGGTTGAGAAGCCTGACTTCAAGGTGCAACCGGAGAATCTTGCCAAGATGGCGGAGGCCGGCTACACGGCTTTCTCGCTGGCGCCGCTCTACGCCCACGTGGGGGTGGAGAACTACATCCCCGGCAGGTTTGCGGCGGAAGACGACCTGAAGGGTCATCCCGGCAAGATTCGCGGGATGATCCTTCAGTTCAAGCATCCGGTGGTAGCCAGATGCGACAAGTGGGGGCTGTGGCTCGACGTGATCGAGACCACATCCTACGCCGCGTTCAGGGACTGGCTGATGTCCCAGTTCTTCGTGAACCGGGAGAAGCAGGTGGTATACTCGCCGATGTGCTGCCAGGCGTCGCTGCTGGACCCGCTGGCCTACTCGCAGGGCAAGCGCGAGCCCACGTCGCTCGATGTCTTCACGTACACGTCGACGAAGGGCCGGCTGGTGCCGGTGGATGTGGCCATCGGCAAGGGTGAGGCCAAGCCGTATGTGGACTTGATCATGCACCAGCCTGACTTCAATATTGTCAATCTGTCGAAGGCTGTCCTGGAGCAGACCCATGAATAGCACGCTGATCAACGGGTTGACGGACCACGAGAAGCCGCACATCCTGGTCGTCGGCGATGTGATGCTGGACAAGTACCTGTTCTGCGATGTCGGGGGCATCTCACCCGAGGACGATGTCGCGCCGAAGCTGTCCGTCCGGTCGGAGACCAGGAAGCCGGGCGGCGCGGCGAACGTGGCCGAGAACCTGAAGGCCATGGGCGCGTACGTCAATCTGATGGGGCTCGTCGGCGATGACGAGGAGTCCGATACGTTGAGAAGCATCCTCGGCAATGCCTGGTTGATCTCCACGCCTGCGCGCGAGACCACGACGAAGACGCGCGTCATCACCTCCCGTGGGCGCCACGTGGCGCGGATCGACAAGGAATGTCCGCGCCCACTCGATGGCGACCCGCTGCGTGAGGCGATCAATCTCTTGCGCGGATGGCTGAAGGCCAACCCGAGCGGCTTGGTGGTTGTCTCCGATTACGCCAAGGGCATGGTCTGCCCGGAGATCATGGGCGACATCGTGGCCTCCCAGCGGGCTTACATTGTGGGTGCAAAGAAGCGTGACTTCAGCTTTTATGGCTCCGCGAGGGCCATACTCTGTAACGAGTTTGAACATTCGCGGGCGGTCAGTAAAGGAACGGCCGGCGCGCTCATCGTCACGCATGGCGCCAAGGGCTGCTGGATTCTGAGGGAGAACGCAGAGGAGGGGATGGTCAAGATCGACACCAACCCGCGTGAGGTGGGGGATCCCACGGGTTGCGGTGACTCGTTTCTGGCTGCCTTCTCCTTTGCGTTCTCGCTAAACTGGTCGATCGAAGACGCTGCCAGGCTGGGTAGTGCGGCCGGGGCTATCACGTACGACCATGTGGGTGTGCACAGCGTGACTCTTTCGGAGCTGAAGCATGAGCTCGCGCGCTTCGACTACTGAACGGCTCAACGACTACACGCGGATGCGCATCCGGGAGGATGGTTTACTGCGCCGTCTTCTGCCTCCGGTCCAGATAACGAACGACGAGTTCGACCGGCAGGTGGACACGGATACGCCGGTTAGGGTAGTCAATATATCGGAGGAAGCCCCGTTCCAGGCGTTGCCCGAGAACCGGTATCTGCGTGGGCCGCGTTACCGGGTCATGTTCGACCGTATCATGACGCCGAGGTTCAACCGGAGCGTTGAGGAGCTGCGCACCTTCGACATGAACCTACGCGCTGTGCTGAGCGACACTGCGATCAGAGAGTGTGAGGAGGATCTGAGGAAGCGGGGTTACCGCACGTTGCGTGAGATCAGGGGGGCCAAGCATGTCACTTGACGCCGATCATGCCAGACGGTTGACCGAGCGGTTTGCTGGTATGGCCTACACCCCCGAGGTACACGTGGAGCTTGCTACCGAGCTCACCCGCATCTTGCGTGAGGACATGCGGCGGCCAAGCATAATGCGCCAGGCATTCCCAGCTGTTCCAGTAATCCGGCGGCCTGACGGTTCGCCGATCGCGGTAGACCGTACATCCGGGCCGCTCTACACCCCGTTCCGGTGGGAGACTGAGGAGACGGTAATCGAGCGCCCGCAGCGGATGGTGGAGTTCACCGCATACGAGGAGGTTGGCCGAATCGTGGTTAATGCCGAGGCAGTCGCGCGCGTTGATTTTGGCGCCGGCGAGTCCTACAGCGTGATCAGTGCCGTGGGGGTGGCGAGGAAGAATGGATACCGGACGTTGCGGGAGATCCGCGAGGCCAAACGATTTGAGCCGCGATAGCT
>Ga0315274_10011389_pt1 | contig 12749 bp, 9 predicted proteins | sample YL17G02_20_MG_FD_203700 | JGI IMG/M metagenome (GOLD analysis project Ga0315274, IMG submission 203700) | Sediment microbial communities from Yellowstone Lake, YNP, Wyoming, USA - YL17G02_20 | ecosystem: Environmental > Aquatic > Freshwater > Lake > Sediment | place: USA: Wyoming | collected... | reverse complement strand
CGTTCTGTAATTCCAGCACCACCCGCGGGCAACTGCCGAAAGAGCCGTGATTCAGGAAGACCACCTCGGGGTCCAGGGGCCAAAGCCGCGGATCGCAGGCCGGGCCGGGCGGGGGCGAGCTTGGAGTGTCGGTGGACATCGGTTCGTTCAGTTGTGCTTCTGGCGGTCGAATGTAGCGGACGCGCCACGTCCGATCAACCTCCCGGAGTCTGGCGCACCCAGGACCGACAGCCAGCATTTCCGTTCGCACGGACATGCGGCCAGGATAGGCTTGCCAGCCATGGTCTTTGGGCTTAGCACATGACCCATGCACATCCCGCTCGTGATGACCGTCATTGGGCATGACCGTCCCGGCTTGGTGGACTCGGTCGCCACCCTCGTCGCCGAACATGGTGGCAACTGGCTCGAAAGTCGCATGTGCCGTCTCGGCGGCGAGTTCGCCGGCATCCTCCGCATTCATATCCCCGCGCAGGAGGAAGCGGCGCTCAGGCGCGCCCTGCAGAGCCTTTCTTCCCAAGGACTGACGGTGGTCATCCAAGCCGACCGCGAGCCGTCCGCTGGGGGTGCTCGCAGGCTGGCGGTTCTGGAAATCGTCGGCCAGGATCGCCCTGGCATTGTGCGTCAGATCTCGCATACGCTGGCAGGCCAGGGAGTCAACGTGGAGGAACTCCGCACCGAATGCGTCAGCGCGCCGATGTCCGGTGAAACGCTGTTCAAGGCCCAGGCCAGGCTGAGCATTCCGGACTCCTGCAACGTGGGCGGACTGCGCCAAGACCTGGAGCAGGTTGCAGGCGACTTATTGGTGGACGTTGTCCTGGAAGAGTTGCGCCTTGAATCACCAGCGGAATCTTAGATTTGGATGGCGTAACAGGGACAGCCGCACGAGCCCGCAAAGGGGCGGGTGAGGAGGCCTGGCCTGTTTCACCGGCGATGATTTCAGCCGCCGGCGCCGTTTGGTGAGCATGGCCAGCCTCCTTGGTTCTTCGACCACTTATTGGGGCTGTGGACCTTGGCGGCTTTCGGTAGGGCGAGACTCCGTCGAGCCCTCGAATCTCCTGCGGCCGGGGAAGTCAGGGCTCGACGGAGTCTCGCCCTACCGATGGTGGCTGGTTGCTGGAAAGGTGACTGGCGCTGTGTCGTGACGCGAGGGGTGCTTCTGGCGGGTGGCCGCCACCACGGCCTTGCGCATCTGGCTGATCGCCGCCTTGAGGTTGCGCCGGCCGAAGAGCGTGGTGCCGCTCACAAACGTGTCCGCCCCGGCACGGGCACACTCGCCGGCGGTGGTGTTGGTGATCCCGCCGTCAACCTCGAGGCAAAAAGCCAACCTTTTCTCCGAACGCCAGGCGTCCACTTGCTGAATCTTGGGTAGCGTCTCGGCGATGAATGACTGGCCGCCGAAACCGGGATTCACAGTCATGACCAGGATCAGATCCAAGTGCTTCAGGTGGGGTGCGACCTGGGCGATGTTGGTGGGCGGGTTGATGGCCAAACCGGCTTTCTTGCCCAGCGACTTGATCTTCCACAGCAGTGGGGGCACCCGGTCGCCGAGTTCGACGTGGACCGTGATGAGATTCGCGCCTGCTTTTGCGAAGGGTTCGAGCAGGATCTCCGGCTTTGAGCACATCAAGTGAACGTCGAGGAAAAGCCTGGTCTGAGCCCGCACGGCGGCCGCGACACCCGGACCGAACGTCAGGTTCGGCACGAAGTGGCCGTCCATGATGTCCAAATGTAACCAGTCAGCCCCCGCGCGCTCGGCGCGCTGGGCCTCATGAATGAGGCGCCCGTGGTTCGCGGCGAGCAGCGAAGGGACAATGGTCATGCAGCGAGGCTAGCCGAACAGGACCCGGAGTCAACTGGCTGGTCGTGGGACCGGTGCGGCTTGGGAGACGCTGGACCGGCCAGGAGAGGATTTGTTGGCCGTTGGCCGCGCATTGCGACCTTGGACCTGTCACCAAGTAGTGGGGCGGGCTTCCAGCCTGCCGCAGGGGCTTCCAGCCCCCATGCATGTTTACGGGCAAAATCCCTGAAGGGCAGGCTGGAAGCCCGCCCCACTACGGATTCATGGGTAGCCCGGACGCCAGAATTGGCGCGCATTGGGGCCATGAACCCAATATGGCAGGTTTTTGTCCCATATGGGACAAAAGGTTGTACGCCCAGCGGCCGAGGTTCATGGAAGGCCCTCAGACGGGGGCGGGAGCGGGACTGCCCAAGCCAGGGAGTTTGGGTGGCGCGGGTTTGGGTACTTCGGGCAGCGGCGTGGCGGCGATAGCGCCGCTGGGCGGCTCGACATGCGGCTTGGGCGCGGGCGGAGTGAATCTGCCGGTCCGGACGATCTCGTCCACCTGGCTGCCGTCCAGGGTCTCGAATTCGAGCAACGCATTGGCGATGATCTCCAGCTTGTCACGGTTGGTATCGATCAGGTCCTTTGCCACTTTGTAGCGCTCGCCGATGATCCGTTTGACCTCGGCGTCAATCTCCTGGGCCGCGAATTCGCTGTAGCCCTTTTGGCGCAGCATTTCCCGTCCGAGGTAGAGTTCTTCGTCGCTCCCGTACTGGACCATGCCCAGCCGTTCACTCATGCCGTACTGACACACCATGGCGCGGGCCACGTGGGTGGCCTGCTGAATGTCGCTCGCGGCGCCGGTCGATATGTCGCCGGAGACGATCTCCTCGGCGATGCGGCCGGCCATGGTCACCGAGATCATGTCGAGCATCTCTTTGCGCTGGCGGTTCAGCACGTCATCTTTGGGCAAGGACATGGTGGAACCCAGCGACTGGCCGCGGGGGATAATGGTGACCTTGTGCAACGGGTGCGTATGCGGGAGCGTTACGTTCACCAGCGCGTGGCCGGCCTCGTGCCAGGCGGTGATCTTCTTGTCTTCATCGCTCATGGCCAGACTGCGGCGCTCGCGGCCCCAGCGCACTTTCACGCGGGCTTCTTCGAGTTCGACCAGGCTCACAGCCTTCTTGTTGTTGCGCGCGGCCAGGAGGGCCGCCTCGTTCAAGAGGTTGGCCAGTTCGGCACCGGAGTAGCCTGGAGTACCCCGCGCAATCACAGCCAACTCCACCGTGGGGTCCAACTTCACGTTCTTGGCGTGCACCTTGAGAATCGCCTCGCGCCCGCGCACGTCAGGCAGGTTCACGGTAATCTGGCGGTCGAAGCGGCCCGGCCGCAGCAAGGCCGGATCGAGCACATCGGGCCGGTTGGTGGCGGCGATGATGATGATCCCCTCGGTGGTGTCGAAGCCGTCCATCTCCACGAGCAGGGCATTCAGGGTTTGCTCGCGTTCGTCGTTGCCGCCGCCCAGGCCCACCCCGCGGCTGCGACCCACGGCGTCGATCTCGTCGATGAAGATCAGGCAAGGCGTATTCTTGCGCGCTTGCTCGAACATGTCGCGGACGCGGCTGGCGCCGACACCGACGAACATCTCGACGAAGTCGGAGCCGCTGATACTGAAGAACGAGGCATCGGCCTCGCCGGCGATGGCTTTGGCGAGTAAGGTCTTGCCCGTGCCCGGCGCACCGATCATCAGGACCCCCTTGGGGATGCGTCCGCCGAGCTTCTGGAACTTCTTGGGGTCCTTGAGAAACTCAACCAGTTCGGAGACTTCCTCCTTGGCCTCGTCCACGCCGGCTACGTCTTTGAAGGTCGTTCGGTTCTTCTCTTTGGTCAGCATGCGGGCGCGGCTCTTGCCGAAGCTCAGGGCGCCTTTCCCGGCCATCTTGATCTGGCGGATGATGAAGAAATAGACGATCAGCGCCAGGATGAAGAACGGCAGCAGATTGATGAACAAGCTCATCAACAGCGTGTTGGGCTCCGCAAACTCGAAACTCCCCGCCTCCTGCAATTCCTCGATCTGCTTCTCGGTCAGGTCAATCTTAAGCCGGAAAGGCCGTTCGAGCTGCTTGCCGGTGCTGTCCAGCACCGGCTTGCTGTTGCCGTCCACGACGCCATACTTGCCGGTGATCTCCCGCAACTGGGTCTGGGGGCTGTAGGTGATGGTGGCTCCTTTGATCTGACGGTTGCGAACCTTTGCGAGGAACTCGGTCGGTTTGAGCAGGTCAAATTTGGTCTCCGCCTTCTCGCGGAGCAACATGAACAGCGGGATAAAACCGATGATCGCCATCAAGAGGATCCAGCCGCGGGCCGGCACCTTGATTTCGGAGTTCCGTTTGTCGTTCTTGCCGCCGCCGTTAAACTTATTGTCGTCAGCCATTTGCCATCAAAGTTGCGACATACTAACACGCCTCGGTTGCCCCCGCAACACTCGACTGCGCGTCCGGCCCGCAGTGAGCGCGTCCCACTATGCGCTGGATCCAATCCCCTGAAACCCGATGCCACGCCCATTTGAGACGCCGGCGCGTCCGATTGTCGAGCTTGAAACTCTCGGAAATGCGCAAGCCCTCGACCCAGAAAATCTGATGAGCGCGCAAGCTCTCGGCCACCAGGAGGGTATGGCGCCGGTCGCGGGGGATCTTCAGGTTGGTGAAGAGATCCTGTAGTTTCACCGGTCGAGCCATGCCGATGGGTCGGAAGCGATCGCCTCTGCGCCAATGGCGCAGCCGAATCCGCGAGCCCACTTTGTCGGCATCGAAACACTCCCGACCGGGACCCGGCTGCGGCCGTTTCGCCTGCTGCCGCGCAGCGGAGATATTCCAGGTGATACTCACCCCATTGAAGACGCATCGGCCTTGTTGCGGGGTGAGATCCAGGCTGGTTTCGTGAGGAGCGAAACCGGGTTGAGCCACCCCCCGCCGGTGAACCACCCCGGCCTCGTCACGATAGACCGAGCAAGCCGGACTGAGGGTTATGGGCTGGTTGGGGAATTGGCGAAGGCGCTCGACCGCCTCGAACCCGACTGGAGCAAACAACCGCTGCAACTGCAGTCGCAGAGCGTGGCGCTGCACCGCGGAATGCAGGCGCCCGAAGCCGGCGTGACGCTTGTGCTCGAGCCAGCGTTGCGCCATCCGCCCAACATAGTCCGCGTCGGTGCCGACAATGTCCATCGTGCGCCGGACGTTCTTCGGCACGGCCGGCCCGAACTTCCGGCGCAGCAAGGGCAGAAGTTCGTGACGGATCCAGTTTCTCGCAAAGTCCGGCCGCGCGTTCGTCGCGTCCGCTCGGAAGGCGATTTTCCTTTTTCTGGCGTAGGCCTGCAGCGCGGCCTTGCTTTGGTCGAGTAACGGACGGACCAGGCGCACGCGGGAGTGGAACAGGACCTGGCCGGTCCATTTCATACCGCTCAACCCTTCGCCCCCGGCCCCTCGGAACAGTCTCAGGAAAAACAGCTCCACCTGATCGTCCGCGTGGTGCGCCATCGCCACCGCGGGGATCCGGAGACGTTCGGCGGTGCGGCCGAGGAAATCGTGCCGCGCGTTGCGCGCGGCCATTTCCAGGCCGTGCTCCTTGATCTGCCGCGTGCGGTCCGGACCCTCCCATCCTTCGCAGACGCACGGGAGGCCCAGTTGTGCCGCCGTTTCGCGCACCGACCGTTCGTCGGCATTGCTGGCGCCCCCGCGCAACCGGTGATTGAAGTGCGCCACCACGAGGCGCCAGGCGGATTCCGGCGAGAGCCGATCGAGCAGGTGCAGCAGGACCATCGAATCCAAACCGCCCGAGACCGCGACGAGGATGGCTTGCCCGGAACGGAACAGACGCCGCGTTTTGACATGCTCCCGGAGAACATGGACCAGATCGCTCACGCAGCCATGCTAACGGCTACGCTCTGGCAGGCAAGCGGTTTGGCCGGTGTAAATGAAAATGGACCGGCCCGCGGGCGTCTGTGTGAACGCCAGCGGCACATTGGAATATGTGGATCCCGCAGCGGCGACCCAAGATTGGCAATTCTATCGCGCCCGTCAGCCGGAGTAAGACCGGGCGGCTAATCGCGTACGATCTGGTCGGACAGCTCGTTCTTGTCGTCAGGCTGATGCGGAAAATGCCGGGCGAGAAGCTCGCCGACTTTCTGGACGGCCAACACGACGGCGCCAGTAAACTCCCGCTTTCTGAGCAGACCACTCATACTGGCGGTAATCTCCTGCCAGAAAACATCGCCGCATTTCTCGTGCACACCGGTGTCGCCGACGATGGCGAATCGTTGGCTGAGCGGCGCGAAGAAGAGCAAGACCCCGTTGCGCTGGCGGGTCTTCGCCATGCCCAAGCGGGTGAACTCCTTCCGGGCCGTAGCCAAAGCGTCTTCGACCTTCCGTCTTGAGACAAAGACCCGAATCTCGCCGGAACTTTTCTTCTCGGCTTCGCCGATCGCCTGGACGATCTTCGCTTCATCCAGTTGGCTGAGGAATTCTTTGTGTTTCATGCTGTCACCAACTGCCACTGGCGCCCCCGCCGCCGGAACTGCCTCCCCCACCGCTGAAGCCTCCGCCTCCGCCACCTCCCCAACTGCCGCCCCCGGACCAGCCACTGGAGCCGCCGCCCCAATACCAGCCCCCTCGATAAGAGCGACCGCTGCTGTGATAGACTGTCCCGGAAGCCACCCGCCTGATGGTGTTGGCGACGATGATGATGAAGACAACCAGAAACACCACGAGCGGGGGAATGACGTTTCGGTTCGCCTTGGTTCGGGCCACCGTGCGTCCGGCGCCTTTGTATTCACCGCGCGTCGCTTGCAGCATGGCCGCCACCCCGGCCGAGAGCCCCGCCCCGTAATCCCCGCGCTGGAACGCGGGTTTAATCTCATCCTCGATAATCCGTTTGGCCAGGGCATCGGGCAACGCTCCCTCCAGCCCGTACCCGACTTCGATGCGCATCTTGCGGTCTTTGATGAAAACAAAGAGGACCGCGCCGTTGTCCTTGCCCTTTTGGCCAATAGCCCAGCGCTGGAAGATCCGATGCGTGTAGTCTTCGAGGGACGAATCGGTCTCCAGTTTGGGAAAGACGGCGACCACGACCTGGCTGGAGGTGGCTTTCTCGAAGTCCTCCAACGTTCGGTTCAACCGCTGCGCCACGGCGGCTGGGACCACGCCGGCGTAGTCGTTGAAGTAGTTCGCCGGCTTGGGCGGCATGACCTCGGCGGCCGCGCAGGACCAAGCCACCAGGATTGCCGGCAGGAACCGCCAGGGCGACGTGTTGCGCTCAGCAATCAGACGCGCAAAAACAGCCATGAATGCCTTTGGTTACCTGGCTTCGGCCTTGGGCTTGCCAAAATCGAATTCCACCTTGGGAGGCGTGGCCGCGCCGGCCGTCGCGCTGAAATACGGCTTCGGCTGGAACCCAAACATGCCGGCCAGGATCACGTTGGGAAAGGTCTTCGCCGCGGTGTTGTAGGTCTGCACCGCCTCGTTGAAACGGTGCCGCTCGACGGCGATGCGATTCTCCGTGCCTTCGAGTTGCGCCTGCAAATCGCGGAAATTCGTCGTCGCCCTCAAATCCGGATAACGCTCCACCACCACCAGGAGCCGGGAAAGCGCGGAACCAAGCTGGTCCTGGGCCTTTTGATAAGCCTCCAACTGGTTGGGGTCGGTGGGCGCCCGATTCGGATCGACCTTGATCTGGCCCACCGACGCGCGCGCTTCAGTGATTTGTGTCAGCGTGGATTTCTCGAAGTTGGCTGCGCCTTCCACGGTCCTCACCAGATTCGGCACCAGATCCGCCCGGCGCTGATAGACGTTCTGCACCTGCGCCCACGACTGGTCCACGGCCTGTGATTTACGCACGAGACTGTTGTAGATACCCCCTGCAATCAAGGCGCCGATCAGCAGGGCCGCCGCGATCGCCCCCAGACACCCCAGAGCAATGATCGATTTCTTCATAACAGCCTTAGATTCCCACATCCTGGATGGTTGTGGAGTACAATGTGGCATTTGATTTGTACATGGGGTCAGTGTGTTAAACCGTTAACTCGGTCGTCGTCGGACCAGGTTTGTGAGAGAAGACAGGCTCAGACTTTCGGCTCCCAGCCAGGGCGATACTGGCGGGCCCAGAGCTTATTCGCCTGCTTGTCGCCAACAATCGTGCCGGTCCGGGGATCGATGTGAAGTGTGTGCCCGGTGCGGAAGGCGATGTTGCCGAGGTGACAAAGCAGCGTGCTTTTCTGGCCTTCTGCGATATCCGCGTTCGGGCGCTGGCCGCTGCGAATGCAGTTGAGGAAGTTCTCCAAGTGCACTTTGTCGCCGCCTGGCCCACTCCCGGAAGCTGCTTGTTTGCCCTTCAAGTCGCAGACCTTGTACCCGTTGTCATCCAGCGTCAACGAACCGCCCTCCCCGTAGAACGCCACGAATGGGAGGTTTTCATTCGCGCGGGCCAGGCAAGAGCTGTCGTCCCAGGACGCGCCACGGTCGCCGAAGTCGTACACCGCCGTTCCGGTGTCGGGCGTCTCCTGGTCATCAACGAAGTGATAGCGCCCGCCGTTGAAGGTGACGCGCGTGGGGTAATCGACGCCCAGACCCCAACGCACGAGGTCGAGGGCGTGCACGCCGTTGTTGGCCAACTCGCCGCCGCCCCAGTGCCAACGCCAGTGCCAGTTGTAGTGCACCAGGTTATCGACGTAAGGCCGCTCCGGCGCGGGTCCCTGCCACAGGGTGTAGTCGAGGTAGGACGGCACGGGTACCGGCTTGCCCCGGCCAATCGACCCGCGCGTGGCGGTGTACCAGCAGCGGGCATACAACACGCGGCCGATCACCCCGGCGCGGAGTTTCCCGATGGCTTCGATAATGCCCGGCCAGCTCCGGCGCTGCGTGCCCATTTGGACGACGCGTTGGTGTTTCCGCGCCGCGGCCACCATTAACTCGCCTTCGTGCGCATTGTGACTGCCGGGTTTTTCGACATAGACATGTTTGCCGGCCGCACAGGCCAGAATCGTGGCGGGTGCATGCCAATGGTTGGGGGCGGCGATCGTGAGGGCGTCCACGCTGCGGTCGTCGAGGACCCGGCGGATGTCTTTCACGGCTTTCGGGGTCCGCGGCTGTTTGGCCGCGACCGACTTCACGGCGCGTTCGAGCCGTTGCTCGTCCACGTCGCACAGGCAGGCGATTTCAACGTCTCGGATATCGAGCAAGGCCTGGACATGGTCGTAGCCGCGGCCCAGCCCCATCACGCCAACCCGGAGCAGGTTGGCTGGGCTGTCGGCGGCGCGGAGCGAAGGGAAGCCCTGCAAGGCCGCGAGGCCGGCTCCGACCACGGCGGTGCGCTGGAGAAAGTGACGGCGATTCAAGGAGTCATTCATAGCGGTCATGGATTGCATTGTTGCGAGCGAAAGCATATCCTTGCCGCATGAACCGTCGAGCTTTCCTTTCCTGCCTTCTTGTGGCATCCGCCGCCTCCGGCGTTGCCGCGGCTGACCTGCGTATTGGCCTGATCGGCCTGGACACTTCACACGTGATCGCGTTCACGAAGCTGCTGAACGATCCGAACGACAAGAACCACGTGCCTGGCGGCAAGGTCGTCGCAGCGTTCAAGGGCGGCAGTCCCGACATCGAGTCGAGTTGGTCGCGGGTGGAGGGGTACACCAAGCAGCTTCAGACCGAGTTCGGTGTGGCCATTCTGGCTTCGATCGAAGAACTCTGCCGGCAGGTGGACGTGGTGATGCTGGAAAGCGTCGATGGCCGGCCGCACCTCGAACAGGCGCGACCGGTGATCAAGGCGGGCAAACGGTTGTTCATCGACAAGCCGGTCGCGGGCTCGCTCCGCGACGCGATCGCCCTCTTCCGGTTGGCGAAGGAGAACAACGTTCCGGTCTTCTCTTCCTCATCCTACCGTTTCTACGACAGCCTGGTGGCAGTGAGGAAGGCCAATGTGGGCGAGATCCGGAGCGTGATCTCGTATGGGCCGGCGCACCTCGAGCCGCATCATCCCGACCTGTTCTGGTACGGCGTGCATCCGACTGAGGCCCTGTTCGCGGTCATCGGTACGGGCTGCGAGTCTGTGGTGCGGACGGCGACCCCCGACACCGATGTGGTGACCGGACTTTGGTCGGGCGGGCGCACCGGCACGCTGCTCGCCCTCCGCGTCGGTGCCACGCCGCACCAGGTGATTGTCTTCGGGACCAAAGCGGTCACCGAACAAAAGGGGACTAGCGACGACTACGCCCCGCTGGTTGGCGAGGTCATCAAGTTCTTCCAAAGCGGCACCGCGCCGGTCACGCCCCAGGAAACCCTGGAAATCTTCGCCTTCATGGAAGCCGCCGACGAAAGCAAGCGCCTGGGTGGTCAACCGGTGAGGATCAAAGACCTAATGGCCAGGCACGGCCAATCCGCCACGAGCGCTGGTCAATAACCGCCGGAGTCTTCTGGCGCGGCCGGAGGTTTCCCAAGTTGACCTGGATACACAATGGCAATGAAACGGATTGGGTTGACCGCGCTGCTTGGACTGCTCGCCTGGCCGGCGCCTGAAGCGAGAGCGGAGATGGTCGTGATCAGCGAGATCATGTATCACCCTCGCGACGGCAAGCCGCAATATCTCGAAGTCTATAACAACACATTGACACCCTTCGACATCGCTGAGTGGCGCCTCACTGGCGGGGTGAACTACGATTTCCCGCCGTTCTCGACCAACAACCCTGCCGCCTCATTTCTCAAGCCCTTCGAGCGCGTGGTGCTGACTTCGGCGGACGAGGCGGTTGCCCGTGCCGCCTACAACATCCCGGGCAGCGTCAGGGTGTTTGGGCCGTGGTCGGGCAACCTCAATGCCCGTCAGGAGCGCGTCAGCCTCAAGGACAAGAACGGCGTTTCCGTATGCACCGTCGCATACGAAGACCGCGGACACTGGCCCGTTGCCGCGGATGGAGGCGGACATTCCCTGGTGCTCAAAGACCCAAATCGGACCGTGGACGATTGGCGCAACTGGACCGCAAGTCAGCGACCGGGGGGGACGCCCGGCTTCGAGCCGGCGACGGGGGCAGAAACCCCGGCGGCTAATCCGGAAGTCAACCTCACTCAAGGGCTCGTCCTGGTGGACTATGGGGATCGCTGGCGGTACCACGACCAGGGCGAGGATCTCGGGACGGCTTGGCGAGAGCCTGAGTTCGACGACCGCGCCTGGCCAGAGGGCCCGGGCTTGCTCGGTTTTGAAACCGCCCCGCTCCCGGCGCCGGGAATCCAGACCCCGCTGAATCAGGCCGGCCAAATTACCTACTACCTCCGCAAGCTATTCGTCTTCGACCGCGATCCCCAGGGTGTCACGCTCACAATCGATCAGGTGCTCGATGATGGCGCTGTCTATTACCTGAACACGAATGAACTGGGACGGCCCCGAATGCCGGGCGGTGACATCACCTTCAACACCGTTGCTGATCTGGTGAGCGACGCGGTGGAGGAACTCAACGTCATTATCGCCGACAGCACCTGTCTGCGCCGCGGCACCAACCTCCTGGCGGTGGAGGTGCACCAGGTCAATACCACCAGTTCCGACGTCGTGTTCGGCGCGCGTCTCCGGGCGTCGGCACCCACCGACGTGGGCGCGGTCATCAACGAGGTGCTGCCTGGCTCCATGGGTACCGGCTTTATCGAGTTCTACAACCCGACCGACGCGCCAGTGAATCTCCAGGGTTACTACCTCAGCGATAGCGCGGGGAACCTGACCCAGTACCGTGTCAACAATGTCCTCATGTTACCGGCCAGAGGCTTCGGCTCAGTCGGTTTCGCCGAGTCCGGTTTCAGGCTGACCAGCCCGGTCACCATCTACCTTACTGCCCCGGATGGAGTGAAGGCGTTGAACGCCCTCAGCGCGACTATGCCCTTGGACGGCCGCTCGCTCGGACGCCTGCCGGCCGGCAGCGGCACCTGGTTCCTGTTCACAGCGCCTACGCGCAATCAACCCAATTCGAGCCTGGACGCAGCCACCTGGACTCTGCGCCTGAACGAAGTCCACTTCACCAGCACCAACACGGCGGACTGGGTGGAGGTGCACAATCCCTCCGCGAGCACTCTCGCCGCGGACGGCCTGTGCGTCGCAACGGACCGGACCTTCACGAACAAGGTGGCACTGAGCGGCCAGGTGGCCGCCAAAGGCTATGCCAGCTTTGGGCTGAGGGCCCCGCTCTACAACGGTGAAGTGACCCTCTTCCTGTTGGACTCAGCCAATACCGTGATCGACGCGCACACATGGTCCCGCCCGCTACGCGGCGACGCCCTCCAGGCCTACCCGGATGGCACCGGTGAGTGGTATGCCACGACCAATGCCACCCGTAACGCCCCCAACGCCCCGGAGCACACCACCGACGTGGTCATCAATGAGATCATGTACAATCCGCCGTCCGGCCAGACGGACGGGGAGTACATCGAACTCTTTAACCGCGGCGGCATGGCGGTGGACTTGTCCGACTGGCGATTCGCGGAAGGGATCGAATTCCTGTTCCCAACCGGGACCATGATCCAACCCGGCGGATACTTGGTGGTCGCCGCGAACACGGCCCGGCAGCGCGCCGTATATGGAAATGTCCCAATGATCGGCCCTTTCGACGGTCGCTTGGACCGCAATGGCGAGGTGATCCGTCTGGTCGATCCATGGGGGAACCTGGCTGACGAAGTCGATTACCGGGCCGGGGGCGACTGGCCGAGTCTCGCCCACGGCGGCGGCAGCAGCCTGGAGTTGCTCAATCCGTGGATGGACAATCGTCTGGCTTCGGCCTGGCGCGAGAGCGATGAAACAACCAAGGCCCAGATGCGGCCTTATTCGTATGCGGGCGCCTATCAGCAGTTGAAGACAATGGGTGGCCCGACCGACTACAAGGAGATCTACTTCCACCTGGTCAACGAGGGACACGTCGTCCTGGAGAACGTGGAGTTGCTCAAAC
>Ga0315274_10011388_pt1 | contig 12749 bp, 12 predicted proteins | sample YL17G02_20_MG_FD_203700 | JGI IMG/M metagenome (GOLD analysis project Ga0315274, IMG submission 203700) | Sediment microbial communities from Yellowstone Lake, YNP, Wyoming, USA - YL17G02_20 | ecosystem: Environmental > Aquatic > Freshwater > Lake > Sediment | place: USA: Wyoming | collected... | reverse complement strand
TTTGCCGGAAGAGAAGCGCTGAGATAGCCGCAGGTTGAGAACACATCAAGTCTCAGGTAAGGAGTAGAGCATGAAACGGATTTTTGCGCTCGCTCAGCTCGCTGCAATCTGCTTGTGCCTTGCGATGGCGGTGGGGTGCGAAGAAGAAGAGACCTCCACTACTGCTACGCCAAGCGCGACGGCTCCAGAGGCGACACCAGAGTCTCCCCAGCCTGCGAGCCCCGGCCCCGAGGGCACCCCAGCCACTGCCGGGCCGACGGACATCAGCTCGCGGGGAGCGGAGATCGAAACCCTGGCGAACACCGTCGTGCGTACGGTCACCTGGGGAGATGGCACAACCTACGAGGGAACTATCTCCGATCTGGTCTTCCGCACCGCCGGTAAGCCCGATGCCGGCCACGGTCACCGCGTGGTGGCTAGCTGGCTGGGCGGTGCTAGATGGCAGGTCACCATATTCATGCGGTTGATAGATCGTTCGGTTGACCCGGCGGTCACCCTCGATCTGCAAGCCGAGTTTTACTACGACGAGGAGAAGGACGACTTCACCGCCGCCAACGGCAGGGCCCTGTTCGCCCTGGCCGGACAAGACCCGTGCACATCTGGCCAGCCAGAGCCCGATTACTGTCCCCTGGATAAAGAAGTACGTCCCTAGCACGGTCTAGCTGGCAATCAACCCGCCGTGGCTGCCGCCCAGGGTCGCTCCCGACCCGTCAGGAAGGCAGCCAGCACCAGGAAGGAGGCGCAATGGGAAAAGGAGGCTGCTGCGTCATGAAGATGAAGGCGTCTGTGGCCCTTCTGGCTGCTCTAGCTACTGTCCTGCTGGTCGCGTCTGCTTGCGGGGAGGGCGGAGAAAAGCCCAGCCCCTCGCCCACGGGGGTGACCACACCGACACCATCTCCTACGCCGAGATTCCCCTTCGAAGGGCCCGTAGGCATCGACCTGACCACCCTCGGCACCTTCCTCGAGCAGGGCAAGCCCCTTCAGTTGGTCATAACGGTCGCCGTCCGAGATCCCATGACACTTTATTACCGAACCAGCGAGCGCTACGACCTGGCGGTCATCAATTCCCAAGGCCAGGAGGTCTGGCGCTGGTCGCGGGATCGCGCCTTCGCCCAGGTCGCAGAGGAGGTGCCGCTGGGAGCCAACGGGATGCTTTCGTTTATTGAGACATGGGACCAACGGGACAACGATGGCCAGCAGGTGCCGCTTGGCAACTACCGGATAGTAGCCGAAAGCTCCCACTGCGACGCCAACTACGAGAGCTGCGGCCAGTTGACCAGCTCTGCCACCATCCAAATACGGGCGCCGCAAGGGGGCCCGTAGGTTAGGTACGGCTGGGGCAAGAGTGTATCCGTTCTCCCGTCATAGGGGGTGCCGCCGAGCAGTCCAAGCGCCGCCAGGTCTTGACCATCGATGCTGGCAACGGCTTCATCGTCAGATTCCGGCTCGCGGCCCGGTCCGCTGGCTCGACCCCGCTCATCCGGTCGGCACTGAGAAGGGCTTGGAGAAGGTGGACGTGTTGCCGTTGGCGTCGGTAGCAGTGGCGGTAACGTAAGGGCCAGAAGGCGCCTTGTCGAAGATGAAGCGACCGTCGCCGTCAGCTTGTGTCGAACCCTCGTAAACCTTGCCCTCGTCCCCGGGGTCCGAGTAGATGTCCACAATGCAGTTGGCGCAGGCGGTTCCCTGCACGGGATTGACGCCGTCGATGATAGGTGGGTCCAGGCCGATGTTGCCATTCCTGCTCACGATGCTTCCTCGTTCATTGGAGTAGATGGAGTTGCCACGAATGGTATTGCCGGTGGTCTCCGCGCTCTCGATGATGATGCCAAAGATGCCGCTATTGGCGATGATATTGCCCTCGCCGTCGCTTGTCCCACCGATGATGTTGCCCTGAGTTCCCTTGAGCAGCCATATTCCCGTCCCCTGCCCCAGGCGCTCGTTGCCTGAAGAGTCGGTGCCTATGAAGTTCCCTATGATGGAGTTATCGTCGGTTCCCGAGCCGCGGATGAGCACACCGGCGCTCTGGTTTCCGGAGATGACATTGGCGTCACCGGGGACGCTACCGCCGATGATGTTGTTCTGAGCGCCGCTATCGAGAACCACTCCGTAGCGGTCCTTCAGAGCGACCCGACCGCTGGCGTCGACGCCTATGTAGTTGCCTTTGACCAGGTTGCCCTTCGCCCCCAGACCGCTAATGCTCACACCGAAAAGGCTATTCCCGGAGATGACGTTGCCCTCGCCAGGGTTGGAGCCCCCGACGAGGTTCTCCTGAGCACCCGGGGCAATCCAGATCCCCTCCATCTCATTGGGCCTAGACATAGTGCCGCTGGCGTCGGTGCCTATGTAGTTCCCTTGGATCACATTGGCGCTGCCATCCACGCGGACGCCGACAGCATCGTTGCTGGAAATGACGTTGCGCTCGCCCTCGGCCGAACCTCCAATCATGTTGTTCCGCGCTGCCGTCTGCAACACAATTCCCGTGTGACAGTTTTGAATCTGGAGGCCTTTGATGGCGTTGCCGTCAGAGCGTATCTGGAAGCATTCGAAGCCTAGGTTCGCTCCATCGACGATAACGCCAGCTTTCGCACCGACGATTGCGTCGCCGCCTGTGCTCAAGACGGGCAGAGTGGCGGTGAGAGAGATGGTAGCAGGCGCGTCCGGAGGAAACACCGCCGGGTCAAAGCTGATGGTATCGGCGGATTCGGGGCCCGGCTCACCCTTCACGTTATTGACTTCGCTGGAATTCAGGTCAGCCGCAGCCAGTTCCCCGCTGGCCAGCATAATTGCCTCCCGCAGAGTGACTGTGTCATCGCGGGTATTGGTGTCGGCGGTGCTATCCACAACGATGCGCACGCCACGCGCGGCGATGGCGGTGGGACGCACAGGGACAGTGGCGGTAGGAGTGACAGAAATAGTGGGGACGGTAGCCGTAAGGGTGGCAGAAGTAGTAGGGACGGTAGGAGTGGCTGTCTCCTCCTCACCCCCGCCGTTACAGCCCGCCAATAATAGCAGGAGCACCAAACCGGTCACGGTCGCCAGCACTCTGGACAGGTGTTGCATAGTCTCCATCCTCAACTCACCTGATACTATCTACCTGATACACGGCGGCACTATGCCTTGTCAAGTTCGACTTGCCCTTTTTTGGCTCGCGCTGAGGCCACCGGGGCATCTGCCCCGTCGCCACCCGCCTGGCGTGTTGAGCACCGCAGATAGCCCTCGGCAGGGCCCGCAGGGGTCGCGATAGCCCCCTCATTCTGGGCATCGTCGCCCTGCGCTCCATGATCCGATACGCCAACGTAGCTCGCCAGGCAGATGATATAATAGCTCAAGAGATTGTGTGGCGCTAGCCAGCTTGCCCGCATAACTCTACTCACCCGGCGATGTTCTGGCGGGACTCGCCATCTGGCTCGGCAGCAGTTGGCAGCACAGCGGCTGCTAACGGCGGTGAAGGCCAGACCACAGGCAGACGGCCGTCACCCGTGCGGACGGCCGGAGGGGACCTAGCACCGGAAGGAGCCTGGAATATGATTCAGCGCAAGCTCGCCTGGACGCTGGCGGCGGCATCCGTGTTGACCCTCGTCCTGACTGCCTGTGTCGGGGGAGAGGAGGCGCCAACGACTACACCCACAGCCGTCAGCCCGACTGCTGCCTCGCCATCGCCGGGCAGTCCGTCTCCCACACAACAGGTGAGCGGTGGCCAACCTTCGATCGTCGACCTAGCCACCACCAAGCCCATCGTGACCATCTTCGCTGGCGAGCCCTTGCCTCCTGCAAACAACGAGGCGACCGGCGACCTGAGGAACGACATTCCCTCCCTAGCGGTGGGCGACTTCAACGATGACGGAATCGACGATTTGCTCATTGGAGCGCGCTTCGCAGACGGCCCAGACAACTCGCGTGAGGACGCCGGCGAGGCCTACGTTATTTTTGGCTCCCACGACCTGAGCGGTAGCATCGACCTGGCCCAGGGCCAGCAGGACCTGACCATCTTCGGGGCCGAAGTAGGTATCAGTTCGAGCGACGGCCTCGGGTTTTCGGTCGCCGCCGGCGACGTCAACGACGACGACATCGACGACATCATTGTCTCAGCGCCTTTCTCCGAGGGCCCGACCGCCGACTTCCGCACCGACCGGGGCGAGGTCTACGTCATCTTCGGCCGGCCCGACCTGGGCGGCACGATAGACATCGCCGAAGACCCCCAGGATGTCACTATCATTGCTGCTGAGGGCTTTAGCCTCCTGGGCGACTCGATAGCGATAGGCGACGTCAACGGCGACGGCATCGACGATATGGTCCTGGGGGCACCCTTTGCCGGCCGCGAGCCGGGCAGTCCCCACGGTGGCCCCAGGACAGAGCTGGGGGAGGTCTATGTCATCTTCGGTTCCCCCACCCTCAGGGGCAGCATCAGCATTCCCCAGAAGCAGCAGGATTTCACCATCAGCGGGCCAGAACAGTGGAGCGAGCTGGGTGATGCGATGGCCGTGGGTGACGTCAACGGCGACGACATCGACGACATTATCGCCGTGGCAGAGGCGGCCGATGCGCCGGACGGCAGCAGGCCTAACACCGGCTTGGCGTACGTTGTGTTCGGCTCAGCGAGTCTGGGCGGGATGGTAGACCTCGCCAAAGATGAGCAAGACGTCAGCATCATGGGGGCTCGCGCTGATGATGCCCTGGGCTTTTGCGCTGCCAGCGGCGACGTCAACGGCGATCACATCGACGACATTCTTGTCGTGGCGCAGCGCGCGCACTCGGCGGGCGGCTCACGCGACACCTCCGGTGAGGCCTACGTTATCCTTGGCTCGCCCGACCTGGGCGGCACCATCGATGTGCTGGCGAGCGACCAGGACATCACCATCTTCGGCGCTGAAGCCCATGACCTTCTCAGCTCCTGCCTAGCCGGCGATGATGTCAATGGTGACGGCATCGGTGATATCATCCTGGGCACCAGTTTCGCCCGCGGCCCAAACAACGGCAGAGATAGGGCCGGCGAAGCCTACGTCATCTTCGGCTCGCCCACCCTTCAGGGGACGATTGACCCGGCGCTAGGCTCCCATAACGTGGTGCTATTTGGAGCGGACACCGGTGATCGTTTCGGGAGCGCGGTACGCACCGGCGACCTCAACGGAGATGGCAAGGAGGAAATGATCGTGGTGGCCAGCGAGGCTGCTGGTCCTGAGAACGCCAGGACTGGTGCCGGTGAGATCTACGTAATTGAGAATGTCGGCGCCTCCCAATAGGCGCAGCACGTGAGAACGGCGGAGGGCACAGAGCCCTCCACGTTCATCTTCAGCAGGCAGAAGCCTTCGCAGGCGGCTCTGCCGGCTGCACATCGGATTGCAGTCCCCGAGGTGCCACCTTCCGGCTGCGAGGGCCGAACGAGACAGGCCTAGCGCGCCCAGGACGGATCGCTGTCCTTGCCGGGGCTGCTGGTAAGGCGAGTCACGTCGCTCCCGTCAGGCTTCATGATGTACAGGTCGAAGTTGCCGCCGCGGTCGGAGCCGAAGACGATCCATTTGCCATCGGGCGACCAATCGGGCTCCAGGTCGGTGGCCGGGTCATTGGTGAGGTTGGTCTCCGAACTCCCATCGGGCTTCACAACGTAAATCTCATGGTTTTCCCCCCGGATGGACCTGTAGGCTATCCACTCACCGTCGGGGGACCAGGATGGCTCAACGTGATACCCGGGTGGCTCGCTGACTACTACCTTCAGATTGGACCCATCGACATTGACAGTACAAATCTGGCCCAGCCCTCTAGTTGCGCTGGCCGCATAGAAGGTCAGTTGCTTTCCATCGGGTGACCAGCCGCCCAGAAAGCCGCCAGCCTCGCAGGGGGGCGCAGTGGCCTCCGGCTTGGGCTCGGTCACCTTCTGGACGTTGGTGCCGTCGCTATCCATCACGTAGATGGCGCCCACTCGACTGAAGGCTATGCGCTTGCCATCTGGAGACCACCTTGGACTGAGATCACCGGCCGCCTCGTTGGTCAGCTTGACAAGGCCGCTGCCGTCCACATTGACGACGTAGATGTGGAAGGTGCCCTCTCGGTCGGAAGCGAATGCGATTTTCTTGCCGTCGGGAGACAAGTCGGACTCCGTGTCTTCCGACGGGTCATTGGTTATGTTTATCTCACCCTCGTGGCTAAGCAGGTAGATCTCGCCATTTCCATCGCGCCGAGAAGAAAAAGAGATCTTGCCTGTGGGGATCGCCGCTGTCGGCGGTGACGTAGGCGAGGTCAGCGCCGCGGTCGACGTGGGTGAGGCCACTGCCGCGGTCGGCGTAGGGGCCTCCTCTTCTTTCCCGCACGCCATCACCAATGCAATGCCCAGGAAAAGCAGCACGCTGACAAATTTTCTCAAGGCCTGACCCCCTTTCCCTGCCAGCAGGTCTTGGTCATGCGTTTAGAACGGTAGCCATTCTTGTCAAGATAGCACAACGTCAAGATAACACAAGCGGGCGCGAAGCTGAGGCTTGACAAACCGCCCTCTTCGCGGAAGTTCTCATCAAGGCCCTAGCTCCACGTCTCCTTCCCAGGAATAAGATACAAGGGCGAGCGGTCTGAGGTGCCTGCGCATCTCCGCTCGTGGTGAGCCTGTCGAACCATGAACGGAGCACGGGGTTTTTCAATAGCCTCGCACAACGCATGATTGCCCGAGGCCCGTTGTGCAGCGCGCCGCAGCCAACATCTAGCAGAAGAATAGTATCGCCAGCCCATTCAGTCTAGGGAGATCTTCATGTATTCTTTAGGATGCGTGCTCTTGGCTCAAGTGTCAAAGAACGCGAAGGGGGAGGAAGACCTCATGAACCGTGACTCAACCCTAACCGCGGGCCGGCAGCCTTCTCTGACATTCTTCTTGCTCGCTCTCCTCATCCTGGCCGCCAGTCTCCTAGTCGCCTGCGGAGCAGAAGAAGAGCTCAGTGCTCCCACTGCGACCCCTTCTTCCTTGACTTCGCCATCGCCCCCGGTTCCGGCCGCGTCCCCTGCGGTTGTGGGAACCATCGCGGTGGGCTCCAAGCCGTGGGACGTGGCAGTCAATCCCAATACCAGCCGCGTCTACACGGCCAACGAGGCGAGCAACGACGTCTCGGTAATCGATGAGGCCAGCGGCAGTCTATTGGCCACCATAGCCGTGGGCCGGGGCCCATCCTCCCTTGGAGTCAACCCCGAAACGAACCGCATCTACGTCGCCAATGCCTGGAACGACAACGTCTCGGTGATCGACGGAGCCAGCAATAGCGTGGTGGCGACCATCCCTGTGGGCCAGGGGCCGTGGGCGGTGGCAGTCAACCCCAACACCAACCGTATCTATGTGCCCAACTCCTGGTCCAACAATGTGTCGGTCATTGACGGGGCCAACGACAACGTGGTGGCCACCGTCCCAGTCGGCCAGCACCCGTCCTGGGTGGCAGTCAACCCCCAGACCAAGCGCATCTATGTGACTAACGAACAAGCCAACGACATCTCGGTGATCGACGCCACCACCAACGCCGTGGTGGCCACCATAGCCGTGGGCGACGGCCCAACCTGCGTGGAGACCAACCCGAAGACAAACCGCATTTATGCAGCCAACGGTGGCAACAACACCGTCTCGGTCGTGGACGGAGCGAAGGACACCGTGCTGACCGTTGTGCCCGTCGGCCAAGGACCGCGGGCGCTGGGAGTCGACCCCGAAACCAACCGAGTCTACGTCGCCAATTCCTGGAGCGACGACGTGTCGGTCATAGACGCCACCACCGATAGGGTGGTGGCCACCGTATCTCTAGGGCGGACGCCCTGGGGGGTGGCGATCAACTCCCAAACCAACCGCATCTATGTCGCCAACGCCTGGGATAGCACCGTCTCAGTCATTGACGGAGCGGTCCACTAGCTTCCGGCCTCCGCTGCTCTTCCTCTCCTAGGGTACTATCGTCGGAGTGGTCACCGGCACGGCTTGCAGCACCACCCGAATGCGCTCGTCGAGGCTACGCGCTAGAAGCTCCAGTGCCGCGCCAAGATCTTGGTCGTCCGTCCTGACCGCCGCAACGCTGACCAACAGGCGGCCGCGCCGAAAGGACACCGCCGTTGCGTAGGCGGGGCGTTCTGAGCCGTCCTCAGGCAACATGAGCCTTGTCCGCACGCCGACGGCCTCGTCCGCGATGCGGCCTACCTTGAAGCGCTCAATTCCCTCAATGGTCGCGCCGCCCATCTCCCTGCCTACGCTGCCTTCCACATCAGCGAGCTCGTCCTGGAGGTAGTCTGAGGCGCCCGACGCGTCCCCAAACAACCGCACCCCCGAAACAAAACCGATCGCCCCCCCCTGCGCTGCCGGCCCCCCGACCTCAGGGGGCTCATATGCTCTGATGTATTCCCCGACCTGACCGAACCGCTCCAGGTCTTGAGCCTCATCCACAGGGTCAAAGTGCTCTTCCGCGCTTTGCTCGCTCGTCTTGAAGCCCGATTCCTCAGTCCTGACAAAGCCGGCGAAATCCCCCGGAAGATCTACCTCGTACACAGCCATCATGCCCAGGTCAGCGTCGCTGATCGGGCGTGTGGTGAGATCGGCCTCACCACCTCCCCCGCAGGCCGCCATCGCCATTGCGAGGAGCAAGCCAGCGACCCAAGGAATCATCCACTTTTCCCTCGGCACACCACTCATGCTAGCCTTACCTCCGGTGAAGCCCTACGCCCTCGTGACGCTGGGGCAGCCCAAATGCCTCCTCGCCAGGCAACCACCATTGCAGACCGGCCGTCGCGTTGCCAGCAGAACTCTAGCACATGTAAGGAAGGCCTGCCAATACGTGCGGCTCATCTCCGCCCACGGCTCTCAACACTGTTGGCACGACCGCTACCTGACCGGAATCCCTTGCGCATCGCACCACAAATAAACGAGCGCGCCCCGACCCCAAAAGGTGTAACGAGCGCGACCCCTTCGCCATCTTAATGAGACGAAGGGCGTATCACCAATGTTACACGTTGCAGCTTCACCCGTGGCCATGCCAGGGGTGACTAGCTCTTGGCAGAGGCGAGATCGATTCTCGCCTTGGCCAAGTCGCCCGGGGAGGCTACAATATGACCAAGCATGCTTCTGCCGACGGGCAGCAGGCAAAGACCCGAACAGCTCCCGTATCGCTGGGACATCGGCGACGTTGGGAATTGGGGAGCTCTTGTCCGGCTGCCTTTTGCTGCTGTGCGTCGGTCGAGCTGGCGAGGAATGCGCTTAACTCGATGCAGCAGGCTGCTCCCAAAGCAGCTCACTGGTGAGTGAGCGCCTGAGCTGGGCAGCCGAAAGGAGCGCCACCCGTGAGAATGATGTTGCAGAATGCGAGACTAGCTGGAGTAGTGCTGGCCGCGGCCATGATGGCAGGAGTCATCGTGCGCGGCGGGGAAAGCACGGCTCAAACACAAACTTCTATAGGCGTGGACGCTAATCCCGCGACGAACACAGCGACCTCTCTCGGCCCCATCGATTCGTGCGTGTCGGTCAGCACCGGCGATACATTTGATGTCGACATCTTCGTCAGGGACGTGACCGACCTACTGGCTTGGGAGGTCTACTTCGTCTATGACGGCAGCATCATCAGCATCGTCGATCATGACGTGGAGATGTTCCAGGCGGCCAATGAGGGCAGCAACATTTTCGACCTTTCGGAGGTGTTGCCTGACCTCGACGGTCGCTACGGCCTGTCAGCGGCGGATCTGGCCGACCCACCGGCGCCCGACAGTGGCTCAGCGGTGCTGGCCCGCCTCACACTCAAGGCCGTGGGCCCAGGCATCAGCCCCGCCAGCGTCCCACCCATCGACTTCAACAACGACGGGACGATAGACCTGGGGCCCTTTCTGAACGACATCCATGGTAATCCTATCGATGATCTTGACAATGATGGCCTCTTCGACGGACAAAACTCTGCCGCTCAGATAGCGGTGGACACGGCCTGCCCGCCTGAGGTGGTGGTTCCCACGGCCACGCGAGCTGATGCTTCTCCCTCGCCGACATCGCCCGCTTCACCTACCGTCAAGACCACGCCTGCGCTGACGAAGACAGCGACTGCCACCCCGCCAGCGGCGAGCCCGACAGCCACAGCCGTGGTCGTCAGCCCAACGCCGGGGGAAAGGCCGCCGACGGAGAATGAAGGCTCAACCTGGACTGGTCGCCCCTGGATTGTAGGTTACGTGGTGGGAGGCTTGGCGGTCCTGCTGGCAGGGGGCTTGGCTTTGCTCACCGTCACGAGGCGCCGGGTAGGGTAGGCATGTTCATAGTCACGAGAAACCGGATAGGGCCGGCTTTCTCAGCAAGGTGAGGCAGAGAGGAGGGGCAGACCCATGAAGATAGGGCTACTGGCCGCCGCTGTAGCGGCCGCTTTGGTGATAACGGCGGCGGCCGCGCTATGGAGCGCCACCAGCGGGCAAGGGACGACGGAGGCAAGCCCGGGAGTCACCATCGGCGTGGACGTGAACCCAGCCGGCAATTCCGCCACCTCCCTGGGCTCCATCGAAACCTCAAGAACGGTTGCCTGCGGCGATAGCTTCGACGTTGACATCTACATCACCGACGTGACCGATCTGATCGTCTGGCACGTCTTCTTCAACTACCACCCCACCATCGTCCACGTCGACGTCCGGGACGTGCTGATGTTCCTGGCAGCAGCGCAGGGAAGCGACGCGGCCGACAGCTCCGATGGGGACCCGACCTTTACGGGCAAATACGACCTCCTGGCTGCGGACGATGCGGCTCCAGAGAGCGGCACGGGTGTCCTGGCCCGGCTCACCCTGACGGCAGTGGAGGTGGGAACCACTACGCTGACCGTCGACGATCCGTTTTTCGTCAAGGCTCCCTTCACCACGATGTCTATCGACCCCGACTCTATCTTTGGCGCCGACATCACCGTATCCGGAGGGACTTGCCTAGGGGACACAGACGGCGACGGCTGGCGGGACCCCGTCGACAACTGCCCATTGGTGCCTAACCCCGACCGCGCCGACGCTGATCGCGATGGGCAGGGCGACGCCTGCGACGCTGATGACGATAACGACACGATCACGGACGACAACGACAACTGCCCCCTCGACGCCAACCCTGACCAGACCGATAGCGACGGCGACGGATTGGGTGATGCGTGCGATCCTACGCCAGGCACGCCGACGCCCACGCCGACGCCCACCCCGACACCCACCCCGACACCCAGCCCGACACCCAGCCCGACACCCAGCCCAACCCCCGGCACGCCGACGCCGACGCCCACGCCGACGCCTGGCACAATCACGCTGGTGAGCGGCTGGAACAATTCCTGCTACGTTGGGCCTGAGCAGCCCATCGAGGACGCCCTGGCCGACGTAGCCGACCACGTCCTGGCCGTGTATCGAATGAGGGCCGACCAGGGCTTCGACCGCTGGTTCCCCAACAGGCCTGAAGCCAGCAACATCACTACCGTCAGCCCTTACCAGCCCCTGTTCATCCTCATGGGCCAGTATGCTTTCTGGTCGCACGAACCGTCGGGTACGCCTCCCACCTCCGTCCCTCTTGCCAGCGGCTGGAACAGCGTCTGCTATGCCGGCGAGACCAAGGATGTGCAGGCGGTCACGGGGAGCATCGTCGAAGATATTGGCGTACTGTACACCCTGGCCCCAGACCAGAAATGGCGCCGGTTCATTCCTGACCGACCCGATGCGAGCACCCTTGGCCAGTTGGAATCTTCCACCTGCGTCCTCATGCTGATCACCAATGGGAATGGGGTCCTCTGGGTGTTCGACGCCTAGCACTTAGAGGCCTGCTAAGCAGCAAGCCCTTGGCCGCCGAAGAGCCAAGCAAGCAGACCAAAGGCTCCCAGCAATATTAGCCCGGCTCTCCTCGTCGGCCAGCGAGAGAGCCCTCTGATCCCCCAGCCAGACGTGCTGCGGCAGCACCTCGGCCGGCAGGCCAATCCTGGTCATCTGGTCCTCCGACTCACAGCCCACCCATTCTTTCCCCGGATTTCCCCGGATTTCCCCAAACCTTCACCATACTTGCATCACTTGCATCAGCGGCTGTTCGAGCGAATGTTATGACGAAATGCTATAATTATGTCACTTTCTTGAAGGAGGTCCTGGCCTTGCCTTGATGGCGCTGTTTGCTTACGGGGTGCCAGGCCCTGCCAATCTTCACGAAATCGGAGTTCACGGCGAACTCCTCGGTTCGCCGGCGGAGAGGCGATGTTCTTCTGCTTGGCGCACCGAGACAGCCGGTCGCACGTTATGATCTGCACGAAACGAATGCGCCGAGGGGGTGCAGGTGACCGTCGTGAAGGTATGCCTGGGTCGCTGCGATTAGACAGCCTTATGACGGTGCGAGGCCACCCGGCTTAGGGGGGATGGGCATGCGAAGGCTATCACCAATAGACCCGGTAGTTGGGCTGCTCGTAGGGGCAGTCATTCTAACCAGCTACATGGCCAGCCTGGGATCTAATCTGCCGCCGGCGGCGCCTGTGCTCGGCCAGGGCGCGACGACCATTGGCGTGGACGCCGACCCCACGCAGTCGCCAGCCAACACTGCCACCTCCCTCGGCTCCATCGAGTCATGCGTTTCCGTCAGCATAAATGACACCTTTGACATCGACATCTTCATCACTGAGGCCGTCGACCTGATGGCCTGGGCCACGTATCTCCAACATGACGACTCGGTGGTCCAGGTCATCGGCGTCAACGTCCAGATGTTCCAGGCCGCTAACCCTGGCAGCAACGTGTACAATGCGTCAGACGGCGTCCCAGGCATGGCCTACATCAGCGCGGTGGAGCTT
>Ga0315274_10011386_pt1 | contig 12750 bp, 11 predicted proteins | sample YL17G02_20_MG_FD_203700 | JGI IMG/M metagenome (GOLD analysis project Ga0315274, IMG submission 203700) | Sediment microbial communities from Yellowstone Lake, YNP, Wyoming, USA - YL17G02_20 | ecosystem: Environmental > Aquatic > Freshwater > Lake > Sediment | place: USA: Wyoming | collected... | reverse complement strand
TTTTCTTTTGTTGAACAGGGATATGCAGGAAGCGATTTTGTAAGAAATGCAACCAACCCGTTCTATCATACCTCGGAAGATATCGCTGATCATATGAATTTTTCTTATCTGACCAAAGTCTGTAAACTTGCCCTGGGAACCATTGCTTCGATGGCTAGTTTATGTCCCAAGCTTAGCAATCATGATCTCAAAATAATGATGCAAGGATCACGATTGTCAGCTCCTGCGCAATTTTCTGTGTTTGTGGAAAATTTCAATGGCGCTGCGGATACCGCGAATGTCACCATCACTGCTACAATGAAGCATCTGCTTAGAAGAGGATATGTTCAAACCATCAAACAAGGGATTACTACTCCCTGCAACTGGAGTGTTACTAAAGAAATCAAACATTCATGGGAATTCAATGTCGCGGGTCGAAGTTTTTCCCGAGGATTTTTCAAACTCGAAGTAATACTTTCTGGAAGAGCAGATGATCTATATCTCTACATCACCCAACAGACCTATGGGATTATACTCAGTCCATTTCGAGTATTGATGATCCCTCGCCTCTAGCATTATTTTCTTTTACGAATATAAAATGGGAAGTAAATTACTGATGAGGGGGAGGAAAGGTGAAACGAAAAAAGTCGCTCATCAGCAATTGTGCCTCTCTATATTAACAATTGTTAATTCTAGTTAATATACTTTTTGGTTTCACCAAAATAACGGGGAGGAAAAAGATAAAAAATATCCGCATATGCGTGGTTTTTTATAGCAACAAATCATTCCTTCATTCTATGTATCTGTATCTCCAACTCCTCTGTATTTTTGTCATACTTCCTAATATCATCCTCTTCTACCTTAATAGGAAAAAAATACATCTGAAAACACTGTGTGTCGCGCTGTTCATTTTGTTTCTCATTGCGATTCTCTGGGATCAACTCTCTGTTAGGATGGGGCTCTGGTCTTTTTCACAGAATGAAATACTAGGCTTGCTCTTTGGATTGCCGATAGAAGAATATCTCTTTTTTATCTTCGTTCCGCTTCTCTCCATTAACATCTATCTCTTGATTGAAGGAATTTTTACTGGTGATAAAAGAAAGAAGTTGAACAAAGATGAATGAAAATGAATTGAAAAAACAGATTATCCAAAGAAATGTCAAGAACGTAGGACAGACATTGGTGGAAAACCCTACTATGTGATATAACTCGATTGTATCTACGATGGAAAATCTCTCTCTGCATGAGAAAGAGTAGTCGTGTGCGCGGAATCTTACCGTGATTTCAAATCATGGATAAATCTTCCTCAATGATCCAATCATTCTTTCGGTAGAACGTCTGAAAAAAAAATTATGGGAAGTAAATTGCTGATGAGGATTTGGGAGGAAAGAATAAAAGATACGCTCATCAGCAATTACACCTCTCTACATTAACGATTGTTAATACCCTATATAAATGTTTCGATTCCAGGAGAAAACTCACATGAGACGAACAGACAAAGAAATCACCAACAGGAGAGAAATCGATACGATCCTTTCCAAAGCAACCATATGCAGAATCGGGCTCGTTGACAACAACGTTGCCTATATTGTCCCTCTGAATTTCGGTTATAAAAACAACTGTCTTTATTTTCATTCAGCACCCATCGGGAAAAAAATCGAGTTAATTAAAAAGAACAACATGATCTGTTTCGAGGTCGATATTGACCATGAAATCATTGATTCCGGAATCCCGTGTAAATGGTCATCGAAATATGCAAGTGTCATCGGATACGGAAAAGCAAGTTTCATTACAGATTCAGCAAAGAAAAAAGACGCATTAAACATCATCATCGACCATTACGCCCCTGGGACATCGTACGATTTTCCAAACAAAAAACTCCAAGAAGTCACCATTATAAAAATAGAAATCACTCAAATGACCGGAAAAAAATCAAGGTAAAAAAAGGCTCTTGTTTTTTAAAAGCTATGAGTCTCTTATTGCTAATCTTCAAATAATTCCAAGTAATCACTAAGGTTTTATTTTATTCAAATGCTTAGATGAATAATTTGATGAAAATATAACATATTCTGAAAAGTATCTTATTTTTTCAAAAAAAAAATTGATTTTCATCCCGTGAAAAATACAATAAAGAAGAGAAAAAAATGGTTACAAACATAGATGAAACGAAGACTATAAAAGAACAGCACCTCATCATGTATTCAGCGCTCAACGGAGGGAGAGTGATTAACCACTCGTGATGAGTAAAGAGCATATGACGAAGAAAACACAATTTAGTCTCTCAGTTAAACTCACATTTATTGTTGTCTCAATAGCAGCAGTTATCATCTTTTCACTCACATATATCAACCTCAGTGAGCAAGCTAGTTTTTTTGAAAAAAACTATGCAGAAAAATCCGTAACGCTGGCGAAATCACTCGACGCAAGCATCACGTTTTACCTCCAGAATCAGCTTAATGAAACTGAACAATTGCAACAATACATTGAAACAGTGAGTGAAAAAAACGATGAAATCCTAAATCTAAGCATCAATGTACCTACTGAGCTAGGTGGATTAAAAACTCTTGTATCAAATAATGAAAATCTAATAAATACTTCAGCAAACACGTATAATATAATCGCATATGAGAAGAACGTCATCGTCTATATCCCCCTGCATATAGAATCTTCACACACAATAACCGTGATTGTCCCCCTTAACGTCTCAGGCACCATTGTTGGAACCTATGAGATCGTACTTTCTATGAACCAGGCATACGCTGCATTTGACACAGAAATGCGCATGCTCATCATTGTTTCTATCATCAGCCTATTTCTACTCACATTCGGTTCTCTTTATTTATTACGAAGAACGATTGTAAAACCGATTATTCAATTTCGAAATGCGGTCTATCGTACCGGTGGAGGAAATCTGAATGAGAGAATAACCATCACCTCTCAAGATGAATTAGGACAATTAGCATCAGCGTTCAATCAAATGACCACAGACCTAAAAAATTCACAGTATCAAATTGAACAATACAGCAAAATGCTGGAAGGGTTGCTAAATCAGAAAGACGAATTTATTAAACAACTAGGTCATGATCTTAAGAATCCATTAGTCCCTCTCGTAAATCTTCTTCCAATCATTGCAGAGAAAGAAAAAGACCCTACGGTAAAAGAACATCTCAAGATGATTGTAAAAAATGCTGAATACATGCGGGATCTTGTTATCAAAACATTACAATTAGCGCGCTTACGCTCACCAAATACTCAATTTGAATTTGAACACCTGAATCTGAATGAATTCATAGTCCAGGTAATTACCAACCAAGGATATTTTCTGAAAGAAAACAATATCCAAGTCAAGACAACTATTCCCCCAAATGTTACGGTGAAAGCAGACCGCTTGCAACTCATTGAATTGTTCAATAATCTTATAACAAACGCGGTGAAATATACACCGAAAGAACAGAATGGAGGCACTATCACCATAGAAGCGCAGCAGCAGGGAACCGAGGTTACCATTTCAATATCAGATACGGGCATAGGGATGACCGAAGAGCAGCTCACCAAAGTATTTACTGAGTTTTTCAAAGTAGATAAAACACGTCAGGAATTGGATTCCAGTGGACTAGGGTTATCAATCTGTCAACGCATTATTGAAAAACATAGTGGGAAAATACGGGTAAACAGTCCAGGGGTCGGGAAAGGAACCACCTTCTTTTTCACCCTCCCAACAGGAGACCATAATTAAATAAGAATATATATGATATTGGAGACAGATGCCGATGAAAAAAATCATGATTGTCGATGATGAACCGGGCGTTACCTATACGGTGAAGTATGGCTTGGAGTCTCTTGACTCGCAGTATGAGGTGACATGTGTGGACAATGGGAAGAGATGTATAGAGTTGTTAGAGCAAAACCAAATTCCAGATTTGATTTTACTCGATATCATGTTACCTGGGATGAATGGGTGGGCGATATATAAAACAATTAAAGAACATCCGTCTTGGAAGGATATCCCGATTGTGTTTTTGACGGATCGCAATGATGCTATAGCAAAGAATGCAGGGAGTTTTTTAGGGGATGATTTTATTAATAAACCATTTAAAATCCCTGAATTGAAAATACGAATTGAGCGTTTGTTAAATCATTAGATATTTCTGCTATCGCCTCGTGGTATTTTCTCGTTTTGCCATTCTATTAAAATGAGTTAATATAGTACGAATGATAGAGTATACCATGTTGTATGTTATTCTGACACACAAAATGGGAAAACATGATAAAAGAAAATAATCTCAATTCTTATGCAATACCCAAAGCTTTTCCACGGATGTTTATTAGTTGTTTGGTATTTGTATCATTGATGCTGATCACTATTATACCCGTGGTAGCTGACACCAAAGGAGTTGTTCAAGAACAACCAAAGGAATTAAAAACAGAATTCCCCAAAGTAGCGACATCGCCAGATACTACAGGGGATAATGGCATCGATTCTTCTACACCATCAAATGAAATATCACCACAGGAAGTGATTGAAACACCGGTTATTGATACAGGAGATTTTCTAAAAGATAATACTGTAGTAAAAATAGTATCTTCTGATAGTATAATTCAGACGCAACCAACACAAGAACAATTACTAGCATTGAACATAGAGACTAATGAAATAACCTCTGCCACTCCATCTCCACTAAACAATCAGGAAAACCCCAGTCCGGCAATTCAACAGGTAACACTCTCCATTACACCATCTGCGTACCCTAGTAGTGAAACCAGCATCAACAGCATCAATGTAACCACATCACAAACATTTGTTGATGTCTCTGCCCAAGTATCGATAACCGATCAGAAACCGCAGAATGTACCTGCTATCACATTAAAAAATGAAAACGAATTCATCGAATCCTATATCACGATTGATATCTTAGGAGATAGTGTTGCTCTCTCAGGCGACGAAATTCAATCAATGACCATGACGTTTAAAATCAAGAAAAACCCAGATGATCAAACCGCAAATACTGAAAATAAAATCTATGTCCTCACCTACGAAACGAATCCGGTTTTTTTCCTCCCCCATCCGTTTATTTCAGAGATTATGTCTCCCTACAATTCCGGTGTCTGGCAAACTCTTACGCCAATTGAAATAACGGAAGATGAAGAATTTATTTACTATCATGTTGAAACACCGAGTTATTTTGCAACATTCGCTATTGTTGGTACTGACTTTGTTGAAATACAACCTTACCGATCAGGGATGCCTGAAATTCCCTGGGGCGCTATCATTGTGACAATCATCGTTGCTACTACTTTATTAATGATAGTCCTCCTTAAAACCGGTTTTATTTATCAAGTGGAAGAGCATGCTGATGGAAAAAGCAAGAAAAAATTTTTAAAAGAGACAAACCAAAAATGGTCCTATAATGTGAAACTGGCTACAACACCCCCAGAACTCCAAGTAATGAGATCACCAACTTTATATTATGCAACAGCACCCCGTTCCCCTCATGTAATTACTGCTTCAACGCATCTCCAGGAAACCTCTGAGGGATGTGAAGATGACCCGATGTATCTGTAAAAAATCATTTTTTTTTTCGACTTTTTTTTACAGTAATATAAAGTATAGATTTTTCTAAGATGAAAAGGTTGTACCCAAATATTTTAGGTACAACCTTGATGTTGTGTTGTGACACCAACATCAAGCTCAGTATCGGAGTTTTTCCCTATAAATTCTCCTCAGCAGATAACAATTAACCATATTTTTTCTGATAATCATAACTGGGATGTCTACAGGTATCGGCATAGGGATGAGTTACGATATGTTGAGATCGTAGAGGTGGAGAAGATGCTCTCTTGTGCAGAGCGTGGGTATCGTCTCTTTGGGTGTTCTGGTTGTGGTGAGGTCATGGTTGTCCATTTTGGGTGTAACTCCCGTGTCTGTACGCATTGCGGGAAGAGATTTACTGATCAGTGGGCCGATAGTATCGCTCGGAAAATGTTTGATGTGAAGCATCGACATGTTGTATTGACGATCCCTGAGGAACTTCGTTCTGTTTTCTATGAGGATCGGATGTTGTTGAAGGTGTTGATGGATTGTGCCATTGTCATGGTGTCTGATGTGATTAAGTGGAAGTTGAATTATGAGGCTGTTCCAGGCATCGTTGTAGTGTTGCATACATATGGGAAGGATATGAAGTTCAACCCTCATCTGCATTGTCTGGTGACTGAGGGTGGGTTTAAGAATAATGGTATGTGGGTGGATTTGCATTATTTTTCATATCCAATGATGAGGAGGTCGTGGCAGTATCAGCTACTTAACAGATTGAAAGAAATGATTGACGATACGTTGGAAAATAGGAGTTTGATTGATTATCTCTTTAAGCGGTATCCTGAAGGGTTTTACATCCGAGCGAAAGATACCATCAACAACAAGAAAAAGATGATCAAGTACATTGGACGGTACATCCGACATCCTGCTGTTGCAGAAAGCAGGATTGTCTCATATGATGGAAAACATGTTGTGTTCTGGTATGAAGATGATGTTGACATCAGGCATTATGTGACGATGGATGTGGAGGAGTTCATCCATGCGGTGATCGATCATATCCCGGATAAGCAGTTCAAGACTATACGACATTATGGGGTGTACAGTCGTGGAATCAAGCGTAAGTTTAAGAGATTACTGGGCTTGGTAAGTATAGCTCAGACGAAACTCCTCAATTTCAATGAGTTGTGGTCTCCGATATGTCCAAAATGTGGTAAAAAGATGGACTTTGTCTGGTCTGGGAAGGGTGAACCACCCCCCAGGTTGAAATTTGGTGAGAGAATAGGTGATTGGAACTACATCTCAGCTAGCGTAAGCCGTCAGTAATTTCCCCGAAGGGGGTTGTTCTTATGGTTGATATTGTTGAATCCGTAATTTTAAAAAATTTTCACCAGAGATGGAATTCTTAACCTATAAAAATATTTAAACCTTTATATTATTATATATCTATTAATGGTTGGTATCGACAATAAAAGAGGTTTGAAGTATTTCTTATTCGGAAGCCTTTATTTTTCAGAAGGTTTAATGATTGCAGTAACAACAGTAGCGACATTACTATATCTAAGAGAAAAAGCAGTTCCCATACCAGTCACCACACTTATTGTTGGTATTGTAAACATACCCTGGATGCTTAAATTTGTTTGGGGTCCAGTCATTGATTATTTTAAAAGATTTGGTAGAAAAACCTTTATCATACTGGGAGGAACACTCTCTGTTTCTTGTATGTTTTTAGTATCTCTGGTTGATCCGAGTGTTTCACTTTTACCTTTTACTCTTCTGATATTTCTCAGTCATGTTGGCATCGGTTTCATAGATGTTTCAACAGATGCATGGGCTATTGATGTGTCAACAGATAAAGACAGGGGGAAAATCAATGGTTCGATGTTCGCAGGTCAATACTCAGCCTGGGCTATTGGCGCAGCAGTTTTTCCCTTCATTGGCTCTATGTATGGTTATCACTCTGTCTATCTCATAAACGCAATTTTGATTCTCTTGATTCTTCTTTTCCCTTTCATTGTCAAAGAAACAGTCACGTCTAAGGTAAGACAAAAGATAGTATCTCTAGTTTTTAAAGAATTTAAGAAAAAGGCTGTTCTGTTGATTGCGATTTTTTCACCACTAGTTTTTATGAATGAGGGGATTATGTCGTATATCATGCCTATTTTTATGAGGGATGGTCTTGGTATTAGCGATGTTCAGATTGGTTTTATTTCGATGATTCTCCCTGTTTTTCTTGCGGTCGGTTCTCTTATTGGTGGTGTTTTAACGGATAAGATTGGAAGGAAATTAACACTTTTTATTTTCATTGGATTAAACATAGTGTTTACTGCTTCCCTTATTTTTGCCGATACGTGGTGGAAATTATCAATAATATATGGTATCATAGGGTTTTTGATGGGAGGTCATTCAACAGCGTCTTGTGCACTTTTTATGGATGTAACAAATCCGAGGATTGGTGCGACGCAGTACGGGATTTTCACAGGGATCGCAAATGTTGGTTTAAATGGTGGTGGGATGTTAACTGGTTCTCTGGTTGTAGCACTTGGTTTTGGTCGTACTTTTCTCTATGCTGCTTGGGTTTTTGGTCCTGCGTTACTCGTGTTGTATTTTATTCAAATTAAAAAAGGGAAATAGATTTTTTATAAAAAATCTCAAACAATTTGTCAAATAAGGCTAAACAACGGATCGGGTTCCCTAATATACTCAGAGGAGTAATCGACCTGAAAACTTTTAAAACAGGAATGGATGTCATTCTGCCACCAAAGCGAAAAGATGAAGACATTGGCTACATTTAAGCCAGTGGTCATATTCTCAAGCCAGTGGTAAAGTTGCTTGGGCCAGTGGTCTAGTGGTTATGACGTCGCGCTTACAACGCGGAGATCGCCAGTCCGATTCTGGTCTGGCCCATTTTCTTTCCGTAAATTTAATTGTATCATTACAGAAAATTTTTATAAACAGTGCCAAGAACAACATAAACATTAAAAAATACCGAACTCTTTCCCCCCTGGCTGATTACCAATGGGGATATTAGGGATATCATTTAATTTAGGAAGATATATCAACGAACAACTCCAACGAGCAGGGGTTAATATACATCCCAATATAGCTGAAGGCATCGCTGCATTCATATTTTTCTCCTTAGCTTTCATCGGAGGATGGATCGTCTATCATATCTTCGAGCATTATTTTTCAAAATGGGCAAAAAAAACAGAGACAACATTGGACGATGAAATTATTCGTAACATAAAAAAACCAATCTATTTCTTTGTCATCCTCGTCGGTCTTTTTTACGGACTGGATCAACTCACCATCCTTGATCCATATACAAAAGAAATTTCACAATTGTTCATGATTGCTGAAATTCTTCTTGTCGTCTTCATTATTACCAGAGTGATTAATGTAATCTTAACCTGGTATGCTGAAAAGCTAGCTAAACAAAAGAAAACAGTCATTGATAACCGCCTCCTGAACATCTTTAAAAAATTTCTTCATGCGATCGTCTACATCCTTGGTTTTCTCTTAATCCTTTATGTCTTTAACATTAATCTCTCCGGAGTCGTCATCGGTCTAGGAGTCGGAGGTATCGCCATTGCGTTTGCACTCCAAAACATCCTTAGTGACATCTTCAGCGCCTTCTCAATTTATTTTGACCGTCCTTTTGAGGTAGGTGACTTCATTGTCGTCGGTCAAAACTCAGGTACGGTCACAAAAATAGGCCTAAAATCAACACGGATGCAGCTGCTTCAAGGTGAAGAAATGATTGTATCAAACCGAGAAATAACCTCGGGAAGTGTACGAAATTTCAAAAAAATGAGTAAGCGTCGAGTTGAATTCATCCTAAGAATCGCACCGACAACCCCCCTTGAACAACTCAAAAAAATCCCAAAAATCATCGAAAAAACCATCAAGAAATGTAAACCAGCTGAATTCGATATGGTTCATCTGCGAGAACTCGGACCATTTAGCTATAATTATGAAATCGTCTATTATATCAATACCGGTGATTACAATAAGTTCCTTGACATCCATGAAACCATCAATATTTCATTAAAAGAATCCTTGGACAAAGAAGGCATCCAGCTTGGATTCCAGGGGCAAGAGCTAACAAAATAAATTTTTTTTCAATCCCTCCTCTACAATCACTTTTTTTAATGCTGTTACGAATGATTTAAAAGAAATAAACCTATGTATTACCTGCGATGAAACCAGTCACGATTCTTGGTGCAGGATTATCAGGATTAACAGCAGCGATCACCCTTGCACAAGAAGATTATCAGGTTCAAGTCTATGAAGAGAGAAGTGATAGTGGGATGCGATTTCATGGTGATTTTCAAGGTCTTGAAAACTGGAGCTCCCCTCAAGACGTACTCCAAGAAATAAAAACACACAACATTAAACAAAATTTTTCAATAACACCATTTCACACCATGTATCTTACTGATGGAACCACGACATTTCCAGCAACATCATCACGCCCAATATTTTATCTTGTGAAACGAGGCCCGTTTTCTGACTGCATCGATCAAGGATTAAAACGCCAAGCACTTGATCTTAATGTTGATATCCATTACAAGAGCCATAAAAGTATACATGAAGCAGATATTATTGCAACAGGACCTTCAACAAAAAAAGTTACTGCTATTGGAAAAGGCATCATCTTTGAAACCGATCATGACGATATCGCTATGGCACTTGTACACAAAGAAGCGTCCTACAAAGGATATTCATATCTTTTGGTATCCCAGGGACATGGAACTATGCTGACCATTTGTATGTACCCTTGTGAAAACATCAACAATTATTGGAAAAAAACCTGTGAACTGTACGAACATCTCACACAACTGACCATTACTAATCCTAAAAACACTGGTGGAATCGGTACATTTCATCTCAACGCACATCTTCAAAAACAGGGCAGACGCTACACAGGTGAAGCAGCAGGACTTCAAGATTTCCTCTGGGGTTTTGGTATGCGGTATGCTCTCACCTCCGGATATCTTGCAGCAAGAAGTATCATCGAAAAAAAAAGTTATAAAAAACTCATTCGACACCATTTATCAAATACGCGAAAAGCATCGATAGTCAACCGTTATTACGTTGATAAGGTCCCAGATTACGGTCGATTTCTTATTGCCCAAGGACAAAAGCTCAAAGAGGGAGAACTTGTGAAACTTATTCAGAAGTATTACAATCTGACCTTGTTTAGACGTTTTGTGTATCCTTATGTAAAAGTTTCTCTACTTTTATCAAAAAAATATTCTTAGATCCATTTTCCACGTATCTTTTAAAAAATATGCATGAAACAACCTTAAAAAAAAAATTCTAACATACGTTTACTAATATTAGTCCCGTAGTGTAGCGGTCAATCATACGAAACTCTGGCTCTCGTGACAGCGGTTCGAATCCGTTCGGGGCTATTTTCTTTCTTTTCTCAGCTTTAATCAAGAATGGCGACCTTGATTTCGTCTGTAATTTCAATAAGTGCTCCTTCGGTTCGTTTCCCCATGCTGCAATTCACCACCGTAGTGCTGCCTGATGTTGACACACCCGGGTCTTCATGGATATGTCCGCATAACACAAGTCGCGGCTTACATGCATCAATAAGGTTACGTAGTTCTTTGCTACCACCGTGACTACCGATAAAGATTTTATCTTGCAGTTTATAGGGAGGAACATGGGTGACGAGAACGGTCGTGTCATCCAGTATCTTGTTCAAAGGTTTCTTCACCGGACCATCCGTGATATCAATGTCAGAGAGCAAAGAAGGTAATTCGCGCCCAATTCCCACAAACGAGATACCCTGGATCATCATGCGTTTCATATGAAGATTTATTGCGTTGCTTGTAGAGATCCCTTGGTCCACATCAAACGTATCAATATTCCCTGGAACTGCGATTGTCTGCACCGGTATTTGATTGAGAAAATTGGTCGCGATTTCACCTGGCCCAAACTGGGTGATATCGCCACAGATAACAACCAGATCAGGTGCATATTTTTTCGCATTTTTCAAAACAAGATTCAGTCGATATTGAGATCCATGGATATCGGCGGTGGCAAGAATCTTCATATAATCCGGAATTAAACCATCGATTAAAAATATTGTCACACAAAATATTCGTTGTAAGAAAAAATAAAAAGAGGGAGATCACTGACTGTCTTATTTCATATTGAAAAAGTCAGCCATGGTATCTTCTAAAAATATTTCTGAGAATTTTTCAACGAATTCTCTACTGAGGTCCATGGGGCTGTCCCTTCCTCTCCTTCTCCTTCGTACTCTAAATATCCCGTTTGTATAAATAATTTACCTCCATCGATACCCTTTTTTCATTCCAAGGAATTTCACTAGGTTCAGGAAAGATATTAATAACACCTTCTTTGATAAAGGGATACACTGCCATCTGGATTTATAGAAGGGATATCATGACAAAAGAAGAAGAAATCACGCGGAATCTTACATTAATCGAATATTATAAACAACAACTCGAATCCATTGATATGCAACTCCAATACCTGCAAACTACTCTTACGGACTATCAGCGGGCGAAAATGACTGTCGGGCAACTCCATGATGCTAATGAAAACTCGGAACTCTTAATCCCTATTGGTGCAGGAACCTTTGTGAACGCCTCTCTGAAAAACACATCAAATGTGTTAATCGGAATTGGTGCTGGAATCGTCATAGAAAAAACCGTTGACGAAGCAGTTATAAAACTAGAAGAACGAATTAAAAGAATCCAAGAAAACCTGGAAAAGATGCTTTCACTTGGACAGAAGATTCAATCTGATGCGGAAGAGTTGTCGCACAAAACGCAGCATATGATGGAAGAAGCACAACGATAAAAGAATTGTTTTGAGGAAGAGAATGTTTGATTTTCTAAAAAAGAAACTGAAAATCTTTGAAAAGAATATTGAAGCTGAGATTGAGTCTGAGCTGAAAAAAGAAGAAAAACTAGAAAAAAGACTCCAAGCTGAACCTGAGCCTCACCAACAGTCTATCCCGCCAGTTTCATCGTTAAAAACCGTTGAAGCACCACCAGCAACTCCTGTTGTAAAAGAAGAAGAGAGACCAGCCAGTACGCGGAAACGAGCACAGCGTATTCAAAAACCAGTCAGTGAAGAAAAAAAGGAACGAGAAAAACAAATCGATAAGCAGATTGAGGAAAGCATTGAAAGTGAGCTGCAGCGTGTTCTTCAAACCAGGAAAAGCATCGAAGAGGCAGTCGGTACTGAGAAGAAACAAT
>Ga0315274_10011384_pt1 | contig 12750 bp, 10 predicted proteins | sample YL17G02_20_MG_FD_203700 | JGI IMG/M metagenome (GOLD analysis project Ga0315274, IMG submission 203700) | Sediment microbial communities from Yellowstone Lake, YNP, Wyoming, USA - YL17G02_20 | ecosystem: Environmental > Aquatic > Freshwater > Lake > Sediment | place: USA: Wyoming | collected... | reverse complement strand
ATGCCACCGACGCCGACGAATGCCGGGTGTTCCTCTCGATGTTCGGTATTGGGCCTGCCAAGCTCGAGGTCTAGGTGGGCACCGGAGCCGCCGGATCCCCAGGGGACGGAGCCTCCGACTTCGTGGTGGTCGCCAACCGGCTGCCCATCGACATGGAACCGCAGCCGGACGGAACCGTTGTCTTCAAGCGCAGCCCGGGTGGCCTGGTCACGGCCCTAGAGCCGCTGCTGCGGCGCAACCGGGGAGCATGGATCGGCTGGCCCGGCGTGGTCGACGCCGACGAGGACCCGATCGTCGAGAACGGCCTGCAACTTCATCCCGTCCGACTCGACGACGACGACGTCGCGGACTACTACGAGGGATTCTCCAACGCCACGCTGTGGCCGCTCTACCACGACCTAATCGTCAAACCCGTCTACGAGCGCCGCTGGTGGGACCGATACGTCGACGTCAACCGCCGCTTCGCGGAAGCCACCTCGCGGGCTGCGGCCCCGGGCGCCACGGTCTGGGTTCAGGACTACCAGTTGCAACTGGTGCCGAAGATGCTGCGCAGCCTCCGACCCGACCTCACCATCGGGTTTTTCATGCACATCCCGTTCCCGCCGGTCGAGATCTTCATGCAGTTGCCCTGGCGCGCCGAGATCATTGAAGGGTTACTGGGAGCCGATCTCGTCGGATTTCATCTCGCCGGTGGCGCGCAGAACTTTCTGCTCCTGGCGCGGCGACTGGCCGGAGCCGAGACGTCACGCGCCTCCATCGGGGTGCGGTCCCGATTCGGCGAAGTCGACCTCGGTCATCGCAAAGTTAAGGTGGGCGCGTTTCCCATCTCCATCGACTCGGCGGAACTCGACCTCAGAGCACGTGATGCCAACATCCGTCGCCGCGCCAAGGAGATCCGGGCCGAGTTGGGAAACCCGCGGAAAATCTTGCTTGGAGTGGACCGACTCGACTACACCAAGGGCATTGAGGTGCGGCTCAGGGCGTTCGCCGAATTGCTTGCCGAAGGCCGGGCCAAGCGTGACGACACCGTGCTGATTCAGCTGGCGACGCCAAGCCGGGAACGAGTCGACAGCTACCGCCTATTACGTAACGACATCGAGCAACAGGTCGGCCACATCAACGGCGAATACAGCGAGGTCGACCATCAGGTGGTTCGGTACATGCACCGGGCCGTACCGCGCGACGAACTGATCGCCTTCTTTGTCGCCAGCGATGTCATGCTGGTCACCGCGCTGCGGGATGGCATGAACCTGGTGGCCAAGGAGTACGTCGCCTGCCGCAGCGATCTTGGTGGAGCTCTGGTGCTCAGCGAATTCACCGGTGCGGCAGCCGAATTGCATCAGGCCTATCTGACCAATCCGCATGACCCCGAGGGCGTCAAGGACGCCATCGAGTCCGCCCTGAACCAAACACCTGAGGAGGGCCGGCGCCGCATGCGCGCGTTGCGACGTCAGGTACTGACCCACGATCTTGACCGCTGGGCCAGATCGTTTCTCGACGCGCTGGCCGATACCAAGTCGGGCTAGCCGTCAGTCCGGCATCAGTCCCGTCGCACCAAAGGTGCGTTCGGGGTCACGATCGGCGAAGTACTCACGCATCTCGGCGCTCAGCGCGGCCGGGTCCCAGGACTGGCCGTCAGCGTGGAAGTGGTGCTCGGCCGTCGGTGCCGCCACCAGTGCAACGGTTGGTCCGTACACCACGAACAGCTGCCCGTTAACCGCATCGGCTGCCGGTGAGGCCAAGAAGCGCACCAGGCTGACCACGTGTTCGGGCGAAAGCGGATCGATCTCGCCGTCGGCCAACTGCGGTGCCGCACCGAAGACATCGGCCGTCATCGCGGTGCGCGCGCGGGGGCAGATCGCATTGGCGCACACTCCGTAGCGTCCCAGAGCGCGGGCCGCGGTCAGGGTGAGTGCGCTGATGCCGGCTTTTGCCGCCCCATAGTTGGCCTGGCCGACCGGACCCATCAGACCCGCCTCCGAGGAGGTGTTGATGATTCGGCCGTACACCGATCCGCCGGTGTCTTTCGCCCGGCTTCTCCAGTAGGTGGCGGCATTGCGGGTGAGCAGAAAATGGCCGCGAAGGTGGACGGCGATGACCGCGTCCCAGTCCTCATCGGTCATGTTGAACAACATCCGGTCCCGGGTGATGCCGGCATTGTTGACCACGATATCGAGCCCGCCGAGGCCTTCGGCACAGGTGATGAGTTCGTCGGCGGTGCTTCGCGCACTGATGTCACCGGCTACCGCGACCGCCTTGACACCGGCGGCGGCGATCTCGTCGAGCACGTCGGAAACGTCAAGAGCGGCCGCCATGTCGTTGACGACGACGGTGGCCCCCGAGCGGGCCAGTCCGATCGCCTCGGCACGACCCAGGCCTGCCGCGGCCCCGGTGACCACCGCAACGCGACCGGACAGATCGGTCATTTGCTCATTCGCGCTCAAATTATGAATACCTCTAGTCCAGGCGTGTCAGCGCCGCGCGCGGACATTCGGCGATGGCCTGTTCGGCCACATCCTCCTGATCGGCCGGAATGGGGTCGGCCGTCACAATCACGTAGTCCTCGTCGTCGAGTTCGAACAACTCGGGCGCAATTCCCAGACAGACGGCGTTACCCTCACAGCGATCACGGTCGACGGCGATTCGCATCACTACCTCCTTTTGGTCCCGGCTCCGTGGCGTGCCGACCCTGTGGCAACACCACGATACGACCGGATCTGTCGGCCGCTGGTCTGACGCCGCTGGAAACTCAGACTAGAACGTGTTACAACCAAGGGGGGCGGCGGGTCGCCCACAGTCATCGAGCGCGGAGGTCAGATCGCATGCGGATCAGCTACACACCGGAGCAGGAGCAGTTGCAACGCGAGTTGCGCGCCTACTTCGCCGGCCTGATCACCCCGGAGCGCCGCGAGGCCCTGATGTCCACCAGCGGCGAATACGGCAGCGGGGACGTCTACCGGGAGACGGTGGCGCAGATGGGTCGCGACGGCTGGCTGGCCCTGGGCTGGCCGGTGGAATACGGCGGCCAGGCCCGCTCCACCATGGACCAACTCATCTTCACCGACGAAGCCGCCGTCGCCGGCGCCCCGGTCCCGTTCCTAACGATCAACAGCGTCGCACCGACCATCATGGCGTTCGGCACCGAGGAGCAGAAGAAGTTCTACCTCCCCAAGATCGCCGCTGGCGACATCCACTTCTCAATCGGTTACTCCGAGCCGGGTGCAGGCACCGATCTCGCGGCGCTGCGCACCACCGCCGTCCGCGAAGGCGACGAGTACGTGATCAACGGCCAGAAGATGTGGACCAGCCTGATCCAGTACGCCGACTACGTCTGGCTCGCGGTGCGCACCAACACCGAGGCCAAGAAGCACCGCGGCATCTCCGTGCTGATCGTGCCGACCAACGCGGAGGGCTTCTCCTGGACGCCGGTGCACACGATGGCCGGCGCCGGCACCAGCGCGACCTACTACTCCGATGTGCGGGTTCCGGTCGGCAACCGGGTCGGTGAGGAGAACGGCGGCTGGAAGCTGGTCACCAATCAGCTCAACCACGAGCGGGTGGCCTTGGTCTCAGCACAGCCGATTTTCACCGCGCTCAACCAGGTTCGTGAGTGGGCGCAGAACACCAAGGACGCCCGCGGTGCGCGGCTCATCGATTCCGAATGGGTGCAACTCAACCTGGCCCGCGTCCACGCCAAGGCCGAGTACCTGAAGTTGATCAACTGGGAACTGGCCTCCGCCGAAGCCGAGGCACCGTCGGCGGCGGACGCCTCAGCGGCCAAGGTGTTCGGTACCGAATTCGCCACCGAAGCCTACCGGCTGCTCATGGAGATCCTCGGCCCGTCGGCCACCCTGCGCCAGGAGTCACCGGGAGCGCTGCTGCGCGGCCGCGTCGAACGGATGCATCGCTCGTCACTGATCCTGACCTTCGGCGGCGGAACCAACGAGGTCCAGCGCGACATCATCGGCATGACGGCACTGGGCCTTCCCAGAGCTAATCGCTAGAAGCGCTGGGTCTACCCAGGGCTAATCGCTGAGACATCAAGGAAGCGACATGGATTTCACCAAACCAGAGGCAGCGCAGGACCTTTCCGGACTGGTCGGCACCATTGCCGAAGCGGTGTGCACGCCGCAGCACCAACGCGAACTGGATGGTCGTGAACAGCGGTTCGACACCACGTTGTGGGGCAAGCTCGTCGATGCCGACATCCTCAGCACGGCCGCGCCCGAAGCGGTCGGCGGCGGCGGATTCGGCGTGCTCGAACAAACCGCCATCCTCACAGCTTTGGGTCGCCAGATCGCGGCGGTGCCCTACCTGGAGTCGGTGGTCCTCGGCGCCGGCGCGCTGGCGCGCTTCGGCTCACCGGAGTTGCGGGAGTCCTGGGCCGCCCCGGCCGTCGCCGGCCAACGGGTGCTGACGGTCGCCCTCGACGGCGAACTGGGACAGGGGCCGGTGCGGGCGACCGCATCCGGAGGCGGATTCCGACTCACCGGAACTCGCACGCAGGTTCCCTACGGACCGATCGCAGACGCATTTCTGGTGCCTGCCGATACCGATTCCGGTACAAAAGTTTTTCTTGTCGACGCCAAGGATCCGGGCGTCTCCGTGATCGCCCTGCAGACCACCGGTCAGAACAGTTCAGGCGAACTCGAGTTGGCGGGTGTGGAGGTGGGCACGGACCGGGTCGTCGGTGCGGGCGACGTCGTGGACTGGTTGGCCTCGACGCGAGCCGTGGGCATGACGGCCTTCCAGTTCGGTGTACTGCAGCGCGCGCTGGAATTGACCGCCGAGTACGCCCGCACCCGTGAACAGTTCGATCGCCCAATCGGCAGCTTTCAGGCCGTCTCCCAGCGCCTGGCCGACGACTACATCGACATCCAAGGCCTGCGGCTGACGCTTCAGCAGGCGTCCTGGCGCCTCTCCGAGGATCTGCCCGCCGACACCGAAGTGGCGACCGCAGCGTTCTGGGCGGCCGAAGCCGGCCACCGAGTGGCCCACACCACCGTCCACGTCCACGGCGGGGTGGGTATCGACATCGACCATCCGGTACACCGCTACTTCATCACTGCCAAGCAGACCGAGTTCGCTCTCGGCGGCGCCACATCGCGGCTGCTCGCCATCGGCCGAGAGTTGGCCGACACCCCTGCCTGAGTCAGCGCAGCCCACCGTCACCGGACTGCTGGAGCCACTCGCCGAGGTCGACGATCGCGGCATCCACGGCGGTGACGGCACCTACGCGACCTGGCGCCACCACACCCAGACCGCCGCCGACATCGCTGCACTGCTGAGGTCGCGGATGAATCCGAATCAGCCGCCGCATGTGGGTGTCCTGCTGGGCAACACACCACTGTTCGCGGCTGTCCTGGTCGCGGCTGGTCTGAGCGGCATAGTTCCGGTCGGGCTGAACCCGACCCGCCGCGGCGCGGCATTGCGCCGCGACATCACCCACGCCGACTGCCAACTGGTGCTCACCGACGGCGACATCAATTCCTACGGCGCCGACTGCGTGCCGGACGCAATGGCGGTGCTCGATGTGGCCGGACCCGAATGGTCGACGGAATTGGCGGCGTTCCGGGGCTCTGCGATCACCTTCACCAAGCCATCATTCGACGAGCTGTTCATGCTCATCTTCACTTCCGGCACCAGCGGCGAACCCAAGGCGGTGCGCTGCACCCACGAGAAGGTGGCCGGCCCCGGCGTAATGCTGGCCCAGCGATTCGGATTGGGACCCGCCGACACCTGTTACCTGTCGATGCCGCTGTTCCACTCCAATGCGGTGATGGCCGGCTGGGCACCGGCGGTTGCTGCCGGGGCGTCGATCGCATTGCGCCGCAAGTTCTCCGCATCACAGTTCTTCCCCGACGTTCGACTTTTCGGTGCGACCTATGCCAACTATGTCGGCAAGCCGATGTCCTACATCCTCACAACAGCACCGCAGCCCGACGACGCCGATAATCCGCTGCGGATCATGTATGGCAACGAGGGTGCGCCGCGGGATATCAACCGCTTCGCTCAGCGGTTCGGCGTGATCGTGGTCGACGGCTTCGGCTCAAGCGAGGGCGGCGTGTCGATCGCCCGGACCCCCGAAACCCCGGAGGCCTCACTGGGGCCGTTAACGGAGGAACTGGAGATCCTCGACGTCGATAGCGGACAACCCTGCCCGCCGGGTGTAGTCGGCGAACTGGTGAACACCACCGGGGCCGGACAGTTTCGCGGCTACTACAAGGACCCGGACGCCGAGGCGGAACGCATGGCCGGCGGCGTCTTTCACAGCGGTGATCTGGCCTACCGCGACGAGGCAGGATTCGTGTACTTCGCTGGCCGGCTGGGCGACTGGATGCGAGTGGATGGCGAGAACCTTGGCACCGCGCCGATCGAACGGGTGTTGATGCGGTACCCGGACATGACTGAGGTGGCGGTGTATGCAATCCCCGACCCCGCCGTCGGCGACCGGGTGATGGCCGCACTGGTGATGCCCGAGGGTTCGGCGTTCGACCCCGGGCGATTCCGTGAATTCCTTGTGGCACAAACAGATCTGGGACCGAAGCAGTGGCCCTCGTTCGTGCGGGTCGCGACCTCGCTTCCGCGCACCGAGACGTTCAAGGTGATCAAGCGTCAACTGTCGGCAGAAGCCCTCGACTGCGTCGACGAGGTATTCGAGATACCGCGTTAATCGCCTAGCGACGGCATGGTGGCCTCAATCAGGTGCGGGCCAGGCTCGCCGAAGGCCCACCGCAGCGCATCGGCCAATTCCTCCGCAGTGGCGACCTGTCGGGCCGGTACGCCCATACCCTCGGCGATCCGCACGAAATCCAGAGCGGGAGAGGTCAAATCGAGAAGTGCCTCGGCTTTTGGGCCCGGCTGCTGTCCACCGCTTTGAGCGCCCACCCGTTGCAACTCCATGCGCAGGATGTCGTAGGCGTGATTGGCGTAGACCACCGTGGTGATGTCGAGGCACTCGCGGGCATGGCTCCACAGCGCCGAAATGGTGTACATCGCCGATCCGTCCGACTCAAGGCACAACACCGGCCGGTCCGGAGCGGCGATCGCGGCCCCGAGTGCCACCGGCAGCGCATAACCGATCGCGCCGCCGGTCAACGTCAGCCAGTCGTGGGCCGGTGCGCCCGCCGTGGCCGCCGGCAGCAGAAACCCGGAGGTATTGGCCTCATCGACAACGATCGCCCGTTCGGGAAGTAGTGCGCAAATCACCTCCGCAGACGTCTGCGCCGTCAGCGGTCCGGAGGGCATCGCCGGACGCGACCCTGTCGCCGTGGCGGCAACCGCGTCGGGTGCGATCGCATCGGCCAGGGCGGCGAGAGTGGCGGCGGCGCCTCGTGGCCCGGACAACGTCTGCACAGCGCAACCCTCCGGGGTCAGGTCGCTGGGCTTGCCGGGATAGGCAAAAAACGACACCGGCGACGCCGCACCGGCCAGGATCAAATGCTTGATGCCCGCCAGTTGCGCGGTCGCCATCTCGGCGAGATAGGCGATGCGGTCGACGGCCGGCAGGCCGGCTCCGCGCTCCAGTCGGGCCGGGAATGTCTCGCAGAACAGCTTCGCGCCGAAGGTCTGTGCCAGCCGGGCGGCCGCGTTCAGACCTGCCGACCGGGTGGCGTCTCCACCGATCAGGATCGCTGCGGGCTCACCGGATCGAAGCGCAGATGCCGCCGCTTCACAATCGCCAGCCGACGGCACCGGCTGCGCCGCAACGGCTTCGGCAGGTTCGGCACCCTCGGTCCAGGACACGTCGGCGGGCAGGATCAGCGATGCGATGTGACGATACTCCCGTGCCGACGCGACTGCCTCGGCTACGTCGCTGGCGACTTCGGCGACGTCGACGCTGCGCCGCATCCAGCCGGAGACGGTACCTGCGACAGCGTCGATATCGGACTCCAGCGGGGCGTCGTAGCGCTTGTGATACGTCGCGTGGTCGCCGATCACGACCAGCATCGGTACATGCGCGCGTCGGGCATTGTGCAGATTCGCCAGGCCATTGCCCAAGCCAGGGCCGAGGTGTAACAGCACCGCTGCGGGTTCATCCGACATCCGCCCATAGCCGTCGGCCGCGCCGGTCGCGACACCCTCGAAGAGTGTCAGCACACCGCGCATCGCGGGCACGGTGTCCAAGGCCGCGACAAAGTGCATCTCCGAGGTGCCGGGGTTGGCGAAACACACCCGGACCCCGTTGTCGACCAGCGTTGCCAGCAATGCCTGGGCGCCGTTCACCGCACTGACTCTAGAGCGTCAGTGATCCCGAAAACCGTCCAAGCGCCGGGTAGCCGCCTCGAATCCGGACACCAACTCGGCCATGATCTCGGCGACCGGCCGGATCTTGTTCATAGTCCCGACGATCTGACCGACCGGCATGGCGACGGTGGTCGGGTCGACTGACTGACTCATTCGCTGGTGGGCCTCGCTGACGAGGACGTTCTGCAATGGCATCGGCAGGGCCTGCGGAGCATCGTCGGCGTCCCAGGCGTCGGTCCAGCGACTCTTGAGCAGACGCGCAGGTTTGCCGGAGAAGATCTTGCGGCGGACGGTGTCACTGGAGGTGGCCGCCAACAGCGCCTCCTGGATGACCGAAGGCCCGCCGTCGGTGCGCGCCCCGAGGTCGTACTCGGCCGCGGTCAAGAACGCCGAACCCATCCACACTCCGGAGGCGCCCAAGGCGAGTGCAGCGGCAACCTGTCGACCGGTCCCGATTCCACCCGCGGCCAGGACGGCGGCCTTGCCCCCGACCACGTCGACGACCTCGGGAACCAGCACCATCGACGCGATTTCGCCGGTGTGCCCACCGGCCTCGTAGCCCTGCGCGACGACGATGTCTACACCAATTTCAGCATGACGCAGAGCATGTTTGGCAGATCCCGCCAACGCGGCCACCGGAACGCCGGCCGCGTGCGCTTGGGCGATCACGTCCGGCGGCGGTGAGCCCAGTGCGTTGGCGATGAGCTTGATCGGATGCGTGAGCGCGACGTCGACATGCGAGCGGGCGACCGAATGAAGCCAGCCCAGCACGCCTTCGCGGCCGGCTTGCTCACCCGGCAGCGACGGAACGCCGAGATCGGCGAGGGTCTTATCGACGAAATCGCGGTGCGCCTGTGGGATCAGCTTGTCGATGTCGATCGCACTGCCTTCGGTCGGCACCGTTGCCGGCATCACGATGTCGACACCGTAGGGCAAGCCATCGGTATTGGCATCCATCCAGCACAACACCGACTCGAGTTCGTCGGGGTGGTTGAAGCGCACCGCCCCAAGGACACCCATACCGCCGGCCCGGGTGACGGCCGCGGCCACCTTCTCCGACGGGGTGAATACGAAGATCGGGTATTCGATGCCGAAGCGATCGCACAGTTCGGTGTGCATCACACCGACCCACCGTGCTTGGAATGAACTTCGTCGGCCGGGCGGATTTCGGTCTGTTCCTTTGCCCACTTGTAGTCGGGCTTTCCGGCCGGTGAACGCTTCACCTCGTCCACTATCCACAGGCTGCGCGGCACCTTGTAGCCGGCAATTTCCTTGCGTACGAATGCATCCAACTCCACCAGTGTCGGCGCAGTACCCTTGCGAGGCGCGACGACCGCCGCGACATGCTGGCCGAAACGCGGATCCGGGACGCCGACGACGAGGGCGTCGAACACGTCGGGGTGGCCCTTCAGCACCCCCTCCACCTCTTCGGGATAGATCTTCTCCCCACCGCTGTTGATCGACACCGACCCTCGGCCCAGCAACGTCACCGTGCCGTCGGACTCGACCTGGGCGTAATCACCCGGGATCGCATAGCGCACACCGTTGATGGTGCGGAAGGTCTCGGCGGTCTTCTTCTCGTCCTTGAAGTAACCGACCGGAATATTGCCGCGCTTGGCCAGAATGCCGCGCACTCCCGAGCCCGGCACGACCTCGCTACCGTCATCGTCGAGAACCACGGTTCTCTTGTCGATGGTGACCCGCGGACCGCCGCCGCCGCTTTGTCCCTTGGCCACCACACTGGTACCGCCGAAGCCCGTTTCCGAGGAGCCGATCGAGTCGGTGATCACCCGATTCGGCAGCAGCTCGAGGAATCGCTCCTTGAGGCTGGGCGAGAAGAGCGCTGCGGTGCTCGACAGCAGGAACAGTGACGATAGATCGCGTTCGGAGCCCTCCAACGCGTCGAGCAATGGCCGGGCCATCGCATCGCCGGTGAAGAACAGCAGGTTCACCTTGTGCTCCTCGATGGCACGCCAAACCGCATCGGCATCGAATTCCGGCGACAGCAGGACTGTTCCACCGGTGAACAGAGCCATCCAGGTGGCGGACTGTGTCGCACCATGGATCATCGGCGGGATCGGGTAACGGATCATCGGCGGCCCCGCGGCTGCCTGCTTGGCGTGGTCGTACTCGTCAGCCACGAATTCGCCTGTGGCAAAGTCGGTTCCGCCAAGTAGCACTCGGTAGATGTCCTCGTGACGCCACATCACGCCTTTGGGGAAACCGGTTGTACCGCCGGTGTAGAGCAGATAGATGTCGTCGGCGCTGCGCGTCCCGAAATCGCGCTCGGGCGATCCCTCAGCAACCGCCTCATAGAACTCGACGCCGCCGTAGTTGTGATACGTCTGTGCCGGCACGGCGCTGCCGTCGTCGATCACCAGCACCGTCTTGACATTCGGGGTATCGGGCAACACATTGGCAACCCGTTCGGAGTACTGGCGCTCGTGTACCACCGCGACCATGTCGGAGTTGTCGAACAGGTAGCGCAACTCCGCTTCGACGTAGCGATAGTTGACGTTGACCAGGATCGCGCCGGCCTTCACGATGCCAAGCATCGCGATGACGATCTCGATCCTGTTGCGGCAGTAAAGTCCGACCTTGTCGTCCTTCTTCACGCCGCGGGAGATGAGATAGTGCGCGAGGCGGTTCGCCTTCTCCTCCAGACCCGCGTAGGTGATCTGCTCGTCCCCGCAGATTAGGGCGACACGGTCAGGCACGGCGTCAATGGCGTGCTCGGCAAGATCCGCAATGTTCAGGGCCACGGATCTAAACTAGAACGTGTTACATTTTTTCTCAACCTTGCGAGCCGGAAGGCGGAGAACGATGGCCGATGCTCTGATCGAACAACGCGGACACATCCTCATCGTCACGATGAATCGTCCGGAATCTCGCAACGCCCTCTCCGGCGAGATGCTCTCGATCATGGTCGAGGCCTGGGACCGCGTCGACAGTGATCCCGATATCCGCGTCTGCATTCTCACCGGCGCCGGCGGCTACTTCTGCGCGGGCATGGACCTCAAGGCCGCCACCAAAAAGCCGCCGGGCGACTCGTTCAAAGACGGCAGCTATGACCCGTCGCGCATCGACGGCCTGCTCAAGGGCCGCCGCCTGACTAAGCCGTTGATCGCCGCCGTCGAGGGACCGGCCATCGCGGGCGGCACCGAGATCCTGCAGGGAACCGACATCCGGGTGGCCGGCGAGAGCGCGAAGTTCGGCATCTCCGAAGCGAAGTGGAGCCTGTATCCGATGGGCGGTTCGGCGGTGCGTCTAGTCCGCCAGATTCCGTACACGATCGCCTGCGAACTGCTGCTGACCGGTCGACACATCACCGCCACCGAGGCTTTAGCGATGGGACTCATCGGTCACGTGGTACCCGACGGCCAGGCGCTGGTGAAGGCGTTGGAGATCGCCGAGGTGATCTCGAATAACGGCCCCCTGGCGGTGCAGGCGATCCTGCGCTCGATCCGCGAGACCGAGGGCATGCACGAAAACGATGCCTTCAAAATCGACACCAAGATCGGCATCGAGGTGTTCCTCTCCGAGGACGCCAGGGAGGGCCCGTTGGCGTTCAAGGAGAAGCGCGCTCCCCAATTCAAGATGCGCTAGTCCGCCTCCGAGCGTGGGTGTTATGCACACAAAACGCCCGGGTTTTGTACCTGAGGCCCACGCTCGGCGCGGGGTGGGACAGCTAGACCAGCACCGGCGTGGTCGGGGTGAACACCACCGGCATCGCCTCCAGGCCGCTGACGAAGTTCGCCGGCCGCAACGGCAGCCGTGCGTCGTCAGCCAGGCGCAGGTCGGGCAGGCGCTGAAGAATCTTGCGGGTCATCGTGCTGAGTTCCAGCCGAGCCAGCTGGTTACCCAGACAAAAATGCGTCCCGAAACCGAACGCCACGTGGCTGTTCGGATTTCGGTCAATCCGAAAGTTGTCCGGGTCGCCGAACACCGACTCGTCGAAGTTCGCCGATTCGAACAGCAGCATCATCTTGTCGCCTTCACGTAGCGCCGTACCGTGGAACTCGGTGTCGGCGGTGGCCATCCGGCACATGTTCTTCACCGGTGAGGTCCAGCGCAGCATTTCCTCCATCGCGCCGGTTACCAGGCCGGGGTCAGCGAGCAACTGCTCCCACTGATCCCGATGCCGCAGCAGCTGTTCGGTACCCCCCGACAGCGTGTGACGGGTGGTCTCGTCGCCGCCGATCAGGATCAGCAGCGTCTCGTAAAGGATCTCGTCATCGGAGAGCTGTTCACCGTCGACCTCGGCGTTGACCAGGATGGAGAACAGGTCATCGGTTGGCTCGGCGCGACGCTTGACGATGGTCTCCATGGTGAACGCCGTGTAGCCGGCGAAAGCCTCCATGACCGCCTGCAGAGTCGCCTCGTCGGCGGTTGCACTCAGACCGCACACCAGATCGTCGGACCACTTCAGCAGTGTTGCGCGATCCTGCGGCAGCACCCCGAGCATGTCGCCGATGACGGCCATCGGCAGCGGCGCGGCGAGGT
>Ga0315274_10011383_pt1 | contig 12751 bp, 7 predicted proteins | sample YL17G02_20_MG_FD_203700 | JGI IMG/M metagenome (GOLD analysis project Ga0315274, IMG submission 203700) | Sediment microbial communities from Yellowstone Lake, YNP, Wyoming, USA - YL17G02_20 | ecosystem: Environmental > Aquatic > Freshwater > Lake > Sediment | place: USA: Wyoming | collected... | reverse complement strand
CAGTGACGGAGGAATTCATCGGGCGGGCAGGAACCTTCGGCCCTGAACCGGTACCGCCATTTCATTTCCGTCTTATTGAACGTATAGACCTCGCAGTCGCCGGATTCGGGCCGCCTGACGAGTTCCACGCCGGTGAATTCGGAATCGTAGACCCTCGGCTTCTCGTCGGTCATCCGCATCGGCTGGTGGAGCAGATATCCTGGATCCACGAGGAACTTCCCGTCTTCAAGGAACACGATCACGGCGCAGTGCGAATTCGCGCTCCACTTCATGTCGGCCATCACGGAATAACAGCTGAAACCGTTATGGATGAGTACCGTTTCCAGAAAAAACGTCAGCGAAAAACACGTGCCGCCCAGCCGGCTCCGGATGTACCCCTCCATGACTTCGAGCGGGAAGCGCATTTTCCGGAACGTTTCGGTTTCACGGCTGTGCTTGATGATTTTGCTCAGGTTTTCGTAGGGAAATTTCGAGAAATGGTGGAGGATTTCCTTCAAGTAATGGATGTCAGCCCTTTTGGGCGCAATCGCGAAATACTCGTGAAACGCCTTTACGCCCGCCGTGTGCAGAAAAGGATTCAGCAGGCCTAAATCCACCGCATCCGCCGAAAGGACGAAACGTCCGGATTGAGGGGGATTTTCTGTCTGTGGTTGAATCATGGACGACAGCTTTACCTGCATGACTTTGAAAAATTTTTAAAAATTGTCATTCTGAGAATCTCTTGCCCTTGATGTAAAGCGGCCTTAGATTCTTCGCCCCGGGGAAAAAAGCCGGGGCTCAGAATGACAAGCTGTTGTGCGTCGATGCTCCTTCGTATTTTACTCATTTTTACGGCCAAATCAAAACTATTTTGACCGTTAAAAAAAGCGGGAGGATCCTCTCCCCCCGCTTCCGTGCGTGCATGAACCGTATTCTTCAAATGCTATCATAAGCCTCCGGCAATCGCGGAACCGCCGCCCGGAATCGGAATCACAGCGCCCCCCCCTTCCATTTCCCGTCCGGATAATTTTTCAGGTCGAGGACGTCGGGACGGATGTCCGCCCGCCCGTTCTTCCGCTTCAGGATTTCGACCTGCCGCCGCGTCCGGTCAAACGCCTTTTCGAGGAAAGGGAAAAGACCCGCCGGCGCGGACTCGTCGATGATGCTCTCGACCGCGACCTTCACGTCCCTCGTATAGGGCCTGGCTTTCCCCGGAGCCGCATAGGCGACGAGCACACCGATCTCCTTCTCGTACATTTCCCTGACGCTGGTGTCGGCGAAACCTTCGGCCCGATGGATCCAGGCCGCGTCTTTGCTCTCCTCCGGTCTGCCCATCAGCGCCAGATTGATGGTGAGGCGCCATTGGGCCTCCCTGAAATAAAGGGGACTGCGCGCGATGGTCATGGCGCGGCGGAAGCACCGGTTTTCCATTTCGGCGCTCTTCTCGGGATAGGTGACGCCGAATTTCAGGTAGACGGAGCCGGGGCTGAGATCCGATTCCAGCCGGTGGGCCCTCGCGAGAAGAAGGTTTGCCCTGGCCACGTCGTCGGCCCCGGCCCTGGAGGTGTCCCGGAGGAGCGCCAGCCACTTCAATCCTCGGGTGACCTCGGTCATGACCGCGCGGCTGTGCGTGAACCGCTCGTCCTCCCCGACGTGTTTCTCGGTGAGAACAAGCGCGAGGTCCGCCGCGAAACGGGAAAGCGGCCTTTCGCCGGACACGTCGAACATTTTCCTGCAGGCCTTGAACCAGGCGGAAATCCCGGAGGGCGTTTTTGCGATGCGTTCCGCCTCCCGCAGATCCTCCATCGCCTGAGCTGCTATCTGTGATCCGTCGTACCGTCTGAAGAGCCGGATGAAGAGATCGACGGCCTTGTCGACCCGGTTCAATGCCGTGAGGTAAATCAAGCCCTTTTGGTAAAGCGCCCTGGAAGCGTACACGTCAAACCGGGAGTACCGGTTCCATACCATGTCGTAGGCATCCATCGCGTCATCCCAGCGGGCTTCGCGGCCGTTCACGCGGCCGAGCAGGTAGTAACTTTTGGCGAGAAGTTCCCGGACGTTTTCCCCCAATCCGGCCATGTCAAGGCCGTCCAGGGAAAAGACGCCGGGTCCTTTGTAAAAATTCCGGGAATCGACGATTTTCCGCAGTTCCTCCTTGGAATCCCTGAACCCCTCCAGCCGTTGGATCTGCCGGCGCACGGAAGCCGCGGTCAGCCTGCCCAGCTCGAAGTCCAGATCCATCCTGAGTTCCCCGGCCTTGAAAAACGTCCATTGGTCGTCCGGCGCGTGCCTGTTCCTGAAGAAAGCGTCGAGCAGCGTTTCGACTTTTTTCAGCTTCTGTTCCTTCGGAAGGCCGTTCCGCAGCGTGAACCGGGCGAGCGCATACAGCCCCTTCGCCTCTTCGGGCGTATCGATGCGGTTCCTCGCGATCACGTCAAGAACCGCCGCCAGAAGGGCCTCGGCCTTCTCGCCGTTTCCCTTCATGAACACGTTCTCCGAAATGACCCTCCCGTAGCCGAACAGATGTTCATCCGTCAGGAACGTGACCAGCCGGTCGGAAACGCCTTTCTCGCGCAGCCTTGAAAAACAGGCGGTCAGCCCGGCAACCGCCGCATCCTGAAAATCGAGGTGCCATTGGCACAGCGCCGCCATGAAATCCGCTTCCGTCCGCCATCCGCTTTCCGGCCCGATTCGGTTGAATGCCGCGAGGGCCTGCTGAAACCGCATGCGTTCGGCAAAGCCCCAGTCATAATTCACCCGGCCGGCCATGAATTCAGCCTTCTGTCTCAGCTCCGGGGGCAGATTTTGTGCCCGGGACATTCGTTCACAGATGTCCAGCGCCTTCGCGAAGGAATTCGACCTCCGGTAAATCGAAGAGATCCTGAATAGGGAAGCCGCGCTCGAATCCAGTCCTTCCGCGGACGCATGGTGTTTCAGGTCGCCGTGGGTTGCGGGATAGACGTAATCCGAAACCAGAATCTGGTACGATTCGACGGCAGCGCCCGGATCACCCTTGATCTCTTTGATTTTTGCGCGGGCCAGCCTCGCGAAAACCACGTCGTCGCTGGCGTAATCGCCGGACAGGCCGAGCTTCGTTACGGCCCTTCGGTATCCGGCAAGGAGGCGGTCCAGGCATTCATCGGCTTTTTCGAGATCCTCGCCTTCATTTCGGCTCAGGTAAAGTCGAGACAGGAGGACGAGCGTTTGTCCCGCGTACCGGTTGTTCACAAAATCCAGGCTTCCGGAGGCCTTCATGCGGAGCACTTTTTCGGCCGCCTTGAAATACTCCTCATACCGGCCGTCGTTCCGCCTGACCTGCATTCCGAGCGTCACGCAGGCGTTCGAAAACGTGGTGCTGAGTTCGTCGTTTCCGAGAAAATCCCGGTTCTTCATCAGATTGGCAAGGGTTTCAAAAATGCGGTCCTGCATGCCCAGGTCGGCGTAAATGCGGACAAGCGACGAGAGCACCTTGATCTGTTCGTCCGCGGACGCTTTCTGAAGCAGCGCGAACGCGCTGCGGTAGGCCTCGGAGGCCGCATCCAGGAATTTCCTTTCATGGAATGCGTTTCCCGACACCAGGTAAAGCGAAAGCAGGTTTTCCTGCTTCCTCCTCTGAACCGTTCCCGCCCACCGGTTCACTTCAGGGACGTTGCCCGACTCCGCCTGCAGTTTCACGATGCTCAGCACGATGCTGTCCCAGGTCGATCGCCCGGGCTCGGAGTAGCCCATCGCCTTTTCGTAAGCGCCGATCGCGCCGCGGATGTTTCCAGAAGCCGATCGGCAATTCCCCAACGCCTCCCAAGCGCTCGCGACCGTGTTCTCGAGCCGCTCCTTGCGCCACGGATTGATCGCGTAATCGCGGTATGCTCCGATATCGAGTGATTGGATCGGCTCGATGACCTGCAGCGCCTCCGAAGGCGAGGGGGCGGACAGAGCGTTTGCGAGCTTCGTCCGAATCATCCATTCCAGAAGGGAAGGCGCTTCCCCCCCTTTTTTGTTATGCTGCAGAACGGCAATGGCCTCCCTGCAGATTTTAATCTCGCTCACGACGTCGCCGATTTGGTAATACAGGGTGCCGAGGTAACTGCAGAGTTCGGCGAATTCCATAAGGTGCCGGGGGGCCGCCGGACCCGTTCGGAGTTCACCAAGAATCCTTTCAATCGAGGACCGGGCGTTTCGTTTTTCGAACGAGGGATCGGAGAAGAACTCAAGACGGGCCTTCTCGATTTTAAGATCCATGGGGTCGGGGACGAATTTCCACAGCCCATGACGGTTGAGCGAATCGAGGAACGCCGTGAATTCCTGCAGGTACAGGGGGAATTTCTTCTGAAACGTCTCAGGGTCGTATTCGTTCAGCGTCTGCATGTCCGCTTTGCGCCGAAGCATGCCGTTCAGGGCCGTCCTGCAGGACAGCGAATCACGCTGCGCGGCCGCGCTCCCGCAGAGAAGGAACAAGAGGACAAGTAAGGTCCGTTTGTTTTTCATCGAAGATCCCCGGAGTTTGATCATGGACGCCACGGCGCGAGGTCGTGCAGGCAATGGGACAGGATCTTGCCCGCGGACTGCACGCCGAGACGGAAACGAATTTCGCGGTTCCTGGCCCGAAGCCCGCTGACCGCCGATTCCGCCGAGAGGACGAAGTTCGAGGCGATCAGGGAGAAGACCACGCGCGAGACATCGGGCACATATCCGGTGATCGACCGCACGAATGCGGTCTCGTCACTATTCAGCGGACTGCCCTGATCACTCAGCAGCATTTCATGGATTCCGCCTGCGCCGGGAACCGACTTGACGACTTGCGCGGAGCGGTTATTGAAAAGCATGCGGCTTGAGCATTCAAAAGAATGCCTGCCGCCGAGACGGAACCGCAGGCCCGAAACGCCGAATTGGATTTCCGCGTCCAGGCGGACCAGGTGGATGCGCTCGCTGACGAAGATCCGGTGGGCGTAGGTGGCGTTCTTGCCGTTGACGGTGAGTTCGTCGTGATCCATGACCTCGGACGTCAGGCGTGAGTACGCGGCGCCGAACGAGAAATTCCTCGACAGACGCGCGTTCACGCCGAAGCCGAGGTCCGACACGACTGCATGGGTTTCCCCCGGCCACCAGCCGGTTCCCGCGGAACCCATCCCGTACACCCCGAGGGTTCTGTGGATTCCGGCGGCGTCGATGCCGAGGGTTTTCAACATCCGGCCCGAGACGGACAGCCGGTCGGAAACGCCGTTGAGCCAGGCGCCGCTCTGAGCGTACGTCATGAACGCGAACAGCTTCTGCCGGTATCCGCCGTTCAGATTGAAACCGAAACGGGTTCCGCTGGTCCTGGAAACAAATCCGCCCTCCGGTTTCAGAATTCTTTTGCCCGAACCGCCGAACGATTCGGTGTCGAACAGAAATCCTCCGCCAGGCGCTGACCAGTCCCCGTTCAGAATGGTTCCAAGAACATCCATGCCGATTCCGAAGCCGCTTCGGCCGTCATTGGCCGCGCCGGAAGCGGCGGCCCTGCCCGAGGCCAGAAAACCGCCGCCCTGGCCCTCGAACAGCAGCCGCTTGGTGATCCACCGAAGATCCATCGCGGGAATCGATTTCGATTCGACGGAGGCGGTCGTCGTCGAAAGGGCGGCGCTTGTTTCATGGGCCGTCCGGTCGACCCAGCTGAAACGGATGGTTTTCTCCAGCCGGTTCGACCCGATCTCATCGAGAAGCGGATCCGCCAGTTTTCGGTTTTCGGGATTCAAGCCCGCGGAAAGCCGTTCCGCGGCGGCGAAGTCTTCATTCGCTTCGCAGAGAAGGATTTCATACGCCTTGAGCCTGACAGCCAGGGCGTCGTCGTTCTGGGGCCGGTTGTCGCACAACCCCCGAAACGCCGCCGCCGCTTCGGGCAGCTTGCCCGTGATCAGGAAAAGACGGATGAGTCTCTCGACGGCCTTCAGGTTGTCCACGGCCCGGTAGTCCTCTTCGGCTTTTTCAAACTCGGGCGGAGATGAGTCGCGTTCGTCGTTTTTACCGAACCAGTATAATTGGGAGGCTGCCAGCCTTTCTTCTGCGTTCCGCCTGGCTTTCAGCAGGCCAACCGCGTCATAAACCAGCGCCCGCCTGAAATGGGCGTCGTCGGAGATCCATTTTTTGGACGCACGGTCCAGGCAGGACGTGAACGCGGATATCGCCTCATCGTTCCTTTTTTCCTGCTGCAACAGTTCGCCGCGGTATAGAAACAGTTCAGCGAGGCGGTTCGGATCGGCGGGAATTCTCTGATTTTCGAATGCGATGGCCTTGTCTATGAGGATGATGGACAGGTCGCCGCGTTCACGTTTGGGAAGGATGCTCCGGTAGAGGGAATCGGCATTTTCCTGGCCGGTTAAACAGGCAGTCCAGAGAATGGCGAAAAACAGGAAGGGTCTGAGGCGCACGCGGATCTCCCGAATATGGATGTACCACCTTCAAACGAATGCCCCCCCAGGCCAAATAACCCAATGGTTATGCAAGATCAATGCCATAGGCACGGAAAGTGCGTTATCCCGCTAAGTTCAATATTTGTTATGGGGTAGGTAACGAAGAATTCAATCATTTCGTTTAATCGGGAGGCAGGAACCGACCAATTGTCCGAATTTCAATCACCTCCCTCCGTGGAATTCGATTGAAGGCGTTATCGCGTCCCGGGCACCCGGGCCGGCCGTCAGAAGTTGAAGGGGGTCTCTGTGGATTCGAAATCCGAAACGGCTACCCGATGGCCACTCCGTCCCTTTCCTCGGTCCGGATGCGGACGCATTCCTGCAGATCAAGGACAAATATCTTGCCGTCCCCTGTCTGCCCGGTCTTCGCCGCCTTGACGATCGCCTGAATCGCCGGTTCCACGTAGGGATCGTTCACCGCGATTTCCAGCCGGACTTTCTTGGTCAGCTTGCCGGACTCCACCACGCCCCGGTACACCTCCGGGATGCCCTTCTGCCGTCCGCATCCGAGCACGTTGTTCACGGTCTTGAGATAGATCTCCTTTTCGTCAAGCGCCTCCATCACGTCGTCCAGTTTGTGGGGTTGTATGACCGCTATGATGAGTTTCATCACCGTTCTCCTTCGGCTTTGTTATTAATCGAGAAGCGTGTACGCGCTTTCCTTGTGCTGTGTGTCGTCCAGGCCGATCACTTCCTCCTCTTCGGTCACCCTCAACCCCATCACGGCGTCGAGGACTTTAAGCAGGATGAAGGTGACAGCCGTCGAATACGCGATGGTGACCGCGACGGCAATGGCCTGGACTCCGAGCAGTGAGGCATTTCCGAACAGGAGCCCGTCTGCGCCCGCCGCGTTCACTGCTTTCTGCGCGAACAGCCCGGTCGCCAGCGCGCCGACCGTTCCTCCCACTCCGTGCACTCCGAACGCGTCAAGGCTGTCGTCGTACTTGAACTTCTGTTTGACCACGGTCACGGAGATGAAACAGACGGCTCCGGCCATGGCGCCGATCGCGATTGCGGAGAACGGGGTCACGAAACCCGACGCGGGCGTGACTGCGACCAGGCCCGCGACCGCGCCCGTCGCTCCGCCCAGAACCGTCGGCTTTCCGGCGACGATCCACTCGATGAACAGCCAGACCATGGCTGCGGCTGCGGCCGTGGAATTCGTGGCGATGAAGGCCGACACGGCGATGCCGTTGGCCCCGAGCGCCGAGCCGGCGTTGAATCCGAACCATCCGAACCACAGCAGGGCGGCGCCGAGCAGCGTGTAGGTCATGTTGTGGGGCGGAATGGAATGGTGCGGATATCCCTTGCGCCTGCCGAGCACCAGTGCGCAGACCAGCGCGGAGGTTCCGGACGAGACGTGAACCACCGTGCCTCCGGCGAAATCGAGAGCGCCGAGAGACTTCAGCCACCCGCCCGTCCCCCACACCCAGTGGCACACGGGGTCATAGACCAGAGTGGCCCAGAGCAGGCTGAACAAGGCGAAGGTCGGAAACTTGATCCGCTCGGCGAACGCCCCGGTGATCAGCGCCGGCGTGATCACCGCGAACATCATCTGGTAGACCATGAACAACTGATGCGGAATCGTCGCCGCGTAGTCTGGATTGGGATCCATGCCGACGCCCCTGAGGGCGAACCAGGACAATTTCCCGATGAAATGATGAAAATCGGGACCGAAGGAGAGGCTGTAACCGTATACAATCCATTGGAGGCTGATCAGGCAGAGCAGAAAAAATGACTGCATCATGGTGGAAAGGACGTTCTTCCTGCGGACCAGGCCGCCGTAAAAGAACGCGAGACCGGGCGCCGTCATCAGCATGACCAGGGCCGTGGAAACAAGAATCCACGCAACGTCCCCTGAGTTGATATTGGGATTCATATAAGGCTCCTTAAGAGATCGTTTCTAATGCAGGTTGATGTCCAACTGGGTCGTGAACGCGTTGTTGGGTACGACCCCCCGGCTGTTGAAGATCACATAACCGAATATCACGCTGACGTCGGGACTGAACGCGTACGATCCGCCGGCACTGAGCGTTCCGTACCAGCTCTCGCCGGACGCGTAATCCACGCACGCCCATATTTTTTCGGTGAGTGCCCTGTCCCACGAGGCGATGATTCCACTGTTCGTGGGATCCCCATTCAGGTCCGGGAACAACCGGGCATTCATGCCCCGGTAAAACCCGAACGTGAGACGCCCGATGACGGGCAGCGTTCTGGCCGTCGCACCATACAGCATGTTGTAATCCGTCACTCCGCTCCGGGTGCCGAAGTTGAATCCACCGACCGCAACCGCCGGCCAGGGACCGGATTCCGGAACGCCGAATTTGAAATTGAAATAGAACGGATCGGGAGCCAGTTGAAAGTCGTTCGAAGCGTTCCCATGGATCGAAAAATAATTGTCGATGCCGAAATGAACCGTGCCGGATTTCAGCACGTCGGCGGATGGATTCCAGATCTGCGTGGAAGCGGTGCCGAACGCCCGCTGCGAAACGAGCATGCAGGACAGGACGATAAGCGCCGGACCGACCGTGCGTGTTCTTCTGATTTTCCCCTTACTTCGCAAGCCTGACCCGTGTCTCAACCTCTCTCCTTTCTCTGTTTGCGGATAACCTGCAAAATGATTTTTCGATGATTCCGATCGATCGATTGACGGAATGCATCCACGCAAAGCGGATGCCATGTCCGGAAAGGAAGGGACGCTGGATTGTTAAGCGGTTGTATAAAGATGAATTAGAGGATTATAGTAATATTGTAATAATTTAAAATATCAAGTGTTTAAAAATACAAATTCGTTGTTCAAGCATAATAAAGGCACATTAATGTCGGAGATTCATTCAATCGGAGCTGTGCCAAAAGCCAAATAAAATTTAATGTAAAAAATATAAGTGACTTGAAAAATGCTTTTGACACAACCTCGACAAGTTTGATACCCCGCTGCTTGCGGCGGGGTAGTTCATTTGCCTTCGGAATCACCCAGGTTCGCCGGCTCAAGCCTGGGCGCCAACAGATGCACGATCAACAGCGCCACCAGATAAATGGAACCGGCGGTAAGAAAAATCGGCAGGTAGTTGTTTGCGTTCCGGTTCAATACCCAGCCCACGATGTTGGCGATGAAATACCCGCCGAGCCCTCCGGCGCATCCCCCGATGCCGACCACCGATCCAACCGCCCGCTTTGGGAACAGGTCGGAGCTGAGGGTGAAAATGTTCGCGGACCAGCCCTGATGCCCTCCGCACGCCAGCCCGATCAGCAGCACTGCGGTCCAGATGTGGTCCGTCAAACCGGCGAAAACGACGGGGACCACGCAAGCGGCGCAGATGAGCATGGCGGTTTTCCGCGCGGCGTTGATGGACCATCCGGCCTTGATGAACCGGGACGGCAGCCAGCCAGCGCCGACGGATCCGACGCTAGCCATGGTGTAAATCACGAGGATCGGACCCCACATGTTTTTAATATCGACTCCGAATTTCTTGTACAGGAATCCAGGGATCCAGAAGAGCCACACCCACCACACGGGATCGGTCATGCCTTTTCCCAGGGCGAACGCCCACGTCTGCCGGTGACGGAGCAGATTCAGCCATCCGCTGAACATGACTGACAGAGACACCTTCTCGGTTCTTTCCGGAGACCCGTTCCGCAGGACGGCGAGCCCCTCCCGGGTCATGCGCGGATGATCCTCAGGGGACCGGTAATACAGCAGCCAGAACATAAGCCAGAGAAAACCGAGGGCGCCCGTCAGGACGAAGACCCATTGCCAATGCCCCAGCGTTTCCAGGATCCAGGCGACTGCGATCGGCGTGAGCACGGCGCCGATGTTGGTGCCGGAATTGAAAATTCCCGTGGCCAGTGCGCGTTCCCTGGCCGGAAACCATTCCGCTATCGCCTTGATGGACGCGGGAAAATTGGCGGCTTCTCCGATTCCGAGCAAGACCCGCGAGAGCCCGAACGCCAGCACGGTGCCCGAAAGCGCATGCCCCATCGCGGCCATGCTCCACCAGACGATGGCGATGGCGAATCCTTTCCGGATACCGATCCGGTCGATGAACATTCCCGCGAAGACCATCGTCAGGGCATAGGCGAGCTGAAAGTAGCCGACCACCCGGCCGTACTGCAGTTCCGACCATCCCGGCCATGCTAAAATCACGCTTTGTTTCAGGATGCTGATGACCTGGCGGTCGATATAGTTGATGGTGGTCGCGAAAAACAGAAGGCCGCACACGATCCAACGAATATGGGTACCCCTGGAAGCTGGATGGGTCTGCATGAATGCTCCGGTTTCGATTTAGTTTTATTAATTTAGGGATTGGGACACAGACTGTCAAGGGATTCATGCGAATCAAGCGGACAAGAATATGAAAAATTGCTTGTATTTTCATTGACATTTTTGTACCTTCTATTAATTTGGATACATAATTGTCTAATTCAATAAGGAACGGGAAAAACCATGACTCTTTCGTCCCATGTGAAGAACATGTCGATCCTGATCGAAATCAACCACGCCGTGAGCCGTTCACTCGAGCTCAAAGATTCGCTTCAGGCCACCCTCCAGATACTGTTGAACGGGTATAAAATCAAATCCGGAGGCATCTTTCTGACGGAAGAAACCGGCAAATTTCTCAACCTTGCGGCCTCGATCGGATACAAGATGGACGTGACCCAGGTGCGTTTCGCGGTCGGCGAGGGGCTCACGGGTCGCATTTCGGAATCGGGCAAGCCGATTGTCGTGCCCCAGGTCAGCAAGGAGCCGCTGTACCTGAATAAAATGTCTTCCTGGGACCCGGAAAAGAAGGAGGAATTGTCTTTTGTCGGCGTCCCGATCGAATTGGATTACAAGGTGCTCGGCGTGCTCATCGTGAACCTGCCGTTCAGCTCGAAACGGGATTTCGAAAGCACACTCCAGTTCCTGACCCTGGTCGCCTCGGCCCTGCTCCAGCCCATCCGCGCGCGGCATGTCGTGGAAAGCCAGAGCCGGACGCTGATGACCGAGAACGTGATCCTGAAGCGGAAGCTTCAGGAGGAATTCAGCTTTCACAACATCATCGGCAACAGCCACGAGATGCGCGACGTGTACGAGCAGGTGGCGACCGTGGCGCGGACAAACACGACGGTGCTGCTTCGCGGAGAGACGGGAACCGGAAAGGAGCTCATCGCCGAGGCGATCCACTACAACTCGCCGCGCACCGACAAACCCTTCGTCCGGGTCAACTGCGCGGCCATACCTGAAAACCTGATCGAGTCGGAATTTTTCGGGTATGAAAAGGGCGCTTTCACCGGCGCGGTCGCCAGAAAAAAGGGGCGCTTCGAGCTCGCGGACGAGGGCACGATCTTTCTGGACGAAGTCGGGGAGCTTTCCGCCATGACCCAGGTGAAGCTGCTGCGCGTTCTGCAGGAGCAGGAATTCGAGCGGGTCGGGGGCACGGAAACCCTGCGCGTCGACGTGCGGGTCATCGCCGCGACGAATTCGGAACTGGAAAAAGGAATGCAGGAGGGGAAATTCCGCGAGGATCTGTACTACCGGCTCAACGTGTTCTCGATTTACCTGCCGCCGCTGAGGGACAGGAAGACGGACATGCTGCTGCTGGCGGACCACTTCATGCTCAAGTACGGCCGCCAGCACGCGAAATCCGTGAAGCGGATCTCCACGCCCGCCATCGACATGCTGATGCGCTACCACTGGCCGGGCAACGTGCGCGAGTTGGAGAACTGCATCCAGCGCGCCGTGCTGGTGTGCGAGGACCAGGTCATCCACAGTTATCACCTGCCGCCCACCCTGCAGACCGCCGAAAGCAGCGGCACCACGAACACGCGATCTCTGAGAAAGGCAGTGGAGACGTATGAGAAGGAAATGATCCAGGACGCCCTCAAATCCACGCGCGGCAATACAGCCAAGGCCGCCCGCCTGCTGGACACCACGGAGAGGATTCTGGGGTACAAGATCCGGAATTACGGGATCGATGTGAAGCGGTTCAGGGAGTGAAAAAAAACAGTTTCGAGTTTCGAGTTACGGGTTGTATGGAATGGTTCAAAGCGGGGTGTCATCCGCGAGTATATCTTTCGTGGATCTAGGGGCGGAGTGGACAGACCTATTAACTTATGTATCGCAGGGATTCTTCCTTCGTGTTTTTTTCTGAAATTCAGAGTCCCAGTCGGATAGCAAAAATGGATTCCCGCCAGAAGATTGCGGGAATGACATGTTTTTTATCTGTCGGGGTGGGGTCATCCCCGAATTCTTCTATCGGGGATCCAGGGTGGGGCGGAGAGTCTTCAAACGCAAAGGAAAGGAAGATATCCTTTGAAAAAGTTCAAACAAGTACCCAGCCTTAATT
>Ga0315274_10011381_pt1 | contig 12752 bp, 15 predicted proteins | sample YL17G02_20_MG_FD_203700 | JGI IMG/M metagenome (GOLD analysis project Ga0315274, IMG submission 203700) | Sediment microbial communities from Yellowstone Lake, YNP, Wyoming, USA - YL17G02_20 | ecosystem: Environmental > Aquatic > Freshwater > Lake > Sediment | place: USA: Wyoming | collected... | reverse complement strand
CCATTTTAGCCTCGACTTTGTCTTGTACAAAAACACAAACCATTTCCTGTCCCCATTTACCTTTTGATGCTTTATTTCCTACTCCGCCGAAAAATGGATGTAAATGAGCCATTTCATGGCCAACTCCAGAAAAAATCTTTACCCGATAAATATCTGGGGTTTTTTCTCCTTGAGGAATTATGTCGCAACTAAAAACACTGTTGGTTTTTTGATCAAAGGTAGCCCAACCTCTCGCAGCTTTGGGAAAATTTTTTCTCAAATACTCCTTGTATTGATCTTCGTCGGAAAACAGATGGATTTTCAGCTTGTCGTCCCCGATTTTCCATTCCGAGCCCAGAATATCGTCAACCAGTTCTTTGGTCTGTTTCAAGTTCTCCTCAAATTCTTCGTCTAATGCTTCTTTTGCATCGCCGAAGCAGCGGACATCAAAATCATTAAAAACTAGGCCCCCACTCTCAACAATCGGCTCTTGTCTTTTTGCTTTTTCTTTTTTAATTTCTGGCGATTCGATACTCATAAACTTAAAAACTTATTACTTATTTCCACTGACATTGATTATTTTTACACCCGCAGGTTAAATTGTATGCTACGGCATTGTAACATTCTGCATATTCGCAAGTAGTAATAACAGGTTCTTCGCTTTTTGACTGGCAAATCTGCCCCGAACACCCGCCAGCCATACAATCGCCGTCTTTGTTACACGGCCCATTGGTCGATTGCCCGCAAAACCCGTTATCTCCCGGATTAAAACTATTCTCGGATATAAACTCAAAGCTTTCCAAAATCGCCTTGGCAATTTTCACCTCGCCAGCTCCAGTCATGTCCAAATCCCTATAATCTTCGCTTCCGAAATAACTCAAATATGCTTTGCCCTTGAATGTATCGATTTCAAAACTATCGAAAAACATCTCTTTAACTTTTCCTTCGAAAACAAGATATTTAATGCCGACTTCCGTGCCGCCGATATTCACTGTTTCATCGGTATCAATAAAATCCCCTGCCCCCACGCCGGTTCTGGGTACGGGCATAACATCTTCATCCTTCGGTACAACGGCAAACACCAAGGCATACCCGCTCGGAGCCTCGAAAACATTCGATTCATAATAACCGTGGCCGAGAATCTCGTTGGGCCCGAAATCGTGTTTTATTGTCCAATCGGTCGGATATTTCATAAAATAAGCGTATTTAGGATTGATATAGGTTTTCCAATTGTTCGTGTCGATCTGATTTTTTACACATTTTGCTCCATTCCAACAACCGGTTCCGCAATCGCAAAACTTCACCGGTTTGCTGTTTTCCGGCGAACAACCGCAAGCACCGATTAAACACGAATTGGGAAAATCGGAAGCCGATTTACAGCAATTCGCTACAGTTACGGTTCCGCCCGAATCAATACAGGCTTTTTCTTCTATATTGATTTCCGCCGCCGGCTTCTCTTTCCCTGACAGAAAAATAAAATAACCAGCCACAATTAAAACGACAACTGCAACTACGATTAAAACGGTTTTTTTGTTCATTTGCCTTGTTAAGTATTAATAATTAAGAATTAAGAATCTTACATCATTACAAAAAGAATTAAGGCGATAATGGCCAAAGGCAAATAAAGTATGGCGATATGAATTCTGAATATTTGCCTCAATACCCTGATATTTTTGTGCGGCGGAAGCGCCGGGCAAACAAAGCCAGTTGGCCATTGCTCGGTCCTGAAAACCGTTTCCAGGGCTTTGGCGATTTCGTCGCGCCGAGCCTTGTAATTCTGGCGGAAGTTTTTGTTGATGGCGTCAAAAACCCAGAAAAAAACAATAATAAAAAACGCCAAAAACAAAACCTCTTTTCTTCGCGACTGAAACGACCAGCCCAAAAGAGCGGCCCACGAGGTGATGGCCCAGGTCTTGATTTTGGCGGAAAAATCATCATATTTATCCATCTGCCTTTGCGTCAATTCGAGTTCGGTTTTCGCCAAATCGTATTTTATTTCCATAAATTTAGTAATTAGTAATTAATAATTAGGAATTAAACGCCTTCCTTAATTCCTCTTTTGCTCGGGTTAAAATCTTTTTTTGCCCAACGGACAGATTTTTTCCCGCGCGGTTGATATAAAAATTAAGCATCGACATTGCCGACTGAAACGGTCCGCCTTTTCTTCTCTTGCTGTTTTCCGCCGACCATTTCAAAGATAAAGCGATTTTTCTCGAATTTTTCCAGGTGAAAACCCCGCCCTCCAAATCCAAAGCATTACTCTCCTCTGTCACCTTCTTGGTCCAGTTTCTGAATTTGGTTTTCATTCTTTTATCATAGTCCCAAATCACGCAGCACGCAACATGAAACATGTAACAAAAGAGGGGTGGTCGCCTTTGGCGACCGCCCCTGTAATCGTTGTCTTGTTTTGCCCCTAACATCCCCGAGAGAGGCCTCCGCAATTCTTATTGCATTCTTTACAGGGCTGTCCTGCGCCCTCAACATATCCCTCTCTTTCTTCGATGGGGGTCGAATATTCGACATTCGTCACTGCGCCGCAGATGGGACAAACTTCGAATTCTTTTCCGTCTCTGATAACCGTAAATCTTTCGGTCATGTCTTGCGGGAATCTCGTTCCCTTTTTAAGAAACTCTTCTTTTCGGGTAGCCATAATCCCTCCTTTCCAAGATTAATACATTCGAACTTTAGCAAAATTCCCGTAAAAAGTCAACCCATTCACCTTTTTCCGAGCATTTTAATGTTTTCGGTGGATAACCAACGCGCTTTATTAAATTCCACTTTTCTGATTGTCGCGAATAAAGGTGAAGGGTCAATAACAAATGAAAAGCGGCCGCCAGGGGCGACCGCTCAAATTATTACCCTAAAACTTATTACGCAATTTATCTATGATTTAATAGTCTATCGCATTCTGATTTAGTTTTTTCTAAAAATTCATTAAGCAATAATCTTTTTTTCTCGTCTGTTTCGATTTCCAATTGTGCCTCAATTTTATTGATTGTTGATTGCGCCTCGATTATATGTTTATTTATTTCTGTGTCGTCTAATTTCTCCTCGGAAATCGGAGTCTTCTCTTTTTTCTCCGGCTTTTCTTGAAACACTTCCTCAACTTCATCTTCTTCCAAAAGATGTTCTTCGGGGTTTATATCAAGTTTCGAATTGTCTTCGGGTTCTTCCCCCGGCATCGGTTCCGGAAAAGATTCCGGCGGCGGAATTTTATCAATATCTCCCGGAAGAGATTCCGTCCCCCTGTCTAGTTTTTCTCCGAATGATTCGCGACTCATAAATTTTTAATTAAGAATTATTTTTTTCTTCTTTTTTGTGCTCAAAATAAGAATAAACGAAAACATAAATAGAAAACACCAGCACCGGAATAAGTGTTAGCCAAAACGCTGCACTGGGAACAAGTGTGCCGAAAAGCGTAATTATTCCCGCGATTTTGAACAATTTCGCGCCAAGTTTATGGGTTTTACCCCATACTACCTCACTACTTAAGGTCCAGGGGGTGCGAATACCGATAAACCAGTTTCGTTCGGCATGATTCAATAAAACTCCGACATAGAAAAAGAGGACGCCCATTGCCGGCAGCATCATCCGAACAATATCGAATTGCTTGCCCGTGTTCCAGAATATCGTCAGAAGATGAAGATAGAGCAAGAAAAGCATAATCAGAATAATGAAAGTATCGAAATATTTTCTGAATTTTTCGATATTTTTCTTCATCGGGTCTATTTTCGGAATCAAAATAAACATCAGCCACATTCCCAAAGAAATTATCGGCATCAGAAACAAACCCCAGAATTTTGACATATAGCCGTCAACTTCCCCGTTAATATTCCAATGTGAAGCGATTTTATCAGGAAAAGCCGGATAAAAATATACGCCCACAGCAAAAGACGCAGCAATTATAAGAAAAATGATAATGTTGGTCTTCTTCATACGCTTTAATTCTAAAACAAATTCGGAAAAAATCAATAGAAAGGCGGTCGCCTGAGGCGACCGCCGAATCAATGATGAACTTCTTTTTTTTCTTTTTGCCCCCATTTTAAAAGCAGGAAATAACCCGCTCCGGCCGATGCCGCGTACAATAAAAAGATTAATACGAATGCCGCTATTTTCTTGTCTTCGAAAAAAAGCAAGCAAAGACGAAGAAAAAATAGAGACCAAAGAACAACGGGAAGAATGAACCAGAAATATTCCTGATGGGAATCAATTTTCTTGTCGCTATTCTTTTTGAATAAATGTTTCAGTGCCAAATAAAAAACATGGAGAACAAAAAGTAATGCAAAAACCATCAAAATTATTCCGATGACTCCGATGATTTTCATTGTTTCCCTCCTTATATCCGATTGTACTCCGATTTTGGGGATTTGTAAAACAAAAACCCGAGAAAAATCTCGGGCTTTCTTAAAATCAAGATTGGCAGGTCTGGAGGGGATTGAACCCCCGACTAGGGTTTTGGAGACCCTCGTGATACCACTTCACCACAGACCCAGACCTTCGTCTTGCGAAAAATTCCTAAGTTCTAATTTCTAAATACTTACTTCTTACTCTCTTTATGTGGAGTGTTTTTCCTGCACCATTTACAGAATTTTTTGTATTCCAATTTTTTCTCAACGGTTTTTTTATTGCGTCGAGTGTGATAATTCACGCGCTTGCATTCGCCACAAGCCAATTTAACAATATGCTCCTTTTTCATCCCCGTAGTAGATTTTGGACTACCCTTGAGAATAGAGATAATCTTTCAATCTTCGTTTTAATAATCTTTGACCTTGAGTGGTTTTTAAATACTTTTCCCTTCTTTTTGCGTCTTCTTTATTAATGCATGCCTCGTAGTATATCAATGTCCATGGGCAATATAATTTTGTTGATTGATTTTGTTTTTGATTATGTTCTTTTAATCTTTTCTTTAAATCTGCGGTATAGCCCACATACAGCTTTTTATTCTTTTTGCTTTGCAATGCGTAGTTGTAGAACATAATCAGTCCAAAATTCACTACGGGGTCATAATGATTTTTACTTGAGCCCAGGGGCGGAGTCGAACCGCCGACCTCATTCTTACCAAGAATGCGCTCTAACCAACTGAGCTACCTGGGCAATTTGGGCAGAGCAGGATTCGAACCTGCGTAGTCCAGTGGACGCGAGATTTACAGTCTCGTGCATTTGACCGCTCTGCCATCTGCCCATTTTTCAAGCCATCTCTCGGATTCTCCGCCCGAGGCGGATCCGTCCTATGGCGGAGAACTGTTATCGAGGACCTATTTACCCTGCACCATTTAAGCCGCCTCTCGGATTCGAACCGAGGACCTACGGTTTACAAAACCGTTGCTCTACCGCTGAGCTAAGGCGGCGCAGGCCTTGGCGGGTAAATCTGCCGCTGCTTGCCCCGTAGTTGCGCCCCCCAAGAGTGCGAGGCTGAAAGCCTCCAGATTGGGGTAAGCATACTTCGGGGGGCTAAGATGGCGGATTCATCTTTTCCTCTCCGTTGCTGCCGTTTTTTATCTCTTCTTCGATATTTTTTCTCCTGTGCCGCAAGCGGCTAACCAGTTTTGCCAGAAAATTATCCAGTTTCAGAACAAAAATTTTGATTTTTCGCAGCAATTTTTCCGTTATCGGTAAAGCCGTGGCGTGAAAAAATTCATTGGAAGTAAGTCTGTTTTTCAATTTCTCAAAAATTCCGGCAAGAGAAACTTCCTCGAACGGCTGGCGCGGGTATCTTAAAATAATAGGAATTTTGCGTAAGACAATTACCAAAATCCCTATAACGCTCAAAATGAAAACAATCTGTGCAATAATAATCATAATTATAATTCGTATCTTGTAAATTCTCTCACTTGAATGTTTTCTCCTAATTTGGCGATTTTTTCGTCTATTAAATCTTTAATCGTAATGCTCGGATTTTTTACGAACGGTTCTTCCAAAAGACTTTTTTCGTCTTTGGAACCCATCCCCGCAATATGCATTGCTAATTCGTGCGCCAATTCCCTGAATTCCTGATTTTTGGCGACAAAATCGGTTTCGCAGTTCAGTTTCAGCAAAACTCCGACTTTTTTGTTACTGTGGATGTAGGCCTCGATAATCCCCTCTTCTGCTTTTCTTTCCGATTTCTTCATTGCCGTAAGGCGGCCTTTTTCCTGTAAAATTTTCAGTGCTTTTTCTTCGTTTCCGTGCGCCTCGGTCAGCGCCTTTTTGCATTCCATCATCGAAGAGCCGGTTTTTTCTCTAAGTTGTTTTACTTTGTCCGCTGATACCATATTATTTTTTGAAGTTAATCTTCTTTTAATGCTTCTTGGATTTTGGTCATAATATATTTTATCGAAGATATTGATTCGTCGTTTGCGGGAATCGGATAATCGACTATGGTCGGGTCGGAATCGGTGTCCGCAAGCGCGACAATCGGAATGTTCTTTTTCTGCGCCTCTCTAATCACTGTCATCTGCGCCTTTATACTGAGAACAAAAACAGCTTCCGGTAATTTATCCAGCTCCCTTACTCCCTCGAATCTCTTTTTGAGTTTTTCTATTTCTCTATCAAAATCCAATTGCTCTTTCTTGGTGTATTTTTTGAGGTCTCCTTCGTTTTTGCGTTTCTCGAGGTCGATAAAATATTCCACTCTCTTGCGAAGGTTCTTAAAATTGGTAAGCAGTCCTCCGATCCAGCGCGCAACAACATAGGGCATTTTCAAATCTTTTGCCACTTCTTCGATAATCGCTTGTCCCTGTGGCCTGGTTTCGGCAAAAAGAATTTTCCCGTTATTTTTCTTGATTTCTTTCAAAAAATTAATTGCCTTCTCCAACTGCTCCATTGTTTTTTCAAGATCAATAATATAAATATTCCCCTTGATTCCATAGACATAGGACTTCATTTTGGGATTCCAGTTGGATTTTTTATGGCCAAAATGAACACTGGCTTCCAACATTTCTTGTGCCGTAGCCTCGGAAACTATTGTTTTTTTTCCGCCAGCTGGCGGATTTATCTCGGTTTTCGTCATTTTTGGATTAAAATCTTAATGTTTATAAGAATAATATACCCGTCCGTTGATTAAAACCGGCTAATTTATTCCAAGTAGCGTTGAATTCAATCTTATCATAACAATTAAAACAGCGCAATATTGTTGCCTTGGACTATATTCTTAAATTATATTTATTGACTAGCGGATATTTATAGTATATCATTAAATTTGCCATGAAAAAAGTCCCGCCCGCGGGCGGAATTCCGACAGCGGTCGGAAACCGATTGAATCAATTTATGAAAAAAAATATACACCCAACCTATTATAAAGACGCAATAATCCACTGCAGCTGTGGAAAAGTTTTTAAAATTGGCTCGACAAGACAGGAAATGCACGTTGAAGTATGCAGCGCGTGCCATCCCTTTTATACCGGACAAGATAAGATTATCGATACTGCAGGAAGGGTGGAAAAATTCAAAAAACGATTAGCGCAAAAAGTGGTGAGCAAAAAGAAAAAATGAGCGAAAACCATAACAATGTAATTATGGAGATCAGAGCAGGAGCGGGCGGCGATGAAGCCGCTCTCTTTGCGGGTGATTTGTTCAGGATGTACTCGAAATTTGCGGAAAAACAGGGTTGGAAAGCTAAAACACTGGACTCGAGCGCGTCTTCGCTGAAAGGATTTAAGGAAATCGTATTTCAGATATCGGGACAAGGAGCCTACGACTTATTGAAACAGGAAGGCGGGGTGCATCGGGTACAAAGGATACCAGAAACGGAAAAAAACGGCAGAATTCATACATCCACTGCTTCCGTGGCTGTTTTGCCCCAGGTGGAACAACAAGAAATAGAAATCAGGCCCAGCGATTTAAGAATAGATACTTATCGCGCTTCAGGACCGGGCGGACAATACGTGAATAAAACCGAATCGGCAATCAGAATCACGCATATTCCCACAGGGCTGGTTGTCGCTTCCCAAAACGAAAGAAGCCAGGGCGCAAACAGGGAAAATGCAATGAGTATTCTGCGTTCAAGAATCTATGCTTTCAAAATGGAGCAGGAAACGAAAAAAATGGGCCAGGAAAGAAATTCTCAAATCGGAACAGCCGACCGCTCGGAAAAAATCAGAACCTATAATTTCCCCCAGGATAGAATTACCGACCACCGTATCAAAAAAGAATGGCACAATATCGAACGTATTCTCGACGGCGATTTATGGCCGGTTATAAAAAAATTCCAGAAAACCGAAAATTAGAAATTGTCCTCTGCGGACAATTTTTTGTTACCCTTTCTCCAAAACATCAACTTGCTCCTGTAATTCGTTCGCCAAATCCATTACCTGGTCTCCGTAAAACGACAAATACGGCTTATTCCAGTTCGAACCGGCCAAATACATCATTGCCGCTTTCCATTCGACATTGTAGGTTTTTTGGTCCGCTCCTTTATTTACCAAATAAAGCGCCGCAGCAACAAAAGAATCTTTCACGTTCCACGGAGATGGCGGGTTATTTCCCGTAATTTCGACTATTCTCGCTTCATATCCCAGCCAAGTCGCGGGCAACATTTGCGCCGGCCCCATTGCTCCTCCCCACCCGTACCAGACTTTTTTGGAAACCGTCTGACTATCGGGGTCAATGTTAAGTTTCTCGCAAATTTGCAGATAATAGGTTCTCTGGCTTGGTTTCATATCGACTCTCCATGTTCCGGTTCCGACATTTTTACCAAGGCCCGACTCGCGGCTCAAGATTGCCAAAAGAAAAGCCGGCCTGATGCCCGTATAAATAGAAGCAAATTTTGCGAATTTATACGCATCTTCGAATCTCAAGGCACCACCGGCAATCATCCCTTTTAAAGAATAGAGTTTGTTTTTTATCGCCTCTATATCCAACTGGGTTTTTTTTGCCAGTTGCGAAAAAAGCGCCTCTTGCCCCTTGGTCTGGTCCAATAATGTTTTTTTGTCTTTTTTCGCTTTTTCTAAAGTAGCTCTTTGCGTTTCCTGAATATCCTGCAAGGCCAATTGTTCTTCTTTTTCTTCGCTAAGAGTTGTTTTTTCCCTTTCCGTATCCGCTTTCAGATTGTAAATTTTATTCAAGGCATCCTGAATCTGAGTCTGAAAATTTTCCAAAGAATTCAGTTCGGAAAGAAAATCCGAAAGTTGCCCCTTTTTCAAAATTATTTCCAAAATAGAAACATCGTCGTATTTGCTGATTTCCCTGATGATTTCCGCCAAAGAGGTTTTTTCCAAATCAACCTCTTGTTCAATCTGCATTATCGAAGATTCTTTTTCCCTGATTTTGAGATCGAGCTTCCGAATAATTAAATCAATTCTCTCGATTTCCAATTCCGCTTTATTCGCTTCATTGTCCAGAGTATTTATTTCCGTTTGAAGGCTTTTTGCTTTATTTTGATTATTGATTATGCCTTCTCTGTATTTGGAAATCTTATCTTCCAATTCTTTTATTTTTGCCTCCATTTCCGCCTCTTCTTCGGAAATCGGCACAGCGAATGCAAAATTCACACAGGCAAAATTAAAAGCCAGCAAACTGGCTAATATTGCGAAAAATATCGAAATTTTTGTTTTTTTATTTATAAACATTAGCTATTACTAGCCACCCTCTTTAGTTTTTTCTTCTTTCTTTTCGACTACCGGTTCTTCTCCTTCTTCGGGTTTTTCACCAACCTTTTCCACTTCCTCGACTTTCTCTTCGGGCTTTTCTTCCAGTGCTTTCAATTCTTCTTCGCTGCGCGGAGGTATTACCGAAACTATAAGCTCTTCCGATTCTTCCAAAACTTTTACACCTTCGGGTATTTGCAGGTCCTTAATCCTAATATGCTTGTCGAATGAGTCCAAGGAAGAAATATCGACTTTAATTTCATGAGGTAAATCCTTAGGCAAGGCCTCAATTTCCAATTCGGTCAGATTTTTTATCAAAACGCCGTCCAAGCCCTTTACTGCCGGCGCTTCACCCTCAAAAACCAAAGGCACGTGCGTTTTTATTGTCTTATCCATTACTACCTGGTAAAAATCGATGTGAATAAAAGTATCGTCTATGGGGTCGATGCTGACATCGTGAATTAAAACATTCTTAATGTGGCCATCAACCTCCAGCTTGATTAATGTACTTTCTCCTGCTTCATCAAAAGCTTTTTTAAAGTCATTATAAACCACTTGAATCGAAACCGACTTGTGGCCAGGGCCGTAAACCACAGCAGGAATAAACCCTTTTTCACGAAGGGTTTTTAATTTCCTGCCAGTATCTTTTCTGGCTTGTGCTTTCAACTCTAATATCATATTTTTTGAGTTTAGCAAAATTTAATTCAAAAGACAACCCCAAATTTAAATCGGAGAAATAATCTCCGATTTTTCATTTCCGCGAATTTTAAGCCTTTCCCCTGCTACCGAATAATGTTATCTTTTTGGCGACCACTTTTTTCGTTTCTTCGATTACCGGAGCAAGAATCTTATACGGCCTTACTTCTTCGGGGTGTTCCTTTATCTCTTTTTCCAATGCATCGCTGTAAGCAACTCTCAATTCGGTATTGATATTTATCTTGACTATGCCCAATTTAATCGCTTTTTTAATGTCTTTTTCCTGCGTATCCGAACCGCCGTGCAAGACCAGTAAAGTATTCGGCACTGCTTCTTGTATTTCTTTCAGTCTATCAAGGAAAAGCTTTTTCGATTCCGCTTGTATTCCGTGTAAGTTTCCGATAACCACTGCCAAAGCATCAATGTTTGTTACTTCAACAAATTTTTTCGCTTCTTCGGGCTTGGTCAAATCTTCTTCCTTGATTTCTATTTTTTCTTTATGGATTTCCGAACCGCCGCGCAAATATCCCAATTCCGCCTCTACCACAATGTCCGGATTCTTGCCTTTGGCGTATTCCAAAACTTGCTTGGTGGTTTTGACGTTTTCTTCGAAAGAAAGGCTCGAACCGTCAAATTGAACCATATCATATCCGGCATCGATTGCTTCTTTCGCACTCTCGAAACTTTTACAATGGTCAGCATTCAGAATTATCGATAAACCCGTTTCTTTGCGCCATGATTCCACCAACGCAACCGCTTGTTTTGCGCCGATAAATTTTCTTTCGCTTTCCGATGTGGCGATAATTATCGGCGATTTTAAATCCTTGGCAGTTTCAACAATTGCTTTGATTTGTTCGTCGGTAGAAATATTGAATTGTCCAATGGCGTATTTGCCTTTTTGGGCATTTTTAAATATCTGTATTATGTCCATTTAAATAACTATTGATGATTAATTATCTCTTCGATAAAACCAATAATGAAACTTGACGCTAAGGCGATAGCCAGACCGATCAAAGACCATTTAAGCATGTTCTTGCCTTTATTCAATCTTTCTCTGTTGTCTATCGAGGTGAGAATAATAATTCCCGATACGACAATCATAATCGCGGCCAGAACAACGGCTATCATTCTGATCAAGCCGCTAAGAGAATCAAGGATTGAGCGGAAATCACCTTGCTGTAATGGATTGTAAAAAATTATTGGTGCACCTCCTTCACATTCTCTTACGGTAACGGAAACTGAATCTGTTTGAGAATCGTAGTCGGCATTTTCACACTCAATCTCATAATAACTGTTTTCCCTAAGACTTTGGGTTCTATAGGTTCCTCCGGTTGCAGATACCGCTCCTTCTCTCCAGTTGCCCCAGGTCACACATCCCGTGGCTCCTGTTACTGCCCACCTGATGTCTACGGCGGTACCACAAGCAACTTCTATTTCCTCATCGGCATAAACACTTTCTGCTGCCGGCTTTGCTGTAAGACTAAGAGTAACCGGGGGCGCTGCTCCCACATTTACACTAACGGATCTCTCAACTGTTCCACCATTTCCGGTGCAATTTAAAGTGAATGTTTCATCGTCTGTTAAATTATAAATTGTACCCGAACCGTTCGGCAGCCTGCTCCCTGTCCAATTATCGAATATAGAAGACGCCTCGCAAGACGTGGCATTGGTAGAATCCCAGGTAAGCGTAACTGAACCACCATAATTGATGCTGGTTGCATTTGCCTGAAGATTTAATGTCGGTGCGGGTACGCCCCCTACGGTTACGGTTAGTGAACGAGTAGCTGGTCCACCACTATTAGTACAGGTGAGAGTGTAGTTTTGCGTTGCAGTAAGATTTCCGGTTGAGATACTCCCCTCGGCCGGCAATCCTGTTCTGGTCAGTCCTCCGGTTATGGCGCAAACCGTATTTGTTCCAGCAATATCGTTTGTAGCGAACCAAGATAATTCAGTTGCAGTATTATAATTTATATTAGGAGAACCAGCCCAGAAATAGTCTATTGTCGGAAGTTCTGCTAAAACATTAACCACAGCCTGATCCCAACCGCTTTGGTTGGCTGCATCGTAACAGGTAATAATAAAAATATGCTGATCAGGACCGAAAAGATTGCCTGTATTCTCTTGTCCGCTATTTTGATTTTTCCCGCCCGACCAGTCTCCGGAGGCTTCACAACGCACCGTATCGCCGATTGTCTGCCATTCAAGATTAACAATCGACCCGTAAGGAACAGTTATCGGCATATCAGAACCATTTGCCCGAAGCCTAACCGCTGGCGGAGGCGGGGGGCCCTCAACAGCAATTGTCACACTATCTGGCGTTGTTCCGCCTGGACCAACGCAGGTTAATCTATAAGTATAATTAGCCGGACCAGTGAGATCTCCCGTTGGCCAACTTCCTGTTGGTATGGTTTTGTTTCCACTAGAGGTCCAGTTTGTTGGACCAAGCGCGGGGGTACATGTTGTATCTGTGCTTGTGGCATTGCCTATTGTCCAGCGAAGCGTGGTAGAGGTATT
>Ga0315274_10011378_pt1 | contig 12753 bp, 13 predicted proteins | sample YL17G02_20_MG_FD_203700 | JGI IMG/M metagenome (GOLD analysis project Ga0315274, IMG submission 203700) | Sediment microbial communities from Yellowstone Lake, YNP, Wyoming, USA - YL17G02_20 | ecosystem: Environmental > Aquatic > Freshwater > Lake > Sediment | place: USA: Wyoming | collected... | reverse complement strand
TGCGCCGGAATTCAATCGCCCTGCGCGTGTTCATCCTGGTGAAGCCGCCGTTCCTGGATGAAGACGAGGCGCTTCACTGGGCCAAACGGTCGCTCGACTTCGCTTTCGACCGCGGCGCGACGGTCGCCTCGCTGATTCCGACTCGATTGGGCAACGGCGCGCTGGAGGCGCTGGCGGCGCGCGGCGATTTCTGTCCGCCGAAGCTGGGCACGTTGGAGCAGGCGCTCGACTACGGGGTCAGCTTGCGGCGCGGCCGCGCCTTTGCGGATGTGTGGGACCTGGAAAAGTTCTCGGACTGTGCGGGCTGTTTCGCTGTCCGGCGGGAACGGCTCCAGCAGACCAATCACACGCAAGCGGTCCAGGCGCCGATTCAGTGCCCGCATTGTGGAAACGGGGGCTGAACGTGGAATTGCACCGTCAGGATCAGCCCTTGGTCAATGGCCAACCCGTCACTGAGGGTGATACCGGCAGGTTCGGAAAAAGCGGTCTGGCACGGTGGGCGGCGCTCGATGCTCCATGACCATCGGCCGGGCTCAAACGTGCGCGAATGCCAAGTGGTTCGGCGTCACCGAACGGCGGGTCCAATGCTCCTCGATCTGCTGTTTGAAGGCGGTGCTCACCACCTTGGCCCGCGCCTGTAACCAACCTTCCTTTCCCCGACGCAGGTAAATCCCTTCCCTCGGCACGTGGCCCACCGCTGAAGTGCCGATCAATTGGGACAGTTGGTTGACGGCAAAATGTCCGCGCCTGACTTCCGGCACTGGAACCAGACCGCGCAACCGTAACCACTCATTCCGCCGGTCCACTCCCCAGAACCTTGCGGCGGCAACTTCAAGGATGTCGAAGCCGAGAAACCAATCGGGCAGGGCATCGTACGGGACCGTGTGCCTGGCGTAGCACCACTCCCCGTAGAGAATCAGATCGGCCCGCAGGCCGTCTTCCAAGCCTTGGCGACGCTCTGCCAGCCAAGGCCAAAGCGGATTCCACTGTGCGTGGCTCCGACCCGGAGCGAGGTAGTTGCCCCGGCTCTGGGCGCGCAATCGGCCGTCCGATCCCAGAGAGATTCCCAGGTTGGCGCCGTCCACCTTCTCCTCAACAATTAGCTCGCCGGCTAGAAACTCGACCGCCTCGGCCGGCTTCAACACCTTGTCATCCCGGGGTGTGCCCGCACCAAGCCAGAGCAAATGCGGCGTGTGCGGGAATTTGTGGAAGTCATCCGTCATGATTTGCTGCCCGTCTTGCGGAGCCTGATGGCCTCAAGCTCACACCGACAAAGCACTTCCAGACGAACCTCGTGCCTTTTCAAATCCGCTTCCCAGCCGAGCCATTTGCTGTCCGACGATTCCAAAATGGGCGGCTTATCAGCGTGCGCATAGGCAGCAGACACGAACTTGCGGTCCGACGGATCAAAGGCTGCTTCCAAAGCGGGATCCGGCGGGAATTCGGCGAAACGCGTCTTTTCCCTGTCGAGCGCGGTGAGGTTCACCATCGCGGTATGCTGAGGATTGCACTGATTCACGAGCAGCCACTTGAAGAACGCGCTGCCAGAACTCGGCGGGCGCTTTGACGGATTCAGTTTATGCCCGTACTCCTCAAGAATGATGCGCTGATGATCCAAGACCACCCGCTCTTTTGCCTTGGCACTTTCCAGGCGATTGATGCATTCAACCCTGCACCTTGCCGACATGTGATTCGCCTGACCGTCGGCCACGAGCAAGATGTTCGTGTCGATGACGACGGCGTTCATTCGGTGGCAGCATTCGGGTTGGAAGTGGCCGCTGGCTGCACCTGCTGGCGTTCGGCCGCCGCGCGCGTCATGGCCATCAAGTCGCCCATGCTGTCGCCGAAGAAGTTCTCTGGCCAATTGTTGATATTGCCCAAGAGGTCGATTTGCAGGGGTTCCAGTTTGGATTCGATGCCGCCGGTATGGGCGACATAAGCGGCGACCTGTTCCGGCGTAATCGGGTGTTCTGCACTGCTTTCGGCGATCCGACGCTGCAAGCGAAGGAGAAAATGCTCCGAGTGTGTTTCGATGATGAGTTGAAGGTTTCGTGGTTTGCCATCCTCGCGTGACGACAGCACATCAATGAACAGGTCGGCCAGATTGGATTGTGCCTTGGGATGGAGGTGCAACTCCGGCTGCTCGATGAACAGAATCGAGCCAGGCGGTGCATAGAAGCACTGCACCAATACCGGCAAAACTTGCGAAACGCCGAAGCCTACGTCCGGCAAATCCACCCAATCGGTGGCCCCCGGCGTCTTCACTTTGACCTCGTACTCCTTGCGGTTCGCCGAGATTTGGCGGACCTCGAAGGCATCGATCAGGGTGAGTTGTTTCAGTTGCTCGGCGATGAGCTTTTGAAACGGCTGATAGCGCCTCCTAAAGCCGGTGTTCAACTTACGCTCCTTGGCAGCTAGCAGCGCGGAGATGGTCTGCTCCCCGGAGAAGCCCACGTCAGTCGGTTCGCCTCCTGTCCAGAAATATAGGCGCTGGCCCTTCGAGCGCAGCGGACCAAGGTAGCTGATCGCGCGAAACAAGCGCTCCAATGCGAGGCTCAAATCCTGGACGAAATCGGCGTTTTGGTGGTAAGCCGTCACCTCAAGGGGAAAGCCATAGAACTTGGTTGGATCACCCAAAGGCCAGGGCTTCCCTGGATTACGGACCAGTTCGTAGGGCGTGGCGGTCAGCTTGTACTCCGCCTTCGGCTGCGACTGCCGCTCAAGAACCACGGAAAGCCGTTCCCTTCCATCCTGCTTGAGGCGATAGGCCATGCGCTCGACTGCCAACTTGGCCGCAGAGTCTCCGACAAGCCCGACTCGGGCCTCGAAGCTCATCCGGTTGCCCGTGCAGGCAAAGTCGGAACGAGGATCTCTCACTGTCACTGGCTCAGAGAGTTCCCACTCAAAGTTGAAATCGAGCTTCGCCCGCTTGTCCCGGCGATAAACCATCTCCTCGAAGGAACCAAGATTGACGGCGCTATTGGTATCGCCCGGATGCAGCACCAGTTTCCGGTCTGCCGATCCAACGGTTTGTCGGAGCATGAGGAAAAACTGTTCCAAGCTGCTCTTCCCGCTGCTGTTCGTGCCGAAAAAGACCGTCAGCGGCTTGAGTGGCACCGATCCGGTGTCGCGCCACACCTTAAAATTCTGCAATTGAAGATTGGTCAGCATAAATTCACGGTCAGTTTGCGCCTCCGCTGCGCGTGACAGCGGTGTCGTGGAGCATCTGCAATTGTTCGTGCTTGTTCAAGACGCTTCCGGGCAGCATCTCGGGTAACAGACGCCATTCCCTAGACTCGGCTCCGCTTGATCTCCTTCAGACGAACGTGCTCCAGTTTGTGGCGGTAATAATCGTCCAGCGGATAACACCCGCTGATCAGTCCATTCCGGGGCGCGGTCGTGCAGTCGCTGAATGTTCGACAGATCAGCTTCGCGTCCAGGGCGCCGGCGGCGACGGCGTCGGCCAGCATTGTGGGATAGGCCAACACCATCCGGCCCACGCCGACGACATCGACCCATCCGTGGCGCAGGACGTACTGGGCCACCTGGGGGAGGTACTCCTGGAGGTAGCTGTAGGCCGAGCCAACGAGCAGCAGTCCCGCAGGCGATCCGGCCTTGAGTTGGCGCACCACGTGGATCTGTCGAGCGACCCCGGCCAGCGGATCTTCCGGCGGTTGGTAACCGTCCGACGGCGGGTAAGCGGCCGGGCGCTGGATGTGGGGGTTGTAGTAGGGCGAGCCCGCGCTCAGGTTGAGGATCTTCACGCCCAGTTGGCCGCACAGGTCCAGAAACCGGAGCGGCTCGGTCAGATCCGGTTCCAGCGGATGCCGGACGTTGACGCCGAAGGCATACTGGTAAGGCAGGCAGGACGTGAAGGACTCGGGAATGCCAGGCCCGGGCCGGCCGGGCTCCGATCGCGCCGGGTCAGGGCGAAACGGAACGAAATCAAACGCGCTGAGCCGCACGGCGAGTTCGATGCGGTTGCCACTCGCGCGGATACCGGCGACGATTTCGCGCAAGGGCCGAGTGCGGTTCCCAAACGGGCCGCCGAACCTGCCCGGGCGAACAAAGGCGCTGAGGAACTCATGGAGCAGGTAGCCGTGGCAATGCTTGATATCGACGAAGTCCGCCCCTACCTCCCAGGCGATCCTGGCGCCCTGGACGTACTGCTCGATCAAGCGCTCCACCGCGTCGTCGGTGAGCACCTGGTGGTCGCTCGTGACACCGAATCGCCGATCCAGGAGCGGGTGACGGTAGGCCACTTGGGGTTCGAGACGCCGCTTGTCCGACGGGCGGCAGAAGCGCCCCGAATGGGTGAGTTGGAAGCCGATGACGAGGTCGTCGGCGCTGCCGTAGCGCTCCTGATGCGCTTCCACCACTGTCTGCCGCAGGGTGGCCAGGTCGCGCTGATTCGCCTGGCTGATGAGAAGCTGGTTCGGGTTGGCCCGTCCCTCAGGGCAGACCGCCATCGCCTCGCCGCCGCAGATCAGCTTCGCGCCGCTCTCGCCAAACCGCCGCCAGCGCCGCACGACCTCAGTGGTGAGCCCGCCCGTGGGGGTGCCGTCCCAGCCCTCCATGGGCTGAATGGCATAACGATTGCCGAGGCGCTTGCCATTGATGGTGAAAGCGGCGAACGGCTGGGCCAGCGGCGAACTCGGCCCGGCCACAATCATATCCTCGCACGGCAGCTCGAGGCCCAGCGAGGCAACATGCCGGCGAAAATCGGCGACGGTTTTCAGCGACGGGATGCGTACCAATCCGGGCGGCTCAGCCATGCGCTAAACAAATGGACGGCGGGCGGTCTTGACAAGATGTTTCTGTGGCGCGCCAGGATTTCGCGTGCGTTGGCGGCGCGGTGTGCGTACGTTCGCCACCGCCTTTTCCTATGGCGATGATCAAACCGTTTGCGGCGTTGCGACCCAGGCCGGAGTGGGCTGGCCGCATCTGCGAACTGCCCTACGATGTCATGTCCGCCGAAGAGGCGCGCGAACTGGCCAGCGGAAACCCGTTGAGCTTTCTCCACGTCAGCCGGGCCGAGATTGACCTTCCGCCAGGCACAGGACCCTACCTGCCCGAGGTCTATGCCCGAGCCCGGGAAAGCTTCCAGCACCTGATCCGGTCCGCGGCGCTCCGTCAGGACCGCACTCCGGCCTTTTACCTTTACCGGCAGGTGATGCAGGAGCACTGCCAGGTCGGGCTCGTCGCCGTCGCCAGTTGCGAAGATTACCTCCGCAACGTGATCAAACGCCACGAGCTGACCCGCCCTGACAAAGAAGACGACCGCACGCGGCACATCGAGGCGCTCAACGCCCAGACCGGCCCGGTTTTCCTCACCTGCCGCGCCATGCCCGCCATCGACCGGATCGTCAGCGAGCGGGTCGCCCAACCCCCCGAACTGGACTTCACCTCCGGGGATGGCGTCCGTCATAGCGCGTGGAGCATTCCTGACGCCGCGTCGATCCATTCGCTGGAAACCCAATTCGCGCGCCTGCCCGGCCTGCACATTGCCGACGGCCACCATCGCTGCGCCGCGGCGGCGCGTGTGTATGAACACCGGCGCGGGGCCGGCAACAGCGCGTTTTTCCTGGCGGTGATCGTTCCCCACAACCAGGTGCAGATCCTGCCTTATAACCGTGTGCTGAAAGACCTCAACGGGTTGACTCCCGAACAACTGCTCCGGAAGCTCGCAACGATCTGCCGCGTCACACCGGACAGCGCCGGCAAGCCCACATGCCAAGGCGAACTTGGCCTTTATCTCGGACGACGATGGTATGCCCTGCGGTTTGACGCGGCTCAGGTGGCCGCGCTCGATCCAGTCGCGCGGCTCGACGTCACGTTGCTCCAGCAGCGAGTCCTGGCTCCGTTCCTGGGGATCGCCGATCCGCGGACCAGCCAACGGATCGACTTCGTCGGCGGGGTCCGGGGCGTTGCGGAGCTGGAGAAGCTCGTGAATTGTGGCCGGTACGCCTGCGCTTTTTCCCTGTTTCCAACGAGCATCGACGACCTGATGGCCATTGCCGAAGCCGGTGATTTAATGCCGCCTAAGAGCACGTGGTTTGAACCCAAGCTCAGAGACGGGATGTTCTGCCACATGCTGTGAGTTGATTTGAGTTTGCCCTGAAACCTGGTGTGTGTATGCTGCCCAGCCAAGAGCAGTGGGACCTTGGAGTATTCTGCGCGTCGTTGACGGCGGACGCAGAATCGGTTTCCACTGTCATTGACCAATGAACGAACCCGACACGTGCCGGAAGTACGTCGTTCCCAACCTTGTGGCCGCCGGGTGGGACGATGAACCGTACTGGATCGTCCAGTTCAAGCAGATCATCGGGCGCGGCACGCGCGTGCGCGACGACTACGGCAAGCTCTGGTTCAACATCCTCGACTACACCGGCTCGGCCACGCGCAACTCCGCCGACCCGGCCTTCGCCACGCGGGAGGAAATTGACGGATACGGTACAATCAAGAACACCGAAGTCGCCTCACCAACAGCGCCCGAGGATAAAGAAGGTGAACTCGGTGAGAACTTTCTCTCCACCTCGGATGCGATTCTCCGCGCCTGCTGGAGGACACGTTGCCGAAGGCCGGATAATGTTTCTGCCCAGCGCAGACTCTGCGGCGACGTTCGTGGGGAGGGCGGAGACACGGATGGTGTTCACAGCAGCTACTAAATAGAATTCTCCTATGCCGACAAACGACACATTTCTCAGCCGAGCGATTGCCGACGGACACGCCGAATTAAGCGGGGAAGCCAAACAGCAAAAGATCCGTTACGTCGCCTCCGACCACACAGAGCGGTTCGCCGACCCGGAGGAGCAGGTGCGCGCCGGGTTCTGGGCCGAACTGATTTACCGCTACGGCTACGAACCTGAACGCATCGAATGTGAAGCTACCGTCCCGCGCCGCACACCGGCAGACCGAGCGGACTTGGTCGTTTTCCATGACCGCGAGCAGAAACGCCCGTTCGCCGTCGTCGAGTGCAAGCGCGACGGCGTGACCGACGCGGAATTCAGCCAGGCCATCGAGCAAGCCTGCGGCAACCGCGCCAGTCTTGGCGCTCCTTACTCCGGTGTCGTAGCCGGGCGCACGCGCCGCTGGCTCGAATTCACTGGCAAGACGCCACCGGGCGAGCGCGAGACCAACATCATCGCTGACCTCCCGCGAGAGTACGGCGCGCCGGAGGAATGGCGGTTCCTCAAAGGCGACAAGGACCGTGACATCCGCAAGGTGGACAAAGAGGAACTCATAGCAGCAATCAAGAAATGCCACCAGACGCTCTGGGGTGGTGGCCGTCTTTCCCCGCCTGCCGCCTTCGGCGAGCTGTGCAAACTAATCTTCGTCAAAATCAGCGACGAGCAAGCTCCCCGGAAGACGGGCGAGCCATACGAGTTCCAAATCAAGACGCACGAGCCGCCGCAGAAACTCGGCGCGCGCATCCGCGCCCTTTACGAAAAGCAAAAGACCAAAGACCCGGACGTCTTCACTGAGACCATCAAGATTGACGATCTCACCCTGCGCAACGTCGTCAGCCACCTGGAGAGCATCAACCTCAACCAGACTGACCTCGATACCAAGGGCATCGCGTTTGAGCAGTTCATGGACGGCTTTTTCAAGGGGGACTTCGGCCAATACTTCACTCCGCGCGAAATCATTGATTTCGCCGTCGCCATGCTGCGGCCGAAGAATGACGACCGCGTGCTTGACCCCTGCTGCGGCTCGGGCGGCTTCCTGCTCCATGCGCTCGACGCTGTGCGCCGCGGGGCCGACGAATTCTACCAGCACGACGCGCCGGACCACTTCAAGCACTGGCACGAATTCGCCCGTACCCGCCTTTTCGGCATCGAGATCAACGAGGAAATCGCCCGCGTCGCCAAGATGAACATGATCATCCACGACGACGGCCACACCAACGTCATCGGCGCGGACGCCCTCGACCCCATCGAGCAACTCGAAGCCATCAACCCCGGCTTCCGCAAAAACCACTTCGACTTCGTGCTTACCAACCCGCCCTTCGGCAGCATGGTGAAGGAGGCGAACAAGCCCGGTCTGCTCGCCTCCTTCGAGTTGAGCCGCTACGTCAGCAAGCCCACAACCGGCACTGACCCGGACGATTCCGACCGCACGGACTCCGACATCAAGGCCGGCAAACGCGCGCTCAAGCAACGCACCAGCGTCAAAACCGAAATCCTCTTCATCGAGCGCGTCTGGCAATTCCTCGCGCCCGGCACGGGCCGCGCCGCCATCGTGCTGCCCGACGGCATCCTCACCAACGCCTCGCTGCAGGGCGTGCGCGACTGGATGTTGGAGAAGTTCCAGATTCTCGCTGTCATCAGCCTGCCGCAGACAGCCTTCTCGCACTTTGGCGCGGGCGTGAAGTCCAGCCTCGTCTTCCTGCGCAAGCGCGGGCCGAAGGAAACACCCGACGACAAGGAAGCCATCTTCATGGCCGCGCCGGAGACGATTGGCTACGACGGCACGGGCCGGAAGTGCGACAACCAGTTGCCCGAGGTGGAGCGGCAATTCCGCGAGTTCGAGCGCAACCCACGACCTTTTTTCGTCTAAGCCCCGCCAGATCGGGCCAGCCGCAATGCTTTGCGGTCCGGCGGGGCTTGATTCGCGAACGAGCTGACGTGGGCTTTGCCGCCAGCGCCATCGAATGCTCACGGCTGTTTGCTGAGCCGAAGTTCCCGCTCCGAAAACTCGGCGAGCTTTGCACGCTTGTTCAATACGGCTCGTCGGCCCTGGCTTCCGCCGAACCCAAAGGTTGGCCAATCATCCGCATGAACAATCTCCAGCAGGAGGGCTGGGACTTCACCGACTTGAAATACCTTGAGCCGCCGCCGGAGGAAGCGGCCACCTACCGCGTCGAACGTGGCGACATCCTTTTCAATCGGACTAACGGCTCACGCGATTTAGTGGGCAAGTGCGAAGTCTTCGACCAGCCGGGAGACTGGCTGTTTGCCTCTTACCTGATTCGCATTCGCATCAATCGTGAAGCGGCGCGGCCTCAGTTTATCGCTCAGTTTCTGAACACCAAGGCGGGTCGCGCTCAGATTCTCCGGTCGAGCCGTCAAATCCTGATGTCCAACATCAATTCCGAGGAGATTCGCGCGCTCGAAATACCACTGCCACCATTGCGGGTTCAGGAGCAGCTAGAGGCGCAATTGGCGGAAGCCAAAGCTCAACGGGAACGCAAGCTGGCAGAGGCGGATGCCTTGCTGACGAGTCTGGATGGCTGGCTTCTGGAGCAGTTGGGCATCCCACACGCGCCTGCCAAGTCGAGTCGCGCCTTCGCCGTCGGTTTGAGTCAGATTGACGGCCCATTGAATCCTGAACGGTATCTGACGCTGGCTTTGCAGCGAGCAGTGAAAGGCGTCCCAGTCCTGAACGTCGCGGAGATTCTTAACTCCAAAATCTCACCCGCGCAGGTCGCTCCTGAAAGCGAGTGGGATTGGATTCGCATTGATGACCTTTCCAATCAACCGATCGAAGTCGAGACCGTTCGGACTGAAGTTGGGTCAAACATTGAAGGAAGTCTGTTCGAAGTCCGGGAGAACGACGTTCTCCTCGCTAGGCTAGGTCCAACCATTCTCAACGCCAAGTTTGTGCTTTGCCCAAAGACGCGGCGACAAACCGTTGCTTCAGGAGAATTCCTGGTTCTGAGATGCAAGCCCGGATGGAATCCACTCGTCGTTTTGTCCGTGTTCCGAACATCGCTGTTCCGGCAGCTAATGTATTCGAAGGCTCGTGGCGGAACACCCAGCCGTTACCGGCTCAATGCAGAAGACCTCGCGAACCTTCCGTTTCCGCAGATTAGGCCGGAGCTTCAGCAGGCCATTGCGACCGAAGTTGTCCGCCGCCGTGAAACCGCGCGGCGTCTGCGCAGCGAAGCAGCGAGTGAATGGGCCGCCGCCAAAACGTGGTTCGAGTCGGAACTTCTGGGTCGCCCCGCGACCACGGAGCGCAACTCGTAATGCCGCATGATTTACGAAACTCGCTTCCTCGTTCTCGCTGACGAAAGCACCAGCGTCCTCGACGTGCTGGTTGCCGCGCTCGGCCAAGCCTACGCCGACGTGTTCGACGACCCGCCGGACGACGAGCTGTTGCGCGGCATGTTTCGCACAGAATCCGTCACGAGTATTCCCAACGCCAAGGCTGGCGCCGCGATGAAGCTCCATCGCGTGACACTCTTCGCAGACACAGATGAAGACCTCTCGCCCGTCTTTACCGGTTTCCTGGCGGAACTGGCGAAGGTCGCAGGCGATTCAAAGAACGGCATCCGGCATACGCTGAAGTTTCAAGACAGTGTGGCCCGTGCGGAACAAAGCAAATTCGCCGACGAGATATACGAAATTGAGATGGCGTTGCGCGAAGTCTTGTCGTTCATCTTCCTCCACGCCTATACGGATGAGCCGCATACTTTCCTCGCACGAACAGCGCTCAAGACCACGCCCAAAGACGAGCCGCCTCGTCCCGAAGAACTCCAGCAACGCCACGAGAACCAGTTGTTCCATATTCTGTTCAACGAATACTTGCTGCTCAACATGCCAGCGGAAACCAAGCTGACGAACCTGTTGGAACTCATACGCGAAAAGGATTCCTTCGATGGTCTGCGCGAGGCGCTCGACCAGATGCCCATCCGGCGCGATGACCATGCGGGATTCATCGCCGGACTTCAGAAGCTGCTCGACCCGGTCGAGCGAGTCCGCAACTGCGTGGCGCATCACCGAAGGATTCCTAAGCGGACACTGGACAACTATCCCCAAGCATGCGATGACATCCGGCGAGCAATCAAGGAGTTCTGGGAGAAGGTCAGACAAGACTCAGCCGCCTAGTCTTTCAAAGGTAGGCCCATTCATGATGGCGCGAGCAATGGCACACCGATTCCTCGATGAGCTGGAGCTTCAGCGCGAGGACGAAGCCAAACTCGGCGGGAAGAAGTTCAGACCCGCCATCGAACCGCCCTACCGCTGGCGCGATTGGGCCGCCAAGTCTGACGGCGAACTCCAGTTCACGCTGCCGGACGTGCTGAGAGTTTCGCCGATTTCACAGCACGGCAACGTGCCGGAGATCATCGGCATATTCGGCGGCGCAGAGCAACCCCGCAACGACGTGAACCAACTGCAAACGCTGCTGTATGCGGCATGAAATGCTGTCCTTGCCTGGCGCGGCGGCTTAAGCTGAGAATGGAAATGGCAACACCAACCAAATATCCAGCAGCCCAGGACCAGAACGGCGTGTTGCTCCAGCTCCGCGAGGACTACGCGCAAGCCGTGCTCGATTTGTTCGGCGAGGATGTCGAAGCTAGGCGCGATGTCATCGCCACCGTGTTTCGCGGCGTGCAGAACCACATCGCCAGCGGCTAGCTGTGGCGCGGCGTCATCAACAAGCTGAACGGCATCCACTTCACCGCCAGCGACGAGTTGCACACGCTCGGCGCTCTTACCAACCCGCCTTTCGGCGGCGAAGAGGAGAAGGGCATTCAGGGCAATTTCCGGAAGACAAACAAGCCGTCGAGACCGCGCTGTTCTTCCTGCAATTGATTATGCGGAAGCTGCGGCGGACGCCGAACCCGGAGCGCGGCTCTGTGAGCCGCAGCACGTTGTCAGCAAAAGACGCGTCAGATTTGTCGAGAGGCTCGGTTGCAGGCGAAGCTGCTGCGGGTCACAGACCCGCGCTCCTTTATTCAAGAGCCGCCGTGGTCGTGCCCAACGGCACGCTGTTTGGCGACGGCGTGTGCGCGCGCATCAAGGAAGAACTGCTCAAGGAGTTCAACCTGCACACCATCGTCCGCCTGCCCAACTCGCCGCCGACATCCTGCGAAAGGAACAGCGCATCGCGGAGATCATGGACAACATCCGCCACCTCCTCGCGAAGCACGGAACATGAGCTACTCCGCAGGAATCCCCAACCTTTCGAGCGCTTCCCGCACGCGGAGAATCGGAATGCCCTCGAATGACCTCAGCCGGAAACCAGCGTGTTGGTGTCAACGACCAGCCTCACGGGCAGCGCGTTCGGCGCGGACGGCGTCCACTTCCGCCTGGATCTCCTCCATCGTCATCGGCTCGCCGGGCAGGGCGCGAAGCTGGCGCAGCATCTCGAAGAAGTCCTCGCGGTCCAATTCCGCCGTGACCTCGCGTTCAATCAAGCGGGAAACCGAGGCGGGTTCGAGCAAGCCTTTGGCCCGCGCCTTGGTGGCCACAGCTTCCGGCAAATCCAGTTGGATCGTGATGCTCATACTGCCGGCAGGCTGATCCATTTGACAAGAGGTGGGTGGGGCGTTATCAGTGCCACCACTGGAGTTGGAGCATGCGTGGTAGCGTTGAACCAATTGTCGCGCCCGACCAGAGCGTGGCGTGCGTGCTGCCGCGCGGAGCCGGCCATGGCGGTTCATTCGTGAGGAAAGGAGTGTAAAATGCGTGCCAGTCATTGCGTCGTTCGTCGGACCTTCCTGGCCGCGGAGATCCTGCGCCGGTCCTCGCCCGATCAGTTTGGCTTTGCAGAAAAGCGCCAGCGCCTGGTCGAGGCGTGTCGCGGTTTCATCCGGATGTACCGGCCGCATGCGGCGCGCGAGGACACGGTGCTCTTTCCGGCCTTACGGACGATCCTCGCCCCGGCCAAGGTCGAAGCCATGGGTGACCGGATGGAGGAGGATGAACACAGAGTGCTCGGCGACGAAGGATTTGAGCGTTATGTGGACCAGGTGCTTGCCATTGAGAAACAACTCGGCATCGCCGATCTGTCCCGATTTACACC
>Ga0315274_10011376_pt1 | contig 12754 bp, 11 predicted proteins | sample YL17G02_20_MG_FD_203700 | JGI IMG/M metagenome (GOLD analysis project Ga0315274, IMG submission 203700) | Sediment microbial communities from Yellowstone Lake, YNP, Wyoming, USA - YL17G02_20 | ecosystem: Environmental > Aquatic > Freshwater > Lake > Sediment | place: USA: Wyoming | collected... | reverse complement strand
CTAAGGAAAGTACCTCTTCGTAAGTCTTTCCTTCCTTGGCCATGGCCTCAGCTATCACCAAGCGACTCAACGAAAGATTCTCTTTCTCGGCTATCTCGACCATCTCTCCCAAGGTAAAAGTGTGGTTAGATAGAGCTTCGCCCACTCTCTGCATTATCTGGTCAATCATTTGCCTAGTAGTCATCCCTTCCCGCATTTCTCTTATTGCATGACATTAAATAAAATTTGTCAAGGCCCGCTTTGCTATTGGGCTGAACTTATACCAAGTTGATGCTTGTTGTAGCCGCGGGGCAAATAAACATAACTAGAGAATCGTGGCAGTTCAGCTCTTGGCGACATGATTTTATCTCAATAGGGATTCTATGATAGACTATTTCACATGTCCAGATACTTTGTCTTTGCTGTTGTTAGCTTATCGTTATTGTTGATTGCTATCAGCGGCACAGCCATCTCTGTTGCTTTCCCCGTAATCACATCCTCTTTTGGTGCCTCATTAATTCTGGCGGGCTGGGTCTTGAGCGTCTATCAGCTAGTAGCCACTGCCGCCATGCCATTAGCTGGGAAAGCCGGGGATATCTTTGGAGGGAAACTCACCTTCATGGTTTCTTTATCCGTTTTCACCGTTGGCTCTTTGCTCTGTGCCGTAGCCCCTAACATCCAGTTCCTCATTGCGTCCAGGTTCATCCAAGGCATCGGTGGTGGTAGTTTTTTGCCTCTAGCTGCAGGCATAGTCGCTGACGAATTCCCCAGGGCAAGACAACAAGCGATAGGGCTCTTCACTAGCATTTTCCCCATCGGCCAGATAATCGGGCCAAACCTTGGAGGCTGGATGGTTCACGCTTTCGGGTGGAGGTCCATATTTTGGTTCAATATCCCCCTTGGTGCCATCGCCTTCATCGCTTCAGCTTTCCTATTAAAGTCTGGACAGAGAGAAGAAGGACATATGGACTTGGTGGGAGCGAGCTTATTCACCGGTTCGCTTTTCGCTTTTATCAGTGGTCTCAGCGGGATGGGTAGTAGTAAGGACGAGTCGTCATGGGTAATATCTGGACTGCTGTTGGTAACTTCGGTCATCCTTATCATTGCTTTCATCCGACACGAAGGCAAAAGCAAAAACCCCATCATTGACCTGCAAATTCTTAAGGAAAAGCCTTTTATAGCTGCTAATATTTACAACTTCATATATGGTGCCTGTATCTTTGGCCTCATGTCGTTCGTTCCTCTTTATGCCGTTTCCGTATACGGGATGTCCACCCTTGAAAGTGGCCTTATCCTAACGCCAAGGTCTGTAGGTATGATGGCTGCCTCAACGGTGACCAGCATTTTCTTGACGCGGTGGGGCTATCGCTGGCCGATGCTAATTGGCACCATCACCATAGTGTTGAGCCTTTGCCTGCTTGGCGTTGAATCTCCCGGCATCAATGTGCTTGGGATTCAACTGAGTAGTACTGCGTTGCTTGTAGTGATTATGTTGCTATCAGGCATTGGTATGGGTGTTGCTGCCCCGGCTGCCAATAACGCCTGTATTGAACTCATGCCGCAGCGAGTAGCTACTATAACTGGCGTGAGAGGCATGTTCCGACAGAGCGGAGGTACCATAAGCATTGCTGTCACTTCTCTCTTGCTGGAAAACATTGCTGATATGGCCCACGGCTTCGCTCTGGTTTTCTTTGGTTTAGCTGCCATCATGGTCATAACTACTCCGTTGGTCTTCGCTATGCCGAAAGGTTCTTGGGCACTGCCGTTAGCTAAGGCGGCAAGCAATCAACGACGTTGAAGTCTGCTGAGCGTATTCTCCTCAGTACATCTCTGGCTGGAATTTTTCCACGAACGTGATAGGTATTTCTCTGAGGAAGTGGTTCACTTGAGCTAATCGAAAGGCTCTGCATCTCCTGACTTTGTAGCTATCGCAGTTGAGCCCTTGAGCGTTCGAGCCCTTTCCAAGTTAACAATTAGCCAGATTGTGCAGTGAGGCAACAAATCTATAAATAGTGACAGAAGCAATTTAGAAAGGTAAAATACGGGCAATTGGACAAGTGCGTAAATCAAATTCAATCATAATGGAGGTTGAATTATGCCAGAAGATTTAAGAAAAGAGAGGCTAAGGAAACCGATATCCAAAGAGGAACTGGAGAGACGCTGGAAGGCAGTCAGGAAAGCCATGGAAAGAGGAAATCTTGACTGCCTTATTATGCAGAATAATAATCAGTACCTCGGAGGGTATGTGCGCTACTTCACTGATATACCGGCCGAGGCCAGCTATCCCATAACGGTGATCTTTCCCCTGCACGAGGATATGACAATGATCGCCCATGGAGGGACTCCCTTACCCACAACTCCGCCGGAATGGGCGACTCATGGCGTTAAAGAACGTATCAACCTTCCCTACCTTCTCACCCTTAACTTCACAAATACCATGGATGCCAAAGCAGCCGTAGATACTCTCAAAAAGCTCAAGGTTAAGTCGCTTGGCTTGGTAGCCCGAGCCTTCATACCGGCGACCCTATCCGACTATCTAAGGGAAAATCTATCTGGTGTGACTTTTAAAGATGCTACTGATTTAGTGGATGAAATAAAAGCGATTAAAAGCGAGGAAGAGATAAAGCTGATTAAGAATACCGCCGAGATGCACGATATTGTGTTCGGAGCTGCCTTGGCGATGGTTCGTCCCGGGGTAAGGGAATATGAACTGAGGTCAGAGATACATCGATTGAACACAAACCGCGGAAGCGAGGAACAGCTGCTCATGATTGGCTCAGGACCAGCAGGAGTACCTGCCGGACAGGTACCGTCCTTCTTTCAGAATCGAACCCTTCAGTATGGTGATAGTGTCTGCATTATGATTGAGGTCAATGGTGCCGGCGGTTTTTATGGTGAGCTTGGCCGTACCGTATGCATCGGTGAGGCACCTAAACCACTGTTAAAATTATGGGCTGACATGGTAAAGCTACAAGACCAGACCGCGGAACTTCTGAAGCCCGGGGCAAAGCCGTCAGAACTCATCGCCATTCATAATAGGTCTCTCGCCAAAATGGGGTATCCCCAGGATGGGCGGCTATATGCTCACGGACAGGGATACGATTTGGTAGAACGTCCCGGTATTCGACCTGAGGAGACAATGACTATAAAGGCGGATATGAACCTGGCGGTACATCCAATGACCATGACCAAGGAGGCTTACGTCTTTTGCTGCGATAATTACATAGTTACCGGCTCCGGTGCAGTGCGGATTCACAAAACTCCTCGGGAAGTATTCGTTGTGTAATCAGTCACTGGTTTATTTTACTTTAGCCAATTTCTGTCAAAACACCTGATTTTACAATATTAAAAGAAGGGGGCAAGATGGCGACCGAGCATGAAGCATGGCTTGGGTTAACGAAAGAGGAGCCAATAGATCCTGACCTACCAATTTGTGACCCACACCATCACCTGTGGGATCGTCCTAATGACCGATACTTGCTTGAGGAGTTGCTTCAAGACACCGGAGGAGGCCATCGCATTGTCCAGACCGTATTTGTAGAGTGTAGGTCGATGTACAAAAGGGGCGGCCCTGAAGAGATGCAGCCTGTGGGTGAAACAGAGTTTGTGCAGGGCATTGCCGCCCAGAGTACGAGCGGGCAATACGGGATGACCGCCGTCGCTGCTGGGATTGTGGGTTTCGCAGACCTCACTTTAGGTGCCGCAGTGATACCGGTGTTGGAAGCACACATAGCGGCCAGCAAGAACCGGTTCCACGGGATTCGACATATAAGTACTTGGGATGCGAGTCCCGATATTGTATCCACCAGGAACCCTCCCAAGGGGCTGCTATTGGACCCAAAGTTCCGAGAGGGGTTTGCGTACCTGAAGAGGTACGATTTGAGTTTTGACGCTTGGCTATATCACCCTCAGTTGATGGAACTGGTGGACCTGGCGAAAGCCTTCCCTGATATAACCATCATCCTGAACCACATCGGAGGTCCCCTCGGTACCGGCCCCTATGCTGGAAAGCGTAAGGAGGTGTTTCACGATTGGCAGCGTGGGATAGCCGCGCTGGCTACCTGCCCCAACGTGTTTGTGAAGCTGGGTGGGCTCGGGATGACGCGCAATGGTTTTGGTTGGCATGAGCGGACCACTCCGCCAAATTCAGCCGAACTGGCTGAGACCATGGCACCTTATTACCGCTGGTGCATTGAGCAGTTTGGGGTAGACCGGTGTATGTTCGAGAGTAATTTCCCAGTCGATAAGATATCCTATTCGTACAACGTTTTGTGGAACGCCTTTAAGCGCATCTCTGAAGACTTCTCACCGCAGGAGCGTGGTGCCCTGTTCTACGAAACTGCCGTGAAGGTGTACCGGCTACCGACTAGGGGACGAGGGGCACGGCGAGGATAGATAGTAATGATATTGCACCGGAATCCATTTAAGATATTTTACGGTTGGTGGATCGTTGTCGCGTCTTTCTTTACTGCCCTATACATAGGTGGAGCGGTATTCTACGGGTTCACGGCTTTCTTTGAGCCTATAATAAACGAGATGGGCTGGAGCTACACGCAACTCTCACTTGCTGCTTCTCTACGAGGCTTGGAGATGGGCCTTTTTTCTCCAATTGTCGGTATACTTGCTGATCGCTGGGGGCCTAGGAAACTCATATTCGGTGGGGTGCTTATTACAGTAGCGGGCTTCATTCTCCTGAGTTCGGCTACATCTCTAATCATGTTTTATGGCGCCTTCGCTCTGCTAGCAATAGGCGTCAGTGCTTGCACGGTGACAGTGCTGTTGACAGCCGTCGCTAACTGGTTTCGGAGGAAGATGGGAATAGCGAGCGGCATAGCCATCTGTGGCTATGGCTTCAGTGGCTTCCTAATCCCGGTAATAGTCAGACTCATTGCCGCTTATGATTGGCGCACAACGTTGAACATCCTTGCCTTGGGTATGTTAGTTATGCTTTTGCCACTATCACTCATATTTCGACACAGGCCTGAGCAATATGGTTACTTTCCAGATGGCCAGAAACAAGGCACAATAGCACACCTTAATGGTTCGGGTACACCGCAAGGTCTCGAGGTTGAATTGAAAATAAAGCAAGCACTCAAGAGTGGAACATTCTGGCGTTTAGTACTAGCACGTTTATATCACATAATGACGATGATGGCTATCACCACTCATGTGATGCCTTATCTCAGCAGTATCAGCATCAGCCGGTCGACATCCAGCCTAGTTGCTACCGCCATCCCACTGATAAGCATTTTTGGTCGTCTTAGTTTTGGCTGGCTCGGAGACAAAATCAGTAAAAGATTGGTGGCGACAACGAGTTTCATTATGATAAGTTGTGGGGTATTCTGTTTCGCATATGCTTCTAATATAAGGATCTGGTTACTTGTTCCCTTCCTAGTCCTATCGGGTATAGGTTACGGGGGTACCAATGCAATCCTGCCATTATTGGGGAGAGAGTACTTTGGTAGAACCAATTTCGGAAGCGTTTACGGTTTAATGGAAGGCATTGGTACTATAGGAGCCATAATAGGCCCAACCCTAGCCGGCTGGGCATATGATAATTGGGGTAGCTACCAAATAATATGGTTATTATTGGCTGGCCTGGCCGTTGTTGCCATGGTCTCAATCTTCACAATCACCCCAGTCAGGAACGTGATGAAACCGGATGGTAAGGCTTAATCAGTATACTAGACAGCGCTGGATAAAAGGCAGAACCTTTTCTAAGACCTTTTCATTACCCCCCTATCAATGGCACTTTATGACGAAGCGTTAGGTAAGTCCTTAAGGTTAGCTCCTGTTGCCGTGCCGTAATCAAATTTCACATTATTTGAAATCTTGAGATATTATTATATGATTAGAAATAAAGAATTGTCTAAGAAAACGCTGTCCCGTGTTAGGTTTAAAAGGAGGGCAAGGAGATATGCCAATGTCAAAGTTCGCCGGTAAAGCTCAAACTGTATTGGGATGGATTACAGGTGAAGATCTCGGTGTTACACTTCCGCATGAGCACCTGATTTGTGATGCAAGATTTAACTTTTCGGAGCCAGACAAAGCTAGTGAAAAGGCTTTAGCTTACAAACCAGTCAGCATGGAAATCCTCAGTTGGCTTCGATACCACCCTTCTGAAAACCTAGATAACTGCCAGCAATTTGACGAACAAGAAGCTATAGATGAGGCTATGCTCTTTAAAAAAGCCGGAGGAAGCACCATCGTCGATGTTTCCAGCATTGGCCTTGGTCGCAATCCCGAGGCGTTAGCACGCATTTCCCAGGCTACAGGTCTTAATGTAATTATGGGGTCGGGCTATATGGTTCATCGTTGCCACCCTCCAAATATGTCCGCCAAGACTGAGGGTGAGATTACTGAAGAAATTATGCGAGATATTAATATTGGAGTGGACAATACGGGAATACATGCTGGAATTATAGGAGAAATAGGTGCCTCATGGCCTCTACATGATAACGAAAGGAAGTCAATTCGAGCCGCTGCTCACGCTCAGAGAATTACCGGGGCACCATTGAACATACATCCTGGCCGTATAAATAACAAATCGGTATTGGAAATAATTGAAATACTAAGAGACGCTGGGGCTGATCTATCACGTACCGTTATTAGCCACGTAGAACTACGAATCCGTGATCATGACGTGCGTTGTCAAGTAGCAAAAGCGGGCTGCTATATCGAATACGATTGTTTTGGGTGGGAAGGCCATGTTCCTTTGTCTCTTTACCGGGATACTGATCTTAACCTTCTCAACGACATACAGCGTATTCATGAAATCATGCAACTCATTGAAGAGGGGTACCTTGATCGAATTCTAATATCTCAAGATATCTGGCCAAAGTCCTGGCGAACCCTTTATGGTGGCTGGGGATTTGCTCACATTTCTAATTACGTAACACCCGCAATGCGGAGAGAAGGTATGAGCCAAGAGCAGATAAATACGATTATGGTTGAAAATCCAAAACGGTTACTCTGCTTTGTTTGAGATTTGAAGGGAAGAAATTCAGGTAGCGGGCGAGACGGTCTGCTTTCACTTTACATTACACAATTTGACGAAGCGTTCAATCCGATCGTCAGAGTTAAAAGAAGGGTAAGGCATTTCACTTCCCCTAGATGCGGGGAATGAAAGAGTAATAACCTGACGACCAGCATTTAAAAACAACTTGAATACCTAACTCTTCACCTTGGCAAATGCTCCGATTGGGGTGCACAGACCTATACCTATATCCTCATCCATCTGCCTGACAATCTTCGCATCGGCCAATTCGACAATAAAGGCATCAAGCGTTCCCAGAACTGGATTACCGCCTTCAGCAAGATGCCCGCCCAATATTTTCCCCTCTGTATCCGAGAAAATGCCATGCAGGTGAATCAGTGTCTCGCCTGTTTCCGACTGGAAGATGACGCCTTTAAGATTGAGCAATTCCAACGGGCCGGGTAGGACTTGGGGCTCGGCTAGGCGTACACCGTGCTTCGCCTTAGAATCGGGAACTAACAATTGATAGGTCAACTGACGCACGTTGCCGATACCATCGATAGCCCCATATTTAATCCCATTTTCCTCACAAACTGCCCTCAGACCTCTAGTAATGTCGGTATGGGTTTTTAACCTTACCGGGACCAACCTTCCACATTTACCCAAAGCATAATAGGCACCGAGTTGTGTCATGCTCTTTTATCCCCCTTTTTGCTTTTACTTCTTTACTTTTTTCTTATTGACCCAAAACTTCAATAATAATACCACTTTCTAAGTTAGTGTGGCTTGTATTGTAACGTATGATGCAGGTGGTCAAAATCTCTATGCATTAGAATATTGCTGTTTCTCCTAAATAAAATGGCGCTTTGATCGCTTTTTCGTTATTATATATTGTAAATGCCCTTTGCGGTATGAAAATGTAAGAAACCACAGGTATAAAATTAAAAGGAGTTACTGGAGATGGAATACGGTAGTGGAAAATACAGATACGAGTTGGTTGACCCGTGGGCAAAGCTTCCCGAGGGTGAATCATTCATCGACGTTGCCGGCATTTCCATTGATTCGGACGACAAGATATACGTTTTCAACCGAAGCCAGCGCCCTATGATTGTATTCGATAGGGATGGAAACGAGGTTGCATCCTGGGGTGAGGGCCGGTTTAAACGTCCACACGGCAGTTTCATGACTCCCGATGGTCATATCTATTTGACTGATGATTACAGTCATGTAGTATATAAATTCACTAAAGAGGACAGGCACCAATCCTCCATTAGAATTGAAGGACGCCTTTTGTTCTATATATGTATTAATGGGTGATAAGTCAAAAAGGTATCAAGTGATTGAGCAAATAAGAAACGAACTAGCACATTGGATGAAAAACAATAACCTTGCCCCTATTCGCAACAAGGAGTTGGATTTAGCCATCGTCATCAGTAGGGAATCAAAGTATATAGGGATTCAAGACGTAGATAACATAGCCAAATGGGTAATTGATGCTCTAAAGAAGGTAAAAGGAGATTCCCGTTTTCTATTTCATGATGATAAGCAAGTCTTACGCTTGTTAGTATATAAACAAGTGGCAAGCAAATTGCCTGGATATAATACAGACAGTATTTCAATTTCATGCCGCATTCATAACCCTAACAAACAGATGATATTAGAGAGCCAGAAAGACAAAGTAATGTAAAAAAAGTCTTATTCAGACGCTCTTCTTGGTAGTTCCTTGGTAGCCCACATTGGAAGCATTCCGAACTCTTGTTTGAGAAGAAGCAACTAATTTCGGCTCTACAGCATTTGCTTATCCAAACTAATAATACCTTGTAGTTCGAGTCCCGTAAAGTGGGCCACAGTGTACAATACGCAGAACCTTTGAACTTTCTTTCAGCCTGACTTCTTGATTGTTCAATGCACGCTTGTTATGTGAAAAGCACTTTAGTGTAATCGAGGATACTTCGAATTTGCGAGGGCGGCGTCCCTCGCACCCAAGGGAGTCACAAAACGATGGATTGTGTGGTATACGACAAATAGGCTGAACAGGTTCACGGAAGGGATGTTCAGCCTATTTGGAATCCCGTATTATACTATTAACAGGGCTATGCCTTACCTATTCTAAACATTTTGGTCCCACATACGGGACATGTTCCCTGAGTTGCTGGCCTTCCATTCTTCATGGTAATACTCTTAGGATTCTTCAGTTCCTTCTTTGCACGGCACTTCATACAGTAGGCTTGCATTTATCTTCCTCCTTTTAAATTACGAGTTAGTATGAACGATAGTATATTGCTGTCCTTGATGTCAACGCCCTGATAGAATAAATCCATGCGTATATCATTAATTATACGCTACTCGACAAAGACTGGCTTTCCTGATTAGTTAGCGCACTTCAAAAGGAAATACTGCCACCAGGACATCTGTAACATAAACCTTATATTCATATGTGCCGGCGGGTATAGTTAAAGGTTCCCACCCCGCAAAGCCACCTGTCATGGGCTTGGGAAGTCCTCCCTCCTCGATGACCTTCTTGGCTCCCACATCATAGACTGCATTACGAAGTTGACACTCTTGGATAATGTTACCGTAGAGACAGATCTGGTCTCCCGCAGTAAATACTGTAGCGTTTCGCTGGAGATCTTGCGGAAACTTACCATCATTCGGTATCTTGCCCAGTCCCATCTCAGAAAAGTATTTCTGGAAGGTCGCCTTGTCCGGTTGTTCCGACAGCGCGGCTGAAGGCGTAGTAGTCGAGGCGGGTGTCTGAGGTGTTTGAGTAGCCGTGGCAGCCACAACCTCAAATGGAAACACACCTACAAGCACGGCTCCCACATAGACTTTGTATTCGTATTTCCCGATTGGCAGGTTAAAAGTGCTGGAGCTACCAAATCCTCCAACCTTCAGTGGTGTCGGGGGGCCACCGGCATCGACAGATTCCTTTGTGGCCACGTTATAATATTTAGCGGAGATTTGTATCTCTTGAATGACGGTGCCGTAGAGAGTAAACAGATCTCCTGCTGTGAAAGCAGTCACGTTTCGCTGGATATCCTGAGGACCCTTTGCATCGGCTGGCATCTTGCCAAGTCCCATCTCAGAAAAGTATTTCTGGAAGGTCGCCTGGTCTGGTTGCTCCGACAGCGTGGCTGAAGGCGTGGTAGTTGAGGCTGGTGTCTGAGGTGTTTGAGTAGCCGCCGGGGCAGCTAGAACCTCGAAGGGAAATACACCCACGAGCACACCTCCCACATAGACTTTGTATTCGTATTTCCCGATTTGCAGGTCAAGGATGCTGGAGCCAGCAAATCCGCCAACCTTCAGTGGTGTTGAGGGAGCACCGACATCGACTGATTCCTTTGTGGCCACATTATAATACCGAGCGGAGACTTGTACCTCCTGAATGACAGTACCGTAGAGAGTGAACTGGTCCCCCTGAGCAAAGACGCTGATATTTTTCTGGATATCGAAGGGGAGTTTGCCGCCAGCAGGTACTCTGCCCAGCCCCATATCCGTGAAATATTTACTGAATGTCGCCTTGTCTGGCTGTTCTGATAGTGTTGAAGCTGGGGCAGGAGGCAAAGATGGTTGTCCTGATGGCGTGAGCGACGGCGTAGAGGGTAAGGAAGGTGTTACTGTAATTTGCAGAGACCCAACAATCCCGCCAAAAGCGCCGGAAATTGCCTGGAAAGTATAACTACCCGGCTCCAACGGAGCCGAGAGACCACCAACGGCGACCGCCTTGCTGCTGCCTTCGGTACGCACGTTCGTCACCAGGGTGGTGAACTTGTCGCCATAAACGAGATTCAGCTTGAAGGTTATATTTTCCTCGGTTGTCCCCCTGGCCCAGATGCTGGCCTGAGCTGTCTGCTCCGGTGTCAACGTTGTCACAGATGGGGCATCCGGGTTGTTGCTCAATGTAATCCACATCCTGACCTTGGCAATCGCCGGAGTGCTGGATGAACTGCTAGTATTACCAGCACCACCACCGCAGGCGCTAAGACCTAATACCATGAGGGTTACAACCGCCATACACGAAAGCGATAACCACTTTTTCATAAAGCCTCCTTTACTGTTCTCTGGGGCCATTTCACTCTCCTGGCAATCAGTAGCGGAGCTGTTCCAGAGAGACGCGAGTTACCTCTATATCTACAGGAGTCGGCGCACCTTCATGAGTTACTGTCAGTTTGACCTTGGTGCCTACCGGGCCCTGTATCCTGAGCTGCATTTCGCCTTCCCTCATTTGTGAATAGCTGACTCCGTTCACAGCGGTGATGACATCACCCGACCTTATCCCTGCCTCATATGCCGGAGAATTACCGGCGAGCTCCTTTATTCTCATTCCCTGTTCCACAAACTCAATTTTAACGCCAATACCGCCAGCCGTAAGCTCGGTTAGCCTCTTCCAGTCTGCCTGATTTACAATAGTTACCCATGATTTTATCTTTCCTTCCCAAACCTGAATCTCAAAGTCAGCATTCACGTACTCTAGTCCAAGAATCTTAAAATCATCTTCGCTCAATTTTGCTGAGAACGCTACCTTATCGCCATTAACCTTGATAGGACTGACAATTGAGTACTGCGGATGCCAGGTTGTAACTCTCCGTAAAGATTCTTCAAATGGGGCTTTGCCTTCCAACTTTATTCCTGACGGCTCCTGGCGAAATACCACGTCATCCGCCAACAGGCTAATACAGGTGTCAACATCTCCTCTAGAAAGAGCCTGCAAGAAGGTGTCGATGACAAGTTCCGGCTTCGCTGGTGCTTGGGTCGCCGGTACTCTAGCGCAACCAACCATAAAAATCACGCTTATCAGAACAATAAGAACCTTCCTCATCCCTCTTACTTTACCTCTTTAATTCGCCAGTGTTTCATAATCATTATGTGCCAATTGTATCATAAAAAGCATATAACTGCCATAAGGCGTTATAAGTTCCTTTGATAGCGGCGGGCTATGGCGATGGCAATTTTGGTGACTTCATCAACGTCTTTACCCAAAGCCACGAAAAGAGGCTCTTTGCCCCAGTCAGAGATATCATAGTCTCAAACTGAACGAAAGCTTGAAAAGTTCGATTTTCATCGAAGGAGCTTCACGTATAACACTACTTATACGCAGAGGGGCGAGCGGATCCCCAGTTGTTACGACTGCAGGTGGTATGTATTTCTTCTGGGAACTATAGATACGTTTTCCCGATTCCGTCAGCCCTAGTCTTCGGTGCTATAATATAAATCTAAGAGTTGACGAATAGGGAGAAAAAATGGAACCACAACCTGATTTCAGAGATGTACATCAAATAGCACAATTATTCCATCAGCTTCATAATACAGCGAGTCCAGATACTCTGAGCAAAGAGGTTGAGAGGATATTAGGAGCAACCGCTCCTGAAGACGAATTTATGGCGATTGCTACCTGGTGTGAGCGGTGTTCGTTAATTCATAAATTAGCGCCAGATAAGTACCCACCTAGAGCGGATAAGATATATAAAATCCCGGATCTCTTCGCTGTTTTTGAATATGAAGGTCGGAGCGTTCCGACTCTGGTGGAAGTTAAATCAACATATACTCCGGAGAGACCTGGACCACTTAAAGTTGCCAAACTTGGCCCTTCTTACAGACAACGTTTACAGAACTATGGAAAATTATTGGGGCTCCCTATCTTGGTTGCACAGCAGATAAGACCAGGTGGCATATGGATTGTGGTAGATTTGGAAACAATAGGGATTGATGGTAAACCGACTATCAACCTAAGACATGATCTATCTAGTTTGCTATTAGGGGCCTTCCACCTAGCGTTCCGAGCTGGTACTAAATTCACTT
>Ga0315274_10011374_pt1 | contig 12754 bp, 9 predicted proteins | sample YL17G02_20_MG_FD_203700 | JGI IMG/M metagenome (GOLD analysis project Ga0315274, IMG submission 203700) | Sediment microbial communities from Yellowstone Lake, YNP, Wyoming, USA - YL17G02_20 | ecosystem: Environmental > Aquatic > Freshwater > Lake > Sediment | place: USA: Wyoming | collected... | reverse complement strand
CTGCGTCATGGCCGCCGCGAGGAACTCACCGAAAGAGATGTCGAGGATGGGGCGCAGGCCCTCCAGCGCGGCGCCGACACAGAGCCCAGCGGCGGCAGACTCGGAGACGGGGGTGTCGAAGATTCGGGCCGGCCCGAATTCCTCCCACAATCCCAGCGTCGAGCGCAGCGAGCCACCGAACGGCCCTACATCCTGGCCCACCACGAACACGTTCGGATCCCGGCGCATCTCCTCCCGGATCCCTTCGACGATCGCCTCGACGAACGTCATCCGCGTGCCGGGCATCTCAGGCCTCCTGCACAGGTGTGGCGAACATCTCGTCCAACCCCAGGTCGGTTGGAAGGATGTCCGGATGCTGCTTGGCCGCTGCCATGGCGCTCTCGACCTCTTTCCGGGCGGCGGCCCAGACGGCACGCGCGTCCGCGTCCGAAAGCACGCCGGCCGCCGAAAGCCTTTCCTCGAGCCGCCGGATCGGGTCGCGGCCCTTCCACTCCTCCACCTCTCCTGCGGGCCGGTAGGGCGCGGTGTCGGCCGCGTAATGCCCTCGCATGCGAAAGGTCTCGGCCTCGATCAGCGTCGGGCCGAGGCCCGCCCGGGCCCTTCCAACCGCCTCCTGGACGGCTGCATGGACGGCCAGAACATCGTTGCCGTCCACAGTCACACCCCGGATGCCGTACCCAACAGCCCGATCCGCCAGCCGCTTGGCCGCGGTCGCCTTGGCGATATTCATGGAGATGGCGTACCGGTTGTTTTGAATGATGTAGACGACGGGGAGGCGCCACGTCGCCCCCAGGTTGATGGCCTCGTGGAAGTCGCCCCGATTGCTCGTCCCGTCGCCGAAGGAGACCACGGTCACGGCGTCGCTCTTCCGATACTTCTGGGCGAAGGCCGTGCCCGTGGCCTGGGAGATGATGGGGCCCAAATCGCCGGCGATGTACGGCAAGATCCGCAGCTCGATGGGAGCGGTGAAGTTGAAGTGGCGACCGCGGGCGAAGCCGGTCCGCTTGCCCAGGGCCCCGGCCCACACCTGTTCCAGCGTGGCACCGCGCAACAGGTACACGATGGGAGCCCCTCGGTAGGCGGGAGCGCACACGTCGTCGGGACGAAGACCGTAAAAGGCGCCCACCGGCACCGCCTCTTCCCCGATCGCGGGAAACCAGTGGGCAGTTTCTTGGCAGCACGCCTCATCCAGCACGCGGCTGAGCACCATCAACCGGTGCATGGCCAGAGCCTTCTTCGGATCCTCGATCATCGCGACCTCCGCTCGCGCAACCTGAAAGAGCACATGGAAGGCATGCAGGTCCCTTCGCTTGGTGGCGAAGGATGCCACAGCCGCAGGATGCGGGGCAAGAACTTTCGTATGGGAGAAACGCGCTTTGTCTTTCTTGCCGAATGCGCAGTTCCGAATGCGGAATCGGGGTCACACCATGAGATAGCGGCGAAGCACCTCCTGGTTGGCCGTGAGATCGGTTATGCTGCCCTCGTACCGGATGCGCCCCTTCTCGAGGATGTACGCTCGGTCGCTGACCCGGGTGGCGAAGTGGAGGTTCTGCTCCGACAGCAGGACGGTCATGCCTTCCTGCTTCAGTCGCAGGATGTGCTCGGCCATCGCCTCCACCACGCGCGGGGCCAGGCCCTCCGAGGGCTCGTCCAGGAGCAGGAGCGCCGGGTTCCCCATGAGTGTGCGGGCAATGGCGAGCATCTGCTGTTCGCCACCACTCAGGCTGTCCCCGCGGCGCCCCGCCAGGTCCCGGAGAGCCGGGAACAGCGCGAATGCCCGCTCCAGGTCCCGACGGGCATCGCCGATTGCCCCCGGGCGCCACCCCACCTCCAGATTCTCCCTCACGGTGAGGTCGGGGAAGATGCGCCGGTCCTCGGGAACAAAGCCAATGCCCTTCCGGCAGATGAGGTGCGGAGGCTTCCCCGCGAGATCCTCACCCCGGAAGACGATCTGGCCCGCCGCCGGGGGTACCAGCCCGATGATGGCCTTGAGGGTGGTGGACTTGCCCGCGCCATTCCGGCCCAGCAACGCCACCACCTCGCCCGGCGCCGCCCGGAGGCACACGCCAAACAGGATGTGGCTCAGGCCGTAATACGCCTCCAGCTCACTCACTTCGAGCATGGCGTCCCGTCCGGATTCCTGCATCCCGAATCGGCATCCCGATCCGAGATTACCAACCGCCAAGGCGCCAAGAACGCCAAGGCCGGGAGGCACCATATCGGAAGAGAGACGGAAACTCTGAAGCCCCCATGAACCCAGTCTCCTGTTCGCTGATCCACAGGTAGTAGCATCATATCCTTGGCGACCTTGGCGTCATGGCGGTTCAAGCTCTTTCACCGATTAGTCCGCTGAGCCTCCGAGATACACCTCTTGCACCCTGGGATCGTCCCGCACCGCCTGGGGTGTCCCCTCGGCGACCAGCCGTCCCTGGTGCATGACCATGATCCGATGGGCGGCGGCGAAGACGACATCCATGTCGTGCTCGGTGAACAGCAGGGTGACCCGCCGATCCTGCACGACCCCAACCGCGAGGGCCATGAGATCCAGCCGCTCCTGCGGGGCCATCCCGGCCGTGGGCTCATCCAGGACCAGGAGCTCCGGCCGATTGGCCAGCGCGAGGGCGAGCTCCAGCCGCTTGAGGTCTCCGAAGGCGAGGGTGCCGCACACCTTGTCCGCCTGATCGTCCAGCCCCACCGTCCCGAGGAAGTCCATGGCTTCCTCTCGCCCTAGGCCTGTCGCCCTGGAGAAGAGGTCGCGACTGCGCCCCTGGTGAGACAGGATTGCCACTTGCACGTTCTCCAGGACCGTCAGGCTGCTGAAGGCGGAGGTGATTTGAAAGGTTCGGCTGACCCCTTTGTGCCAGATCCGGTCGGGGGGGAGACCGCTGATCCGTTCCCCCTTGAATAACACGACCCCGCTATCACAGGAGAGCTGGCCCGTCAGCAGGTTCAAGAGCGTGGTCTTGCCGGCGCCGTTCGGGCCGATCAGGGCGCGCACCTCGCCCCGGGGGAGCTTTAGGCTCACCCCGGCTACCGCCTGGACGCCCCCGAAGGCTTTCCACACGTCGCGGACCTCGAGGAGCGGCGTCTCAACCAAGGTCAACCCTCGTCCGTCTCCACCGCCACTGCATGAACCCAACGAGGCCACGGGGAAATGCAACCACCAGGAAGACGAGAATGCCTCCCAGGACCGCCTGCCAGTAGGCCGTGTGCCGAGTGATGACCGTGTCCAGCACCTTGTAGACTCCCGCGCCCACGGGCGCTCCGGCCAGGGTGTGAATCCCGCCCAGGAGAACCATGACCAGCGACTCGATGGAGACGGGAATGGACAGGTAGTCCGGGAACGCGCTCCCTTTCAAGAAGACGAAGATGGCCCCGCCCAGGCCGGCGAAGATGCCCGCCACAACAAAGGCCAGGAGCTGATGACCCCGGACATTGATGCCGATGGCCCGGCAGCGCGACGCGTGGTCACGGGCTGCCCGCAGCGTGTAGCCGAAGGGGGATCCCGTTACCCGCTGGAGGAGGGCGAATCCACCCGCGCCCGCGACCAGGGCCACGTAGTAATACCGCACCGGCGCCGCCAGGGCTGCCGTAGGCCACACGCCCAGGATGCCGTTGTCTCCGCCGGTGAATTCGTACCACTGGTGGATGACCGCAAAGGCGATCTGCGCAAAGGCCAGCGTCAGCATGGCGAAGTAGACACCCGACAGCCTGACGCAAAAGATCCCGAACAGGAAGGCCGCCCCGCCCGCCACGAGCGGGGCCAGAAGAAAGGCCGCCGGCATGGGCAACGCCCCCTGCTTCATCAAGAGGGCCGCCCCGTACGCCCCCAGGCCGAAATAGGCGGCATGACCGAAGGACAGCATCCCACCGGTACCGACCAGGAGCTGGAGGCTGCCCGCGAACAGGGCAAAGGCCAGGATTTCGATCATGACCCACACGTAGAACGTGGGCAGGATGAGGGGCAGCAAGACGAGCACGACCAGGAACGCGATCCAGGCCCAGCGCGGGAACTGGAACCTGTCGGGCATGCCCATCTCGACGCTCACGCCAGCGACCTCGGCCTCGGGCCGACCCAAGAGACCCCAGGGACGAACGACGAGGACCCCAGCCATGAGGATGAAGATGATGGCGAGGTGAAACTCGCGGGGAAGTAGCAGGATGCCGAAGGCCTGGAAGACGCCGATCAGTACCGCCCCCAGCAGCGCGCCAAAGGGACTGCCCATGCCGCCGATGACCACCACCACGAAGGCCTCGGCGATGACGCTGGCGTCCATGACCGCGCTGAGGGCCACGCGCGGCACCTGGAGGCCGCCGGCCAAGCCGGCAAGCCAGGCCCCCAGAACGAACACGCCGGTGAAGAGCCAGGTCTGGTTCACTCCCAGGGCGCCCACTATCTCGCGGTCGGACGTAGCGGCGCGGATCAGGATGCCCCACCTCGTGCGGTGAAGCATCCACCATAACCCGAGGGCCACCAGGGGTCCCAAGAGCAGGATGGCCAGGTCATACGTCGGGAAGAGTTGCCCCAGGATCGGAACAGAGCCGGAAAGGCCGGGGGGGCTGGGCCCCGTCCTGTTCTCCGTCCCCCAGAAGAACTTCACGGCATCCCCGATCAAGAGGACGACGGCGAAGGTGAGCAGCAACTGGTACAGCGGCGGGGCTCGGTAGATGCGCCGCAAGAGGCAGACTTCGATGAGGCCGCCCAGAAGAGCCACGCTCAGGGAGGCCACAAGCACGCCGGCGTAGAAGCTCACAGGGCCCAGGGGAAGGATCGCCACCAGGGTGGAAGCGAGGTATGCCGCCAGCATGTAGAAGGAACCATGGGCGAAATTGATGACCCGGGTCACCCCGAAGATAAGGGACAGCCCCGACGCGACGAGGAACAAGAACATCGCGTTGGCCAGCCCGGTCAGGAGTTGGACGACGAACAGGGACATCGAATGGGGTCAGGATCGGGGTTGGAGGTTGGGTGGTTCGCTCGCGCGCAGGAACTCAGTGAGATGCCTCCTGTATTATCTTCCGCACCTCGGCCTCGGAAGGGAGGACCCGTTCGCCAGGGACGTACTCCCAGTTCACCATGATGCCCACCCCGCGCTTCCTGTCGAGCTTGGTTGTCCCCACCCAGGCGCCCATGGTGGATTGGTGGTCGAAGGGCCGATAGGTGATGGAGCCGATCGGGGTCTCGACCTTCAAGCCTTCCAGCGCGGTGACGAGCTTCTCTGTCTCCGCGCTGCCCGCCTTCCGGATGGCCTCGAAGATGGACAGGAACGTGATGTATCCCACCACGCTTCCCACCACCGGGGTCCTTCCGGCCCGCTTCTCGAATCTGGCCACGAACTCTTTGTGGGCGGGTATCTGGATGTCGTACCAAGGGTAGCCGGTGACCAACATCCCCTCGGGCGCCTCCAGCTTCAACGGCTCGATGTATTCCGGTTCGCCTAGGAGAATGCCGACGAAGAACGCTGTTGGGAACAGGCCTCGCTTGCCCCCCTCGCGGGCGAAGGCGATCCAGTCGCTGCCGAACAGGGAGACGTAGACGGCTTCGGGGTGCTGGCCGAGGAGGGCGCTGACGTACCCGCCGGGCTCGATCTTGCCCAGGGTCGGCCAATGCTCGCCCACCAGTTGCACGTCCGGCTTCAGCTCTTTGAGGCGCGCCCAGAACGTGTCCCAAGCCCGGCGACCGTACTCGTAGTTCGGACCGATCACCGCCCATTTCCTGTACGGAAGTCTCGCCGCGCGCTCCGCCAGCATCCGCCCCTGCGAGTGGGTATTGGGGCGAACGCGGAAGGTGTACCGATGCCCCTGGGACCAGGTGATGGCCTCGGTCAAGGGCTCCGCGGCGACAAACAGAACCTTGTGTTGCTTGGCGAAGTCGGAGACCGCCAGCCCGACATTGCTCAGGAACGTCCCGGCCAGGAGCGCCACCTTCTCACCGAACACGAGTTCCTGGGCGTGCTTGACTGCCTCGGCCGGATTGCCTTTGTCGTCCCGGAAGAGGACCTCCACTCGCCGGCCCAAGAGCCCCCCACCGGCGTTGACCTCTTCCACCGCCATCTCCATCGCTTGTCGGTACGGCAGGGTGAACCCGGCCGCGATCCCGGTATAGGAGTTGATCTCGCCGATCCGGATGGGCGGTTGTGCCCCGAGCCGGGACGCGAGCCCCAGGGTCAATGTGAGGACGACTCCACTCAACACCCGCCAGCGCATGCGCCTCGCCCTCCCAAACGAATGGTAAGAAATCAGACGTGCCTCGGCCTCGAGACGCTCCCCGATCATCCGCCGTGGGGAGGCGCCCAGTCTACGCCAGGGAAAAACGGAGTGTCAAGGCAAATGGGGACCTAGGGTGCGTCTGCATGCCTTCTTTCCTGAGTTCCGTCACCATCCCCTGCTTCTTCTGGTTCCTGCAGCCCATCCAGAGATGTTGGCCAGGCCGGCCACCCTTCCATGCAGCGAGGGCAAGGTCGGAGTACTGACACATCCGCCATTGGAGCGTTCTTAAAGGTAGTGTTAACCCCCCGTAAATAGGACCGTTGGCTCGTCATTACCTTGATCGAAAAAAAATCCAAAAAAGGGGCTTGACACCTCCGAAGGGGTGCGCTACAAGGGGGGCCTCGCTGGCCTGGGAACCCGTCAAAGTGTTTATTTTCAATATGTTCCACATCTTTCCATGTTCCTGCCCAGGTTGCACAACCTGGGGACAATTCCCCGAGAAGCCGAAAAAAGCGAGGGTTCCAGGTTATCCACACCTGTGGAGAAGCCTGTGGATAACTCCAAGACCGCTCTGGAAGCGGACCGAACGCACCGTGAGCCTTACTGATCACGAAATTTCAAGCAGTTAAGCAATTGGACGGCTGTGGATAAGTTGTCCGGAGGGCATTGCATGAAAGGGCCGGTGTCGGCGGCGAACGCGCAGGAACTCTGGGACGAGGCACTCTCGGTGATCCGGAACCGAATTAGCCGGCAGAGCTTTGAGGCGTGGTTCCGCCCCCTCAGTCTGGGGGCCGTCGAGGATCACCGAATCCACGTCCTGCTCCCCAATCGCTTCTTCAAGGAATGGTTCGAGGAACATTACCTGGGCCTCCTCCGCTCGGCGTTGGAGGACCTCATGTTCACCAAGGTCGAGGTGGTCCTGCTCCTCCCAGAGAAGGAGGCAGCGCCTAGCGTCCTCGTCCGGGACGAGCCGGCCCACCACCGCGCGTCTCGCAGGCCCCGAGATGCCGCGGCCCAGTTCAATCCGAAGTACAGCTTCGACTCCTTCGTGGTCGGATCGAGCAACCAGTTCGTCCACGCCGCGTGCCTGGCCGTGGCCGAGCAGCTCTCCAAGGCGTACAATCCCCTCTTCATCTACGGGGGCGTGGGCCTGGGGAAGACGCATCTCCTCCACGCCATCGGGCACCTGGCCCTGCAGCGCAACCCACGGATCAAGGTCTCGTACGTCTCCTCTGAGAAGTTCACCAACGACCTCATCAATGCTATCCGCTTCGACGCCACCGTGGAATTCCGGAACCGCTATCGTAGCCTGGACCTCCTCCTGATCGACGATATCCAGTTCATCGCCGGGAAGGAGCGAACCCAGGAGGAATTCTTCCACACGTTCAACGACCTGTACGATTCGTCGAAGCAGCTTGTCATCAGCTCCGACAGTCTGCCCCGCGAGATCCCGACCCTGGAAGAGCGCCTGCGGTCGCGGTTCGAATGGGGCCTGATCGCCGACATCCAGCCGCCCGACCTGGAAACGAAGGCGGCCATCCTGCGCAAGAAGGCCCAAGCCGAGGGCGTGCGCTTGCCGGATGAGGTCTCGCTCTTCATCGCCAAGCACGCCAAGTCCAGCATCCGCGAGCTGGAGGGATCCCTGGTCCGGCTGGTAGCCCATGCCTCTTTCGCCGGGCGGGAGGTCAGCCTGGAGCTGGCCCAGGAAGTGCTGAACGACCTCACGGCGGAACAGCAGCGGCTGCCCACGATCCCCTCCATCCAGAAGGTGGTGGCGGAGTTTTACGGGGTGCGGGTGGACGATCTGCGCTCCCGCGCGCGCAACAAGTCCATTGTCCTCCCCCGCCAGGTGGCCATGTACCTGTGCCGCCAGATTGTCAAGGCCTCGCTGCCCGACATCGGTGAAGGCTTTGGCGGCAAGGACCACTCCACCGTGATCCATGCCTGCGAGAAGGTGAAGCGGAAGATCGCCAGCGAGGATCCCTTCCGCAAACAGATCCACGACCTCACCGCCCTGCTCTCGGCCTGACCCGGATCTTGGAAGGGAATGCAAAACGGCGGCGCCCCTGAAGAGGGACGCCGCCGTTTTCTTTGGGAGGGAAGACCTGCCTAGCGGCAGCGGATATTCCGCTCGCGCGCCAGGCGAGCCTCGCGGGTCTTGGGGTACTTGGCCATCAGCTCGCAGAGCACCGTCGTCGCCCGCTTGGTGTCGTTCACCTGCAGGTAGGCATCCCCCTGCTTGAACAGGGCGCTGGGGACCTTGGGGCTGTCCGGAAAATCCCGGATCACCACGTCGAACTCCTCAACCGCCTGGGCGTAGTTCTTCTGGCTGTAATACGACTCCCCCAACCAGTACTGGGCGTTGGGGACCAGGCTGGTCTTCGGGTAGTTCTGGATATAGGTCCGAAACCCCGCGATGGCCAGATCGTAGTTTCCCTTGGTGTAGTCGTTCAGCGCGTTCTTGTAGACCTCTTCCGGAGGGAGGAGTACCTGCGGCGGTCGTGGTGCCGGTGGCGGGGGTGCCGTGGCGACGGCCGGCGGCGGAGCGGGTGGTGCTGCAGGCGGCGTCGCGGGAGGTTGGGCGACGGGTGGCACTGGTGCCGCGGCTGGTGGTGGCAGCGCTGGCGGCTGAGCCGGTGGAGGCTGGACACCCGGCACCTGACCCGCTGGTGGCTGGGCAGCAGGAGGCTGGCCAGCCCCCTCAGGCGCCTGAGCAGAGGGCTGACCGACTGAAGGCACAGATGGCGGCGGCGTGACGGCCTTCACCTGCTGATCCAGCGCCCGCACGTGCTCGTCCAGCGCCCGCACGTGCTGGTCCAGCGCCCGCACGTGCTCGCCCTGCCCCTGGACATGCTGAGTCAGCGCTTGCACCTGCTGGCCCTGGGCTTGCGCCTGCTGAGTCAGCGCTTGCACCTGCTGGCCCTGGGCTTGCGCCTGCTGAGTCAGCGCTTGCACCTGCTGGCCCTGGGCTTGTGCCTGCTGAGTCAGCGCTTGCACCTGCTGGCCCTGGGCTTGTGCCTGCTGAGTCAGCGCCCGCACCTGCTCGCCCTGGGCTTGCGCCTGCTGAGTCAGCGCTTGCACCTGCTGGCCCTGGGCTTGTGCCTGCTGAGTCAGCGCCCGCACCTGCTCGCCCTGTGCCTGGACGTGCTGGCCCTGCAACTGCACCTGCTGGCCCAGCGCCTGCACTTGCTGGCCCAGCGCCTGCACTTGCTGGCCCTGCAACTGGACGTGCTGGCCAACCGTCTTCATCTGCTGATCAAGCCCGTCCACACGACGTCGTATCTCTCGTCCCTGCTGGTCGATCTCGTCCAACCGGGTGTTCAGATTGCCGAGAACGAAAGCGTTCTCTTCCAGCTTTCCCTGGACCAAGCGGGTTTCCGTCGCCAGCTCTTCCAGACGCGTGCTCAGCGCCACGCGGGATCCCTCGCTCTCCTTCACGGCGGACTCGAGGCGGGCGGGCAGGTCCTTTTCCAGCTTGCTCAGCCGGTCCTCGGTAGAGGCCCGGGTGGACTCGAGGCGGGCGCGCAGGTCCTTTTCCAGCTTGCTCAGCCGGTCCTCGGTAGAGGCCCGGGTGGACTCGAGGCGGGCGCGCAGGTCCTTTTCCAGCTTGCTCAGCCGCTCCTCGGTGAAGGCCCGGGCCCCCTCAGCGGACTCGACGCGGGCGGGCAGGTCCTTTTCCAGCTTGCTCAGCCGCTCCTCGGTGAAGGCCCGGGCCCCCGCATTGGTCTTGGCCTGGTCTGCCACCTGCTGGGTAAGGGCGATGACGTCCCGGTGTACTGCCTCGATGTCCTGCGGGTTGGCGCAGCCTCCCAGTGCCAGGAGGACGCCTAGAAAGACTGTGGCCAACTCCCAGCCCATTCGCGCTTTTCCGTCCATGCTCGAGTACAATCCCCTCTCCTTCCGACTCCCCGCGGATCGCACCGCCCGCGGATCCGTGGGGCAGCCTGTCTGGACCGTTCCGTGCTGCCGGTCGCTAGTGTCCACTGATCACGAAGTGCCCCCGGCGGTTCCACTTCCACGCGCTCTCGTCGTGGCCGAGGACGAAGGGGCGCTCCTTGCCGTAGCTGATGGTGGCGATGCGGTCGGCGGCGATCCGGGCATCCACCAGGTAGTCCTTCACCGCCTTGGCCCGGCGCTCACCCAGGCCGAGGTTGTACTCGGCGGTGCCCCGCTCATCGCAGTGGCCCTCGACCGTGATCTTCACCCGGGCACTCGCCTTCAGCCAGCCCACGTTGTGGTTCAGGGCGGCCTTCTGGTCCTCCCGGATGTCGGCCTTGTCGAAATCGAAGAAGACGTCCTTCAGCGGCGAGGCGGCGGGGACGGCCGCGCCGGGGGCGCCGGGGATCGGCTGGACGGCCGCCTCCGCCGGCGGGGTCGGGCGGGTCACCAGGGGCTCCCCCACCCGGGGCCTGGGCGCGACCACGGCGGCGGGTCCCACGGCGGCGGGTCCCACGGCGGCGGGTCCCACGGCGGCGGGTCCCACGGCGGCGGGGCCGGCCTGGGACAGGTCGGGCCGCTTGGGGCAGCCCAGGAGAGCAACACCCATTGCCAACAGGAGTGCGGTCAAGAGGACACCCGGACGCGTGCCGTGTCTCATGTCACCTCCACCTCGCTTTGGCCCCTCGGACGGGGCAAGACCCTGGCATTACGGCGACCAATCGGGAAGATAGTTGTCCTGCCCGGTACTCGTGATCCGAGTCTGCTCCGTGCCGTCAGCGTGCATCACGAAGATGTCCCGGTGGCCCATGCGCGTCGAGGTGAAGACGATGTGCCTTCCGTCCGGAGACCACGACGGATCCTCGTTGCTCCCCAGTGAGGTGAGCTGCTGCAGGCCGGTGCCATCGGGATTGATCAGGCAGATCTGGTTCCCGGCGAGCCGGCACATGAAAACGATCTTCTCCCCCCGTGGCGACCAGCGCGGCGAGGAATTGTAGTTGCCCTGGAAGGTCACACGCTGGAGATTGGTGCCATCCACGTCCATGACGTAGATCTGGGGGGAGCCCCCCCGATCGGAGTTAAAGACGATCTGGCGGCCGTTCGGCGAGAAGGACGGGGATACCGAGATGGGGGGGCCGGTGGTCAGGGCCTTCGGCGTCCCGCCACCTTTGGGAATGAGGAAAAGGTTAGTCCCGCCCCCCGCGCTCATGGCGAAGACCAACCACTGCCCATCCGGCGACCAGGCAGGGGTGGCATTCAGGCCCCGCTGGGCCGAAAGCACGTCGCGCCTGACGCTGTCGATGTTGAGGACGAAGAGGTCCGGGTTGCCGTTCCGGTACGAGGTATAAGCGATCATCCGACCATCCGGGGACCAGCGCGGTGACAGGTTGATGGACTGGTTCCCCGTGTGGGCCACCGGGTTTGCCCCGTCGTAGTCCATCACGAAGATCTCCTTCGCCGTCCGGCTGACGGTGGAGACGAAGGCGATCCGCGTCTGGGCCACCCCTTTTTCGCCCGTGAGATGGAACATGATGTCATCGGCAAACCGGTGGATCATCAAGCGATAGAACTTGGGGTCCCCGACATAGCGCTTGCCAAAGATCATGTTCCCTGCTGCGACGTCGAACAGGCGCCCCTCGACCACCGTCTCGCGCCCCCGGCTGGAGACCTGCCCTACCGCCAGCTGCTGCACCTTGAGCGAGTTCAGGCCGGGAAAGAGCGGCCGTTCCTGATCCAACTGCACGGTCCTGGGCTCGAACGGCAGGGTGCCGGGGTCCATCACGTCGAAGACTGTGGTGAAGCGCAGGTCTGCGATCAGCACCGACGCCCCCAGCTTCCCCAAGTCCTCGCCATGCATGACGAAGGGCGCGAAGCCTGCCACCGCAATGGTGATCTTGGGCACGATCCGCTCACGCAGTTCGCGCTCGATCACCTGTGCCCCCGCGCTCGAGGGCCAACCCATCAGGGCGACAAGGATCACGCACACAGCGGCCCACCGCAGCTTTTGCATCACCCGCGCTCCATCACAAAGCGGTACCGGAGATCCAGCGAGGGCTCGGTGAGCAGATTCGGGAACGGGGGCAAAGGCAGGCTTCGCCGCACCGCCCGCAGCGCCGAAGCATCCAGGCCTGCATTCCCCGATGTCGCCTCCAGTTCCAGATCACGCACCTGCCCCGACGGGAGGACGCGGAAGCGGACCACCACCACAGTTTCGGGCAACCCCGGTGTGCCCACGGGGACCCAGTTCTGCTGAATCTTCCAGTCCACGAGGGTGAGGTAGGAGGCCAGGGCGCTGCCGCCCCCGGCACCGGGTCCAGCGCCGCTCCCCGCACCGGTTCCGGTACCGGCCACCTCCACGCCACTCGCCTTCTCGGGACCAACGCCGGCCCCGGGGCCCGCCGAGGCCACAGGTGGCACCACCACGGGCGGCGCTACCACGGGCTTCACCGGCTGCGGGACGGCGGGGGCGACGGGCGTCGGCGGCTGCGGGACGGCGGGGGCGACGGGCGTCGGCGGCTGCGGGACGGCGGGGGCGACGGGCGTCGGCGGCTGCGGGACGGCGGGGGCGACGGGCGTCGGCGGCTGCGGGACGGCGGGGGCGACGGGC